>Ga0335398_10009431_pt1 | contig 11275 bp, 11 predicted proteins | sample BON03_FD_205742 | JGI IMG/M metagenome (GOLD analysis project Ga0335398, IMG submission 205742) | Freshwater microbial communities from Lake Bonney liftoff mats and glacier meltwater in Antarctica - BON-03 (spades assembly) (version 2) | ecosystem: Environmental > Aquatic > Freshwater > Ice >...
TGGGCAAGTTTTTTTGCGATTCCAAATCCGATTCCTCGGCTTCCTCCTGTGACTAAGGCGACTCGATTCATGTGCTTTTCAATTCTTTTAAAGTGGTAAATTCTTCCATGACTTTGTAAAATGGATCAAGCGGAAAGCATCCTGATACCATTCCATTTCGTGGAGCGGTAGTGCAATCTGAAAAAGTTCTACAGATTTTACCACGCTTCATCCCATTTCCTGCCAAAATATCTTCGGGCAATTGTGAATAACTCAAGACCATTCGGCCTAATCCGATCGAATCTGCTTTACCATTTTGAAGAACATTCTGGGCCACGTTTGGCAGCCATTCTTGCAAGTAAGAATACGCCGAGCCGACCACGTAAAAGCTTGGAAATGCAGCCTTGACAGCAGCCGTCGCTGCAATTTGCCGCGCAACACCTTGCAGTGGATCCTCGGGTGGCTGGTATCCATTAGATGGAGGAAATAAGGCCGGTCGCTGAATATGGGGGTTGTAATAGGGACTTCCTGCCGTGGTACAAAGTAATTCGATATTGAGCTTTTCAAGTTCTTGAAGGAAAGCAAATGGTTCGGTCAAATCAGCTTTCAAACCGGAAGGATCGGAACCAAAAGCATAACTATAGTCGCTCTGGATTGTAGGAATACCAGTTTCTTCCGGTCCTTTTTGGAATGGCATCCAATCAAAAATACTCATTCGTACCCCAATTTCTAGTCCGGGAGCTTCTGCACGAATCCCTGCCACGATCTCTCTGAGGAATCGAGTTCTGTTTTCCATGGATTTTCCATAGCGACCTTCGCGATCATAGCTGCTTAGGAATTCATGTCCCAGGTAGCCATGACAATGCTTGATGTCTACAAACTGGAAGCCAGCCTTTTTGGAAAGTACTGCTGCACGAATATAATCATCAATCAATTCACTGATTTCTCCGTCACTCATCAAGGGATAATCTTCTCCCAATCCAAATTTTTTGTCTAAAACTGGATGATGGTAAAGAATCTTCGGCTCCATTTTAGTCTTGCTATTTGGCTTGCAGAATCTTCCCGAATGAGTGAGTTGAAGACCGATAAGCAAGTCGTCGCTCGTTCCGAATTTTTCTTGATGTGACTCTTGCACCAGTTGAAAAAGCCCGGTAAAATCCTGAAAATTTGCTTCATTCATCAGCAGTTGATTGGGATTCGCTCGGCCTTCATGACTTACCGCTACTGCTTCACATCCCCAAAGTAGCTTTGCCCCGCTGATCGCAAAGTTGTGCCAGCGTCGCTTGGTGAGTTCAGTCGGTCTTCCATCGGTGGTTCCATCCCAGCCTTCCATAGGCAGAATACAGAATGAATTTCCGATTCGATTTCCAGCCCGTGTTTGATGGCCTTTCGCAAAAGGAGACCCAGATCTGTTTTTTAGCTCTTCATCAAAATCCAAAGCAATGCTTTTTTCAGTTAAGTGATTTCGGAGTTGCTCCGCAGTCTTAAGCTGCGCCACTCGCGGGAATTGTGGTTTATGTTTTTCGGTGCTCATATCGGTTTTACACAGTTGAAAAAGCTATAATACTGTTCGTTATTTCTTATTCGCTGAAGTAACAGTGCGAGTTCACGGGCATGGTAATCGCCCCACATACAGGATTCTCCGTAAGGAGCTTTTCCCGGCTCTGGCACATAATCCCAGCCATTTGGCTGATGATAGATGGCATGCAAGATTAACCCTTGGTGGCTTGGGTCGGTGGATAAGTAAGGCTCCTGAAATAGATGAAAGGCAATCTGAATACCCGCTTGATGGTAGCTGGCAGCTCGTTCAGGGTCAGTGATTTTGATAAAATTAGCTATTCGAATCAGGCCCTGCGCAGCGATGCAAGCCGCAGAGCTGTCCACTGGTTCGACTCCATTGAACGGATCTGCGGGACGATTGAGGTAATCTCCCATCCGTTGGAGTCCCGGTGCTCCAGTATCCCAATACGTAATCCCATCCGAAGCGGTATTGGCCAGGTAAAAGTCAGCCGTTGCAATCGCAGCAGTTTTCAATTCTGCAATCAAATCCTGCTTAGAAATTAGTACTGCATAGTCTTCCTCAGAGAGTTGATCCAAGATTTCAAGTATTTCTCCAAGTCCGGAAATGGCCCAAGCCTGACCTCGAGTCCAGGTGCTAAAGCCGGTATAGCCTTGCTGCGAATTAGGACAGCGGTAATTTCCATCGTTGGTATTGAAGATGATCTCATGAGCTGTTCTTCCGGAGACATCGTAGCTATCTCTTCCCTTGCCGTAATAAATCGAATACCGAACAGTGCTGAGCATGTGCTGAATCGCCCGCTGAATCAACGATATTTTTACATCATTTTCTCCCTGAAGCACATGGCCGAGCGCATGAGACAGGACTAAAGCGCGACAAGAGCGCATCGTATCTACAAAAAGTGAATGTGGTCCATTGAAGGAATAGATAAAACCTCCGTCAGATATCGTCGTCCATCGGGTAGCTTGCACCGCTCCACTTACTTTGAGGGCGAGTTTATAGAATTCCTTTTCCCATTCTGAAGCAGCGATTTTTCCCTCCTGAACCAGGCGCAGCAAATTTCCATAGGTGCTCACATTATTGAATCCATGATCATGGACTCCGGTATGAGTCAGGTGAGGAGCCATCTTTTCGACGGTATTCTTTCTGCCGATTTCAAGAAATTCTGAATCTCCAGTGGCATCAAACTGAAGTAAAGCAGCGCCATATTGAAAGCCCTGAGTCCATTCCGTCCAGCCTCGACTGACATAGACTCCTTTTTCAGTGAAGACTGGCGCACCTTTGTTGGGGTCAAGTGATCGCTCGAGTAAATGGATTTTTTGACCGGAAAGCTCCCAAAATTGCTTTAGTGGAGCATCTAAGCTTGCTATCGAAATGGTAGGATCAAGCTTCATCGTATGTCTTTTGAGTAAAGTGATGTTTGAGCATCAAGACTGTTGTGACGAGGGCTAAAATCCCATATATCATAATGTCCAGCGGCTGACCCAAGAGCTGATTGGGAACAATCTCTATTAATGATAAAATAAAATAGCCTAAACTAAGGCTGGAAATTAAAAGTAATTCTTTTGGGGGATTCTTGAAAATAACTGCCCCTAACACTACTGGGGCAATCATCGAAGTGCCAGTGAAACTCACTCGTGCAAGCAAGACCAATTCGTCAGTCATGTAAGTAGAGAAAATCAATACAATGATGGAAAATATCAAAATGGAGATTTTCGTTGCACGCATATTTGCCTGATCTGAACCTGTAAGCAAGGATCGTAATTCGGTGCCTAAGGCAAAAATCTGGGCATTAGTTGTCGAAAGGCAGGCAGCAAATAAGCCAACCACCGCCAAAGCTGCAACTGGCACGGCCTGATCAAATAAGAGTGCTTGGGTCAGAAAGTCGGCAGTACTGGCCTCAGGATATTGGATTGCCCCATAAAGCCCAATAAAGGCAGTCGGAAGAATCACCAAAATCGCAAAAACTCCAACAGCATAGGCCATTTGATGAACTGATTTCAAATTTTTCATCACCACCAGTCGGGTAGCAAACTGTGGCTGTGAGACCGGAATCAGTACAATAGCAATTGTCGAGGCGATTAAAAACTGTGGACTGAAAAGTCCTTTAGGTCCGGGGAGGCTGAGGAGACCCGCATCTGACTCGGTTACTTTAGCCATCGCTGCCTCAAATCCTCCAGCCACCTTGAGGCAAGTAACTCCAATAATCCATATTACCGCCAGCGTAATTACACCTTGGATGGCATCGCTGTATACAATCGCTTTCAAGCCACCGATTTGTGAGTATACTAACATGATCACGACCAAAATTGTAGACCAAGCCCAATGGGGCAGCATTACCGGAAAAGCAGCATCTAGGAAAATCGAAATGCCACGAATTTGAATCGAAACATATGGGATCAGAAATAAGAAGGAACTACCAAAAAGCAAGTACCCCGCATACCGATTACCATAGCATGACCTCATCAGTCCAGCCACGCCTTGGTAGCCGACCAAAGCGGCTCTTTTCCGAAGTGAATAGCCAAACCATACCAGCAAGAAGACCATCAAGGTATCCGAAAGGCCTAATAAAATCCAAGCTCCTACGCCTTGGGTTCGGAAGAAATCCGGCATTCCCATAAAAGTAAATTCACTGAAAAGAGCTGCCGAAAAGGTCAGGAATCCAAGTATTGCTCCGATGTTAGAACCACCGAGTATGAACTCATCCGAGCTTTGATCTTTTCGATAAGAGCGGTAGGAGGCATAGGCAAGCATACCCAGAAAAATAGTAAAAAAAAAGATTAGCCAGCTGATCATGATTTGGACGGTTCTTCGTAAGGAAAAATTTTGGATGCTAAGTAAGTGGCAAGCACTATTAAAACACTTACTAAAAATCCAGACCAAAAAATAAATGGAATTCCCGCCAGAGTAGGAGTGATTTTATTTTCTTTGAAAATAATCAAGAAAGAAACCAAAGTCAGTATAATGATAAATGATACGAGGAGTCTCCAGATTTTTTTTTTCATATGAATTGATTGAGCTTATTTGGTTGAAGGGGTAATTTTTTGGTTTTTATGTTAATAAATCCGATTATCCCCAATGATGCCAGTGGCCTCTTTTTCTTTGCTAATCTGGCTGGAAGACCGATAACAGATGACCCGAAGTACCTGCAGTCACCTTCCCTAACTAGCGTTGACCGTTTGGTTCAATTGCGAACACACAGTAATAAACTCGAAATAGCGATTATGTCTTTTATTTTAAGCGTTTTAAGGTTGACTTTTTTAATTTTTATTCGAATGGTTTTTAAAATTGAGTTTCCATAACTTTACCACAGAAAACTGCACAGATTCTCACAGATGAATTTGTATCGGAAAAAGAAAGTCATTGCGTCCAGCCTCTGGAGCAGCAGGACAAGGTGGCAGCATAATAAATGTCTATGTGAAGCTAGTTTCTATGTGTTGATCAATTTTGTTCTTCCGAAAAATCGTTTCCAAGCTCCCGTAAATACATTGGTTTCCAAAAAGTAATTCTGGGCGGGAGCGGGTTATTTTGCTATCCGGTTTACCATGGGTTTCACCCATGGCTATTCATCTTTGATCCCTTCAGGATCATTTCTCCAGACGAGTCCAGCCTCTGGAGGAGCAGGACAACGTGGCCAGCCACAAAGAACCAAGCCACCACGGAAGCATGATAAATGTCTATGTAAAGCTGTGTTTCTATTTGGTGGTCAATTTTATTCCTCCGAAAAATCGTTTCCAATCTCCCGCAAATACATTGGTTTCCAAAAAGTAATTCTGGGCGGGAGCGGGTTATTTTGCTATCCGGTTTACCATGGGTTTCACCCATGTCTATTCATCTTTGATCCCTTCAGGATCATTTCTCCAGACGAGTCCAGCCTCTGGAGGAGCAGGACAACGTGGCCAGCCACAAAGAACCAAGCCACCACGGAAGCATGATAAATGTCTATGTAAAGCTGTGTTTCTATTTGGTGGTCAATTTTATTCCTCCGAAAAATCGTTTTCAAGCTCCCGCAAATACATTGGTTTCCAAAAAGCAATTCTGGGCGGGAGCGGGTTATTTTGCTATCCGGTTTACCATGGGTTTCACCCATAGCTATTCATCTTTGATCCCTTTAGGATCATTTCTCCAGACGAGTCCATTCTCTGGAGCAGCAGGACAAGGTGGCCCAGGCACAAAGAACCAATACACCACAGAAGCATGATAAATGTCTATTTAGAGCTATGTTTCTATTGGGTGGTCAATCTTATTCCTCCGAAAAATCGTTTCCAAGCTTCCGCAAATACATTGGTTTCCAAAAAGTAATTCTGGGCGGGAGCGGGTTATTTCGCTATCCGGTTTACCATGGGTTTCACCCATGGCTATTCATCTTTGATCCCTTCAGGATCATTTCTCCAGACGAGTCCATCCTCTGGAGAAGCAGGACAACTTGGAGGATAATATGAAATTCAAAAACTTTTAAGAACACTTACGTTAGTTCAGTAAATTCGATAAAAAGAATATTAGAAGACTTACCGCAGATAAGAAGACCTTGGAAAAATACTTTGGTCTACTGGATAGCTTGGATAATCCTTCCAAGAAAAAACTGATTATCAAGCTGACCAAATCGCTTGACTCCAAAGTGAAAAAGGTGGATTTAAAAACCTTATTCGGGGCATGGGATGATCCTAAAGATTCAGACGAAATTATCAAAGAAATTAGGGAATCTAGAATGGAAAGATCGGCCATTGAAAGTTTCGAATGAAGTGTCTCTTAGCTACAAATATTTGCATTCATTTTTTGCCTGGGAAATTCAACCTATTAGAAAAGCTCCAAGAAATAGGAATAGAAAATTATGCAATTTCTGAAATTACTCTTGTAGAATTGATTTTTGGAGCTGAAAACAGTTCTAACCCGAAAAGGAATCATGACTTAATCGAAGCTGTTACTGACCAAGTCATCATTCTCCCAATTTTTGATGCCATTTACTTATACGGAAAAGAAAAAGCTAGATTAAGAGCAATCGGTAAAATGATCAGTGATTTCGATCTTTTGATTGGGTGTACCGCAGTTGAAAAAGAACTAATTATGATAACCGAAAATCTTGATGAGTTTAAAAGGATTTCAAGTATTCAGATCGAGAATTGGATGGAAAGGTAAGTAAAACCCCAAATCTGACTTTGTGTCGTAAAATGGGAATGATCGCTTCCGGCTTCTAGATAAGCAAAACGAAATAGAATTAGAAAAAATTTCTATATGAAGCTAGGTGTCTGTGAGATGATCAATTTCTTGCTTTTCTGAAACCCTCGGCTGTCTTTCTGGTTAAAAAAGAAAAATATCCTATGAAAAAGTCCCTTTTTTTACTTCTCTTCACTTTTAGTACCCTGTTAAATTTTGGATGTGAAGCCCAGACCAAGTCAAAGGTAACCGATGCCAACTACACTTACAAAGCCCCAACTCGGGATGGAACAGGCAAAATCTACATGGGACGGGAAATTTCCCAAGTCATGGGCTTTGCAGGAAGAGCTTGGTTGGAGCGACAAAGTCGAGAGCAAGAAGAAAGCGTTTCGTTGGCGATTAAAAATTTGCCGATTACTGCAGCTAGTGCGGTAGCAGATATCGGTGCCGGCTCGGGTTATTATACTTTTCGGATTGCACCGATGGTCCCACAGGGAAAAGTTTTTGCGGTGGAGATTCAGGATGATGCAATCAATTACCTGAACAAGAAAAGCAAGGAATTAGGAATGAACAATGTTGTGACGGTGAAAGGAACTGAGTCCAGTCCAAACCTTCTAGAAAATACCGTCGATCTTGCAATCATGGTGGATGTCTATCATGAACTCGCCTACCCAAAGGAAATGCTGGAAGCCATCCACAAGTCTTTAAAGCCTAATGGAAAATTTCTATTACTAGAATACCGAGGTGAAGACCCTTCTATTCAGATCAAACCGCTTCATAAAATGACCGTGAAGCAAGTTGAAAAAGAACTCAATGCCAATGGGTTTCAATTGGTGGAGAATGGTAAATTCATGAAGATCCAGCACTTTTTGGTTTTTGAGAAGATGAGGTAGGTGAATAGATAATAGGAGATTGGAGAACGAGAGATTGAGAGAATAGAGGCCCATCGATGGCTTTCGTGGAGATTAGGTAAAGAGTCATTTCCTAGGTCAAAATTTTTTTACAGGCCTGATTTTATGCTCGTACCTTTGTAGTATGTCTACCACTACCAAAAGCCAAGCTGAAATTCTTTCCAAATTGGGAATAGCTACTCTGAATCCCATGCAGCTGGCAGCGCAAAAAGCCATTCGTTCTAACAATGATTTGATTCTGCTTTCTCCAACGGGGACAGGAAAAACTTTGGCTTTTCTACTTCCGCTGATTGAAGGTCTGGATGATAAGATCAGTGAGGTTCAGTTACTGATAATTGTACCTTCCCGTGAATTGGCGATTCAGATTGAGCAGGTGATGCGAGAGATGGGGACTGGATTCAAAGTAAATGCAGTCTATGGCGGTCGGACTGGATCTAAAGACAGGATGGAGATCAAACACCGCCCAGCGGTATTGATTGGTACACCTGGACGAGTGGCGGATCATCTCCGAAGAGGAGCTTTCGAAACAAAATTTATTGAAACCCTCGTATTGGATGAGTTTGACAAATCACTAGAGATCGGATTTGAACTCGAGATGAAACATATTCTCGATTTACTTCCAAAAGTCAAGAAGAAAATTCTTACCTCTGCTACCCAAGACGTGGCAATGCCAAAATTTGTCCAACTCAACTCACCGATACGGATTGATTATTTGGCTGAAAAAATCACTCAACTCACGGTCAAGCGGGTACTGTCTCCCAGCAAGGATAAGTTCGAAACACTGATCCAATTGATCAGCAACTTCGGCAATCAAAACGGGATTATCTTCTGCAACCTCAAAGATTCGATTCAGCGTGTGAGTGATGTATTAGCTGCAAATGGGATTTCCCATGGCACATTTCATGGAGACATGGAGCAGCAAGATCGAGAACGATCACTGATCAAATTTCGAAATGGAACTCATCAACTACTTCTAGCAACGGATCTTGCAGCCAGAGGAATCGATGTGCCTGAACTGGGTTTTATCATTCATTATCAGCTTCCTAGCCGAGAGTCGGAATTTACTCATCGAAATGGGCGTACAGCTCGGATGAATGCTGAGGGTACGGCTTTTATTCTGTACAATGAAAAAGAAAGACTGCCGGACTTTGCGAGAGATACCGAGATCGAAAAACTCAATCCCGCCAAACTTCCAGCACCTTCTGAATGGTCTACTCTTTTTATCTCAGGCGGTAGAACAAATAAAATCTCCAAAGGAGATATCGCCGGATTATTCCTGAAGCAAGGAGACCTGACTCAGGATCAGTTGGGAATCATCGAACTCAAAACGGATTGTGCATTTGTAGGGGTGAAAACCTCCCAGGTCGCTAAACTTTTGCCAAAGGTCAATTCAGTAAAACTGAAGGAGAAAAAGGTACGGATAACTTTGGCTTAGGGATTTGGGTACTGGGTGAATTGATATAGAAGTCATTTGAAATTCTTTCAAAATAAAAAGCTGTAGTGGAGGACCGCATCCGCATTTGGGATCTAGTTGTCGACCCCGCGGACGTAAAATCCACTGCTAGCAGGGTTACTAACTGGTAAGCAATATCCTTTTTCCATAGTTTGGCTTTAAAAACTTTCTGAAAACTATTTCCTTTACCCTTCTGAACTAATTTTTTTGCAGCAAAGAATTTTTACTTTTCAGTCTCTTTTTTTATCGCTTGAGTTTAAACCAAGCTAAAACAAAACTTTATAGGTAAGCGGAGAAAATTGCAAGAAGCAGTAGCGGCAAATCTTTTTTTCAGAATATATCCAGTTACCCAGTGGGGATAGAATTAATCCTAAAAGGAAAAACATTGCGCCTGCAATCCATAATCCTTACCGCTAAGATTCTTTTGGCCACAGAAAATCAAATATGCCTCCGCCAAAGAGGAAAATAAGAGCTAGAGGAACTGGGAATGGTTGCATTTCAGGAAGAAACAGAACAATGAGCCAAAAGATTATCGCTATAGTTTACGGAGATTTTGAATACGTAGAATTCATTTTTTCGTATTTTAAATCTGGGAAATTATAATTTGCCTAGAATAATTCTTTACCTAGAATTTCTCTGGAAATGAGTGTTAACTCCCGGCTTCGGTATATGGGGGTAGCAGGCAATGTTCGAGTATTCGATGAGGCAGGGAGATTGCTCACGAAGCTGTGTGGAGGCCAAAAAATAGCTTGGTGGAATTACTTCCAACAACAGTACATCATCCATCAAGTCTATTCGATGATTTAACTACACTCAGAAGAGGGATTCATTTGTGATTGTGCATACTCAGATCATATTTTATTAACTTAGGAAAACAGATATTCCCACCCAACGATGATCGATCTAATTCTTTCTTTCCTGATTTCTACTTTGATAGGATTTGCTGTTGCTGACAAAGAAAACTATTACGGACCGGAGGACTTTGCCAAGGTGAGGAAGATTGATACTCATACCCATCACAATGCTGAAAGTACCGCGCTGACTGATGCCGCAAAGACTGCCAATTTCTACCTGTTGACAGTTAGCGTAGATGTGCCAAACTATCCAAAACTGGAAGAACAGATTCGACTGGCACTGTTTCAGAAAGCTAATAACCCCGATCATATCGACTTCCTTTCTACGATTTCCCTTGAAAACTGGCGTGATGCTGATTGGGCAGAAAAGGAAATTGAACGGATCAAAAAGACTTTCGACCAAGGTGCAATCGGAATCAAAATCTGGAAAAATATCGGGATGACTTACAAGGATGAGAACGGGGATTTCATCATGGCGGATCACCCTCGTCTAGAACCGATTTTTCAATTTGTCCAGGATCAAGACAAGACGCTAATGGCTCATCTGGGCGAACCTAAAAACTGCTGGCTTCCTTTGGATCAAATGACTGTCAACAACGACCGTACCTACTTCAAAGCACATCCGGAATATCATATGTTCCTCCATCCTGAGTACCCAAGCTATGAACAGCAAGTGGAGGCACGGGATAATCTCCTGGCAAAATTTCCGGAAATACGCTTTGTTGGCGCACATTTGGGAAGTCTGGAATGGAATGTGGACGAACTCGCCAAGCGATTGGATTCCTATCCGAATATGGCTGTGGATATGGCAGCACGAATTGGACATTTGCAGTTCCAAAGCCAAAAAGATCAAGAAAAAGTACGCGACTTCATCATCAAGTATCAGGATCGATTGATCTATGGAACTGATCTGGGAATCTCCGGAACTCCGGATTCTGAACAGGTAAAAGCAAATGCCCTCGCCACTTGGCAGGGGGATTGGAATTACTTTGTATCAGACCAGATCATGGAAAATAGAGTGGTGACAGGCTCATTTCAGGGATTAAAACTCCCAAGCGAAGTGGTAGACAAAATCTACTACTTCAATGCGGTGAAGTGGTTTAAGATCAAGATGAATTGATTTTCCAAAATGATTTTAATCTCCCGAATACGCAAGGACGAAGATAAAAAAGCCTGAAGTGCCGACATTGTTTTAGCCCGGGTCGGGGTAAAGATTCTTTTATAACTAGATGGTTTTTAAAGCTTTCCATAATACGAAATAATTAGTCTTATCAAGGGCTGCTCCCAGGTTCTACTTCTTCTTTTCCACTCGGAAAGTCCCATTTGTCTGGATAAAATCCACTGTAACGATTTCCCCGTCTTTCTCTTCAAACTTGATTTTAAAGTCTTCCAAAGTTTTGAAATT
>Ga0335398_10009432_pt1 | contig 11275 bp, 10 predicted proteins | sample BON03_FD_205742 | JGI IMG/M metagenome (GOLD analysis project Ga0335398, IMG submission 205742) | Freshwater microbial communities from Lake Bonney liftoff mats and glacier meltwater in Antarctica - BON-03 (spades assembly) (version 2) | ecosystem: Environmental > Aquatic > Freshwater > Ice >...
AACTAATCAGATCATTGCGGAGATTGGCGATATTTCTGTGAACCTATCTACCATATAGGACGCTTTGAGATCCAAAATGTAAGGAAAGTAGAAAATACAATTAAAAACTAAAGCGTTTTTAAATTTTCAAATCGATATTTAAATATCGAGTGAATGACTGATAATTTTGGACGGAAAATCACTGCAAATTAAAATATCTGGATCGCGATTAAGGCTCTCTACAAAGTCAAACCAATAGATGACCATACCGGGCCCAAACCTATTCACGTAGCCCTGAAGTTGGCCTACATTCTTCTCGTGTGAGAGTGCATTCCCAAACATGGCTTTACTGTCAATCCAGAAGATTACTCTTGCTTCTCCATCAGGCCCTTCCACTCCTAGAGGTACTTGCAACTTAATGTCGGGGGTTTTCGACAGTCCTAAATTACGCAGTTCGTCCTCTGTTTGGAAAGGAATGGTTTTCGCCTTAAGCTTCCGATAGAGCACATACTCATATTCGTCCCTAGTACCAGGTCAAACAAAGACACAATTGTGCTTCAAAAATACTTACCCAGCAACATCTCGAACTCGGTCTAGATATGGAGAGTTGTAACGGTCGTTCTCAATGCAATACACGAGTTGATCTCGGAGCCGCGCGTCATCAATCTTCATCGGATCCCGTGTTAAGGCTGTCAGTCGTTGCTTGGAGATGGGTCGATCAGTTTCAGAGTAGCACTTGGCCAGAATCATCCTGGCTAACAAATATGGGGAAAAGTTCACTTTACGGGCGATTTCAAAAATGTCCTCGCCGCTTCTATACCTCCGAATGTACTCGTGTAGATGAAGGCGATGAACTGGCGTAGCTTTCTTGATGTGCTTCTGGAGATGTTGTAGGAATATTCCCAGAACAGCGTCCCAGGAAACATCTAGTTCGCGCATGAGTTCAACGGATACTACAGTTTCCAAGGCAGTTCCTTGCACTGCCTGAATACAAAGGGAGCTGAGTAAGTCGTAGGTGTCTTGACGCATTTTTGAAAAAGAAAAAATAATCATCAGTACCGGTAGAGACTATTTGTATGCGGGCTTTCTTGGCGGTGCTACTGGTATATGTGCACTGGCAATGGCTTAAACTTTATAGCAGCAGCGGGGAAGAAGGCCACCTTAACTTACATGACGCCTACTTGGAGTCAATAGTAGTTCACAGGCTTCTTTCTATTTCGATACACTTCTGTTTGAGTCTGACAATGATGGCGACACCAGCGAGCAAATCAGTTGTGTATTTAGTGGCCCTGTCTCCACTGTCTGTAAATGTGTTGTTAGAAACTGGATCTGTGTACAGATTGCTCCAAATAACCCTTTTTTTGGGCCTTTCGTATCAGATTAATCAGGGGAGTCACTTTTTTATACTGGTTGCCTTATGTTGCATAGCCGTGTTGTTGTATCCGTGTATCAGTGCTATATTATATGCTTTACTGCTTGCTGGATCATTGAAATTCGAGTACCAGGATATAAGTGCGGCAGCTGCTTTCTTGTACCTCTTCAAGGTGGTGGTTTGGCGTGAGTTTATATTTTATGATATTGCTGCGATGGTGATTTGCGTCTTGCAATTATTATCTGCAAAAAGCAATTCGGTTCTTTGGCTTGGATTTTTGATTTCATCAATGACGGAACTGGATACTGAGATTCGTCTGTACACAACGTCGATGATCGTTTTACCCATTTTGGCCGACTGTTTTGTAGAGTCATTCATTGAAAACACAACTTTAATGTTGTTTTGGCAAGAAGTAATTGCATGCTTCGTTTCAGATAGAAAGAGAATGGACATAGATACTCTTTATATCGGATGGCAACGAGCCGTGATCCTCTTGAAGGCAAATCAACTCAAAACTGCCGTCGTAGCATGGGCAATGATTGCATTGGCGACAGGAATCATTGTGGATTTAAAACTTTCAGCTCATACTGGAATGCAAAGTGATCCTCTTACTCGTACAATTTTCTTGTTTCGAAAATATCGCGATCAATCGACTATGCCGGAGTTGAAGCTTGTTGAAAATGCGATAACTAGCATCGGCAATACAAATATTTGGTTGCCTCCATTTAAATCCTCGTACTGTTTTTGGAAAGCAGAGATATTATACGACAGTGGACTGAAGAACTTGACCGTGCCTTGCCTCCACTGCGCGATGCTACATGTCGCTTCTTTTGAGAAATGCTTGTCTGGCCAGTTAGCGGTAGCCTCGGTAGATTCACTTCAACAAGATGTCGCGAAAACTCAAAAATTAGTTCGCGATTCAACCTACAATCTAGGTTTTATTGACCAAGCTGTGTCTCAAGTGCAGAAAACCACCTTGAAAGTCAAATTGGTTCGGAGCATGCTCAAAGACATAGTACATGCCTGTGGCAGTATTCATGCAGATCGCAAGACGATGTTATTATCGAGCGCTGTTTTATCAAGTATGGGGTATGAAGAGTTCGGAAATGTTTGTTCAAAAGACCCAGGAACATGGAAGACACAGGTGGCGCTTCTGGAGCGATTGGATTTAACTGAACAACTGGTAGAACTTTTAGTACATATGAGTAGTTTAATCATCGACGATCCCACTGAATTGCTACTCCTCGGAGAAAAGTTGTTTGCCTATAACAAATTGGATGTTGCTATTAAAGTGCTTGTTACTGCGGGTGCCATCGCTCCCAACTCTTCAGCAATACTATACCAACATGCAATTGTAGCAGCAGCACAACTCCAGTACTACGAGTCGTCGACGATGCTCAAAGCAGTGATTCAACAGACGAAAGACGATCCTCTATTGTCTACCAAAGCCAACGCCGAGCTATGCCACTTGCTATATGTCCAGGATTTGAACATTCAAGCTATTGAGTGCTTGAATGATTGCATAGGCAAGTTAAAAGATTTGTCAACGCCCCAAATGTTTAACATTCGCGGCATATGTAAAGCCAAAATGAATTTAGATGTAGCCGCCTTTCTGGACTTCTCACTTGCCAGGGATCAAGCGTTGTTGTTTGCAAAGACCAAATCTCCTTTGTATGAGGCGACTGCATTAGCAGATTCATATAACAATTTAGGGTCGTGTTACTGGAGCCAAGGTCTGCTACAGAAAGCACTATCAGCTTACCGGGAAGCAATTAAAGTGGATCCTACACACACAAAATCAAAGGAGAATTTTCGTCATCTTGAATTGATGACATCTCCAATGTCTGACAATTAATTAATCTTAAAACAAATTCTATACTTTAAAATCTCTTAGATTCGTCCATGTCAAATTGCGCAGTGTTTTGAAAGTGCTGGTTGTTTTTAAATTCTGAATGCAATGTGAATAGGACATGAAGCGATTCAATCATGGAATTGTAGACGGGTATATCAAGTACAGCACAAACGACTCGAACATAATCTTTAAGATCGAGATCGATGCTCGCCCCGGGCAACTGTATTTCGTTCAAAAGTTTCTCAACATCGTCGGGCCACACTTGCATGAGAGATTCAACATCAGGCATTTGTCGGGTGTAATGGACATGAGGCGGCGGCTTTGATCGATGAAGCTCTCTAATAGAATCAATCCATCCTTGAATTGCTCGTGGATCCTTGTTCGCATTTTCGATGGATCGAACCATCATGGGGTTTTTGACTGATTTTTTGCTTATTGCACGAAGCTGAAGTTCCAGCACGGTGGCATCCGATTGATTCGAAGCGGGCTCGTCTAAGACACTAAGTCCCAATTCATCATGTTGCATATCCGGTCTCGGGATCTTGAGAAACGAATCGATCTCCCCAACTGCCGGAATGTAATCAGGAATGAAGCATCGGATCTTAGATTCTAGTTCAATATCATGAGGAGTGTACCGTCCTATGTATTGGAACAGTTCCTGCACTTCACTCGATACATTCAAGTGTTCATATTCTGAAGGATCATAGGCACCTTTGGGCAATGCAGCTCGCGAAGCCCCTGGAGATCCACTAGCACTGCTGTCATCATCGTCATCTTCTTCCTCCTCGTCTTCAGATTGGTTTTTTTTCCTATTTTTCGAGCTGGTTTTTTCTGCAGCGCGTTTAGCTGCATCGATCATGACTGCATTTCCAGATTCGAGTTTCACACCGTGCAGATTATTCTTTGCTGCTGTTGCGAGAGTAGCTGATGACTCATCGTCACTCTCCTGCTCAGCCATGCTTTGGTTGCCCTTACCAAACATTTCGCCATCGTCTTCTGAGAGCATATCGTTGTCGTTATTCGGACTCGTATGTGGTGGTGAATCACCCACTCCGCTGGAAGGGGAGCGAGCCTGAGACACTTGTCGCATTTTCGGCGACGGAGCAGCTTCTGCAGTGTCAATGGATTCATCTGAGAAACTCTCTTCTAGGTCTACTTTGGCATCGTAAGGCAAGTTCGTGACCTGCTTCACATTCACCGTCTCATTATCAACGGCACCACGACGATCATGATCTGTACTATCATCATAGGACTCTTCGAAATCACTCTTATCGTCCTCACTTTCTTCTTCCTGTAAGTTTGAATCTTCCTCTCCTGAAAAATCCGAAAAATCACTCTCCTCTTCTCTTCCTTTGCCTTCCATCGTGTTTACCGTTTCATTTAAAAATCAGGATAGCCCCCCTTTACTTCTTCGAAATTTAGAAATTGGAATACGTATTCAAAATGCTCGACGTCGTTTTGTGGGTGCTGGGTTGTCTATGGGCGCTGTCGTGGATCACGTACGCACTTCCACAGCTAATCATCAAGTTTCGTGGCGTTCAAAACCTCAAGCTCAAGTACGATGCCCAATGGGCCCTCGTTTCCGGTGGCTCGAGCGGCATTGGGCGAAGCATTGTGGAACGTCTTGCATCACAAGGTATAAATGTGGTGATAGCCGCATATCCTGATGCAGTATTGGACCAGGCTTTGGTGGAGTACGAAACTCAGTTCCCTGCTCTTCAATTTCGAAAGGTGCCGGTCAATTTGGCGGACCGTGATTTCATGGTTACGATTAAAGAGGCGACGAAAGATGTCGATGTTAATATTGTGGTTAACAATGCCGGCTACATCAAGACTGGTTTCTTTTCAGAGGAGCCCATAGAAGCTCAGATGGCCAACCATAATGTCAACGCAACTGCGGCAATGGAAATCACACATCATTTTGTGAAGGAAATGAGGGCCAAGAAGTTGAAAGGTTGCGTTACATTCACCTCGTCTCCAGCTGGTTTGATGCCTTGTCCATTCTCGGTATTATACGGAGCTACCAAGGCTTATTTAACTTCATTTGCCCAATCGTTGGCACCTGAAATTTATTCTGATGGGATCGATGTCACGGTTGTTCATCCTTCTCCTGTAGCCTCCAGGTAAGTTCGCAATATGTCTGTTATTGAAATAAATGCGCTAATGTTAAAACTTATTAAGGTTTTATGACAAGGCCGATCCATTTGGAACGCTTCTGTTCTTCAAGAGCACAGCAACCGGACCGGATACGATTGCCGATATACTCTTTTCATCCGTTGGAAGAGTAGTTACCGTGGACCAAGGATATTACCCTGTCTGTGTCAAGTTGCTTTTGAAAATAATTGACGTCAATTTTATGGCTGATATCGTTTGTTCTATTGCGGCTTATTTACCAGATTTCAAAGAGATGCGAGAATTGAAGAAGAAAGCGACTTAATTACATATTTTTAAATGATTAACTAGCTGATGAGCTCAAGAATTGAAGAAAATATTTTAAAAATCGGATGGGATTGTCGTGTGTTATGATTCTTCAAATTTCTATTTTAAGGTTGACTCAAGTGTCTACATATTCTATTCGAAGTGGTCGAAGAACTTTCTTTTTTGAAAATACGTATAGCATCAGATGGAGTCTGATCCAATCTTTCTCATATATTCACTTGCACTGGTTTCAATGATGAGGATGAGGTCATGGCAACATAGGAACCAGGTGCGCTGTCGTCTTGTGGACCGTCAGGAGGTTGAAGGCATGCGAGATTTGGTTGATGACTACGACGACGACGAGTCAGAGATTGATTCAGCTTTTAGTCCCTCTTGTGATGATTTGATTTTTGGGGTGGAAGTTAACAATGAAATAGTAGGAGTGGATATCGTTAGAGTAGATCAGGGCATAGGTCATGTCGAAGGCGTCAAGGTGGCTAAAGCTTTCTATGGAAAGGGCTTAGAAGCGCAGCTCAGAAAGTACTCGCTTCAGTATCTGAGACACCATTTCCCGGTTGTACATATATTACGACAGCTTGTTTTTGAATGGAACTGGAAAGCCAAGCAGGTGGCAGTGGTTTCCGGAATGCAAGTACTGTTGGAATTTGAATACGCTGTTTTAGAGGATTTGGGTGATTCAAATGCATCAAACCTTCCCATGTTAACAACAGCAACTACCATAGCTCAAGTTGAAATCGCTCTTCTGCGTCATAGTGAAAAGAACGTTTTACTTCAATATTGGGACATTTATGATCTCACTTACAAGACACTGCGATGGTTGTGTTCATCTTTTACGAGTGATGCTGATGACTTTGATGACAGTACGGAATCAAGTGAAATATGTAATTTCTCTTACAAGCGTAGCTGTATTGTGAAGTTGGGACACTGTTCATGTTCCATGGGAGAGATGATTGACCGTGGTGACACTTTGGGGAAGTTGTGCACCTTCACCGTATACTGCAATGTCACTCATTACAAAGCGCAACCGGATGAGTGTGAGAACGATTGTCTTGCCCACATCAATCACTGGTACCAACTTGCAAAACGCTCAAAGTGTCAAAGTATAATTGCATTCGTTCCAAAGTGTCTGGGCAATATATTGCCGAATAAGAAATCTTCTTCTATTTCCTTGTACGAAATAAAAATTTGAAATAGGATAAAAAGAAATATTTGATTTCGAATTCCCAAGTTTTATTAAAATAATAGGTTAGGTTAGGTTCTATTCATTAATACCGGTATCAATGGGAGGTATTTCCTTGATTGGCGATGGAGAAAGGTGGTTCGCAACAGCAGAAGGATTTGTTTTTAAGCGTGCATAAAAAAGAACGAAAAGAACTTCGAAAAGAATGCAACGATGCTCTAGCAGGTAAAAAGGGAGATGAAAGAGCTGCAATAGAATCTGAAAACGCTAACAAGCTGCGGTTACAATCAAAACGTCACGAAGATGAGTTAGCCGAATTCATGGAGAGCTTGGAGATTGAAGGTGAGAAAAAAGGGCTTTCGAAATCGCAACTTCGATACCAGAAAAAAAAGGAGAAGGAATTGGAAGAGGAAAAGCGAATTCAAGCTGCAAATGCAAGAGTCGGTCCGACTCATCGGGAGATTGAAACTGCTGGTATTGAAAAGACGCTTTCGCAACAAGGCCTGAAAATAAAAGAGATAGATTCGGATGGACATTGTTTATATAAAGCGCTGGTTCACCAGATGAGTCTTCAAGGCGACAATGTTGTAAATTCAAGAAACCCTCATCTCACGTTGAGAACTTTGTGTGCACAATACATGACTGAACATAGGCATTCCTTCGAACCGTTTCTGGTCAGTGAAGATGAATCTACTGACATATCTTTCGAAGATTATTGTAAACGGATTAAGGAGACAGCCGAGTGGGGGGGTCAGTTGGAACTCAGGGCCTTGGCAGGAGCTCTGAAAACACCAATTAAGATTATCACTGCAGATTCTCCTGTTGTACTAATGGGAGAAGAATATTCTGGAAACCCTTTTGTAGTGACGTATCATCGTCACTATCTATGTTTAGGGGAACATTATAATTCTGCAGAACCAGCTTAGTTTAAAGACGTTTTTAAATTATGTGATGCTTCTTTCTCTACTTTTAAAAACATTATTATTAACAATTAAGAACCTAAAGAGCCGACGTAATCAAGCAGCAGTTTCACTAAATCGGGTTGTTGATGGTCAACCGACAATAGCGTTTGTAAGAGCCAATTCCTTCGCAATTTCACGGAAGCTGGGTTGTTGGAGGATCCACCTTTCGGGGGATATTTCAGTGGCTCGCCCTCTAGAAAGCCGCTTTCATGATGCTCCATCAGCCATAAATAGATCCGTTTAAAGTTACTGTATCTGGTCGATACCATTCGACGATGACTGGTCGGAGTTCCCACTTGAATGAGGTAGGTGGTGAATTTATCCGTGGGTTCTTTGGAGCTCAAAATTGCAATTTTCTTTCGAGGCGTCATTTGTCGCTTTGGAATTTCTACTAGCTTTTCTGATAGCGCCTCTTTCAAGCAACTCTTCCTCGTTTTGATGAAATCGCACGGTCCAATTGTAGCACGACGGTTTTTACGGACAGAAATTTCCTCCCTCATGGTCCTTTTTCTTTCACACTCAAAAACTAACTGAGCCACTTCAGCTTGCAGTCGTTCTCGCTGTAGCTTTTCTTCCTCGTACATCTTTCGTATAGCCGAATGTGATGCGGCGATCGAATCTCTTCTGGTGGACAGTTTAGACTCGGAACTCTGATGGATGTTCAAAAGTTCATTCCTCTTTTGCGCCATGGTTGCTGCAATGTCTGCAACATGTGGGTATTGATTGTATCGAAGTCTGTTTTCCTTTTCGTCCAATCCTAAAAAGGCATCCGGTTGCAAAATTTTTTGTTTGAATACTTTCTTGGATTCCGGACTGATGTATGCTTTGCACTTGAATGGAGTGGAGGTCGGGGCATCATAAGCTTCTTCGCATGTATCTTGAGAAGAAGGACCTTCTTCCAGTAGATCACGAAGTTTTGCCACTTCAATCTCAAGACTCCGTCGACGGTCCCTCTCTGCCTGAACTGCCTAATCGTTCGAAATGAAATCTTTTTTAATCCTTGCAAAATGCCCAGCTTACCTTCCTCTGTACATCCAAGCTATCTTCTAACTGCTGCGTTTGGTCTTCGAGCTCTTCAAGGTGTGATTGCTGATAGGTCGCTCGACGTCTAAGCCGACTCATATCTTCCTGTTTTTGAAGCAGCGAGCTGCTGAGAGCTTGCTCCATCTCTAACTTCTCGGTCAGAATACGAGCACGCTCGCTCTCCGTTCTCAGCATCTCCAGCAAGTTCTTACCCAACACATTTATGTCCTTTTCTTCCATTTTTGTTGGCAAATAACATTATTGAACCCGATCAGAAATTGTTTTCAGTTAAGGTTTTCTGTAGGAGTGACGAAGTTATCCAATGACGCGATCACATCCTGTTTCCGAGAGGGTCAAAAGTTCTTTTTTAAATCCCAAACCTGTGGTTTTACTGGCTGGTTCACAAAAATCCTGGGCAGACACATTATAATAAGAAACAAACTAGTTTCTGAATTTGTGAAATACGGAGCTCTAGGCGTTTTCTGGAAAATAATCTTGACCTCATGCCACCCAAGTGTAAACGTTTTGATTTAAGAACTCCAGGTCTTTCCAGTACTTGAGGCCTTCTTCAATGAAAAATAATTAAATCAAACAGACATTCAATCTTCTATGCAGTTGAATAAAAAGATTCTAATACTTATTTGTGTATCTGCATTTCTTTCTCCTAGATCTTCATAATTTAGTTCTAGGAGATATTTAAAATAATGTTGAAATTATATTCAAAATAGTGCAACGACAGCACGTTTTAAATTAATCGTTTCCCAATTGATTGAATACATTGTTCAAAAAACAGCATTTTATAACGGCGATTCGCCCTCATTCAACAACGCCACAAAATCAAGAAAGGCATCGAAACTGCTGGGGTTTTCAAGGTTCACTTGTATTGCTATTTGAACCAGCCAGTTCCTCCGTCGCTTGATACATATTGGTCCCTTTGTTCTACCTGTGAAAGGTGGCCGTGGAAAAGAACCCGCGGCGAGAAATCCTTCAAGTTTTTGGTGAATCTGTTGGAAATATTTGAATCGTAACGGAACTATCCGAGAGCGATTTGGATGTTCTACCTGAATAAAATAAGTAGTGAGGTCATCATCTAGATCAAGAGAACTAAAAACAGAGATTGCTTTTCCGTCCCGTTGAATATTCTCAATAATAGATGTTTCGAAAGGGTTCGAATTTCCTTCAATCAAAATTTCCGGAATAATACCATGGATAGTATCTTTAGTTGGATTCATTTTAATATCTTTTCCAGAAGAATCAAATAAAATGTCCGATGCTTCAAAATCTGTTCCATGACTATCAAAGCAGATATCCGTTGCAATGCTATCGTTTTCATCAGCATTAAAATCATTGCCGTTGTTCACCCGAAGCTGACAGTTATCGGCTATTGCTGCAGCCAGCTCAGCCTCCACCTGTTCCCGTTTTTGGCGTTCAGTTTCAAATAACTTTCTATAGTCTTCACATGCAGTACATTTGAAACTATCCCGCAGTGAATTAATTCTCGGTGGCCTCTCTTTTGATGGTACAAGTTTCTCATTCTTTCCGGTCGAGAGATAGGAAAGTGCCTCCATTCGCTTCTGAGCAACTTTAGCAGCAGCCCCCGCAACCGGAGATATGAGTTTTGGGTTTAATGGACACAAATGATGATTGCTTTCACTTATAGATCCTAGACGGAATTTCAATCGAAATGTTTCTTTGTAATTTGCATCAAATTTTTCTTCCCTGGTTTCCAGTTCACCTCGGGAATTCGGTTTTGTCACATTTGATTCTTGCAATTTGACGCCGAATTCTACTTCTAAATTCTTGCGTCTGTTCCTTTCATTTTGAAGTTCCTGGCTGGTGATTAGTCTCATCAATTCAAAGCAAATACATGCACTCACCTTTGTAGCTCCTTCCAAGGACTCTTCCAACAATTGGGTTTGTTCCTCAAGCTCATCAAGATGCAGTTCTTGATACGACGCCCTTCGTTTGAGTTTCGTGATATCAAATTGTTTCTGTTGTAACTTGAGATTTTGCTCGTGCTCGCGCTCCAACAGCTGTCTTAGAAACATTTCCAAATCGTCTTTGCTTTTGATAAGATCAAGCAATGTTTCGTTGCATACGTCTACTATCTCTGACATGATTCTGCAGTGCAATAGCGCGAATAGAATAATAGTTGAAAAAAGTGGACTTCCTGTTTCACCTAAAACAAAAAATAGTGGTGAATTAACGGATCTCCATGTCCTTTTTTAATGACCCTTTCTTTCATTCATCATCGTAAATAAAAATGGATTATGGGATATTCCATCCAGTGCTTCGTCAGAGGAGGATGGGGGTCTATCCACAGTAGAAAAAAATTCCAAAAAAACACATTAGAGTCGAAGGCTGAATGGGGGAAGGCGAAAGGATTCTACTGGAACGACTTTCTAGAGGAGGCTGGAAATTATCTCGCGAAAGAGAAAGGAGAGGACGAGGAAGACGTTATTGATGCA
>Ga0335398_10009436_pt1 | contig 11271 bp, 7 predicted proteins | sample BON03_FD_205742 | JGI IMG/M metagenome (GOLD analysis project Ga0335398, IMG submission 205742) | Freshwater microbial communities from Lake Bonney liftoff mats and glacier meltwater in Antarctica - BON-03 (spades assembly) (version 2) | ecosystem: Environmental > Aquatic > Freshwater > Ice >...
CGATACAGAAGACGATAAAGGACCTACTAATCACTATCAACTCTAGAAATGGACTACTGCTACTACTGCTATGGGGTGGCTACGATGAGTAGGATGCTTAAAAATATAGGTCTCTTTTGCAAAAGAGACCTACAAAAGAGACCTATATTCTGCAAAGAGACCTATATTTTTAAGCATCCTACTAATCGTAGCCACCCCATACCGCTATCTTGTGTATGTCGATTTGGCACTCTGCAGACGGTACAGAAATATGCGCATTCATTTATGTATACGCACATACTTAGGCCGTCGCCAAGGGCTGCCACCATCTGTATCCATATTATATGTATATGCATATATATATATATATATATATATATAGATATAGATATAAGCGTGTGCACATTGATTTATGTATACACACATACTTAGGCCGTCGCCAAGGGCTGCCGCAATCTGTATCCATATTGTATATATATACATATATACATATATAAATATATATATACATATATATATAAATATAGATATAAGCGTATGCACATTGATTTATGTATACGCACATACTTTGACCGTCGCCAAGGGCTGCCGCTCTGTATCCATATTATATATATATACATATATATATATATATATACATATATATAAATATAGATATAAGCGTATGCACATTGATTTATGTATACACACATACTTAGGCCGTCGCCAAGGGCTGCCGCAATGTGGTGCATCTCGATATAGCACACTGCAGACGATATAGATATATGCACATTGATTCATGTATACACCTAAGGAGTGCCGCAATGTGGTGTATCTGGATATGGCACTCTGCAGACGATATAGATATATGCGCATTGATTGATGTATACACACAGACTTCAGCCATCGCTAAGGGGTCCCGCAATGTGGTGTATCTTGAGATGGCATTCTGCAGACGATATAGATATATGCACATTGATTCATGTATACACACATATTCAGGCCATCGCTAAGGGGTGCCGCACTCTGGTGTATCTGGATATGGCACACTGCAGACGAATCACCGACCGAGGTCTGCGATCGGTTCTGCGCCACTGCCCACAGGTATACATCGTCAAAATTGTGTTGCAGTGTGTTGCAGTGTGTTGCAGTGTGTTGCAGTGTGTTGGCTGCTCGAATCACGGACCGAGGTCTGCGGTTTGTGCAGCGCAACTAGCCGTAGGTACACCCTTTTTCGGATGTATAGGGCTCTTTTGCGGATATGCAGAGCTCTTTTTCGGATGTACAGGGCTCTTCTGGCAGGATACGCAGGGCTCTTTGGCAGATTTTTTGGGCTAGGTCTAGGTCTGCGATTGGTGCTTCTGCACTGCCCACAGGTACACATTGTCCAAAGCGTGTTGCAGTGTATCGCCGTGTGTTGCAGGGTGTCGGGTATTCGTATGGATGGTCTTCAGTCGGTGCTGCGCCACTATCTGTATATAAAATTCCCAGCAGTGAGCTCGCCACTACATTCACTATGGAAAATGCCTGTACAGCTGACTTTCTAGAGTGTTTACCAGCTAGCGTACCTGGATGTGCGTGGCGTCAACAATCTCACCACGGCTGAATTGCGACGCGCCGAGCGGCAGGTGCAAGAGGTACACGGCCTACCCTGGAAAGACGTGATAGCAACCGATCTCATCAGCACTGTCGACACGCCCCGCTTCCGTATTCGAGAGCAATTCGATTAGTTTTCTCCGCAAATCACAGACGTGTAGTGTGTAGCGAGACGTGTTGGCAACCGACCTCATCAGCACTGTCCACATGTACCGCTTCCGAGTCTGAGAGCGATTCGATTAGAGTTTTATCCCTCCACCCTTGGGGCAGTTGTACAATAACACTTTGTTTTTAACCTATTTTTTTTTGTGAGGATTCACAAGAAAACTCGGTATAGTTGTTGTGCTGTGGGTATAGCAATAAGCTGGAGCTGAGGCCCTTTAATGCAAGCAACTTGGGGCCGCCCGGGCCTCGAAATCATAACTGGGGTAGCTGGGTTCCTAAGCCTTCCCTGGTGGAGCACGACCACTTTCGTAATGTTCGAGATCCGTCTATAGAACTCACTCGTCGGATACTGAATCCGACTACAGAACTAACAGACAGCCCTGGCCTAGCTAAGTTCCTAAAAATCACATAAATTTGTAAGAATGGAACCAGTTTGACTAAGTTAATAAATTCTAAAGATTAAGGTCAAAAAGTTGTGTGATTTGTCGCACGCTTGATTTTCTATTCATGTAGCTTCCTCAGGCTCGCTGAATTGTAGTTGCGGTTATGATGCATAAAGTGGGGAAGCAGGACAGCATCGTCGAGCTCTGCAAAATGATTTTGTTCCAAATTTCAAACAAGTTCCCAGCATATGTCTGTGAAGCAGACTGCAATTATCAGACTTGTGTACGACTTTTGCAAATACCATGCCAATGCGCACTTGCTGTTTTTGATTGAAGTTGGTTTTCCCCTTCGAACACCCTTCCAAATATAGTGCCAGTGCGCAGCAGCACCATATTTGCAGAAGTGCAAGTCGTGCACAGTCTTAAATTCCATTCCCCTGTGCAGTTTAGAATCAGAAACGTATATAGCAGACTCGCATGATGAGTGAAAATTCCCAGAGACCTGGCTCGCGCCATCCTGTGCCATTGTGCTTGCTTTTGCTGATTTTGCCACGGTACTGAGCATAGATTGTGTGATTTCCACATGGAAACATATGGAAATCACGTGGCGATGTCTTCCAGTCCGATGTCTATGACTGCAACACACACTACAACACATTCTGCAACACCCACCGCAACGCACACCTGGAGCACGCGACACATGGTTGTGTCTTCAAGTCCAATTTCTGTGACTGCGACACACACTGCAACACACACTACAACTCATACTAGAATACACACCTAGAGCACGCGGCACATAGCAATGTCTTCAAGTTCAATGTCTGTGACTTTTTTGCTGCCGACCCTGCTGCAAAATGCAAGCAACGAAAATGGATGTTCTCAAAAAAGACCCAGATTTGCAGCAAAGCGCGTGGACACATCGACGCCAGCGACAAGCAACAAAAAAGCTCGAAAAAATGATGAAAACACGCCATGTAATCAAAAGGACAGGATGCGACCCCAACTGACACGCGGCTGCGTCGGGCGCTGGCGCCCTCGCTTTCACACGCCCATCATCACAACAGGTGACTGTTCTCACTTACCCTGTTTCCCTGAAGCCACAATCTCTAGCGTCAACACGCCGGCGTTTGTCGTGATGGGCATCAGAAGATGTCACACTTACGAGGACCTAAATTTGGTACCTATAGTGATAGGGGGTTTTAGGACTTTCTGTTATTAATAAACATCTTACACATCATGTCACACTGGACAGCAACAACGAAAGCAGCGCTGATCGACGCATTTTGGGGTAATAGGGCGCGCCCTTGCGATTTGGAGTACAAGGTAGACCACGTACTGCCACCGGCCACTACCCACCAACACGGGCGTTGATCACCGGTGTCTCTTTTCACTCGGTTCAATGCGTCGAGCATTCTCCGAAAATAGATTAAAATGTAACTGCCACTTCACTTTGACTTTCTCGACATCGCGATAAATGTCGAATCATTTTGGGGATCGAACCAAAAAAAGAATTCCTTTGTTTTCCTGCTTTCAAGTTTGATTTGGTTTGCTCGGGTAGGCTGCTTACAAGTAATCTGGCCGAGTCCCAGTACCCTGAAGGTAGCCCGCAGATTTGGTTGGCACACTTTTTGTCCTTTCTTTCTTTTTTTGATTCTTTTGTATGGCGGCATAACCGTGGCAAACCAAACCCCAAGACCAAAAAAACTACCAAAAAGAAACCACACTCAAGAAAGAATGTCAAAAAAGAAAAGCCATACTATTATATCAAAAACACATACAAGTGGTGCGCAGTAATAGTATAGCCCAGAAGCGCCCGGCCCGAGATCACTCCTGCAATGGACCTGGGACTTGAAGTCATCCAAATAAGGGGAAAAGAGAAACAGAACAAAACGCGCATCTATAAACACACAACAGTTGGTTGGAAAAGTTTTGGGGTTTTAGAATGATATGCCGCTACACTGCTAACCCTCCAATGACATCAGGAACGCATACAAGTGGTGTGCGGTGGTAAGGTAGCCTGGAAATGCCTGGCACGAATCGAACGACACTCCCGCAATTGACACATGGAACTGCAGTCGGATCATGTTTGTAGGTATTGTGGTGTATACGTGTAGTCGGCACGCACTCAATTTTAAAGTGTTCATTTTTAGAGCATTCGTGTCATAAAAGGGCCATTAGGAAATTGACTCAATCGTTTTCATGACTCAGTGAATTGAACATGTGCAAGCTAACTCAAATTGATTTGAACGCGACTCTCCTAAATTTACATTTGAAGAGAACATTACAAATTTTAAGATAGTGGACTGAATATATGACAATTTGAAAGTTTTTAATTTGTGACAAAGTTCCACAGTCCAGTTTCTTTCATAGCAAGAAAACACCACACTAGTATGCAAGAATTGCTCGGCGTGTGGAAATTATTTTCAAATCAAGAAAACACCATACTAGTATGCAAAAATTGCTCGGCGTGTGGAAATTATTTTCAAATTACATTTTGCGAGCCAGTGCTCTGCTGTACCCATCATAGTATGGTGTTTTCTTAATTTGAACATAAATTCAAAGTTTACATTTTGCGAGCCAGTGATAAATTCAAGGTTTTCATTTTGCGAGCCAGTGCTTTGCTGTACCCATCATCGGCGAATTTTTTCGTAACCAAAAGACACATTGTGCGCAGCACTCTTTCTCTTTTCCCCTGCTTTTGCCTTTTTGTCTTGACGATACTCGTGCGCCTTCCTTTCCGTGCAATGATTTCTCCCGGCAAACAATTCTTTCCCTTTCTGCATGCAATACCATTTTATTGGTCGCTATGTTTCTTTCTCGGAAGGATTCTTTTTACAAACAACGCAAACAACGCCATACACTATGTGAAGCTAGGTAAGAAAACACGAGAGAGTTCCAAACGCAATTACTACATTATTTCATCAAGAGTGATAATAAAAGCAATCATCATCATCTCTTTTCTTCTTTTGACTTTTCCTTCCTGTTCAAACGAGTTTTCATTTGGACACACGTTGTTTTTGGTGTCCAAAACTTGAATCACTGTGTCCACTTGATTGTTTTCAAGTTAGTACATGCACACTGTGTAATCAGGGTGCCAGTGTGTGTATGCACTGACAAATACATGTGTCACAGAAGTACCTATATGTATGATGAAATGTGTACACAACATATGTAAAAAGTTGTTACACGCATTATAACTCTTTTAATCTAGCGTGGTTCCTAAAATCAACCGTGAGGTGAAAGTTAAGAACTAAGATGTAGCCAAATATGTTCTAAACAGTGGGTAATACAAACGAACGATAGGCTGGCCAGAGGTTAATTAATTAATTAAAAGAAGATGATTCTGACAGCTCAGCTGTGATTTGTGGGAAAAAAATTTCATACTGCATTTACAGGACAGAGTACCCATGAGGACTCAGTCCAAAAATCTGGCCTGCGGCGCATCTTTTTTGATAAATCTTGCATGCGGCGCAATTTTTTTCATGAAAAATTTGGCTTGCGGCGCATGTTTTTCATAAAAAATCTTCTTTTAACCATTCGGGGATGCATTTCATTTGAAGTTTTTTATTCTGTCTACTAACTACCGATACATTAGTGGTCAAAATGATTCGAACGCTAATACTAAGTGATCTCAACAACAAAATTTGTGCCAAACAGTAGTAACGAAAGTTTCAATTAACAAACCCTTTGTCAAATCAAAACAGAGTCTGCCTTAAAGGTATTTATGTGTGGGGTGTCAACTCAAGAGTGAACAAGCACTCAAATCACATTGTTTGAAAGAACATGCCAGAGCGCGTGGCTCGACGCTGTGACGACACCGGTGACAGGAAGCGAGTGAATTCGTGTGTACTAAAACACCTCTTTTGGAGGGAGTTGAACAACTAAAAGAATGGCCCAAACACCCGAAAATGCTCTCTCCGACACGCTATTAATGCATATATTTGCCGTGTCAAGATCACGTCTCCGACACGCTATTAATATTGCAGCTAGCACTCTTCGTCTGCGGGAGTCAAACACAAAGCGCGCTAACATTGTATTGTTCCGTGCGAATCTGCCCAACTCTCCGCTACGTAGATCCGACTCTCCGCTACGATGTAATACTTGAAACACATCAAGGCAAACTTGAATGTGTACGGAAAATCAAATGTTAGCGCTCGGTATTTGCTTCCCACACCCACAGATGATGCTTCATCTGGCCGACCGCGGCTGGCCATTTTTTTGCCGCGTCACGGTCAAGATCACGTTTGATCCACTGCTGACAGATTAGTTTGTTTCCACAACAACGACTCGGAATTCAATGAAAAGCGTTGTAAACTGCATTCCACTGAACCTCAGAATCTGGGTTTGCTCGAGAAATACCCAACCCTACTGTCAAATCCGACATGAATACTGGACATCATATGTAAGGGGTCAGTGTGTCTTTGCGTCGATCGACTTAGTTTGCTGCGGAAATATTTGAAAAGAGATCCACAAATTGCTCGATCCCGACAAGCTAAGTGCTGTAAACTTGTTGAGCTTCTTTTAAGTTAATTTGCAAACCAAGAGCTTAAATTTGAAGTTTTGAGTTTTGTGCAGTACAAAATGTATTCTTAGTTTGATTGCGAACCGATCAATCTAGTCTCATGTTTGTTGTGACAAACTTTCAAACTCGATCGACTCGGACAGACAAACACGACCCCTGATTTGATCGAACGAACCCCCGCAGGTTTTCAGCCCAAGGGGGGTCTTCTTTCTGGGTATTTTCCAAATGAAGAGCCCAGAGCAAGGAATCTCCCTTTTTTCCGGGCTCTCCACTTGGAAACCATCCAAAAAGAAGACCCCTGAGAAAATGGAAGCAAAGAAAACATTTCCTGCGATCAGACAAATGGCGTGAATTGGATTTTGTTACAAAAAAACCGTACAATATTAGCACGAAACACAAAATAACTTGAAAAGATTTATGATGAAAATACTTGTACAGAATTTTTTTTTTTGGTGCCATTGTTTTCATTTGGAGTTCGGCAAGGAAACATAGGACATAGGACCAAAGGGAAACTTGGTTTATGGAGTGTAACCCCCGATAAAGTGCAAGAGAAAAAGGTTGAGCGTGTGCGTGTGCGTTGAGGTCTTGAGTGAAAGGTAATAGGGTGCGGTTGTGAGGTGGTAGGGTGTGGTTGGGTGGGAGGTGTGCTGTGGTGTGGGGTGGAGGAAGAGGTCACTGGTCGGAGGGTTCAGGAGTGTAAATGGTTGTCTGCCAAACCTGCTTATTTTTTTTCGTTTTTTTGGGTTTTGGATCCACACAGCTAGCGCGCCAATTACAGAAAGATCGCACACATACTAGAGGCGCAGTAATACCGTGACGGAAACGCCTGGCTCGAAGGCACCCCCCACAATTCATGTCACATGTTTGCGGACACTCTTTTTTGAAGGGTAGACCTAAACCCCTCGAAAAAGAAATCAATGAGATTTTAGGTTCGAAACGTGAGGATCGACTTTCAGACCCTTTTTTTGAACTGTTACAAAATACGACTTTGGTTTGTTTTTCGTACTTGTTTCGCCTCTGCAATTTCTGGATGGCCCCGCGGGACATGCGAAAGTTCCCGCAGAAGTGCCAGAAGATAGCCGAGTGTTGAGGGCGCGCCGTCTATGTACACAACTTCTGATCGCTTCGACGCCTGGCTCATCCTCTCCAGAACGACCGGGTCTAGACAATATCACGAGTCAAGCATGGTCTGACGCAACGTGCCCCTGTACCACCTCGTGAAGTGCTTACTTCCGCTTTGTCACGCTCTTTTTGTTGAAAAAGGCAAGATAAAGTACTAGAAGCGGTGCTACAGGGGCACGTTACGTCAGACCATGCTTGACTCGTAGTATTGTCTGGACCGGGTCGTTCCGGAGAGGATGAGCCAGGTTTCGAGGCGATCGGAGGTTGCGTACATAAACGGCGCGCCCTCAACACCGGGCTATCTTCTGGCACTTCTGTGAGAACTTTCGCAGTGTCCGCGGGCCCTTACAGATATTGCCAAGCCGAAGCAGGTACGAAAAATAAACCTTACACATATTTTGTACCAATCCAAAAAAAGGGTTGGAAGATCATTCCACACGTTTCGAACATAAGATCTGGTGAATTTCTTTTTCAAGGGGTTCAGGTACACCCTTAAGCAAGACAGAACAAGACAGAACCAAAACATCACCAAAACCAACCAGAACGAGAAATTACAGAAAGTAGAGAAAATCCAGAAATTCGCAAAATAAGGAACAACAAACCAAAATGCCAGAAATACCCAAAAATGCCCCAAATGCAAGAACCATCATAGACTGATTTTGGAAGTCGGGTTAACTAAATCATAAGTGTACTAAGACCTCACGTGCAAGCGTGGCTCAGTTGGTCAGAGCGAGGGACTGTCAATCCATAGGTCGTCGGTTCGATTCCGGCTGAAACCCGATAACTCAAATTCTCATGAATTTGAACTTCATAGACCCTCAAACAAGGGTACTAAACTACTTTTGAAAGTAATAAAAGCAATCATCATCATTACACTTTGTAGCAGGACTGCGCATTTACCTCAGTGAGGTCCCAAAACGATTGGAAGTTGTGTGTTGCTTTGTTGTATTAAACCAATATTGGGTACGGTCCCGGGGCTTCATTGCGAGCGAGCCAAGGGAGATGCACCCACGATCCGAGATCGCCGACGTCCCTATCTCACCCTGTCCCCTTGTAGATAACCTGGGGTGTCCAGATCCTCATCCTGCACCTTAACTACGTCGTTGGCTACACCGGTCCCCTCCTCTTCCTCTTCGAACGGACCTACAACTATTACGTTGACAACCAGGGGCTTGTGCCCTGGCGGCTCCGTCGTGTGGGCAGGTCCAAAGTTCGTTCGGGCTCATTGGTGAAGGTCGTGAGTGATGATAAGATTTCTTGAGATCCAAGGTCTCAATTGTCATGAAACCCTTCACCGCCCACTACCAAAAGCAACACTTGTTTGTAAAAATAAGAAAAGAAGAAAAAACCCGAAGGAGAAGGCGCACCTGCACCAGAAACCAAGTCTTTCCCATTTCCATAATGGAATGGGTGCTCAGGCTGCTGGCCAGTTTGTGATGAGTTTAGACTCATCTGGGAGTGTGAGGCCTACGTGTTACAAACCGGGTGTACTGATTTAAACTCACCTGTCACATTAACAAGACAATCCACACGCTCACGACAATTACAGTCACAATAGAATTGTCATTGAGAGGGGCAGGCAGGTGATATGAAAGATGTGGAGGGTGGAACAAGAACACGACGTGATCAGAATATTCTATTACACGCGGGGTTGGCAACAGGGGGGGAAGGTGGAAAACACGAGTGGTGAGCCCAGTTATGGGCCAGGCTGGTTGTCCAGGCCGGGAGCCAGAATTCTGCGGGAACATGGGTGGGAGTCAGCGCACATGTATAATGATTCGAATTCACTTGGAGACAGAGCCAAGAAGGGTCGCGGAAGCGAACGCAGGCACGCGGGAACAGGAGAGGGAATTAGCGCTCGCATACATGTGGTGAATTCACATGGAGACAGGGCCGAACAGGGTCGAAGAAGCGATCTCAAGCACAGCGCAAATTCGTTGTGGGAGGGGGATGAATCCTGCATGTCGGTGGGGGCCAGCATAGCCTCGCAGTCGAGGTGTGAGATGTTCAACCGAAGTTGGAAGTCGATAGTGATCATGACCAAGAAAAAATTGAGGCGTCAGCGTACAGCAAGCGTGGCCGTGACAGGCGTCACCTGTCACGAGAGCTGCCCACTCCACGAACTGAAAATTTGCATTTTTTGGCGCCATCTTTTTCAACTTTTCCCTTTACGGTCCTGCAAGGTACAAAAGGACATTCCCACCTTGGGGAAACAACACACCCGACCCGCTGGGTCGGGTGTGAGGTCTTGAGTGAAAGGTGGTAGGGTGCGGTTGTAAGGTGGTAGGGTGTGGTTAGGTGAGAGGTGTGCTGTGGTGTGGGGTGGAGGAACAGGTCACTGGTCGGAGGGTTCAGGAGTGTAAATGGTTGTCCGCCCGCATAATAAGGAACAACAAACAAAAATGAACAAAACCAGAATTACCCAAAGATCCCGCCAAGTGTGGAAAAACAAAAGCAAGTCAGGGGAAAAAAAAAATCGAGACAAAACCTAAGAACCATATTAGATTGATTTTGAACTTTGAAAGTCGGGTTAACTTTATCCGGGACGATGTAAAACTAGCTCAGGTGGTCAGAGCGCGGGATTGTCAATCCTGAGGTCATCGGTTCGATTCCGGCAAAAACTCAAAAAATCGAGAACTCAAATCTACATGGACTGGAGCTACATAGACCCTGAAGCAAGGGTACTAAATTACTGTTACAAGTAATAAAAGCAATCATCAATCAATCATAAGTGCGCACTTAGTAGCAGCATTGCGCATTTCAAATTACCTCAGTGAGGTCCCTAAACGATTAGAAGGTCAGTTTCTTTCTTTCTTTCTTTAGTGTGTTGCTTTGTTTTATTAAACCAATACTTGGGGAATCGTTACGGTCCCGGGGTTTCTTTGTGTCAACAAACCTCAGTTAATAACCTGAGAGTTGCTGGATCCCCACCCTTCACTTTAAGTACGTCGCTGGCTTTACCGATCCCCTCCTCTTCCTCTTCGAACGGACCCATCAACTGACGCCGTTGACAACCTGGGGCAAGCCCTGGCGGCTCCGTGTGTGGGCAGGTCCAAAGCCTGAAGTTCGTTCGGCCTCATAGGTGAGGGCCCTGATTAATAAAAGGTTTCTTGGGTACTGGAGCCCCCAAAACTGCGAAATCCTCCACCTCCCACGACCGAGCAAATCAAAGTAACACTTGTTTTTTTTAAAAAAAAAGAAGGAAAAAAAAACTCGAGGGAGAAAGACCCGCGTTGTTCGCAATTGAGAGCTACTTAACCGAAATAGTGACCAGTCTAGACTCCTCTGGGAGTTCGGGACGGGTACCACGGATGTTGGAGGGGGTGTGTGTCTCGCTCCGGAGGGGTAGAGGGTTCAGCAATAGGGTACACCAAGTTCAAGACAAGTCAACATCAACTGCTGGTGGGCGTCACCCAACGAAGTACCCTGCGCGCTACTCCAGAGGTTTGGTGTGTGTGTTGCTTTGTTTTACTAACCTGATATTGGGGAATCGTTACGGTCCCGGGGCTTCTTCGTGTCAACAGA
>Ga0335398_10009440_pt1 | contig 11269 bp, 7 predicted proteins | sample BON03_FD_205742 | JGI IMG/M metagenome (GOLD analysis project Ga0335398, IMG submission 205742) | Freshwater microbial communities from Lake Bonney liftoff mats and glacier meltwater in Antarctica - BON-03 (spades assembly) (version 2) | ecosystem: Environmental > Aquatic > Freshwater > Ice >...
CCGGATAGGCCACTTGTTGCAGCAGCGTGCTGGTGGCGATATCAGAATCGCTCAGCGTGGTTCCATACGTGTAATTTGTCGTCTGATTTCCGGTGGATGTGTTCCACGCCGTGAGCGTCGCCACGTTGCCGTCTGCGTTGTAGCTGGTTTCCGTGGTGCGATTCACATCGGGCTGAACCGGGCCGCTCGGCTGATAGTTTTCGATTAGCCTGATGGTGCGTCCTGCGTCATCATATTCAAACCGGGTCACCTGATTGTTCGGATCGAACACCAGTTCCCGATCTCCGGCATCGTTGTACTGCACGGTCGAAACGAGAACGGTGTCCGAGCGAGAAGGACTCGTCGCCGGGCGAGTCAGAGCCGTCCCACCGTTTGTGCCGTAGCTGGCTGCGGCCACCTGCCGACCGATACCGTCGGTCCAGACGGCCTGCCAGGTGACTCGGGCATTTGGCGTTGTGGACGGATCACCCAATGGTCCCGTTTGCGAATCCGGAGCGTCATGATATCGCTGTTTCGAAGCGGTCTGAATGACGGTTCCGGTCTGATCGTAGGTCAGAGTCGACTGTTCCAGAATAACATCATCCGAAACAGATCCAGCTTCTGCATAGGATGATTCCGTCAGGTCATAGCCCAGATACTGCGTGCCTGGACGGTTCAGACTGTCGTAGGCTACCTTCGTAAACAGATTTGATCCGGCTGGCAAAGATTTGATCGTGTTGCCAACAGCATCGTACCAGACGTTACTGGTCAAGGCAGTCGTGGCGATCACTGCTGAGCACGTTGTTGACAAGCCGGTATTGGCAAACACGACAACGCCAACTTCTGAGGTTCCAGCTGGACCGACATGGCAGGAATGCTATGACAGGTATCTGGAACATCGCCGTCTGCGGGTGCGAGAAGACTCGCTCACGGAGATTGTGTCACGGCTGGGAATCGCAGAGAGGATTCTGGAAGCTCGAAAGCGTTCCCAGAATCAACCGGAGGGTCTGGTGATGTCGGAAGTGGCAACTTTGGGAACGCTTGAGTATCTGCAGGAGCGGCTGTTGGGTGGCGACGAATGTCGTTATCCGCAGAGATCGCCGAATACGGTCAACACGTTAATGGGAGCTGTGATGGCATTCGTCAGATTCTGCAAAGGCCGTGGCTGGGCGTCTGATGTCCCGCCGCTGCAAAAGCTGGAATCTGACCAGGTCATGAAAGGCAGGCCTATTACAGAAGTGGAATTTCAGCAGATGCGGAATTCCACAGCTGCAGTCGTGGGGCAAAGTTCTGAGGAGTCCTGGGTGTTTGCTCTGAACGTGCTTTGGGAGTCCGGATTTCGAGTCGGTGACCTGATGGATTTTTCGTGGGACAATGCTCGTCACATTCATCCCGTCTGGCCTACTCAGCCAGATTGGCTGCCGACAGTCGCGATTCCGTCTTCTCAGAAAAATGGTCTGGTTCAGGAGATTCCGATGATGCCTGGATTAGAGGAACTGCTCAAAGCGGTTCCGTTTCATTTGCGGAAGGGCTGGGTCGTTAATCCTCAGCCTCTCGAATTCGACTTCCACGGAGGTGAGAATTCGTTTCGACCAGCAGTCGCTGATCTTCGCAGGCTGGCTGTTCGCTGTTCCAACAGCGAGATTGCCAGAGGTTGTGGAGTAACAGAAGCCGCTGTGCGGAAATGGATGGAGGCTCTCCCGGTCACGTGTAGTCGTCCCATTCAGGGCGGAAGTCACACTTTGTCGAAGTTGGAGATTGAACGTCTTGGCAGCAAAGCCGATCGAAAATCGACAGACCGTCTGCGTCGGCAGACTGAGCGGATGACGACGGAACGTGTCAGCCGCATCATGGGGTTGATTGGCAAGGCAGCCAACGTGGTTGTTCAGGTAGAAGATCCGAGAACTCAGCATCGGATCAAGTATGCGAGTGCTCACGACATTCGGCGTGGATTGGCCCAGCGGCTGATCAATGCCGGCGTGTCCGCTGAGACACTGAAAGTGGTCATGCGACACAAGGATTTCGCGACCACGGAAAAGCACTATGGTGCAATGCGTTCTGCTCAAAGTGCAGGAGCAGAAATCCTGTCCCGATTACGTCCCGCTACAGAAAACAGCGCATTAGTGGGGGGATTAGTGGGGGGAATAAAAAAAGCTCCACAGCTATCCGCTGAGGAGCTTTCGATTCTAAAGTCTTTGCTGGCAAGGCTTTAAGTAAGTGCACTCGAATGGGCTCGAACCATTAACCTTCGGTTCCGTAGACCGATGCTCTATCCAATTGAGCTACGAGTGCTGAGAGGTCTGTTTTGCAACCTTAACTGGCTTTGCAGAGACGCCAAGTACGTTGCACGGTGGCGTGTCACTTTGCATCGGGATTGAACGGGACGAAGTTTAGCCTTGAACACTTAATTCGCAAGTGGTTTTGCAGGATTGATGGCGGAGGCTCGCAAATGAAAATCCTGGAACCGTCACTTGTCAGCAGATTTGGTTCAAAATCCCGAAACATTGTGCCGCTCTGGCCCTATCATCAAGATTCACGAACGGTCAGTTATCGGCTTGCGAAGTGCGGCCAGGTTTTGGGACATGCCCTGAACGATGGCCCCTGAGTCCGAACCCAGAGCCACGAAACGGAATCCCAAATGGCGATGCTGTTCGGCGAGTTCCGGGCGCGACAAAATGCCGGCCGTTTTTCCGTATTTCCTGCACGCCGCCACAACCTGCTGCAGATGGCGGATAAACTCCGGAGTTGTGAAATCACCTGGATGGCTAAGGTTTACCGATAGATCCATTGGGCCGACGAACAGAACGTCCACACCGGGAACAGCCGCGATTTCGTCCGCTCGATCAGCCGCTTCAGGCGTTTCGATCTGAACCACAACCAGCGACCGCTCGTTGGCTTCCCCCAGATAGGCTGTCCAGTTGCGACCGTAGTCCGTGGCGCGAATCACCTGAGCCACGCCGCGGACGCCGACCGGCGGATACTTCATGAAGCTGACTGCGCGAACCGCCTCCGTGGCATCAGAAATATAGGGGAACATGACGCCAGCGGCCCCACTGTCCATGACGAACTTCACCTGATCGGCGTCTGTTGCGGGAATTCGCACAATCGGCGCTGTGGCAGTACCTCGAGTGGCGAGCAGCTGGGCTCGTAAATCCGCAGCCGTTCCGGATCCGTGTTCCAGATCGATCAGAACCCAGTCGAACCCTGCAGTGGCCGCAATTTCGACCGCAGTCGGTGATCCCAGATTGAGAAAAGTCCCAGCGAGAAGTTCCAAATGCAGACGCGTCCTGTCAATCCAGTTCATGGGAAGAAATATTCCTGCGAAGGCCGAGAGCCGCGTAAGTAATAAGGAGCACCGCTAATCTGCTGCGGAGCCCGAATCATTCCACCAGCTACTTTAGCCACATCACATTCCGAAGAAAACTCAGGAGGGCCCCCGGAAGTGATGGCAGTGATGATGCACCAGTTTCTCACTCGCCCTCCCGCGGACAGGATTCAACACCTCCCGCGGGCGAGCCGCTCGACTTGTCATCTTTGCAAAGCGACGTTGCAAAGCGGCGGTGTCAGGCAAGACCGCCAATGGAAGCGGAAAACTGGTCGGAGGTTAAGATTGCAGCGGAGAACCATAAAATCAGGAAATGTCACTCGGCGGAAGCCGTTTGGAATTGTAGTCTTTGCAATGGCATCTGAATTGCTAAACGTACTTCCGTCCACAAAATTGCAGAAAATGTCATCACAAGAAATTGTTGAACCTGATGACTTTCTCTTCAGAAGTTGTGACCTTGTTTTCTCATGACCAATGTCTTCGAAAACTCAGACAGATTTTTGGACCGGGCTTTTGTCGTCGACGACCTTTGGCTTTCGAAGACAACTGACTGGTTTAAGCTGCTGCAATTGCCGAACGTCTCGTGGCTTCAGTTTCTTGTCGCGACAGTGAGCCTGGTTGTAGTGGTTTGGGGAATTGTCCGTCTGGTATCACGAGTGAACGAAGATGTTGATCCTGCCGAAGCAGATCGGGAGATGCTTCAGGCATTGCTCGATTTGCGACGTGGAGGTGACCTTACGGAAGACGAATTCCGATTGATCAAAAGACAAATCACAACACGACTCAGCACCACATGGAAGGCCCACGGAAAGTCTGAAAACCCTGTAAGAAATACTGGGGAAACGGCGGCCGAAAAATTGAAACGATTAACTTCAGAATTGAATCCTCTCAGGGATTCAGATTCGGCTGAGAAAAGGCCAGAGGCCTCCCAATCAGACGAATCGGAAACCTTCGCCAGTCCGACAAATCTTCCCGAGCCTTCACAAAATACCGAACATCTGGCCGAACGCTCGATGGCACGGGAAACCGAAAAAGGGGAGGGGACAATGGAAGCTGGCTCCGAGAATGACAATCGTGCTGCTTCTCAGGAAGACGTCTGAAATTTAACGCCGCCAATGATGGCGGCATCAGTAAATTTCAGAGTTGACTGAGACATTTAGAACATCGAAAACAAAGAGACACGGTTGGCAGGGAAGCCGACAACCCGGAGCGTCCATCACCTGCGAACCGCAAACGTTGACTCAGACAATCTGCTTTCCGACTCCTTTAACTCCAGGGTCAAGATAAGCCGTCTGAGAAACGTGACAGAACATCCAAAGGGATAAAAATGGCATCAGGTAAGGAATTTGGTTCTGGCAAGACAGCTCAGCAGGGCAAGCGAAATGCTAACTGCTCATTTTGCCGCAAGAACTACCGGGAAGTCGGTCCTCTTGTTGAGGGGCCCGAGGACGTTTATATCTGCGGTGAATGCATCGAGTTGTGTCAGTCGATCCTGGACCAGGAACGCCGTCGTCGGGGTTCCTCCAAGAAGCTGTTCAACCGCGTTCCGACGCCACGCGAAATTGTCAAAGAGCTGGATCAGTACGTGATCGGCCAGGACAAGTCGAAGAAGCTGCTGTCGGTTGCGGTTCACAGTCACTACAAGCGACTGATGCACAATCTGGAAATTGGCACGGAAGATGTTGAGATCGAAAAATCCAACATTCTGCTCATTGGACCGACCGGTTCGGGCAAGACGCTGCTGGCCAAGACACTGGCCAAGTCTTTGCAGGTGCCATTTGCGATTGGCGATGCGACGACGCTGACAGAAGCCGGATACGTCGGTGAAGACGTTGAAAACCTGCTGCTGAAACTTCTGCATTCTGCCGACTTCGATATCGAAGCGGCTCAGCGAGGCATCATCTTCATCGACGAAATCGACAAGATTGGCAAGACCAGCCAGAACGTCAGCATCACTCGCGACGTATCGGGTGAAGGTGTTCAGCAGGCGTTGTTAAAGATGCTGGAAGGCACTGTGGCCAACGTGCCACCTCAGGGCGGTCGCAAGCATCCCGAGCAGCAGTACATTCAGATCGACACAACAAACATTCTGTTCATCTGCGGTGGGACGTTCGTGGGTCTGGAAGACATCATCGCTCGCCGTATGGGCAAGAAAGTGATTGGTTTCGGCAATAACAATGAAGCCCATGAAGAGCGTGCTCGTGAAGAATTGCTGGGCAATGCAACAGTCGAAGACGTGATGGAATTCGGCCTGATTCCTGAGCTCCTCGGACGGCTGCCTGTTATCGGAACCCTGGCACCGCTGGACGAACCAGCGCTGGTTCAGGTTCTGACGGAGCCTCGCAATGCTCTGATCCGACAGTACAAGAAGATGTTTGAAATGGAAGAATGCAGCCTTGAGTTCACCGATGGGGCTCTGCGAGAAATCGCCAAGCTGGCTCGCATTCGTCAAACCGGTGCTCGAGGTCTTCGCAGCATTCTGGAGCAGGTGATGTTTGAACTGATGTTCGAACTGCCTGAACTGGAACGCGGACAGAAGTTTGTGATCACCGAAGACGTTGTTCGCGGAGATCGAAAAGTTCTGCACCGCGGAGATTCGGCTGCTGCATAACGCCGAAACTGGCAGTGATTGGACTGCTGAACAATAAAATTTGCCAATGGCGAGTCGGTTAGTTCCGACTCGCCCTTTTTATTTCCTGCTTCGTCTGGTTCGTTTCATCACTGCTAAAGGCAATGGCGTGGACTTAAGCGACGAGCCCGGAACTCTGAAGGTCACCGTTTCTCAGGGGAACTTTTGGACAGTCAGAGCTGACTTTTGAGAATGTTCTTGTCATAATTGAAGACGAGGCCAAACTGGATCTGTCGGCGAACCGGAAGATCGTGCGTCGGCCGCCTGCCCACATGACCCTCCTGAAATCCTGGAACAATTGCCGTGACAGCATTCCTCACGACCCGTCGAACAATGCTCCGAGGCCTTGGTGTGACCATGGCCCTTCCGTGGATGGAATCTCTGCGAGTTTGGGGACAGGAAGCTGGCACAACAGCCGCCACTGGAGAAGCGCCGATTCGTTTCGCCGTGCTTTTCTCCGGCAACGGTTTTCACAAAGACCACTGGTGGGCCAAAGGCGCTGGCCAGGAAATGGAACTGGGCAAAGTCCTCGAACCGCTGAATCCACACCGCGAAAAGATGCTATTCATCGAAGGCCTGTATAACGAAGAGGCGTTGAAGGGCAACATTCACAGTTCCCAGACGGGCAATCTGCTCAGCGGAGCACCGCTGGAGGCAGGCGGAGGAATTCGCAGCGGAACAAGTATCGATCAGTTGCTTGCTCAGACCTACGGTCAGACAACAAAGGTCTCAAGCCTGGTGCTGGGCTGCGAAAAGGCGAACCCATCGGTTCATAAGAATTATTCAATGCTTTACAGCAGCCACATTTCGTGGAGTTCGCCGACGACGCCAACGCCGCTGGAAGTTTACCCCGCCCTGGCGTTTGATCGGCTGTTTCGTGATGAGGCCAGCAAAGGCGACAAGAGCGTTCTGGATGCGGTGCTGGAAGATGCCGGCAATCTGCGACGCAGCATCAGCATTGCCGATCAACAAAAGCTGGACGAGTATCTGAGTTCCGTTCGCGAAGTGGAGCAGCGGATTGCTCGTGCAGGTCAGCGTGGTGAATTGCAGGGTTGGAAGCCGACACTTGATGCACCCAATATTCCACGCCCGGCCGATGGAATCCCGCAGGACATCGGTGAGCATATGCGGTTGATGTGCGACATTCTGGTGTTGGGATTCCAGACCGATTCGACTCGTTTGTGTACCCTGAAACTGAACAACGATCATTCGTCGCTGCGGTTCCCGAATCTGAATGTGGACTACATGATTCACCATCTGCTGTCGCATCAGGAATCGGACGACTGGTTGAAAGTCAATCGATTCTTTATTGAGCAATACGCGTACATCGCCAGTCGGCTGGACGCGATTCAGGAAGGTGAACGCACGGCGCTCGACAATTCCATGCTAATGTACTGCAGCAGCATGCACACTGGCAGTCATGACGCGACGAAGCTGCCTGTCGTGATCCTTGGCAAAGGCGGCGGCAAGCTGGAGACAGGTCGAGTTCTCGATTGTCTCGACAAGCCAAACCGCAAGATGTGCAGCCTGTACCTGTCGCTGATGGACAAATTCGGCGTCCAGCTGGATCGCTTTGGTGATTCCACAGAGCGGCTTGCCGAGGTCTAGGCTGCATACCGAGAGATCAAAAGGGTCACACCCAATACTGTTCGGCACGACTTTTGATGTGGTTGCGGCGAAATCCGGGAAAATATTGTGAGCGATATTGCGCGAGTTCTGAAAGTTGCCAGGCTTCACATATGGAAGAGGATCGCAACACCACTCATTGCCTGCATGCTGATTGCTTTGTGGACCGGCCGCAAGCCGACGAAGCGGACGTTTGAAATGATCTGTTTCTCCTTCTGCGGCCTTGCCGTCGAAGACGACCTGATGGCTCACATCGAAAAGCTGAAAAAATAGACGTCATAATTCGCAGGGTGCGTTTCGCATCTCCGCCGCCTACGCTGCACGCACATTCCGCCGCACGCCACTCGCGCTCCCGCGGCACTCCCTGAATCTTCGCGTTTCATTCAATCGCGGCAATCTCCGCCACCCGCGACACTCTCCAATCCGCTACCCGCTGCGATCGCCGTGCCGAACAGTATTGGGCCTGACCCCCGTTTGATGCCCACCGTCTTAAGTCGTGCGAACTACACGAGTCGTTGCACAGCCAGTCATTGGCGTTGCCTCAGTCGCGCCGATATCCACAATTCCACCTCGAATTCGCGCGAAGCCATCTCCGCGTTGATCAGTTGTCAGCGGATCTCCCACGATGTTGATCGCACGGGAATTCTTTCCGCGATTTATGGCTGGACTTCCCGCCAGCAAGGCATGCGTTGCTGTTGGTCCTCCGTTGTCACTTAAGGTGCCGAGCTTTGCATTAATGACGCACGTATTGCTTCCGACGAGATTGCCGTTCGCACCACGAGCAAGTCCCGAAAGAACGCCGTTGCCGACCAAACTATTAAAAGCGAACAGCCTTCCAAATCGCCGAATGTCGGGTGCAGACATATTCGCTGTGTTCTGAGCAACTATGGTATTTGAAAGCACGGCCGCGCTGCCCACCTGGGCCGTGGAGGCATTCGTCCAGATCCCGCCGCCAGAACGCTGAGCATTGTTCAACGTGATTGTGCTATTGGTCACGGTCAATCGCGCGGAACCCGTCAACTGTGACCAGATCCCGCCGCCATCCTGAGCCGCACGGTTCCCACTCAGCGTGGAATTCACCAGCACTGTTATTGCTGCACCTGACAGATGAATTCCTCCTCCATTTCCAAGAGCACTGGCTGTCCCGAGGGCAGAGTTCGTCGCGACCGTGGAGTCGGAGATTCGTAATCGAGCTCCTGCAGTGCTCGCCGCGATTTCAATCGCTCCTCCCGCACGTTCGGCTTCATTGTCAGTCAACGACGTGCTGAGGATGGTGACGATGCCGCCGTTACTGAAGATGCCGCCCCCGCTGCCCAATGTTCCGCGAGCAGCGTTTCCGACGATCTGCACCGTGGAGGTCCACCGTGGAGGTCGTTCCATTCACGACCACAACGCCGCCATTGTTGAAGATTCCACCTCCGCCATCATGGGCCGCGTTTCCGAAGGCTTCGTTGGACTGAATTAATGTTCCATTACGAATCGTCAGTCGGCTCCCAGCCTGGTTCCACAAGCCACCGCCTTCAGTCGCTGCGGAGTTCCCAAACACGCTGCCACTATCGATTGTCACGTTGGCAATTCCTGACACATGCAGTCCGCCACCATTACCTGGCTTCGGAGCTCCCGCAGTTCCATTCACATCATTGCCGATCAAATTGACATTATTCAGTCCAACAAAACCGTTCACAACCTCTATGCCGCCGCCCGCTCGATTGGCCGAGTTGGTGCGAATGGTCGCTTCTTCAATCGTGAGTCGACCGTCACCACTGAAAATCCCTCCGCCACTTCCTGACGTCCCCGTCGCACGGTTGTTCGAGATCGTTACAATGTTGTCGCTGATATCGAGGATGTTGACAAGACCTCCGGAACTATAGATTCCACCGCCGCCAGCATCGGCTGCAGAACCTCGCGCTAAGTTACCGTCAATTGTGACATCGTTGACTCCGTCCAGAATTGTCAGGCGAGCGTAGTTCTTCCAGAGACCGCCACCGTTGCGACCTGCGACGTTATCAAGCAGCGAGCCACCGTTGATGACTAAGGAACTGCCACGACCGACTGAAATTCCGCCACCATTTCCCGCAGCGATACTGTCGCGAACAGTCACGTTTCTGAATGTGACATCTTCGTTGGATTGAATCAGAACAGCGCCCCCATTTCCGCCCACTGCAGCGGTGGCTCTTCCATCGCTGAGGATCAGATTGGAGATCTGAACATCGGCACGGCTTCCAGCTGCCCCAGGAGTCTTGATTTCAAAGACTCGGCTGAGACCTCCTGCGGACAGAGTCAGTCCAAGTGACAGCCCTGCCCCAACGGTCGACCCTATTATACGAATGTCGTCACTCAGGACGAATTCACCCTGCTGTACCTGCACGGTTTCGCCCCGCAGAGAATCTGAAAACACAATTGTGTCCCCATCGGGACTACCCGCTGCGGCATCCCCAAACGCTGCGTTCGTGTTGGACGCATGAACTGCCTCGCGAAGACTCAGCTGCCCATTGCTGACACCGAGGCTGTCGTTCAATGAATCCGTCAATGTATTAACAACGAATAAGGTCAACAGCGATCGAGTTTCAAGAGACTCAGTGGCGGGTATCGGTCGTCCGAGAAACCTCGCCGGACGTCTGCGCGGCCTATGAAACGTGGAACTCGACCACGTTTGAGCGAATGACATGATCTGAGTTAAGCGGTTACGAAGCATGGCAGGTGACTCTCTTTGAACGTTGATATAAGGCAATTGTCTGAAGTTTCTGAGATACACACAGTCGGTGACGTTTCATCAAACGCGGAATGAACATAGTCAAACCCACAAGGCCATGGCCATCCCACGTCATCCGAAAGGCACACGCCATCGTCCATGCGGAGCATGGACTAAAGTGGCGTTTCCTCATCCGACGAGTCAGCGGCGACTGATTCAGTTCGGATCTTTCGGCCGAACCTGCATGCGCCCCATGAGCCATGAGTTCGACCATCCGCCGACGCAAGCATTGAAACTTAGCCGGCATAGATCGGCACATTTATGTTGTAGAATTCCGCTTCGAGATATTCGAGAGCCAAGGCAAAATTCAGAATCGCGATATCGTTCGCATTGGACCGAGCCTAGGAGAACGTCAACGCTGGACCACCGTTCAAACTTGAAATGAACGGACTGGCTTGGGATACCACTTCCTGGACAGTCAAGGCCCGTTCGAAGTCCAATTCCTGACCCAACACGTTTTCTGTCATTGGCCGCGACTGAAGGGAATTAAAATATCCGGCGTGTCGCCCCTCAATTAAAGCAATCGAACCGGCTGCTGCCAGGTATCCGCGACTCAATATTGCAGGAGCCGCTCCGAGGTATGCACCGACACCAGTGTTTTCTAACCCCCGCGACACATTTAAAAAAGCAGTCAGATTTCGCTGTCTGAGATTGCGAAAACTTGGCTTAGGCCGAGCACTGGATCCCAGAGCATTGACCAGAAACCTCACATGAGCGTTCTCGTGTCGCTGTACCAATTTGAGCTGGGTGATCAGCGTGGCTCCGGCAGTCGTAGTGCTCTGGGCCATCAGAGATTCGTTGAGGTCGGGACCTACCAGACCTGCCGTTGAACGTAAGCGCACGGTGAACCGCAGGGTCGGTTTTAGCCGCCTAGGTTTTTTCGCTTGGAGGATTTTTGGAGGCGGGAGCGTTTTCTTTCTACTTGTCGGATGTCGTCGATCTGCCAGCGGTGTTTCGG
>Ga0335398_10009443_pt1 | contig 11267 bp, 5 predicted proteins | sample BON03_FD_205742 | JGI IMG/M metagenome (GOLD analysis project Ga0335398, IMG submission 205742) | Freshwater microbial communities from Lake Bonney liftoff mats and glacier meltwater in Antarctica - BON-03 (spades assembly) (version 2) | ecosystem: Environmental > Aquatic > Freshwater > Ice >...
GGGGGGGGGGGGGGGGGGGGCGATTTGGAAGAAAGGCTGCGTCGACTGCGCAGCTTAAAGTACCTAGCTCGGGTTCACCCGAACGCAGGGTTAGGGTTGACCCGGGGTAGCCCGAGGTTGACCCAAGGTTAAGCCGCCGCCGGCAGTGGCTTGGGTTAAAGGTGCTCTGAAGCTACTCAGTAACTGCCATATGTAAATTCGCTTTGCTCATGTACATGAGCGAGTTTTGTTGTTACGTTTTGTTGAACTTTTGACGGCGATCACAAGCGATTTACCCATGAATCCCAGAAGAACTCGGAACCAGCGATTGGCCCAGTCGAAACTGAAACCGCCGTTCATTAAGAGTCGCAGCACCAAAGTCATTAGTACACGTTGAATAAGAGAAACTGCTTGAGAATTACTTAGACGCACAGGGCACCTTTAACCCGGAATAAACCTGCCGCTGTCAATGGCTGTCGGCGGCGGGTTAACCCCCGAGAGGCCGTTTGAACATATATATATGTATATAGATATGTATAGATATAGTTATATGTATACAAAGATATATATGTGTATACATATTCATACATATACTTATATATATATATATATATATATATATATATATATATATATATATATATATATATATATATATATATATATATATATATATATATATGTATATATATATATATATATATATATATATATATATATATATATATATATATATATATATATATATATATACATACATATACATATACATGAATATATATTTATATATATATCGATAAATCTCGGATTTAACTTGTGCGTGGCCATGTCGTTATCATGTCTGTTGAATAGGCTAACCGTCGGCGAATTTTGGCCTTCACAAGATATTCGTTCACTCCCAAGCTTTCTTGCACTATCCAGTCATCCTTGCATTGCCCCCTCCATCTGCATTGCTTACACTATTGCAATACTATTGCACGACTGATGCGCAGTATTTTACCTCCCCACCTGACCCCCGTGTGTATGCCATACACGATACAATATTGGCAATGGCAATATCATGTAAAGGCCAACGCGAGTTTGCCACATTTATCTGGAGGGGTACTGGGTGAAGGACCTAAGTGTTGAATACGGAACGGACAGGAAATAATACGGTATTGTCAAGTACAGGTAGCGATGCTGCTAACCGCTGTACAATCTTAGCGCTAAGATAGTACAGCGGATAGCAGCATCGCTACCTGTAGTTCCCATGATCGAATCCCGCCCAGGGACTGAGATCAGCTCCGCGCGAGTGGCCGGCACGACGGCCGCTGCGGGAATTATGGGTCTGGCCCGAAACCCACCAGCACCCAGCAGTCCCTCAGCATGAGGACTCCTGTTTTGTCAAGTACAGGTAGCGATGCTGCTAACCGCTGTACTATCTTAGCGCTAAGATAGTACAGCGGTTAGCAGCATCGCTACCTGTACTTGACGGGTATGCTATTCATGTTTAGCTTGTTTTGTGAATACATGAGCCTTAAAGACGCACGTGTTCCTTTCATATACGGGGCGGAAATTAGGCGGAATACGTGATTCGTTTTCTTGTGGCTGTGCCACAAGAATACGTGAATAACAATTCAACATGTAAGGTGAAAAGGAGGGTCGGTCTCTAACCTGGCCCTGCAATGCGATAGACTGCAGGATAGTTCCTAGTAATGTCTCCAACCCTGTTGCTGATACACGTCTTCGACAACCGGAGCCGCGTATGCGGCTAGCGGTGCGTGACGTGCCTAAAGGCGCGCTTCGCACGCACTCTGCTTAGCAGCCTCCCCTATGATGTAGCCTAGTTACTTGTGTAGTGTATTGTTTGCGCGTGCGCCAGTGTTAGGGCTGTGTTTCTTTGTTTCTTTGATACTGTCGTGGAGAATACTGCAGGAGGCTTGCCCACGGGGTGGTGGCCTGCTGTGTGGGGGTGCGCTTCTCTTCAAATCCTTTGTGGTAGCTCTGATTGTTGTGTTGGAGTGTATGACACTGCCGTGGAGACTTCTGCAGGAGGCTTGCCCACAGGATGGTGGGCTGCTGTGTGGGGGTGCTTCTCTCCGAATCTTGTGTGGTACCTCTGGTTGCTGAGTTGAAGTGTGTGACACTGCCGTGGAAAATACCGCAGGAGGCTTGCCCACGGGATAGTGGGCTGCTGGGTGGGAGTGCTTCTCCTCAAATCCTGTGTGGTACCTCTGGTTGCTGAGTTGGAGTGTGTGCTTCGCGATGCAGGGTTTGCCCCCCCTGTGGTGGTGCTGGGATGTGGCTTCTCCTCGACCCGTGTGTGGCTTTGTGAGGACCTTTGATTGATTGATTGATTGACACTGCCGTGGGGACTACTGCAGAAGGCTTGACCACGGGATGGTGGGCTGCTGTGTGGGAGTGTTTCTCTTCACATCCTTTGTGGTACCTCTGGTTGCTGAGTTGGAGTGTGTGACACTGCCGTGGAGGCTACTGCAGAAGGCTTGACCACGGGATGGTAGGCTGCTCTGTGTGGGAGTGCTTCTCTTCACATTCTTTGAGCGGTGGCGGTGGGCGGTGTTTGTGTTTACGTCATTTATGACTTAGGTTATACCGGCTTGAATAACGTGTGTCTACTTTTACTTGCACTCACCATTCCAGGCCCCGCCAGGCCCCGAGTTGCAGGCTAGGCACACAGTCTTCGCCGTGCGTATTTTCTTTTTGATATGAAGAGGTATGTACGGAAAGCGGAGCGAGATAGGGAGTTGGACGACGCCTTCTCGTGTGTGTGCTTGTGAGAGTGAGAGTGTGGTGTCACCGAATATAATATATGCATATAATGCCGGTTGTCGGTTGTGTGTTATAGAGATTATCGTTTATAGCTATATTACGCGTATAGTTTAGCAAAGAGGACTTTGCTGTTGCTGTTGATATGTGTATGTATTCTGCGGCGGGCCCTGCGCTGCGCGCGCGAACACGCTCCGCGCACAAGTGTGCGACACCACACACGCTCCTCCACATATGTTGTCATATATCGGGTTAACCCGAACAAAGGCTGACACCACAGCAATCTCGGAACCAGGTGCAAGAAACAGACACAACAGCGACGACGACGAAGACGAAGGCAGTAAAAGTAAACAAACGAAGGCGGAGCCGCAAAGGTCACGGTGCGGGCGGATGATAAGATAACAAAGGCGACATGAGGGCGACAGAGTAAGGAAGGGACAGCGATGTAGCGGACAACGAAACTAGACACACGACGGAGGCGATGCACCGTAAGGAGGGACCGACTTTAAAGCTTACTAATATAACAAACGATCGCGCTGCCGCACGCTGCACAGACAGAAAAGAAAACAACCAACGTAGCCAACCTATAGAGGGGTGGCAGAACAACACATACATAAAGAGAAGTATCTCAGGGGGGAAGCGAGCAAGAGGGTGAGAATAGACAGCGTGAGGAACCACACTACGGAGACAAAGGGCAGGTCACGGAGATACCGCCGGTACCTCTGGGGATACCGTCGGTGACCCCAAGGCACCCCTCCGGTATCACACATCCCGTTGTTGGGCGCGCCAGTGTAGGCGCTTGGGCGAGCTGCTCTGTTCATCACCGTACTCGTGTACGTACCGCTAGACGCGGCTGTCACCCGTGTGACGTGGAGCACCTCCACCTGGAGCCCTCGTGACCTGCCAAGATCGTCAACATGGCCCGAGACCTACTCCATGCTGACCACCATTTCAATGGCCAACGGCGCAGCTGGCGCCACTTCAACGATAAGATCTGCGACCACCTCAGCAGCCTGATCTGCAAGCAGGGCATGACCTGCTACGGCGTCATCAGCGGCCAGCCGCAGAACAACGGCGGCACCGCCAACGCAGTAAAGGCGAGCCAGCTCTGGCGCAGGGAGACGGCGTGGAACGTCCTCAACAACGCCATCGACGACGACTCGCTGCGGGGCTACCTGCGCTCGACGTTCGGCAGTGGCCTGAATGCAGTCGCGGGCGGCGCGGGCGGCGCGCCGCGCCCGGTCGACCCGCTCGGAGCCTGGCGGCACCTTCTCGCGACTTTTGACGCCCCCCTCAACCAGATGGAGATCAGCGAGGCCAAGATGGAGTGGCAGATGGTCGAGATCGCCACCCACGTCGGCAGCTCGGCCAGGACGGTGCAGAACCTGCACAACCTGCTGTACTCGATCGACTACAAGTTGCCGCCGATCCACCGCCATACGGAGGAGGAGGTGGCGAGCAAGATCCTCAGGTGCATGTCAAAATTCGACACCTACTTGCGCGGGAAATGCCACGACATCATCAACGGCGAGCCAGGCCAGCGCGGAAACTGCGAGCGCGGCATGGCTATCTTCGAGGACGATGAGCACGGCGTCCCAACAGCCACGGGCGAGTACAATTACGCCCTGAGCCTCACGGACGTGCTCACCTACTTCGGCAAGCTCTGGGAGACCCGCGTCGAGTCGCGCGACCTGCCCATCACCAGCCCGACCAACGACGTCTCGCGCAGCTCCGAGAACGAGGCACACGCTGCTGCTCCCGGTCCTCGGCGCGCTGCTCCAGGCCCTCGGCGCACGGCCTCCGAGCAAGCCTATGGCGCCACGAGCGCCTTCACAGTGAGGCGCCCGACGGACGGCTTCAACCGCAGGAACTCGCTCGAGGCGCTCTGGGCCGCCGGCTTCACGGACATGGACAGCTCCTTCGTCACCTCCTCCGACTTCGCGGCCCTCGACCAGGACGAGCTCGCGGACGCGCTGCGCAACGGAGGGGTGCGCCACGGCTGCTACTCCATCACCGTCCGCAAGGACGCCAACGGCGTCGAGTCCGTCGAGATCATCTGTTACAACTGCTTCGGCCTCGGGCACACCGTGCGCTCGTGCCCCTCGCCCAAGAAGTCGCGCGAGCTCGACTTCGTCATCGAGACGCTGAACGAGCTCAACAAGAACCGCAAGCAGAACCCGCGCGCTGGCCCGCCCAATAGGGTGCCCTACGGCCAGCAGCCGCGCAACGGCAAGGAGACGGCGCGGCCGACGCGGCGCCAGCCCACCAAGTACAACGGCGACGGCGCGCGGGAGGACGAGTGCAGCGTCTGCGACGAAGACGACTCGAAATCGGAGTACGCTGGCTCGATTCTACCTGCTCCGACCCGTTGGCTCGCCCACGTCTCCTCGGCTCGCGCCACCCCGGCAGGCGCCAGGACGTGCGGCCTCTCCTTCACCGGCGCGAGCGCGGGCGAGCTGTTCGACGACGAGTACGGCGAGACGGACGAGGAGGGCGCCTTCGGCGCCTTCACCGTCCACCACGCCTTCTGCGCTACGCCCGCCGACGTCGTGCCCGAGCCCGCCGCGCCGCTCGCCATCGACCTCCCCGCGCCCGCCGTCGTGCCCGTGCTCGCCGCCCCGCTCGACCCCTTCGTGGCCGAGCTCGACGGCCCCGAGCCCGACGTCAACGGCCTGCTGGTGCCGACAAACCGGTCACGGCGCGCGAACGCGACGTGGAACGTCGTGGTCGAGTCCGTCCGCGAGGACAGCGCGTGGCGCTTCGAGGACGAGCGCCACCACGAGCACGCCCATGACGACTCCGACCCCTTCAAGCTGCACGACGACGTGCTCTACACGCACGACGGCGACCCCGACGCGCAGCGGGCCGCCTTGGCGCACAACTCCTTCCTGTACGATACGTACCACGACGGCGCGCCCAAGATCGACGGCTCCGCCGACTTCGCGCAGGGCGACTCCCACGGCGACGACGAGCCGCCCGCGCAGATCGACGTCGACGACGAGCCCGGGCAGATCGACGTCATCGCTGCCTTCGCGCAGAGCGGCTCCGACGGCGTCGAGCCGCGGCAGCCCGCGCCCGAGCACGCATACCGCCTCCCTCGCCCAATGCCCGAAGGCTGCGACGAGGGCTACTTCGACTTCTTAGACTACGAGCCGCCCCTGCCGGACCCCGACCTCGTCGAGCCGGAGCCCGTCGAGATGCACGAGTAGGACATCCGCAGCGACGCCGCATGCACAACGGCGCCGTGCGCGATCCCACCGTGCCCGGAGAAGGTGCCCCCCATCGATGACTTCTTCGACGGCTTCGTCAGCCTCAGCGAGCCGCCCCTCACGCCCGAGACGCCCGACGAGCCGGTCGCCGCCGAGAGCCTGCCGGCCAAATACGACGTGGCGGACGCCTTCTTCGGCAAGGTGGTCAACGAATGGTGCGACGACAAGCTGACCGAGCTGACGTGGCTCGACGAGGGCCCGGACGGCTGGTGCGACGGCAAGCTGACCGAGCTGACGTGGCTCGACGAGGGCCCGGACGGCCCCGGCGCGCGCGTCGTCCTCACTGGACAGATGGCGCGCCTGTGGAAGAAACTTATTAGCGCATAATTAAATATATATCGGCTCAGGCTCATATATATATATATATATCGCAGTATCGACACCAGTCCGTGCGTGGGAGACCCCGGCGATCGATACTTATACTTATCCTATTGTTCGGCTGATAGATAGATAGCCGCTTCGATATTCATGTTCCGTCTAGATGTGGAGGTCATAGATCCTCCTCTTCTAGAACGATGTCGACTCGAGTGTGCCTGGTTAACTCCGGCATCACCTCGTTTCGAGTTTTCTCTTTTGTGTTAGTTACCCATTGCGTGTGCAACTAGGGGGGAGCGTCACGGAGATACCGCCGGTACCTCTGGGGATACCGTCGGTGACCCCGAGGCACCCCTCCGGTATCACACATCCCGTTGTTGGACGCGCCAGTGTAGGCGCTTGGGCGAGCTGCTCTGTTCATCACCGTACTCGTGTACGTACCGCTAGACGCGGCTGTCACCCGTGTGACGGGGCAAGTGGAAGACACGTATGGGACACAGTAAGGCATTGTAACAACATGACACAGGCAGAGCCGAATGATGCGCTCCAGGCACTAACTGCGCAAATTCCGGACAGAGGATGAAGGCTGCTAGCGGCAAGGAAAAGAAGTTGAGCAGATGGAGATGGAGAGAGAGATAGAAAAAAAGGGGATGACACACCGAACACAACACACAACGGCAGGGGGTGAACATCAGGGCGATAGTAACAAAAACGGCGAGCCGCCGCCGTCGTGCAGCCGCTACATCAAGGCACACACACACACCACGTACACTACACACTAGGGAACCTGCAAGAAATGCTGAACGCAGGAATGCGACATATTGGAAGCGACATAGGCGGAGTACATAGAATCTCGATGAAGTAGATGTAGTAGACGGACCATGTCCCCCGCCCCCCTCCACCCCTACCCCCTACCCCTTCCACTCCCTTGCTCCTACCGCCCCTCCCCCGTACGCCCCTCTTCCCTGTAGCAAGTGAACTTAGCTTAGGCACGGACCTAGTCGCCAATCAAACACAAACAAACCCCAAACCAACTAAACCTAACAACCAACAAACCCAACCTGGCGGCTGGCTCTAGTTCTAATCCTAAAAAATTGCTGCTCCCCCCCCCTCCCACCCTTCCCCCTTTGGTCGACCACGTCCACGTACGTACACAGACTAGGGCACTTGGGCTACCTATGGTGGTCTGTGTGAAATGCCTGCCTGCGGACAGGCCGCGAGCTGCGTGGGCGTTGGATGTGGTGTCTGTGACACGCCGGAGCTCTGTGGCGTGGCGCCGCGGGCCTGTATGCGCGCGTGCACGCACAGGTGTGTGTGCTGGTGCCGACGAATCTTTTACATATATATGTATACATACATACATACACATGCCTATACCTATATCAACACGGAACTCGTGCTCCTGCGGCAGACACAGATGCGTGTGTACGTGTGTGTGGCACACGGTGGTGGACGATGGCACGATGGCGATGGCGGCGATGGCGGCACAAGACGCCAATCGTGGCGCGCGACGACGATATTGCCGCGATAGTAGTGGGTCCTTTTTCTGTAAACTCTGAACAATGGCCGCAATAGTGTAGGCACATAAGCGGAGGCACAGGCACACGTAACAAGTAAACACAATAAACAGGTGCACTCCACCGTTAGAATTAGAACACATGAAAAGGCCTGTTATTGTTCCGACTCCCGTTTTAGACGCAAACTGAGTGGGACGACCGGACATCGTCTTCTGAGAATGCAGAGACCGCAGACGCAGACCGCAGATGTTGTGTGTGGCAGCATGAGTCTGATTATGTCTATCTATTACAGAGTTTGTGGTTCTACCTCTAGCACGGAGCGACCCGGAAGCTACGAGCGGGGAAGACATTCCCGTTCGCCCGGCACATTGCACATTGTCGACGTCGACGTCGACGAGTTTGACGAAGAACTGGGGCGTGGTCGGCGACACTCGCGGTCACAGAAGTAGTCGACGAAGTCGTGATTTATGTAGTATTATTAGATTGAGAGGTTAACCCGAGCGAGCGTACGGTGTTGCACAGGGGCACGATGACGGGCGGGGGCATGAGAAGCCCACGTCCACGCGTGGCGCGCGACGAGGATATGGCGACATTTTGCCGCGATAGGGGGTTCATCCCACATCCTAACCCTCCTCTGATGGCCGCGGTAAACACAGGGTATTGTTTGCGCGTGGCGTCGTCAGTATTTGAGGACTTTGTTTCTTTGTTTCGGTGAATAACAGGTGCACTACTCTGGTCACAGAATACGTTAAGTGGTGTCATGTGGTTATTGGCATTAGGCACGATAAATACGTACTACGTCTCCGCCATCTCCACACAGCCACACAGACCAGGCAGTAGGCAGGGCGGCTATCTACGATGGTCTGTGAGAAATAAAGGCTTCGCTGCCGGTAGACACGCGCCGCGGGATGTCGTGGCGTCTGTGCGAGCGACACGCGACGCGCACGCCGGAGCCGGAGCTCAAGGGTGGCGCCGCGGACCTGTGATGTGCACACGCGTGTATACGCGCGTGTGCTGGGGTGCCGCCGAACATTTATACGTACATATACTGTAATACTGCATGCTGCTATGTATGCTAAGTACATGCAATCAGCAATTCAATCTATCAAAAACCTCAAAGAGCCACACACGCACGAGCACTGAACTAAAGAAGCCACCCCCCCCTCGTCGGCACACTATCGGGCTAACACACATAGCCGTAGAATCAGAGAACAACTGGGGATGCGGAAGGCCCTGCTTGGGCCTGCGCCGGGCGCCGTGTCTAAACCGGAGACTGCGGCGTGCCGCGTGCGTGCTCACTGCTCATCACCGATCGATCCCACACCAACTAAATCAAATCGCTAATGTTGGCAAACATAAAAGCGCTCCATCCCGGACGCCGCCTGCCCGCGCGCGCAGCCTTCGCCTTCGTCATATGCGGGCCTTAAGTTTGCTAAATATTTTTTTATTATTATATTCGTTATACATTTCTAAACCTTTATCACACCAGTTTGCGAAGCGCTGGGCGCCGCAACAATAAAGGCAACGGCATTTTCGAAAAACGTATATAGCGGTTGTGGATTATGAGGGGGAAGGGGGAGTCTTTTGGATGCTCAACTAAATAGTACTTTTATATGTTTGTGTGTATAATTTGTTATAAAATAAAATATAAGAATGATAATTTTGATATTTATACACTAATACTAATAATTACGTTTAGCGTAATCCATGTATACCCACGCACACCGCAAACAACACAGGTCTGCATTTTTAGTATTTTACACTTGCTGTCACCGGAGGGCCGGGATCCAACACCGATCATGCTCGCGCGAGGACTGCTTTAGACCCGTTCTCTAACAGCTAACAGTGTACTGCTGTAAGCATGCACAGCACACATACAGACATAAGTTGCGCAGAGGCTGGCTCCTCCACACGAAACCGGAGAGACGGCTGGAGAGTGCCATCACGCCTCAGGGATTAGATATAAAAAACAACGCCGACCCCAAAGGAGAGCTTGCTTGACGGAGTACAGAGTGCGTGCGACGCGCGCTCTTAATCTTAAGCCTTGAATTTGCCTTTCCAAGATATTCGTTGACTTCGGTGTTGTTTGTGTACGAGCCAATCATCATTTTATTGGCCTCCGCACCTGTAATGCTAACACTGTTGCAGTAGTTTTGCACGAATACTGCGACGGAACGCCCCCTTCGCCCACCCTCCTTCTCCTTGTATATGCTATACACCATACGATGTTGGTAAATGGCAATATTGTGTACAGGCCAACCCTTCACCTCGGGTTAACCCCCCGAACTCCTTACAGTTTCCCTCCACCTTTCCTACTTATGGTGGATGGTGGTCTGTGGAATGCCTGCCTGCGGACAAGCCGTGGATGTGGTGTATGCGACACGCCGGAGCTCTGGCGTGGCGCCGCGGGCCTGTGTGTACTGTGGCCGCCGAATTTGGCCTTTACACGATATTGCCCTTGCGTATATTGTATGGTGCCTAGCTCACAAGAGGGGGGTCGGGGGGGGCATCCATTGCGGGATATTGTTTCTAGGCAAACTACAGGGGGGCAAAATAAAGAATGTATTTCGTGCTAATAGTACAAGAATTGACTAGTGCCTTACTAATGCACAATCCCGGAAATAACAAACGCATATCTTGTATATGTCAACGCATAATCTTTACATACATAACTTCCACCTTTCGGCTTCCACCTGTACTCCCCGTGCTTTTCCCTTTGGGTTAGGGTTAACCCTGAACCCTTTCGTCGTGTTCACCCTTAACCCGATAGGGAGGTACAGGTGGTTAGGGGTTAACCCCTAACGCCTAACGGTTAACCCTTCCTCGGGTTAACCCCTAACCCATCCCGGGGGTTAACCCGGGGAAGGGCTTCCGTCAGGGTTAACCCGGGATTAGGGTTAACCCCTTGACCCCGCCCCCCACCCCGCGGTATCCCGGCGCATGTCCTGTGTGGTGTGCGCTGTACCCACCCACGGTATCCCAGAGTATGATATAGCCAACGATGGTTCCTTGACGGAATTTCGGCGCCACCTCGGCCAACACGGTGGCTCGAGGTTAGGGTCAACCCGGGCTGCCCTCCCCACGGTATCCCAGAGTAGCAAAGGGTTCGCCCTAACTTGTAACTTGGTACCGTGTCCTAAGTTGGTATTTTCTTCACGTGAGCTCTCTGCGCACGCATTTTGAGCCATGGACAGCTGTCGGCCCGCGAGGGAGTGAATCTTTTGTTGCCCGGTAACGGGTAGTGGGACGTCTGGCGCAGCAAACGGTCGTGCTGGCGAAGAGTACCAAGTTAAAGCACGTTACCAAGTTAGGGCGAACGCTTTGCTAGCTTATGGATCCACGATGGGCGACCAGCCGCTATCGGCACCACGATATATATATATATATATATGTATATATATATATATATATATATTTGTAT
>Ga0335398_10009444_pt1 | contig 11267 bp, 9 predicted proteins | sample BON03_FD_205742 | JGI IMG/M metagenome (GOLD analysis project Ga0335398, IMG submission 205742) | Freshwater microbial communities from Lake Bonney liftoff mats and glacier meltwater in Antarctica - BON-03 (spades assembly) (version 2) | ecosystem: Environmental > Aquatic > Freshwater > Ice >...
GCTGAGAAAGCCGAATTACTTGCCAAGAAAGAAGCTAAGGAAGCCGAATTACAATTATACTATGAATATTGTAGATATGATGACACTATAACAAGCTAAGGAAGCTGAATTACTTACCCCCCAAAAAAATAATGATTATAAAGAGCAAAGAATCTTGGCTAAAATTCTTCAAGAATTATATTCCCGAATAACTAATCTTAACACAACCTATCTCATTGAATCGGAATCAATACACCTTTTTTTTTATTGCGAATCTTCTCGTTTTCGGGTACTTCTTTTTCCCTTACCTACTATTATTCGATTACCTTTATTTCCACCTTTTCTGATACTCTTTGCACATTTGTTTCAATATAATTAAATATCGTTTAATTATATAATGACTCCTACTGACCTGGTTCTCTATGACAAGGTTAAGAAGGAAATTTACGAACAAAATCCTGTACATAGTGCATATCGAAGTGGTGCTATAGTAAAGAAATATAAAGAGGAGTTCGCAAAAGAATATGGCAAAGAAAAAAAACCTTATACTGGAAAAAAACCCACAAAAACTGGATTAAAACGATGGTTTAATGAGGATTGGCGCAATCAACGAGGTGAGCTTGGATATAAGTATAAAAGTGATGTATATAGACCTACAAAACGTATAACAAAGAAAACACCCAAAACATACAAAGAACTCGGTAAAAAACGAATTAATAAAGCCAGAACCCAAAAATATAGAAAGGGAAAAGTTCATAAATTCTAAATATTATTTATTCGGTTATTATCATATCTTATGTATCCTTATTAATACGAGAGAATAGTTTAGAATTAATATAAGCATTTATTTAACAAGGTAAAAATTACACCGAAAAAATCATTGCAATTGTAGTAAGAACAATCTTTCCCAATATAACAATATTTTAGACACTAATCTCATTTTCATTCATTTTCGTTTGTTTAATGTATCTAATAGTATTATCATATTGTTCAATATGTTCTCTTTCAAATTCAACTAGACCATCTGATAATCTATACGACACAAAAACAACCATACAAATCATATAAATAATAATATACAATTCATTATCAACCCGATTGATAAAAATTGTTATATACATATATGGAACAAAAGTGATTAATGAAAGAATTACAAAACTAATTGCAAAATTTACAATTATATAAGTTTTTAGGTTAGTATTACCGCAAGTAATAAACCTAGCATAACTTGAATAATGTTTGTTTGTGTTTTCCATTATAGGAGAATATGTAAATAACGTATCTATTTCATTCGATTCAGATTGTACATATGAACCAAATGAAATGGAGAAATCATACCATCCAGGAGGATGAAAAGGTTTATCAAGAAGCTTATTGGTTTCCATTATTAATATCGAGGGATTTATTTTTATATAGTTTTCGTAAAACCTAAAAAAATATTAAACTACTGGGTAACTAGCACTCAATAACATTCCGCATTGTCCGTCTCCATTATTTAACGATCTTCCTCTCGCTAATTTTATATATCCATCCGACCCCCAAGAATCTCCCCACGAGTTCTTAACAAGATAATAATCGTTTCCATTTTCAGTTCCATACCCAACAGCAAGAACTCCGTGATCCAAACTAGTCCCGCATTTAGCAGAAAACACACCAGATTTATACAATTGGAATTCACGTTGGTCTGCCTCAATCGCAATAGCAACTGGTTGTTTGGTCAATGCAGCCATCATTTGAGAATCGTCAGACGGTACTACGTCAATATATTTAATAATATCACTCCCTGGATACACACTACATGATTTCTTACAACTACCAGAATCTTGAGTATCGCCAGATAAATACGGGTAATCCGATTCCAAGCAAAGTCCTCTGTTATTACTAATCCAATCAAATGCGTTATCCATAAGACCGCCATTGCAACCTTGGTCGTGTCCACCGTTGCGGAAATTGTCACAATCAACTAATTGTTGCTCTGAAAATGAAACGAGTTTACCATTCTTAACAAAATAAGCGCCTTCTAATGCTCCGGTGGTTGAGAAACTCCAACAGGAACCACATTGCCCTTGGTTTTTCACTGGAGTTACTGCACCAGCTTGCACCCAGTTAACTGAATCTGCAATGAAATTTTTAGTTATCCACATGACACTTCCGAAGCGTTTAGGCTTGCCAACTGCAGGTGAATATCCCAAAAACGTCTTATAATCAGAGGAATTCATAGCAGAGAATTGATTATGCCCAAGGGTATGTGAAGCATTATTTGAATTGTGGTCATGGATGAAATTATCATTATCTGCCCATTTTTCAAACATACTCATATACATATGATTATCATCTACAGTGACTTTATATTCATCCAGCCAAGAATCAAAACGATCACCTAAATGGACACTAGTGACAACTGGAATCAATGCAAAAATACTAAATAACTTCATTTTATCTATACAATATATAAATAAAATCTTTCTAAATACATTTCTTATACAATATATCGGATGAAGTATTTACTCTACACTACATCTATATTACAAACCGATATATAGATACATGTTACCATTGTTCCAATTCGTTCACTGAAATAGGTGTAAAACAAACATGAGCTTCCCAGAAGTATCTACAAAACGCCCATTTGAAATCAACTTTATCCGAGTAATGTTCCTTATATTTGCCCAATAAAAACGTGCGTGTTTTTTCAGGAAGAAGGTCAAATTGTGCCATCGGGAGAACATATGCAAGTTGGACATTAGAAGTAAATGGACCACGATAATTAGATATAAAAGTAGTGTCAAAATCAGGAATATAAGATTGTAAATCTACAAGTAATGGTGGATAATGATATTCGTAACTCCATCGCCAGTCTGGGCAATCACCACTATAATATTTAAAGACCCACTCTAATCCTTCGAGATAATTAGTACATATAGATTTCGGTTTGCGTTCCATATGTAAAAGTGATCTGTAATATCGATCTTCCCATGATTTCTCACTGGGACATATATATTTTTCCTCGGGTCTGTAAATAATAGGTATATTCAATAATGCATTTGCTTTGTCGTCTTTAGTATCGGTTCTCCATATTCGTTTATCGTGTTTATCACGCATTGTATATTCATTCATCAAAAATATGTGTTCGTTTTTAGCTAGTTCACGAATGAATATTCCAAAATATCTCCATTGTATTTTACCATTTGCGATGAAAAAACGGTCTTGAAATTTTCCTATATATTCTACATAAGTATTAATTAACGAAGAAATTCCATGTGTGCGAATATTTAATGCTGGAAAATGCGGAAGAAAATCATTTCCTAATAAAAAACACATAAACACATAATCATAAATTCTGCGACGATCATAAAACCGACAGTTCATGTCCTTCAAAATGGATTCGCTAAGTAATCCCATATCGAGAACATAAGGTTCGTTTGAATCCTCAACCTGAATAGCACTCTTCATAAATTCGGGCGCCTCTCTGAAAATAAATCCGTTATTAAATAAATGACTGTGGAAAATAGCAAGCATAATTAAATCAGAATCTAGTCCATAAATCATGACATTTTCACTCAGATCTGGATTATCACGGATATGTTTAAAAATCTTATGTTCCCCTTCACCAGCTTCATTTGAACCAGATACAATCATTTTTTTCACATTATATTTTGCTTCTGTATTATTGAAAGCTTTATCCATATGAAATGACAATTCGTCCATGAATTTCGTCCCTGGAGTGATATTAGATGTAGACCACTCTGTTCGCTCAACATTCGCCATAAAAGACGATTTGTAACGTCGTGTTTTTTGCTGATTCATCTTAGCAAATGGCGCGACACCATCAAACGCGATAATTACCGTATTTGATGGATTTATTTTCTTAATATACATTTCAATATTCAATATAACATGTTGAATGATTAACGACGTATCATCAGTATTTATGGTGCGAACTACATCATAAATAATTGAATTACAATCCATGTAAAGGTTATGGAATTGCGTTTTATGTTGTTTTAAATTACGGACGATATTTGGATATTTTTTGATAACCTGTGAAAAATAACTTGGAATTCCCATGTTCATTTAAACATCGTATTGTGTTTATATGATTTCATATAATTATTATAACGTTTTAATGGGATTGGGCGAAGTTCGACAGGAATATGAGATAACGAAACTGAAATTTCCCTAAATTGTTCGTTATATCGTGAAACTTCTTCCAAATCTTTCAGTATTTCTCTACGTAAAAATTCCATATGCATATTATAATTTACTTCGTTGTATTTCATATACATAATCATGTCATCTTTATATAAGATAAATTTAAAGGAAATTAGTGTATACTAAATGTAGTCGAATACTATAAACTTTATGCTCGTGAAACGACGATTGCTTAATAAACTCTAGCAACTGGAACAACAACTTGACACTCATTCTCGTCAAGAGTATAATAATGAATAGGTCTGTACCTAATCTCGGTCTTATTAGTTTTTTCATTAAAGTATCCGATAGTATGTTTCATCCATTCCTTATCATCTCTATTTGGGTAATTCTCGTGAGCGTGGGCACCTCTAGATTCATGTCTCTTCTCAGCTGCATGCATAGTAGTGGCAGCACAAGCCAACAAATTTCTCAATTCAAGTGTCTCTACTAAATCAGTATTCCAAACCAAACTTCTGTCAGTAACACCAACATCCTTGAAAGAGTGAATAACGGCGTCAATAGCAATAACTCCCTCCTTCAAAACTTCAGAAGTTCTATAGACAGCAGCACTCTCCTGCATACATATTTGCATTTTCTCTCTAATACCTGCAGTAGGACTCTTACCTTCAGAATACCTTAATTCGTCAAGCACAGCTAAACTCTCCATACCCGCATTAGGAGGAAGAATAGGAATAGCGTCTCCGGGTTTAGAGATCATATTAATTCTATTCGCACAAGCTCTACCGAATACAACAATATCAAGTAAACTATTTGCCCCTAATCTATTCGCTCCGTGAACTGAAGCACAAGCTGCTTCCCCAGCAGCGAAAAGACCGGGAACCACTACATCAGCTATGAATTCACCTTTGTCATTAAACTCTGTTTTGATAACTTCTCCGTAATAATTTGTAGGGATTCCACCCATATTGTAATGAACAGTTGGTAAAACTGGAATAGGCTCCTTAGTGACATCAATTCCAGCAAAAATCGCTGCCGTCTCTGAAATACCAGGTAATCTTTCGGCTAAAAGAGCTGGTGGAAGGTGATCTAGATGTAAATAACAATGATCTTTCTTAGGTCCAACCCCTCTCCCTTCTCTAATCTCCATAGTCATAGCTCTACTAACAACATCTCTACTAGCAAGATCCTTAGCAGAAGGTGCATACCGTTCCATAAATCGTTCTCCTTCACTATTCCTCAAAATACCTCCTTCGCCTCTGCATCCTTCAGTTATTAAGCATCCTGCACCGTAAATGCCTGTTGGATGAAATTGAACGAATTCTGGATCTTGATTTGCTAATCCTGCTCTCATAGCCATAGCATTACCATCACCTGTACAGGTATGAGCACTAGTACAACTAAAGTAAGCTCTTCCGTATCCTCCTGTCGCAAGTACTGTATTCTTTGAATTAATTCTGTGGATAGTACCATCTTCCATATTAATACTAATAACACCAACACAAGAACCTTTATCCATAATTAAATCCATAGCGAAATACTCAATAAAATACGTTGTATCAAATGCTAAACTTCGACCATATAAAGTGTGTAACATTGCATGTCCTGTACGGTCAGCTGCGCATGCACATCGGTGGGCTTGACCACCTTTACCGAAATTAAGGGATTGACCTCCGAATGCACGTTGGTATATTTTTCCTTCTTTTGTTCGGGAGAAGGGGAGACCGAATTCCTCAAGTTCAATAACTGCCGCGGGTGCTTCTTTACACATATAGTGGATTGCATCTTGATCACCCAACCAGTCACTACCTTTAACAGTATCATACATATGCCATCTCCAATCATCCTCACTCATATTACCAAGAGCTGCATTTACACCACCTTGAGCAGCAACTGTATGACTTCTAGTTGGAAATAATTTTGTTATACAAGCTGTGTTGAAACCGAATTCGGATAGACCCATTGCAGCTCGGAGACCAGCTCCTCCTGCTCCTACTACTAAGGCGTCATATTTGTGGTCGACAATGGTATAGTTACCCTTCATTTTGAACAATGATGACAGAGATCTAGTTTGATAGGACCAAATCTTTCTAGATAATAATGGCGAACGTAACATTGAATTTAATCTATATATATGTGGAGAGGAAAAAGGGAGAAAACGTAAAGTCATTAGTTGTATGTATATAGATAATATATATGATTAGTATTATATATATTATCTTAAACTTTATATTGAAAATATAATATTAAATTATTTATAATATACGATGTAAGCAGGATGGCGAAATGTGCATGATCCCTCTTGAATATCGTTACGATTATCACAAAACGGTAAATATACGGTTGATGTGTTATCTATACAATGGTTAAATGACGAACACGCATTATAAAGAGTGGATGTGATCGACAATAATACAAACCCTAGATACAATCTAGAACATAATTTAAATTCTGGAGTAACAAACACCTTTCTAAAATCCTTATAAAATTCAGTTTGAAATGTAGAACAATCTCGATTACATATTTTATAGTTATCATCATTTTCATTTTCTTTCGTACTTTCATTCTCACTTTCATTCTCACTTTCACTTTCGTTTTCATTTTTATTTTCACTTTCACTTTCACTTTCATTTTCACTTTCGTTTTCACTTTCACTTTCGTTTTCACTTTCTTTCTCACTTTCGTTTTCATTTTCACTTTCTTTCTCACTTTCGTTTTCATTTTCACTTTCTTTCTCACTTTCTTTCTTACTTTCACTTTCACCCTTTGTTTCATCGCTTATCTCTTTTTTTATTTCCTCTTTACTATCGACATTACCATATATTAAACGCTTTACAAAAAACACAGTCATATATTTTATATAACCAAAAAGTATTTATATCAATTTAATATAAATACTTTTCGGACACATTTGTAATAAATCTAAATAAAATATCCAATATTATATAAAATGGTTACAAATAATGAAAAATCTACACTTATGGTGAAAAACGAGTTAGTAAATGATACTGACCAGACAAAATTAATAGAATTGATAAAGATTCGTCTTTATCGTGCGAGGGAAATTATAACAGATACGATAATTTCTGTACAATTATACAGAAAATACAATATATTTAGTAATACTGAAGTAAATATATGTATAACATCACTCAGAGAATTACATAATAAAACTATTGAAATATGTGAAAATATTCAATCTAATCCAGTTGATACAACCATAGATGCCGTTCAATTAATTACGGATAAAATATCTGCTATTATATCTACATTCGGCACCAAATATGTCGATGATATGATTTACATGACATTGGGGTCTAGTTTCGTAGAGTATATCGGAGAACCTGAACTAGTTACAAAGTTTAATTTAATACGAAAATACATCAAGCCAATCGGATTCAAAACTATCACTACAAAAAATGACAATACAAACGACACAAAAACAATATGTATCGATAAAATTACGGATACAATAATTCAACTTGAAAACGCATCACAATTTGAATGTTTTGATTATGATAGTAACTCATCTTCGTTTCATCAAAAAGTATGGGGTATTAAGGTAATTTTTCACAGTGAATGTTCCAAGAAAACAATCATACTCTCTGGTATTGTGGACGAACTGAATCTAGATCTATTGGATAATATATACGTAAATACACGAAAAAAACAAATTTTAAGATATAATACTAGTTGTAATTTAGATGTTTTACAGCGACAAATTGACACGATGACATTGAAGGATATATTAATACATGGAGATGAAGACATAAGGAAAAAAAATGCGGCAATATGCGCGTTAGCTTCTATGACAAAAACGGATAAATTAGATAAAACCATTAAAAAATTTACATCATCTGAAATATTTGAACAACGAAATATATTAATCGATCTCTTGACATATGGCGACGATGACGAATTAAAATACATATCATATCTATTATATGATGTTATAACCGTATCAAATTTAGACTCAAATGAACAAGCTATGATTTACGATAGTTTTCCATGGGATGTCAAGAGATATTTCAAAGACGCTATGAAACATACAATGAATTATACGCATAAAATAACTAATAAATATGGGTTAAATCGTGTATCATTAGAGCAACAAGTATATGCGATGCGTGCACCTGAACTTGTAAAAGATAAGGCAATGGCAAAGTTGAAGGAGATAAGAAATAAATCCGACGATTCGAATATTAAAGTGAAACAATATTTGGAAGGTATTTTAAAAATCCCATTCAATATATCTAGAGAAGAACCAATATTAAAGTGCACAAAATTATTAAATGTTGTCTTTAAGAATCTAATTGAGATTGCAAAACCGTTATTAAATATACCTATAAAGGCAACTTATACAAATGCAGAAATATATAGTTATATATCCAACATAGAAACTGAAATATTGGAATGTTTGAAAAATATATTATTAACCGTCGAGTGTATAACAAAATCACAAATAAACAAAATTATAGAGTATATAAATAAAAACGAAATAAAATGGTATAAATTGAAAACTAAACATGAAAGAATCAATGAAATTAAAAAAATCATTGAAACATCCAATATTAACGATAAAATCGAGATTCATACGATTATCAAAGAAGACGGGGTAAATCTAAAGAATATAAACAAATATATTACAGAAATAAAATCGGGATTGATAGAATTCCATAAATTGTTTAAAGAGATAGACGATACCTTCGATAGATCGGTTTATGGTCAGACACATGCGAAAACGCAATTGAAAAAAATAATAGCTCAGTGGATAACTGGAGAACAAAAAGGATATTGTTTTGGGTTTGAAGGTTCTCCTGGAATAGGAAAAACATCATTGGCAAAATATGGACTAGCAAAATGTTTAATGGATGAAGATGGAACAACTAGACCATTTACGTTCATAGCCCTCGGTGGTTCTTGCAATGGTTCTACATTAGAAGGACACGGATATACATATTTAAATTCTACATGGGGCGCAATATCGACTGCTTTGATGGACGCAGAATGTAAAAATTTAATAATATATTTCGACGAAGTTGACAAGATATCAAAGGAACATGGGAGTGAAATAAATGGGATATTGACCCATTTGACAGATACAACACAAAACGACTCCTTCCAAGACCGTTTTTTCAGTGGTATTCCGTTAGATTTATCCAAAGCCCTATTTATATTCTCATACAATGACCCTGAATCAATAGACAAGGTATTACTAGACCGAATCCATCGTATTAAATTTGACAATCTAACCATAGAAGAAAAGATTGTGATAGCAAGAGATTATGTAATACCAGATCTAACAAAAAATATGGGATTGTCTGAAACAGTTGTTATATCGGATGAGATAATACAACATATAATCGTATTATTTACTATGGAGCCAGGGGTTCGTAAATTAAAGGAGATATTATTTGATTTATACGGAGCAATTAATTTAGAATTACTTCAAAAGTCAGATATAGAAATACCGATAGTGGTTACGGCGAAATATATAGACAAATATCTACACAAATACAGAAAAATTACAGAGCATACAATACATAAGAGTCCAATGATCGGAATTATGAACGGATTATATGCAAACTCTCATGGTAATGGTGGAATCATACAGATTGAAGCTTCGTTTTTTCCAACAACGGTATTTCTAGATTTAAAATTAACTGGATTACAGGGAAATGTAATGAAAGAGAGTATGAACGTAGCAAAAACACTTGCATGGTCTCTATGTTCTCCTGAACTACAAAATAAAATGATAACAGATTTCGAAACAAATAAGAATAAGAACACTGGTATACATATCCATTGTCCCGAGGGCGCAGTTGATAAAGATGGACCATCAGCAGGTGTTGCATCTACAACAGCAATGTATAGTTTATTTACTCAACGCCCTATATCCAATACTGTTGCAATAACTGGGGAGATCGATTTACGAGGGAATGTAATGCCTATCGGTGGATTGGAATATAAGATTATTGGAGGGATACGCGCAGGAATAAAAACATTTTTGTATCCAAAGGACAATAATAAGGATTTCATCGAATTTAAGGAAAAACATACAACCGACATTGATATTAAGTTCATAGAGATATCTAATATTCAAGAAGTATTCGCATACGTTTTTATCTAGTTATAAATTATATGTCTGGAATTAACGTTATTTCATTGTCTTATTTATTCTCGAGGTTGTCACCATTTATAATTGTGTCATATTTCGTATTACAATCACTCTTTAATCAGAATCTGAAAGGGATATTTTATGTGGCTGGTGTGTTACTAACTTGTTTTATAAGTTTTCTATTTATTGGTGAAAATACAGACACAAATGTAAACAATCCAGTTTGTAATGCAATCGAAGGTATGCCAGACATGCCTATAGGACAGACAATTTTAGGATTTACATTTTCATATTTATCTTATATTATTATTAAACATAATTTAGCAACTACTAATACAGGAACATTTATGATATTTCCAATATTGATAATATCTGACCTCATATGGAATATAACTAACGGATGTGCGAAACCACTTATATTGTTAGGTTCGCTTGCTATTGGTACTATGGCAGGAATATCATGGGGTATGATAATAGATCGAGTTGATCCAGAACTCCAGTTCTTTAACGGTATAGGAAACAAAGAAATATGCAAACGCCCCTCATCTACGTTATATAAATGTAGTCTTATATAAAACGCCTAATCTTGAAAAAAATACGTTGAATATATTATTTTCAAGAATTATTACATAAAATGGTTTTTATTATTATTAAACCATTCAATTATTTTTTTTGATAATTGTTTTCTGAATAAGTCATCCGCAATCATACCTGGTGCACGATAACTATCCGTAAAATGGTATATGAAATGCGTGAATATTTTACCTATATTGGCAAGTGAATATTTTACATCAAGATCTTCCAAAGAAAATAATGGGTAATTTTTGCGAGAATTTATAATATTATGAAATGTAAATAACATCATCTTCAATTCATCTTTCGATGAAATTATACTGAAGTTAATAGAGTCCAAATGCATTTTTGCATGTTTAGCGCATAAAGGACATGGTAAATTCACACATATATTATAAATATGTTGTAACAACTCGCCGCGAATGATTGCGAAACTTTCAGGTTT
>Ga0335398_10009450_pt1 | contig 11263 bp, 11 predicted proteins | sample BON03_FD_205742 | JGI IMG/M metagenome (GOLD analysis project Ga0335398, IMG submission 205742) | Freshwater microbial communities from Lake Bonney liftoff mats and glacier meltwater in Antarctica - BON-03 (spades assembly) (version 2) | ecosystem: Environmental > Aquatic > Freshwater > Ice >...
CACACAAACACATGTACACGCACACATTCACACACACACACGCACACACACACACACACACACACTCACACACACACACACGCACACACATGTGCACACGTACACATGCACCGCCGAAGACTCCAATTGGAGACTTGCTGCGTCCCATACGTATATGCACACACGTGTACACATGTATACCCAGGACAAATCAAGGGCAAATTATACATGTATGACCGTTCAACACACACTGCATTTCTTGTGCATCATGACAAATATACTTTACATAGGGCTGAACTTTGCTGAAGATTCGATTGGAGACTCTTTGCGGTTAATGTCCTCGTTGTCAGTGGGTCGCACTCAATTGACAAGCATAAACAGGGTATGCATGTTATATAATTGTTCCCACTCTCTCTCTCGCTGTTGCTTTCTCATTTTCACGCTGATACTTTTTCCGTCTGGCTCTTGATGTTTCATGTCGCACTCTCTCGTTCTCTTTCTATGGAAGACACATTCTAAAACAACAGCAGACGAAAAAACTCATCTGCAATGTAGCATTGTTTGCTAGACTCCTTAAGATTGCCAGTCTATTGTCGAACACACACACGAACACACACGCACGAATATACACACACTTACTCACGTGACATATCCACACACCCGCTTACTCACACATCAGGCATCAAGTCACAACATGATTGCAGCATACCTGGGAGCTTCAGATTATCTGCAAGAGAGAGAGAGAGAGGGCCAAAAACGCAAATCTCTCGATTTTGGAGCAGAGGCAAAACAAGAAACAGAGCTTGATACTCACAGATCTGAACTTTTGCAAAAATCTGATGTTGGTGGCATGAGTCCCAGTGGCAGGGCCTATGCACCTTCTCGCCGCTCTGCGCATTCGGAAATAGGCAAGTGGTAGGCCGCAGTTTAAAGTGGGTGTATGTGTGTGCATACGCACAGACACACTCACACTGTATGTGGCGTACTCAGATTTGAGCCATAGCCCTGTACAAAATGCTCATCTTTAGCTGATGAAGTTGATGGAGGCTTTCGTGCAAGCTGTTGCTGCTGCAAAGCGTCATCACAGCATGTTCTTACGTGTGGTAATATGAATGTTTGTATTCAGACTTGCCAGCGCCTTCGGACTTTCTCAACAGGTTTCAGTAGAACATCGCCAGATGCACGAATAGGCAAAAAAAGCAGCAAAAAATACTGCCATAGTGGGGACTGGCACACCTACAAAAACAGCTTGGCGTTCTTCGACCTTTTCAACAGTCTGCCTGATAGTTTCGTGCTGCTCCGAGGGCTCAATCTCGTGTATGATGGCCATGCAATCAGAGCGCTACAGCAAATTCTCTCAAAGTCAGCTCTGTAGAACATGTCAATAGCAAATACTAAAAACCAGTAAATTTTCAGGAGGTATACCTGGTAGTGTTTCAAAAACCCCATCAAACTGCGTCGTCCCCACTAAGCCTGGCACTTCAGAAACAAGCGACGCATCGTGGCGTAGTTGCAAACAATGTTTCGGTTCTCCATGAGCGCTTTGATCAGTTGCATGTGGCCTGGCCAATGGAGCACACGTGACTTCATAGACACATTTCACACCCGATACATCACTGCAAATTCTTGCTCTGCCTCCATGTCCTTAATTGACGCAAATTTCTTCATGTATGCTTCGACAATGATGGCGATGATAAAGTTCAGCATGATCCTGCACACATCATACCTGTAAATGTAAATGCACGTACACATATACACATACTAACACAAACACACACAAAAACACGTCTTAATTTGTACTTGAAACAGTTCAGACATGTTGGGTTTCCTTCGAAAAAACTAAATTTTTGGAAGGTAGCCCAATATGCATCGAATATTTGGTCGCGCACGTGTTTCTTCAATGTGACCATCCGATAAGATTATGTACCTGGGTCCTTGCACTGTAGTGAGATCAGGGAGACTTCATCGAGCTTGCTGAGCACACGTCCCACTCGAGGTGAGATTTCGCGGCATAGCCGCAGATTCGAAATAAATGTTTGTCCATACTGCGTGTCTTCGTTGTGATCCGAGCATCACAACTTGATAGATGACATGTCATCAATGACATGACATGACGTGACATGACACAAGATTAGGTTAGAATACATACAGCTTGATTACACAAAAGTAGCATTAAATTAGATTAAACTAGATTAGATTAGATGAGATGAGAAAAACTGAAAGTGTATATTGACGTAGCTAATGCGTTAGATTCGGTTTATTGACGACCATTCGCAAGTGTATGTGGACGTGGCGACGAGCAGGTACACTATTTAGGACGACACAAGAACAGCGCGAGCGCTTAAAGCAAAACAAAAACAGCTAGGTCAACTAGCTTGATGAACACAGCACCAGGTTAGGTTCGCGGGTGACGACTTAACATTGAGGGAAGACATGGACTCTCGCGAGTTCGTTTTGGTGAATGGGGCCGATCGGGCGCGTGTACATGTGTCCCAAAAACCGCATCACACTAAAAAAGATATCACTGATGATGATCAACGTCATCTCTGTGACGTGTCAGTCAGCGCAGACCACGCACAGTATCCAACGGAACCACGTATGCCATGCCCTTGAGAACACATCTGTAATATGGACGACCACGCGCGCGGCCTTAGCGGACCCTTCTTGCGTCACCTCACTGCATCACCTCTCTGCGCACGATTACTGTACAAATTTGGACATCAACAAGATGTTGCGCACAACGATCGGTACACTGGCTTGGCCCCTTGCAAGCGACTGCCAGTGTCGGTGACAATACTGTCGCAATAAACCTGCGACAGTTGCAAAAATCACGTTCAATTAGTACCCAAGCAAGAAGACGGCTTCTTTCATGTGTGTTTGGCGCGTATTTTGCAAACCTGAATCTAGACTCGAACCTGCCTCTGCTGCTTTCGAGCTTCACTTTCCACCTCTGTTTCTATCTGAAGTGATCCTCGATTTTTCCATACGGTCCATTACAAGTTGCTGACGCCAAAGAGTGAGTCTTGAAAATATTTTCCATTATAAATCCCTCAATCCTTTCAATTGAGTGTCTCCTGTTGTATTGTGTTTTGGCCCCGGTTTGTGATTTGGCCCCGGTTTTTCGACCGAGACGACACCCCCCCCAAAGTATTCGTCCCACCAACCTCACTCCCCTGCGCTGCTATTCTCGACAGTGGCAAAGCATAGCGACAACACGCCTGGGCCCACGAACAAGATTTGTAAGTACAGCAAGAAGCTTGTGATATTTTATGTATTTATTTTCGTTACAATAACATGCTGTTCAATGTCATGTGCAGGTGGCCGGTGGTGTGCACGGTGGTTTAATGTGCACACGCGTGCGTGCCGCGTCGCCGTGTTTCACCAATCGTCTGGCTGTGCGCCTGAACTGGGGCATCGTTGAAACGGGTTTCTCAATCTCCAGCCGAAGACGATAATGTGAGGTATAGTTCATAGCTACGTTCTATCAAACAGTTTAAATGTACAGTCAAGTGACTCTGAAATAAATTGGAATAGGTGCTACTTGCGCTGAGCCATTTCAGCATTGTTGGTGGGTGGCGTGAAGTATATTCAAAGTTTATCAACACCTCAGGATCTGGTGACAAAATGATCAACTTCCTCGTGGTCAAATTCAATATCAGGACACTCGAGCAGCTCAGGTTACTCAGCTTGGACCCTCTATTCTCTTGAGTATTGTTCACTCTGCTTCGCTCTACTACTCCTCGCTCTTGTACTATCTCTCTCTTCCCGAGTCACATCACATCTTTTCTTTTCCTTCATTTCTGACAATTTCAGGTACTTGCATGATTTTTGTGCCTCGTGTGTGTTTTCTTTTTTGCAAGGGGAGACGTTGGAATTTGCGTTCAAACAGTTCGATTGATGGTTTGTATTTGTCCTTGCATGAGGAGCCGTCAGAACAGTTGTCTACATTTTGCGCAGGAATTATTAATAGAAGCAAGGCAATATCTTTCGGGCAGCGATGTTATTCCCAAGAATAGAATTGAGTCCGCGTTTAAAAGGATCAGGTACGTGTGGAGCGTGCACTAAATGACACACACTTTTACTCCATACCATGACCCACATGTGCACATTTTACCACTGCACCATCCATACAATGGAGTCATGCATTCGTCACCAGATCAACCTGTAATTGATAATTTCATTTTTTGCGACCTATCTCCTGTCCAAAGTGACATGATTCAAGATCCTCCCGAAGCCTTGAAACTGCAACTAGACAACGTCGACTATTTCAATGACACCAACAGGTCTTTTTAATTGTTGTGTTCGTGTATACGTGCTCTTCAGGGTTCTTTGATTTCGTGCTCGATTGCACTCATCAAATGCTGCTCTTGGGATAGATATGCAGTATGGCATTGATTTGTTTTGTTCTATTACTCTACATTTCACTCAGATATGTCAAGATGATGCACAAGATTTCTTGGTGTTTCCAAAACTTCATGTCAGACGCATCCTCTGCTCTTCATGCCCATGCCGATGCTTTGATGCAAAAGCATCATGGTAATACCAAGTAAATTTGGAGTGACCTACAGAAACAAATCGCTTTGCAGGTTATCCGAATTTGTAATCAAATTGAGGATAGTAATACTGCCGATACCAACGCGTATCAGACACCAGCTTCTCCATCAGTGCATGTCGTAAACCAACAGAAATTCAAGAAGCGGCTGTTGAGACTCTACGATTTGGCCCGTGTTGTGATGATGGAAACCCCAGTATAGAGATCGTCAGAATTCGCTGGCTTTCTAGTAGGAAAGGGTGATATGCTCGCACACTCTGAAGGGCACGAACAAGACGCTTTACTTGTACTATGACCGGGCTCTTCGTGTTTTCGGTTACGAAGCCTCGCAAAAACAATTTGCCATCACAGATGCCTATGATATTTCATTACTGTTGAGCAAGAAGGGGAAACTGCTGATGCAGCGGGTGCACAATGCCAGAGCAGAAACAGCAGCGCTGGAATTCTTTGGAGAAACGATCTGCTTTCGCAGGTTGCGGCGCTCGATTACTATAACTAGCGCAAACTATTTCGAATCAGCACTTAAGTGTTTTGGGCAAGACCGATCCATTGCCGAAGATCGAGTTGACAAAGATCTCGTCGAGAACTCGTGACTCCACTTGAGTGCCGGCATTCTTGAGAATGAGGCCATACTATTCTACGAGCACTGGCAAGCGCCCAAGGATGGGCTGCAGGAACTCGAAGAATCCTTGGCCAGAAGAGTCGCAGTTGTTAGAAACTCGCCAGAATACTAGTATTTGCAATTGTCTTCCACACTTTACCATCTATGGGTAGTGCTTGACAAGACAGACGAAACTATTGACGAACAGATGTTTTCGCGCTGTTCCTTTGCAGTGCGAGTCCATCAGATCCTCTGCAAACAGCAAGTGTGCGGGTTGCTGTCTGATGTCAAGGAAAGTGCCGAGAGTACACACACCATTGAAGAATCGTGTGCATTGATTGTCGGCACTGGGCATGGTGGCAAAAATTATTTCAATGTTGCTTGCATCCAAGAGTGGGGTGCTGCTACTTTGCGGGCCGTCTTAATAGCAGAAAGGATCAAGCAGAAATATGTCATGATTAATGTGTCTGAAAATGGACATGATTATGCACAAATTAATATTGCAGACCGCGACGCTATGGCCACAGAGGCTGCTGCTGAGGCTAAATCAGCTGCGACATTGCACAAGGTGACAATTTCCATGTGTCGTGATGTAGTGTGTGTGCCATGCATAGTGTATGTTTGTTTTGTATATATATATGTGGACCTTGAATTGTCGACCACACTCAAATATGTATACTCATGTCGGATAGAAGTGTTGTTCGAAGACTTGGCAAGAGCCTAAGTCGTTAAGACTTGGAAAGAGCCTAAACCATGTTAGGCTAAACTGTCTCGTTCGTGATCCGATCTCGTTCATGGGAGGCCCGAGGCGCATGACTGCAGATCTTGTTCGTTGGCGTGTTGTCACTATGCTTTATCGCTTTAAACTTAACAACTCTCGTTCGTGATCCAATCTCGTTCGTGGGCAGCCGGGCCGTGGCGCGCGACGGCAGATCGAATTGGTGGGCGTGTTCTCACTCGGCTTTATCGCGAAAGCCGTTGCAAGATGGGCTCAACCACTGGCAGCTAAGGCATCAGTAATGTGGGCCCGGCAAGACTATGTAAATGTCTGCGAAGCGAATGAGACAAGGAAATTGAAGGAATCACAAGCAAGCGAGGAGCTGCTTGCAGAGGCGCTGGCTGTTTTAGGGAGAAAGCGCAAGCGGCGAGCAAACACTGTGCAACGCATTGTGATATAATAATGTTGACTGATCTTGCTACATGTTTCCATTCATTCTCTGGCGCTGTACGAAAATGCACACAAAAACGCGCACAATGCAGACAACTTATGGCGAGAGTACAACAAAGCAATCTTGTATCTGTTTTCAATTCATTTGCAATTGCAGCCCTTGGACAATGGAAACAAGGTGGCTGACACGCCTATTCAGAACTATTTAAATGTGGCAAGATGCGCTGAAACAATCGTACGAGATATACATGCGTGAATCGTAGCCTGGCAGATAACAAGAGCTCGCTCAAATTGAGAACGAAAGACGCATGCGGCTGGATGAGTGTTTGATCAGTGCTAGTTGAGAAATTTGTGGAGTGTGAAAGTATACAATTCATAAATACGGCTGAAAAGTAACATAACCGTGCCATCTGTGAAAGCTTCAGGAGTCAGGCTGGGTATAAGTGCAATCATGGAATAATGCATGCCCTCGGATTTACTGCGACAGTAACTCCAGGGTATGCGTATTATGTATGACCAATGGGTCCATCGTAGGCGGCGCCTGCCGAGGCCCTCCTATTTGGAATAGTGCCATCTTGCGAGCTGTTGCGCCTTATGACAGTCTTGTGCGTCCAAACGCATTGTCGCAAAGAGCAGAAAGGACAATCAAGAGGGGGTGCAGAGAGATGTCAGGGAATGAAGTTGTAGCAAGGTTGTAGCAAGGCATACAGTGGACTGTATAGAATCTGTGTTTACCTGGAGGACTGCCCAATTCTTTTGCAACATCAAAGAGCATTTGGGACGTACGCACAGATACAGACACGACTGAGTGTTCGCAGGGCAACACCTGATTTTGGACGCTGGTGGTACAATTGATGCTGGACATGTTGGAAAATGCAAACAGCTTGTGTTTTTGCTGTGGTTTGCCCGCATTCGTCAAGAAGCGAGAGTCTTGGCGCAGTTCATTTGGTGAAGTTGTAGCATACTTGTCTTCTTGAGCAGGCTCAATAAAAGAGGAAACATTCTGCATAGAAGAAGTCCGGCTGATGGGGCGCTGTTGATTGCCACTAAAGGGCATCAAATCTATTGCTCTGCTGCCCCTTTCCCGTGACTTCCCTTTTGCTCCCTGGATCTGAGTCACATCTGAATCACTTCGTTTAGTCCTATTGCTACGCTCACGCGATTTCATCTGCATTCCCCCTCCTCCCCCATTTGCATCGTGGGTCGACTTTCCAGCGATTCTCTCAGTTCTTTCTCGACCCCTTGCCTCCCGCGAGGGTGCTCTAGTTTTTATCCCTGCATCTTGCACAGCAAGGCGGTTGCCTTTCCCTGCCTCTTGCACGTCCCTTGCGTGTAGATTGGCGGCAACTGTCTTGCGTGTAGATTGGCGGCGCCTGTCCAACTTGCGTGCTGCTTCCTCGGCCAGCTTCTCTGCAGAAATTGGAGGACTGACCGAGGAGACAACTTCTCCACTAGCTGCCACCGTCTCTATTGTGCTGCTGCTATGAGCAAATCTGTCGTCATCAGCCTTCCCTGATCTTCCCCTTACATCCGACCTCGAGCATGGAGACGCACGAACCAACGTTGGCTCTTCCACCACAACCACAACGTCGCTGCCCATCACCCCTGCACCCTTTCCTCCTTTGCCAGAACCATTACTACCTGAAGACTTCAGGCCCCTCAAACCAGCTCCTCCTGTTCCGTCGCCAGAATCATTCCCGCCACAGTTTGAAGAGAGGTGGAGGGCAGCAATTTGGGAAGAGAGATCTTCTTTGGCAGCGTCAACAACGGTTTTAGTGTGCTCCATGAGCCTCGTTTCCATCATCTTTAGCATCAATACTGTAGACTTGAATTCGTTGCTTTGGCTCTCTGAGAGCACGTTGGCCAGTTGCCTTCGCGAAAATCTACAAATCGTATGTGTATAACACATGGTTTACAGATGTGTTTACACGTGAATGTTTGTACCAACGCGTTTGATAGTCAGGTTAAAATGTGAATGTATGGTAAACATATTCAAGGCAAACATGCAGCCACGCGAGGAAAACAATTTTGGTTATTTTTGGAGTGATTTCTGTAGTACAATTCTTAGTCTTAAACCCTGAAGACACAATTCTTGGAAATAGGACATCTGGGGATAAGAGACGATAGTCTATTCACGACTCGGCGAGAGATAAAGATTCACATGTGCAAGTGCATATAGACTATTATCCGTGGCATTGGTCTTTACGCATTTTAATCTGGCACATCCTGACCCTGCACTTAGCCACAGATTGACATGTGTATGGTGGGTATGTTCAAATATACGAGTGTGTGCGTGATTTGTTTATGGGAGAATATGTTATTTTTTCCCGTTTCCTCTCGCTCATGCACACACCGCCAGAGCTCGCCTTGCATCATGGCGCGGAACTGCATCTTGTTAAACTCTCCCGTGCAGCCCAGATGGCGCCCATACTCAGTGATCAGATCGAAATCATCCTCTGTGTTGTATGTATGCGCGGCAGCAGACTGGTCAATCCATTTCGTACAATGACAACACACTTACAACACACCAACACTATTACTTCTACTTTGCTTCATCTCCTTCCATCAGCACTACTTTGCTTCATCTCCTTCCATTTCTGCATTTGTATAGGTGCAATACAACAACTTCCGCCGATCAAAGGGAAAGGAAAGTACCAGTAATGTGTATGCGGGCAGTGTCGGGCAAGTTGGTGATCCCACTCTTGAACTCGCTGAATGTAAGGCCCCCAGACCCATCATTGTCAAGCCGCAAATACATGTCATCGATGCGTTGGATCAGGTTATCAGTATCCTGCCAGCCGTATATGTGTGCGCGAGTACGTACGTATTTAGTGACTACGTACTTCAAATGGTCAAGTCTTTGTTGCAAAAGAGTATGGTCCAACTTGAAGTTTGTATGCCCCTTTAAACACGAGCCATGATAATCCAGGAAATCATCGTAGCCCACCCATCCCCACACAAGTGAACAAAGTCAGTGCTCCTCATAGATTATAGGTATGTTGGGATGAGATAGGAAAACTAAAGTATTTATGTAGTAACAAGACATGGGGAGTACAGAGTGTGCCATGCTTGACAAACGATTGATTGTGACATGACTAATCCATGAGTATCACATGATTCATGAAACAGACACCTCAAAGGCAGTGAGGTTAGACATAAAACACACTGGGATTTCAGTGATGCGCTTTTTGCATGAGGGTGTTGCAGTGTGTTACAGTGTGTTGCAATGCATCGTAGTGCAGCGCAGTGTGTTGCAGTGATCCACAGACCTCAAATGCAGTGAGGGTAGACGTAATAGGATCCAGGACTGCAGTGATGCGCTTCTTGCCTGCCTCCTGCCACCACAATGCACGTGCCGAGTATGGACGAGCACGCGCGAACACACACGTACAAACACACAAACACACACATACTCCACAAAAAATAAATACACGCCAAGTACACACCCACCCACCACCCACCAAAGTCGTCCATCCACCCATCCATCCGTCCAGACACTCAGAGACGTAAACACGTACAGGTAGACAAGCACACGCACATAGCACAGTCATGTCCCACATATGCGCACATGAAATGAAATCACTATACCATTCAAGAGACTGTCTCATACAGTCTCTCTGCCTCATTTTTCTGCACGAGATGAGATCCTCGGATGTATCTATATGCACGAAAGCAAGACGGTATACTTGAATCGTATATTGATGGTAATCTCTGCGTATGCAAAAGCAAGGCGTTGGGGAATTGGTTATGCCATCTCCAGCAGCATGTATCAATAGAGGATTAAACACATTTGACGATTTGATGAAGACATATGGGTTGCACACGTGCAACCGTAAGCACACGTGCGCGCACACACTTTTGACGATACGGTCGGCAGTTTCCTTGCTGTAAGTAGTCATGTACGTATATATACGTAGGTATGCACCTGCATATATATACACACTGTGTGTATATATGTGCCTTATAAACATACATATTCATATGTAAGTAAATAGTGTGCCACCCAGTGTGCACCCAGCCACCTACATGCCATTTACACCTACGCGAACACACGCAACAATGCCCACGCAAGAACCTTCTCGGCGATGAGTTTGGCAGCTTCTTGCTCTCGTGCCACGGACGAGATAAACTGTGCACGCATACAGACAATACCACGTCAATGTAGATGATACATGCAGGAAAAATTGGATCACATAATCGTACAGACTTATTATGAGTTAGGATTGCACTCCAGGAGACACACAATACATGCAGGCACGAGTGCGCAAACTTGTGCACCGAGGTGAACTAGCAAGAGAACACTCTGATCGCATGCTCACCTTGCGTGCGCGTGCAGACTCACGCGCACAGCACAGACACACTGCGGCAACAAATACACGCACACGGACCTCGTCGAGAAGTACGGCAACGACAACGTTGAGCAGCACGATGTTGCCCACTATGACGTATGATACCTATATGCATGTGTATACGAGTATATACATTCACATGCATACAAACACATACATATGTACACGAATATATATATACATAAATGCGATCATATGCATACAAATGCATATACGTATACATACACACGAACAGAAATGGTTATTTTCACACACGTATTCACATCCGCACACATACACACACGTACACACACCACACACATACACACACGCACACACACGCACGCACGCACACAAGCACGCACACGCACACACGCACGCACAGACACAGACACAGACACAGACACCTACACAGACGTAGACACAGGCATATACACACACACACACACACACACACACACACGCACAAAAACGCACGCACACACCGTACACACATACATACACACACACGCACACACGCACGCACACGCATGCACACGCGCGCGCACACACACATACACATACATATACACACACAAGCGCGCACGCACACAAAAAAGCGTACATCATGCACACAAATGCATATTTAAGGGGTT
>Ga0335398_10009464_pt1 | contig 11256 bp, 7 predicted proteins | sample BON03_FD_205742 | JGI IMG/M metagenome (GOLD analysis project Ga0335398, IMG submission 205742) | Freshwater microbial communities from Lake Bonney liftoff mats and glacier meltwater in Antarctica - BON-03 (spades assembly) (version 2) | ecosystem: Environmental > Aquatic > Freshwater > Ice >...
GGAGGAGGATGTTCCTCGCTGCGTTAATGTCTCGATCTGCCTCATAGTGACAATGAGGGCAGATGAAGGTTTTATTTTTTCCAAGGTTGTGGTGAAGTTCTCCACATGATCCACTTGGCCATGCACCCAATAGTGTGGTCTACACCACTAGTCATTTAGTTTAATCTAAATAAAGGAATACAAGAGTTGAGATACAGCTGTATTCCAATTATATTAATATATTTCGTAGGCAAAACGCTCGTCCAAGAATTTTCGAGATCATTGTTGAACCAGTCTTCAATTCAATCGAAAAATCATGGTAAGCAAGTTGGAAGTTGCGCACAAAACATTTATTTATTGTTACCATGGTAAAGTATATTATTGGCGGCTACTTCATGGAAGGCGCTTTCAAGCGACATTGCTGGCAAGTCGAGGGATGCAATTAAATTACATCAGGAGCGACACAATGCGAATTCAGTGATTTCTCATAATGTTGTTGCTTGTGATTACCGCACCGGATTGTCATCAGGCTCTTTTCTTTATACAAGATAATCTTGTTTCTTGAGAAATAAGCGTTTCATGGCTTCTATCCAATACTTGAAGTATTTTAAAATAATCATCGTGTTAAAAAACAAAAAAACAAAAAACTAATTTTAATTAAAATTTGAAATTTCGCATCAACTTCGCTTATTCTTTCAATCGATACAAGTTCAGACAAGTTGAATTTGTTTTATGTAGTGGAATTGGGAAGCAATGAATATTGTTTAACCTCATTACATAGGGGAGTGAAAGGAATACTTGTCACCGGAATCTTGTCGTTCGGTTTGGTAAATATTTCGTAATTTGCACAAAAGATAAACGTGGGTTACCTCGAAGACAAATATACCTAAACATCGAATTTGAAAACTGTTAATTAAACATCACCATCGTAAAACGATCACTATTTGGAGATTTTGCTAATTTTGCCTATTTCAGGTACAGTTGTGGATATCTTTTGTTATTAGAGGTGGTATGGGGAAGAAGAAAAGCTCGAACGGAATTAGTCCGATTTTGAAATCAAACGCAATATCAAAACCATCCTTTTCGGAGCGGAGCAACATATTCTGGTGGAGTCTAAGAATAATCGTGCTAGCAGTTGCTTTGCCTTTAGCGTACGATATACGATTGTACGCCATCAAAGAGTACGGTCTTGTCATTCATGAATTTGACCCATGGTTTAACTACAGGGCGACTGAATATCTTCACCAACACGGAGTTAAAGCGTTTTTTGAATGGTACGACTATATGAGTTGGTATCCGCTTGGTCGGCCAGTAGGCACAACCATTTACCCAGGAATGCAACTCACAGCAGTGGCGATTTACCGCGCATTAAACGATCTGATATCCTTCCCAATATCCTTGAACGATGTATGCTGTTACATACCTGCTTGGTTTGGAGTGTCAGCAAGCATTTTCGTGGGTTTGCTGACAAGCGAGTGTTCTGGATCGCGTAATGCTGGGGTTTTCGCCACTCTTATAATGGCTTGTATCCCTGCTCACACAATGCGATCTGTTGGCGGTGGTTACGACAACGAGTCCATTGCAGTGACCGCTTTGTCGATGACGTTCTTCCTTTGGTGTAGGTCGATCAGGGATGAAGGCTCAGCCATTCCTTTTGGTATCCTAGCTGGACTCTCCTATGTCTACATGGTCGCTGCATGGGGAGGATACGTGTTTGTGGTCAACATGGTAGGCATCCACGCTGTTTTTTTGTTCTTTATTGGAAGGTTTTCCCGTAAAGTTTATTGGGCTTACACTTTGTTCTTCGGAATTGGTACTGTTGGTGCTGTGATGGTTCCGGTGGTAAATTGGACCCCGTTAAAGTCATTGGAGCAAATGGGACCCCTCGCTGCTTTCTTTGCCTACCAAGGGTTGTATGTTTGCGACCTTATCCGCGTGAAACGAGGTTTAGACTGGAAAGGATTGTTGAAACTTCGCATAGCTGTTTTCGGGGTGGCTGGATTGGTGGCATTGGTAGTTATTGCGGCTTTATGGCCTACAGGTTATTTTGGGCCAATCTCCTCAAGAGTTAGAAGTCTATTCGTTCAACATACACGAACGGGCAACCCATTGGTTGATTCTGTGGCAGAACATCAACCTGCATCTCCGGAGGCTTATTACCAATATCTTTATGATGCTTGTTATGCAGCACCAATCGGATTGTTCTTTGCTATGTTCAAGCACGGGGATGCCAAATGGTTTTTACCATTGTATGCCATTATCGCCTATTTTTTCTCCGCCAAAATGGTTCGTTTGATCATTTTACTAGGACCCATAGCATCTTCTCTTTCTGGATTAGCTGTTTCAACGGCCATCGAATGGGCCTACGACCAATTTATAGGTGGTGGTAATATGTCTGATCAAGCACCTTGGAATTTGAATCCTCTGCTGATGCGAATTTCGCCGTGGAAGAAAATATCGATGGTTTACAACAGATCTACCGTAACCAGGAAGCTAGTGGCCATTCTAGGTTTTGGTTTCTTGTGCATGAGAGCAATAGTGTTCAACGGCTATTGTCATGAGCTAGCTCATGCGATGTCCAATCCATCCATCATGTTCTTCGGGACCCTGCGCGACGGGAATCGAGTGCTAGTTGATGATTACCGAGATGCTTACTTTTGGTTGCGTGATAATACCCCACAGGATGCTAGAGTCATGGCGTGGTGGGACTATGGGTATCAAATAGCTGGTATTGCTAATCGTACTTCTATTGCTGATGGCAACACATGGAACCACGAGCATATCGCCACCCTGGGCCGATGTCTAGTGAGCCATGAACAAGATGCACACAGGATGATTCGTCATCTAGCTGACTATGTGTTGGTTTGGACTGGTGGCGGTGGAGATGATGTTGCGAAGATGCCGCATATTGCACGCATTGCAAACTCGGTGTACAGTTCAGTATGCGGTCAGGACGATCCACTTTGCTCGCTGATTGGATTCAAGGATAGACAAGGGACACCCAGTGATTTCATGGCGCAAACTCTGGTGTTCAAACTGCACAGTGGAGGCATCCGACCTGGCGTGTCCGTTGACCCTAAGAAGTTTCAGAACGTGTTTAATTCCAAGTATGGAAAGGTGAGGATTTGGAAGGTGCTTAACGTGGATATGTCTTCCAAACGATGGGTGGCAGATCCATCAAATCGGATATGCGACCCCCCCGATTCTTGGATATGCAAAGGCCAATACCCGCCGAAATTTCAAAAGTATCTCAAGTCGAAGAAGGATTTTCATCAACTGGAGAATTTTAATGTGGAATCTGATCATTCTTCTACAGAGTACCAAAAGAAATACCACGAGTCAATGGAAAAGCGTGCCCAATCAAACAAGAAATAAATTTGGATTAGTAGCAAACATAACTATGGGTCATTTTGATTTTATAATAAAGGTATACTTGAAGTGCAGCCTTTTATAACCGCCCTTTATAGCGGGTTTTGTTCGAATTTAGCTTGTACATCAATGTGTATTTAAATTGTTTCTGAGAAAAATTCGAGGGCTATTGATTAAGTTGCTCACTGCAATACGGCGTGCTGATTTCCCATCACTACAGGGATCGAATTGATTGGATTTTTTTCGATTTTGTATGATAAGCAAAAAGATTTAGAAAATTGAATTAAAAAAGAGATCCAAGTTACCATCAGCTTATTCAAATATTAGTATTTGAACCCCGGCGACTTCATCTGATTAATAATGAAGGACTCACAAGTTCTCGGTTATAAAAAATACGGGATCGAACAATTTATTTAAAACCCGTGTCGTATGGTTGGATAAACTGTAGCACTATAAAATGAAGTTAATATTTACGTGATTGTGAAAATTGATGGTTTACAGAAAGAACATCTCAATTACCATCAATTACTTCAACTAGTACACAACATGCCAGGTGGACATCCTCATTGCAACGGTTCTGCCCGTAAGGCCAACCCAAGAGACCTCATCAAGAAATGTGGGGAAGAGAAGACCCGCAAAAACGGAATCTCGGACAGGTAAGTTTCTATTCAAACATCAAGCGTAGCAAGAGGCATGTTCTGACGAGTTGTTAGACTTCACGTGAAGGGTGTTTTTATGGGATTTCAAAGAGGCCAACGTACTCAAACCACCAACACTCACTTAATTAAGCTTGAAGATGTTAACGTGAAGGAAGATGCTGAGTTCTACCACGGAAAAAGACTCGCGTACATTTACAAAGCTTCCAAGGCTGATAAGAAGGGCAGTAAACTTCGTGTAATCTGGGGCAAAGTAACTCGATCCCATGGTAATAGCGGCGTGGTACGAGCTTCATTCAAGAAGAACCTTCCTCCAAAGGCAATGGGACAGCGAGTACGATGCATGCTTTACCCAAGTCGAGTTTAGATTTTGAGGTTAGATTCTCATTCGTAAACAAAAACGTTATTATTCATGTCCAACATACTATTTTATGGATGATAACGCAACCACAAAATAGTTTCCTTTTCGAACAACAATTTCTCTCTCAGTACCTACAAATGTAGACTGCGAATCGTTCTATTAATAATGGGACCCAAATTATTATCACAACGACTATCAAAGAAATAGTACCAATGAAAGATAATAACAGGGATCAATTTTATTCTATTTCTACAATTTAATAGTCTACATTGTTGCTTCAAGATCTTGCCTAGCGTGAGCGGGGGTCGTACCGTCGCACACACATTTGATATTCTTGTGTGGTTGCAGAGGATGGATTTTACTCAGTCGGTTTCGAGCCTAGCTGTTCTTTCAGTGGCATGCGTATGTCTCGCAGGCGCTTCTCAATACGTAGAATCTGGTAAAGACAGTAAAGCCGTTAAATCGCCCAAACTAGAGCGTCTACATTACAAGTATCTGGCCACGCATGCACTGATTAGACTTGCAGATTGGCTGCAGGGCACTAATATGTATACATTGTACTCTTCGTACGGTGTTGATGTTGGCACTTTGTTTATGACAGGGTTTATCACAAGTGCCATTGTCAGTACTTTTGTAGGCAACCTGGTGGATCGGAAAGGGAGAAAATTCGGCTGTTTGGTATATTGCGCATTAGAGATATTCATTCAATTCACAGAACACGTGAACGATTTCCGGGTTCTTTTTCTCGGGAGAATACTTGGTGGGATTTCCACTTGTCTACTTTTCTCCTCCTTTGAATCGTGGCTGGTTGGCGAACATCGAAAAGCTGGTTACTCAGAAGAAGTTCTTGGGCGAACGTTTTCATATGCTTCCACAATTAACGGGATCACTGCAGTGCTTGCTGGTCTTATCGCTAAAGTGGCGCATATGTACATGGGAGAAATCGGGCCTTTCGACGTGTCATTGGTCATTACTTTCATTTGCACCTTCATCATTTGGTACTCTTGGGCTGAGAATTACGGCGATCAGATGGAGGAGGGACAATCGCACACAGATGCATTTAAGGTTGTGCGAGATCCTACCGTCTTCCTTTTCGGAATCGTGCATGCCGGGTTTGAAGGCGCCATGTACACGTTTGTTTTCTTGTGGGTGCCTACACTACTGAATGTTGCAGATGGAGAGGAAAGACCCCCGACGGAGATTATCTTTTCCTGTCTAATGGTGTGTATTTCAATTGGAGGTATTTTGTTTAATGTATTGTTAGCAGTTGACAAGGTCCCACAAGAGAGCGTTGGAGTGGGTATTTGTTTCGTAGCTTTCGCTACAATGTACTACTCAAGCATGATTCTTACTTCTTCCGCTGATAATCACAGCAAGTCCAAAAGCTTGTTTGTGGGATTCTGTGTGTTTGAAACATTAATCGGAATATTTGAACCTTGGATGTCGATCATGAGATCTCGTTTCATCCCCAATTCCATCCAAGCAACTCTCATGAATTGGTTCAGGATTCCGTTGAATTGTATCGTCGGTTTAGGAGTTTATGCAACAGACAATTATCCTGCTCAAACAGTATTTAAATTGTGTGCAACTATTCATTTAGTTTGTTGCCTCGCAATGATTTTGTTCTTTAGCTTGAAACCAAAGAAAGTAAAAGAGAACTAACAAGGAGCAAGTTTGAAGTATATTTTAATTAATAATTTGAAACAAATAATTTGAAAACAAATTTATCTAATAAGTGAAGCGTGCTTGAGAATTGGCTTGTGCCCTTTGAATTTGCCGAGATGTATTTGTTATTTCATGGGTCAACTGCATCGAAGACTTTTCCAACCATTCAAGCGACAAATAATGTTTGTTTAAAATCTGGAATGCAATACTCTCACAAGACTCTTTATCGGTACTGCTGGGATAGTTCTTATTAAGCCGTTCTACGACATCTTTCATTTGACCAGACATAACATTAAGTTGATTCTCTAGCTCCGCTGACCTTTGGTAAGCTTCTTGGCGCTGTAAGTCTGCATGCTCATGTGCATTCCCAGCAGTTGAAGATTCCAAATTATCCAATTCCCTTTCAAGGTTTTCCAATGAAGCATGCAAATCTACTTGCAACTCGGAGACAGAAAACAAATCAGATTTCAAACCATCGTAATTCTGTTTCAAAATCTGAGCTTCTTTTGCCAATTCGGTGATTCGCTTTTGGTTTTCTAGAAGTAAATAATCTCGGCGTTTAACCTGTTCAGCTGCTTTAGCGAAAGCATCAATGTCACTTTGAAGAATTTGATTCCATTCCGTTACAATACCCTCGATTGAACTTCCATTCAGCTGCAATTTAGCTGGCCCATCACTTGGTGTGGATGACAGAACCAGTGCATTGGATCCATTTTTTGACTCTTCAGTCAAAGTACTTAAGGTCGAAAAACCAGGTTTAGCATCTGATTTAGACAATTCATTTCCACCTCCGAAAGAAAATCCAGCAGCAGATTTTGTATCAGCAACAGGAGAAGCACCTCCAAATGAAAATCCAGATGATACTACAGGTTTTGATTCTTCAGCCTTTGCAGCTCCACCAAATGAAAATCCAGATGATGATGCAGGTTTCACGTCGTCCGATTTAGAATCACCTCCAAATAAAAATCCAGATGATACTACAGGTTTTGATTCTTCAGCCTTTGCAGCACCTCCAAATGAAAATCCGGATGATGCTGCAGGTTTCACGTCGTTCGATTTAGAATCACCTCCAAATGAAAATCCAGATGATACTACAGGGTTTGATTCTTCAGCCTTTGCAGCACCTCCAAATGAAAATCCAGATGATGCTACAGGTTTCACGTCGTTCGATTTAGAATCACCTCCAAATGAAAATCCAGATGATACTACAGGTTTTGATTCTTCAGCCTTCGCAGCTCCACCAAATGAAAATCCAGATGATGCTGCAGGTTTCACGTCGTTCGATTTAGAATCACCTCCGAATGAAAATCCAGATGATACTACAGGTTTTGATTCTTCAGCCTTCGCAGCACCTCCAAATGAAAATCCAGACGATCCTGCAGGTTTCACGTCGTTCGATTTAGAATCACCTCCAAATGAAAATCCAGATGCTGGTGTAGCACCACCGAAAGAGAAGGAAGGGGCAGCGGCACTTTGAGTAGACCCCACTCCAAAAGAAAATCCAGATGAAGCCTTTGCATCTTGTCCGAATCCACCTTTGTCTTGTACACCAAACATCTATCTCGATGGATTGAGTGTCTCAACGTAGTGGTAGACCATATTCCATAGTCACAATCTCATCTTATGCGATTGCGATCGTCGCGACCTGTTTTTCATTTCATGGTAGTTTTGTCTTTGGTTCGTCTGCAGGACACCATGCCAATTGAAAATGTTCGATCGTGAGTATAGGTTTATGATTAATCGACATATGTAGATTCCATTATTTAACTTCTGAACATGGGTCATCGTTTTCAGTGTCGAATGTCAGTCGTTACCGTATGGCTTTTAGATCGACTCTTCTAGATGAGTTTCTAAGCAACGATCCATCTTTTCGTTAGACCGATTTTCTAATCTTTCGGAATGTCATTCTATATATGCCAAAGCATCAATTGCACTTTTTCTTCAAAATTTAGAGATATCAGTCTGATTGTGATAAGCTAGAGATTATTTCGAATAAAACGGGATATTTCTTCTGATCTTGAAACATGAATTTACATTCAGCACTTCGAATTTGAGTTGAAATTTCAGATTATTATTGCTATGGGCAGAATCGTGTTGAAAGAAAAAGTGCATTTAAATATCAATTTCTATTGGCAATTATGCTCCAATAGAAAGTTGCGACAATGAATGTCAATGATGTATTCTCAATGGGAAGCCACTATGATCCGGACGGAACTTTTTTGAAATATTCAGCAGCAGAAAATCTCAAATTGCGTTTTTTTAATTACCGTTACCAGGTGCCAGGCTTCCCATTGGGAATACATCATTGACATTCATTATCAGAACTTTCAATCGGAGCATGATTACCAATATAAATTGATACTTAAATGCTCTTTTTGATGGCTTGTATCCATTTATTCCACTACTTGTAGTGCTTTGACAAATCGATTTTGTTGTGTTTCAATAGGTAATTGCGTTACTCGCTAGTGAGTTCGGTCTTACGAGGTGGTTCACCAAACGAGAGTCTTTTCCATCACCCACTGGGCTGGGGGTTGAGTATCGTCGTAGGACCCCGGACTTCTATCCTGGGGCGAACACTTTATTGCACTCTTTGGGTCTGTCTTGTTTATCGGTTTTCTATGAAGCTTGCATGGGTTGAACAAAACCTGAAACAAGCAGAGATTTTAGACACAAATTTAGACAAGAATTGGAGACAAATTTGGACTAAAAATAAGACACGAATGGGTCACTAGCCAAACAGCATAGACTTCTACTACGGTACCACCGAAATGGTCTTCTAACTTCTAATCAAACAGTACTTTAGACATGTCACACCACAGGTTTATCGGAACCTTTCCAAATCAAATCCACCTCAGCTGTATCAGAACTTTTTCGAATCTAATCCTAGAATGGTCCAGCATTACTTCCCAGAATTTTGTTATTGTATTGATGCAAAGCCACCTAATTGTAGTCTAGTACTGATAGATTTCTAAATCGATTGCATTAAGATTGCGACAGTCAACATAGTCAACAGGTGGCTTACGCAATCCAACTGTGAAGCTCACGAACTGCTAGGGCAACATAATTGTGGTCGACGACTGCATAGGTGTCAATGGATTCTTTCACGATTGTAACCGCTGACATAGTTAATTGGTATCCTCCGCAAATACCTGTGAGGCATGTGAAGGAGATAGGGCAACCGAATTGTGGCGTACGACAAGACTTATGTCCAAATCGGCTCTGCCAAGATTGTGACAGCCGGTCAACAGCACAGGTATCTTGTGCATTCAAAATAGCAACCCAGGTCAGTATCCATTCCAACAGCGACATTGCTTCGAGACACAAGCACTCCGCCTCAATCAACACATGTTTTGTTGACAATACTACCGTTGAATGGGTATTGCAGGTGAATCGGTGAATTTCAATATTGGTGCCATCACGATTATCACTTCCACGAAATTATTTGTACGTTTCCAGATCAGCTTCCAGAACAACGAACAGTGCGACAAATGCAACAACTTCAAACACATCGTCGCGATCTCATACGCCGATTGACTCCTCCAAACGAGAATGTATTCATCCAAATACACCATAGTCCCATCCTACACTGATCACTGTTGCATATCTGCCTTGCTACGAAAAAGGTTTATCATATTAATTCCATACCGATGTGCAAAAGTCCGCATTTTCATCTAGTTCAAACACATTATATTGAAACGCTCAACGAATCACGACCTTCTCCACAACGAAATAGATATGAATTTGGACTATTTGTCATCCTTCTGGTGCAAGCATCCCATTGCACATAATCGTTTACCGTCAACGGTTACCTAACACGATACCACCCAATACCGTAACAGTTGATCCGTTCAAGTAAACCAACTAATTTCTTAAATACAGCGAGCCTTTCCACCTTCACAACTATTTCGGTCCTTTTCAACACATCATTATTCATGGTTTCAAATTATCAAATGTGCGAATGGTTTTAATCAATGCCATATTTTAAATGCCATATTCTAATTAATTAGTACAGGTATGCATATCATATTAATTCAAACTAGCACGCGGTTGGATAATTAATTCCCAGAATGATCGAAACAGTGCTCGCCCTGATCAGCACATGATAAAGCATAAGAGTCGCATGGATCTCCGATACAATCTTGTTGACCGCAAATGGTTTTATCACGGTGCTCAATTTGCACTGTGCTGTGTTCTATGTGATTATCACGGAACACATGCTGAGCCCTTTTCAAAACTTGAAACATGTCACTATCCTCATCTACGAGCAAATGCACAGAGAGAGATGGCATGCCAACTGTAACGCTCCATATATGTAAATGGTGTAAACCAACAACACCCTCAATTGCTAACAATCCATTTGCAACAAGGCGAGGATCAAGACCCTCAGGTACTCCTTCCATTAATACATTCATTGAGGACCGGAGGACCTGATATGTGGAGTACAGCACTAGTATCGAGAACAGAAAGGTGGCTAGCGGATCAGCTAGCTGAACCATAGGGTACTTATCGCCGGGGTACATCCATATCAGTGCACCAGCTATGCATACTCCTACACTTTGCAATAGATCTCCTATGGCATGAATATAAGCTGCAGTCACATTTATATTTTGATGTTCCACTTTTTTCGGTACCAGATGTTGTTTCTGGTAGCTCAATTCATCGGAAATCTGTTTTTCCATGTCATGTGTGTGATCATCATGTGAATGATCATCATGCGAGTGATCGTCATGAGAGTGATCATGATGTGAGTGATCGTCATGAGAGTGAGCATGATGCGAGTGATCGTCATGAGAGTGAGCATGATGTGAGTGATCGTCATGAGAGTGAGCATGATGCGAGTGATCGTCATGAGAGTGAGCATGGTTCTTCGTTTCATCACTCCCGCCGTGGGAATGCCCATGTCCTCCATGATCATGACCCAACACCCCAAGAATCACTACACTACATAAGCAATCCTCCAACAATTATACACAAAAACACTTACCTAGGTTGCACAATAGTCCGATAACAGCTATGACAAACATGAATTTACCATCAACCATGCCGTTGCGGGTTCCATGAATAATGCCTCTTGTACGCAAAAACGCCTCCCAAATTAAAACTCCCGTTAAAAACCATATTAACAGAACACTTAACAACGCGCCTACAATCTCAGCTCGTTTGAATCCGTAGGATAAATGGGCTGTTGGTCTGCGGTTAGCAAGGTACAACGCGAAGAGGGAGATA
>Ga0335398_10009466_pt1:2500-11254 | contig 11254 bp, 12 predicted proteins | sample BON03_FD_205742 | JGI IMG/M metagenome (GOLD analysis project Ga0335398, IMG submission 205742) | Freshwater microbial communities from Lake Bonney liftoff mats and glacier meltwater in Antarctica - BON-03 (spades assembly) (version 2) | ecosystem: Environmental > Aquatic >...
GAGGGGAAAGGAAACTACAACTATACGTACACCTAGACTGACACCTAGATTGACACCTTGTCCATGAACACTAACACCTACAACTGCTCATCATCGACACCTACACTGATTTCTACCCCATCCTCTTCGCAGGCCGTGTCCACACGTTGACCCATCTGTCTGTTTTTTCCTTCTTTTTTTGGTTTTAAATCCACACAGCTAGCGCGCCAAGTACAGCAGGAACGCACACAGATGGAGGCGCAGTAATAAGGTAGCCCGGAAGCGCCTGGCTCGAAGGCACTCCCGCAATGAACCATTGACTAAAACGCAAACGCATACACATGTAGTTGATGAAAGAGAAATCGAACAGATATTTTGATGTTTCATGATTAATGTCATGTATTGGAATTATCATTATTTCGAATATTGCGTTGTGTCACTTACATTATTGGGATTTCATTTATTTATGTTGAACAAATATCATTTTAGATTTGAGTTTTTTTTCATTGGTTTAATTCATTTACGTGTATGATTATATTTGATCAAGAACACACACGTGGAACAATAATTCTTTTTTTTAACAGATGATCGTATATATTTATTTGTTTGTTTATATATTTTATTGTGTATTTAATGTGTTCAAGTTGTAATTATTTGATTTGTTAATTTAAGTTTATGTGTTTGTCGATATATTTCATTGTGTATTCAAGTTATTCTGATTTAATTTATGAATTTATATTTCTTATGTATCTTATGGATGTTTGTTTGTTTTGAATTTTTGTTTCTTTTCACATTCATTATGTGTTTTGAATGTTATTGTTTTATTTATGTGGGTGTGGACACAAGTACACGTAGGTATGAAGACTCGGACATTGCGTGAAGATCATGGGAGTATATACACAAATGAACAGATTATTTAAATATGTTGAAGGAACACATAGAGTCATATCAACAATGTCACGTGTACAAAGACATTCAAATAGAAGCATGTTTTGAAATTGAAAAAGGTGAAATGAATATGCAGCAGAATACTAAACACGCAGCGCGCAAAACACAGATAGACACACAGGTAGAGAAGAAAACATGCACACACGACATAGACTCATGAAGACCGGCAAACAGACAAGGAATGTGCGTGAGATGGACCCAGGCTATCATTGGTAAAGCGCCAAGGTTGGGGGATTCACATTCGGCACTCCAACTAGGCGTGAGCACTGCTGGTGGCTTTGAGGGGAATATTTCGGGAACACAATTTTACAAAATTCGCTGATATGCTGTGTGGAGGATGTGAATGTGTGGTGAGTGGTGCGAGAGATGGGTGTGGGGTTGAGTAGGTAGGGTGTGGATGGGTGGCAAGGTGTCGTGTAGTGTCATGGAGTGAGGGTTTGAACTATCGGAGGTCGTTTGTATATGTGTTTGCTCAGTGAGGTGTCTGAGTTTGGCCGCAAATTCCTTTCCCGCCAAATCTGCAAAAGGACACTGACCGTGACAACAGGCTGTCGGCCAAAGATAACTTTTGAGCGACTCGAATTGTTTTTACACGGCTAGAACTGGTCCTCGTTTGACCACTGTTTTTTTGATGGATTGTTGACCTGCGTGTTTTTCACCACCACACACACTGTCTTGGCGTCCCTTGCGCTTTCTGCTTCGCACAGTCGTGTGCGTCCTTTGCGCTTACTTCTTGCCGCTGGGTCGTGCTCGTCCCTTGCCATTCCGATCGCACCGCGCAAACTTGCAAGTTTGCGTCCTGAGTCGCTCGCGATGTACAACAACGAAGCGGCAGAAGATTTTTGTCTACAGCTTGGGGACTCTACGTCGGGGTTGTCATGCATGTCGCCGGGTATGCCAAGCTCCTCTCCTGGTCCGTCGCGCAGTGACGTGGGAATGATGATGTGTACCGATCTGTGGGGCGCCGACGAAAGCGACGACCCAGGCGACGACGAGCTGCCTCCGCACTCCTCGCAATCCCACCTCTTGTCAGGCAACCAGGGGCACGAGCAGGATCTTTTCGTGCCTTCCAATCAGTGGAAAGACGCTTCGAACTCTGGGATGTCTTGGAAAGATACATCTCTGGGCTCAAGCTCGTATCAAGATGTTCTCTCCGGTCACACGTCTGGCCACAACCACGAGGTCTGTCCGCCTAGCATTCGGAACCATGACACATGCACATCTGCACGCACACGAGACATGCACGCCTGCACTACATGTGAGGTCATCTGCGGGCACTGTTGCTGAAATCGCATGTGATAGGGTCCTCCCCAAAAGATTTGGAATCAATTTGACATAATGAATCGAAGTGACACACAGAATCAGTTCGAATGCATCATAAGAAGTGCTGTAGTGCAAACTGAATCCATCCATCGTGATCTGTGCAGATGGTAGGCATTGGAGAATTCTCCTGCGATGAAACACAGGATAACTTGCAAATGATGTCTGGTGACCACGCTGCATCAGACCAGTTTTTGTCTGCTTCTGGCAGCCAGGTATGCTCGTCTTCACTGATTTATTCATTGCTCTTCAGCCGACATGAAACTACAGATTGCAATTTGCTTTGTCTTGCGTATGCGCGTAAAAGTGTCTTGGAACCGTGCTTTTACTCGAATCCTTCTCATTATAGATGGAAATCATGAGCATGAGTGGATCTCACGACAGCCGTAGGACGCTCGGCGAGAGCGATTTATTTTCGTCTTTGTTCAAGAGCGGAGGCGCTGATACTTCTACCGTGCATACCTACAAAAACGTGATGGGAGAAATGACAATCGCGTCAAATCAACCTTTCGAACTGATGCCGGTATCTCGAAGAAACACGGACGACCTCGGTGCAAATAATGACACTCAAAGTACCCCGTCGACACTGATAGTGGATGCTGTATGTAAGTTCAGCATCATTATCTATTTCACAAATTTTCTGCACCTCTGCTACAGAAATTCTTACACAAATTGTCAAATATAAAGACAACGCAGCGCAAAGAATACTGGGCGATAGCGCTAGCCCTAAGGATAACAACGGGGAGAAAGAACCGCTGGTCATGTCTGCTACTCGCAAGCAATGGATGCAGAGGATTAATGGACAGACCAACGCCCAGAACATTCGTGGCGTTGGGGTGCAAGGACATGTGCAGGCTTGCTCTTTCTCCCTCCCTCGCTGGCTCTATCTCTCTCCGTCTCTGTTTCTCTCCGACTCTCAATTTCTCTCTCTTTCTCTCTCTTTTTCTGTTGCTTCCTCTCTATCTTTCTTTTTCTCTTTTTTTTCCCTCGCTCGCTCGCACACACACACACACACACTCAACCCACCCAAATGTCATGCCGAAACGATGGTATTGTTCTTTCTTCCTACGCCACACACCCGTGCCATGGAAGAGGCTCGATACGTATACACATGTGCATATATGTATAAATGAATATTTGTATAACATATATATATATATACCACTACCTGCGTGTCTTCGGCCTAACTAGCCTATTTATACTGCAGGCCTCTGGAGCTATAGGCGACAAGAGCCATGGCATCTTTCGGCGGATCAAGGTCGTTACTCCCGACAAGATTCAGAGTCTTGAACCTCTCATGCGAGTTGATGTCCGGCGACTGTGCAACGCCGCGCAGAACCAAGGTACACGTTGCGAATGTATGAGCACTTTTTTCAACGCAGAGCATGTGTTCAGAACGTGTGACATGTCACCGAGTGAGCATATGTGTAAATGAGTATGTGTGTGCATATTTTCGAATTTCTGTACTTCACAATAACCTGCGCGCGCACACACACATGCACGCATACACAGATATTCTGGGACTCGATCCCATGCCTGATCCTGGAGCTGATTTTGTCGGCTCTGCTTTGCTCAAGCCTTGTTTTTCTCCCTTTGATCCTGGGATATGCGCCATTGCAACAGAGGAACATCCATTGCAGTCGGGTACTCCATATCTCATCATAGCTCTGATACATCGAAATCCTCGTGCCGCACTTCGCAAGATAGCATACATGGTCTTGGACACACATCCATCTGCTCTCCAGTGGTATACATTCGATTTCCTTTTTCCGCCTGTTTGCACACAACTCGTTTTTGTAAGGTGATTGCACTTAAATGTACTTATACATTTCGCTTGTCAGGTTGAGTGCAGATGAACTACTTGTGGCAATGGGAAGCAACATGATTACCGTGAAGTTCAGCACTAGCGAGGGCACAATACGTATTGTGTCATCTCTCCCAAGCATGCACGAGGTAACAACCTGTAATCGATTTCACGTGCAATTTTTAAAAATCACATGAAGATATCGAATAGCTGATATCAATCCAACTTTACAGGATTGCATTCGCGATGTTGAGATAAACAATTTTGACAAGACATGTCTTTCGGGAGGATACTGCGGGAAGATCTTTGTGACAGATATCACAAGATTTAAAACTGATAATCTGAGTGACAACGGCATGTATAATGCAGCCAACGCTGTTTCCTCCGTGTCATGGAATCCTGGTTTGTTGTGTTTACTGTACAAATATCATGAGTGTTGTAACATCTAAGAGCAAGCCTAGACGTGTTGAGAATCAAGCGACTAATTCACACAAATAACCAGGTTATGCAAAGATGGCGAGTGCAGTGACCGACGCAGGAGAGCTGCATGTGTTTGACACACGGATAGGTCAGCATGACAGAAGCAATCGAGTTATCAAAACACGTTGGAAGCAGCTCTACACTCATGCATGGACCGACAATCATTCCTGCCTTCTTGGTTTTGGCGACGGTTCCCTCCGGCTTTTCGACATTCGGCAGCCACAACAATGTGTAGTGCAGTTTCATGATCCACTAGTCCACAGCATTGGATCCATAGTTCTCGATCCACAACGCAGGTTCTTCGTCACGTTTGGCAACCCAGAGTTCTCGGTCTGGCGCTGCGCTGCCCAGTCACACTTCACTTTGTGGTATCACGATCCGGTTTCTGTGTCCAAATTGCAGTTAGAGCTTGACCCTTTTTACAAAAACGACGGCTCCTTCATGCTTACTGGAGGAAGACAGCACGGCATTTTTGCCTCCACCGACGCACATGTATTTTCTTTGTTGCATATCTACCAGGAACTGTCATGACATACAGTCATGCTGTAATTTGTAGAAAAGCCACTTAGCCTATGTCATAAAACTAGGCGTGTATAGAGTTATTGTATTTATTTTTGTAGACTGCATGTCCATCCTAGCTCTAGATTTTTTTAGAGTAAGTTTTTACGCACCGGAACATGACTGTATCTGCCTTCTAACTTTTGTGTCTGAATTTACAGGGCTTTATTTGCTTGTACGATGCACACACGGCGGATCAGGCATTCTTCCTCTATTTTGCATTGCACTGCTCCGTTGTATGATCGCCCCTGTTTTCATTTTTCGTACGTGTATCCTAAATTTTTGGATGTAACAGGCTGCAGTGTCTCTTGCTGGCTCTTCTCGCCAGTTGTGACTTCCTCATCAACACTCCTGCAATGTGTGCATCCAAGATTCCAAGTTTTGCCCATTGGTCAGAAATTATGACAATTCAGCTAATGCATGTCAAATATGTAAAACCCATGTCAATATGTTCAAACAAAAAAAGAACAGCAGATTCGTTTCGCAGTTACATGGGACGTTGCATTAAATTTTCTTGTATTTGTCACAAAAGGATTTCGGCATCGTAGAATGTTGTCAATTTATTCTAATTTGTTGTTTTGACAATAAAACCCCACAATTTTCTCCTTTCTTGACCCACATCGAAAGTTGTCTGTTACTTCTTGACCCCAGATTCATGTGTGTTATATGATCAATTTAAGTGTGTGCTCTGACGCATTCACATGCATGACATGACTGATTTGTACGCTTCACATGAAGCATCTGAGTGTGTGACATGATTCAATCTCTTGTGTGACAATGCTCATTCACATATTTCACGTAGCCCGTTCGTTCATGTCTGACATCACCCATTCATGTATGTGACATAATATTTGCCATCCAGCCACCTCCCAGATAAGTTTTCTTTTTTTCCTTGTACTGGAAGAATTTTGTTGAAAGAGTAGGTTGCAAATTCATTCAGCTTGTATCATATGGATTCATCTAAATTGTATTATTACAATTGTTTCATATGGATTCATTTGGACTGTATCGTAAATGAATTCAAACGAATCAGCTGTTCTGTATTTCTCATCGAATGTTTTTTTTAATCTATTTTGATGACTCGACGCATTGCATGTCTATTACGACACTGAGAAGGATTGAATTAATTGATGTGTACGAAAACGCCTTTTTTTTTGATGAGTCACGCGTGTAAGTAATACCGGAGACTTTCTCGGATGAGTCACGCATGTAAGTTATACCGAGAACTCGAATCCGCATGGATTTCAATTGCATAGACCCTCAACTTAGGGTACTAGACTACTTTGAAAAGTAATAAAAGCAATCATTATAAACAATACGATACGCAAAAACGAAACGCCAATGCTCTTTCCAACGTGCATCTGACGCCATATTTACAAAAATTGCGGCTGACGCTGGACAAAAGATCTTTTTTTAAAATTACAGAATAAATTATCGACATAACTCGGGGCCAAAAATAATGAGAACTTGTTTGCTTCAATGGTGTGCTTACACACTGTGACAGAGATAGAAATGGAAACCACTTTTAAGTCACACGGTATTTATGTCGCAATCTACGGTGACTTCTTCGAGTATTCTCGGTTTTTTTAGACTGCCACGTCCCCCCAAAATGAGAGCAAGAGAGGATGGCAGCAATTTCCAAAAAACACCATCAGTTTTTTGAAGGTGCATGCGAGGAGAAGGGACAGGGTGCAAAACAAATCGACCATGAATGTGGAGAAACGGGGAATCATCCGATGCTGACACACACAAGGGCACGGCTCAGCAATGAAGCGCGTAGCGGGAACACGCATCAAGGCATACACAAACCTGATGGAAGCGACGGCTTGTGCGCACACGGTGTGTGTTTGAATCCTCGAGGATTCAAATTCCAGACCATCAGATGTCAAACTAAACTGATTTAGATCAATATGAGACATAAATCAGCACGAACCCTAAAACGAGAAATTTCAACAGGGATGGAATTGAAGATGTGTGCTTAAAAGCTTAATACAGAATGAAAAAAATAAAATCCTGAGGTTAGTATGTAATTTTATAAAACTTTGTGCGGCCCTTACTCACGATGAATTTCATCAAATTGCCCCAATTGTTCCAGCACCATTTCATTTTCATTGTTTAAACTAAACTTTTGGTGAGAGCCCCAGGGACGTGATAGCCCAAACAAAGCAAACAATTCTCCACTCCATTCGATCTCAAACAGTTGATGTGCACTGGTGCTCAAGATACCTGTTTAGTGCATGTCACACCCACCACAACAAATGTACTTACTTACACCCGACTCTGGCCATCCATTGTAATGTCATTTGACAGTATTTTTCAGATGAGTACGATACTGAATTGAATTTATCGACTTCTGTGGGTGGTATTGCGCCGAAAGGGATGCTGTTTCTTAATACTTTTTACATCCGAATCCCGAGTCTTGCCAAGACTCGTGTGTCCTTGATCATACTCAAAGTTGCAATTGAGAATCCTGATTGTTGTGGACAATTTCGAATGTGATGTGACTCGCGGCAGCACCTTCTGATGAGCATGTTGTTTAGCGCTTATTTGACGAGTCCTTCCAATAAAAAGAGTCGTGAGCAAATGCACCCTATCATCGTGTGCTGGCATCATGTCATCAATCAGGTATGTCTTTCTGTCGGTCTGTTTGTCTGTCCGAGTCTGTCTGTCTGTCATGGTCTGTCTGTCCAAGTCTCTCCGGTTGTGAGCAAATGCACTTCATTATCGTGTGCTTGACTTGCATCATGTCATTCATCAGGTATGCCTGTCTGGCGGTCTGTTTGTCTGTCCCAGTCTATCTATCTGTCTGTGTGTCCAAGTCTATCCGAGTTTGTCTGTGCGTCTGTGTGTGTTGCTTTGTTTTTATTGAACCGATATTGGGGAATCGTTACGGTCCCAGGGTCATTCCTTAAGGCAGGGGACCTGGGGTAGCCGGATCCTCACCCTCCACCTTAACTACGTCGCTGGCTACACCGGTCCCCTCCTCTTCCTCTTCGAACGGACCCACAACTACTCTGTTGACAACCAGGGGCTTTTGCCCTGGCGGCTCCGTCGTCTGGGCAGGTCCAAAGTTCGTTCGGCCTCATTGGTGAGAGTCCTAAGTGACGGTAAGATTCCTCGGGCACGGGGTCCCAAGGTCTGTGTAATCCTCCACCTCCCACAACTTAAGCAAAGCAACACTTTTTCTTTTGAAAAAAAAAGGAAAAAAAAAAGAAAACCCGATGGAGAGACACCCGCGTTGGTCGCATTTGAGAGCTACTGAACCGGGATATTGACGAGTTTATACTCTTCTGGGAGTTGTTGGTAGACGCCACGGATGTCAAGTCCGGGGGGAGTGGTGGGAGGTATAGAAGTGCAGGGGCTGTGGGGTGCAGACCTGGGGTACATGGCAAAGGGCTACCAATCTCCGTTACAGTCTTGGTTAAGGGGTGGAGGGTTCAAGGAGTAGCCAGGTGTGATTGGGGGAGTCGTTATCAATGTCTACATTATAATTGTCCAGGGAAAGACAGTGCGGCCCAGAACTACCATCATCGGGGTAGAAGACAATGAAGTTGACTATCTGTTTAGACACCTTGCGGTTGGGGTTGGTGTTGCACGCTGATATCTTGCCCAGGCACCATCCATACGTGGGCCATTTGAAGAGTATGTACTGTCCAAGCATCTGT
>Ga0335398_10009469_pt1 | contig 11252 bp, 12 predicted proteins | sample BON03_FD_205742 | JGI IMG/M metagenome (GOLD analysis project Ga0335398, IMG submission 205742) | Freshwater microbial communities from Lake Bonney liftoff mats and glacier meltwater in Antarctica - BON-03 (spades assembly) (version 2) | ecosystem: Environmental > Aquatic > Freshwater > Ice >...
GATTTATTTTTTAGATTTATTTTTTAGATTTATTTTTTAGATTTATTTTTTAGATTTATTTTTTAGATTTATTTTTTAGATTTATTTTTTAGATTTATTTTTTAGATTTATTTTTTAGATTTATTTTATAGAGGGCTCCCAGAGGGGTTTCCCTTGAAAGGCCCGACGTGTTATTTTATAGATTTATTTTATAGATTTATTTTTAGATTTATTTTTAGATTTATTTTAGATTTATTTTTAGATTTATTTTTAGATTTATTTTATAGATTTATTTTATAGATTTATTTTATAGATTTATTTTATAGATTTATTTTATCTATATTTATAAATTTTTTTTATTTAATACTATTATAAAGAAAATGGATTCATTGCAAAAAATAGAAAAATATGTTGAATCTAATGTTAAAAAGGCGTTAAGTAACCCTTATACTATGGCTATTTTAAAAATCTCATTAGTATTATACGCATCACAAATTGCACCTACATTACCTAGCGTAGTATCAAAAATATTTCAAAATACGTTTGTTAAAATTCTTGTTATTGCTTTAATAGGATATATTGCTGACCTAGATTTCCAATTAGCAATTATAATCGCAGTTATATATGTTCTAAGTATAAATGGATTATCAGGAAGAAGTCCATTAGAATCATATTCAAATACTATTAAAACTGATACTGCTGGTTTGTTTTTAGAAGATGCTTCCAAGTTAACAGACCTTTTAGGTAACCCCAACCCTCCTCCATTTGGTACATTGATTGAATCTAGTTCGGATAATTATCCAGGATGTACTAATGTAAAGATGTCAGATTTACTTGATGTTTTTGATGGAGATGAAACAAAATTACAAGATAATGTCAAATATTCTTATTATACTATTTTACAAAAATTACCAGATGATACTTTACCTAAAGAAAAATTAATAACAATTGCAAAATCCATAGGTCTACCTGGTAATGTAGAATTCAATGATTATAATGCACCATTAATAGCAACATTCTTATTAAATGCTGGATTTAAAATTACAAATACTTGTCAGCAACCAAATTAAAGATAACATTATATTTTAAGGATTTTATTATAAGAAAATTATAATAAATTAACACACTTGAAGATTTATAGTAATATTACACACTTGAAGATTTATAGTAATCGATAAATCATTATCATATCAAGATTGGTGTAAAAATGAATTCCAGAATGTAGGAACTAAATAACTTCGATTAGGATAATATTTATCAAAAATTTTTCTATAAAAAAGTTGCTCTTTTGTTGATGGTAAGGTTAAATTATTAATACCCGGTATTTGCATAAGATTATTAAGATATAGATTATATTCTTGGTCAGAAATAGAATTGTTAAAATAATTTGTTAATCTCAATTCGAAATTTGTTAAAGAATTGCAGAGACAGCTTTTTGATCTCCACAATATATTTTCGTTTATAATAATTTCATTATCAATATCAAAGGATTTCCGAATAATATATTTTTCAATTGGTTCTTTTGTATTTTTGTAAATCTGTTTTGTCTTAATTTTAGGATGAATAGAAAGAATATATTCAACGAATATTTTATCTAAAAAGGGATGACGTATTTCTAAACCAAATGATTGGGATATTCGATCAGTTCTTAATAAATTATATTTAGATAAATTACACAATACATCCACGCTTTTTGATTGAAATTCATTATCATCAAGATTTGTATAATGACCACATAAATCATTTAAACCATCTCCAGATAACAATATTTTTATATCAGTTTTTTCAGATATATATTTAAACAAATAGTAAAATGGAATTGATTGTTGTATAGTTTTATAATCAAATGTTTCTAATATATAAATTATTTTGTCAATATCAATTGTAAGTATTTCTATTTCATTTATATTAATCATATGATGTTCTATATTAATATTCGGGTATTTTGTTTCTAATAATATTATAAAATCCTTAGTGTATTCTATATCTATATCAGAACTACCTAGACTATCACCTATTGTAAACAAATGAATTACACACGCATCTGAATTTTTAAGATATTTCATAATAATACTAACTATTATTGAACTATCAAAACCACCTGATAATAAAATACCAATAGGTCTAATAGTATTAGCATATCTCTTTATTACACTATTAGTTAGAATACTATTAATATTAGAATATATAGAATCTAATGTATCAGGATCAGTATTACATATAGTACATGAATCTATATTCCTATATTTTGTTATGTCATAATATTTTGTAAAACATTTTGACAGGTCTTTAGAATTTTTGTTATTTATTACATTCTGAAAAGACCAATAGGAACCAGCTGGAACTTGAATAATATTATAATCTTTATTATTTATTACAAAATATGGTATAGCTTTTATCTCAGAGACAAACATCCAAAATGTATTTTCTGTATTGGATATATAAAAAAGTGGTTTTATACCCAGAAAATCCCTGGCAACAAATATATTTATACTATCTGTAATAAAAGTATCAATGTTTTCAGTTAGGACTAACGCAAACTCACCATATAAATCATTTAACGTTTTTATTATAGATTCATCTGGTGTATTATTTTCATTAATGTATTGTATATACAATGGTAAAATAATCTCAACATCGCAATTAGATTGAATATCCTTATTATTAAATTTATGAATCTCTTTTAAATTATTATAATTATATATCTCTCCATTACATACTAATTTACGGATTGGCCTACTCTTTAAATCTCTATAATTATCCGGATTCTTATTCTTATCATAATTATCTTGCATAATCATATTTCTTATAGGATCTACAAAGGGCTGAGAACCATCATAGGATATATCTGTAATAGCCATCCTATGATAACCCGTAATAAACGTATATTGAATATATTTTGCTATCTCTCCTCTTGATAAAACTGAACTAATTTGATTCATATTCTGATTATAGATATTAACAGAAGATTCAGATGTATAAATAGTATCATCTGGACCACGATGTTTGATTTTTAAAAATGATTTTACAAAATCTACACCTATATTAATTTTATTATCATAAACTATAAATATAATACCACCCATTAATAATATTATTTTAATTTAAACTTTTAATTAAAACGTAAATACTTTTTTTTAAGAACTCTAAAACTCAAAATAAAACATTTGAGTTTTGTAAAAAGATAAATTAAATGTTTTTTAAGATTAATTTTGTAAAATAATATTGTAGATTTCATCAAATTGTTTATTTATTTTTGATTTATCATTTATAGTAATTCTTTTTAATCTTAATTTTAGTTTTAATATTTCAATAAAATTTTCTTTAATTTCTTTAATAAGATGTTCTTTAATTGAATGTTCATCATCTAATTTTGATAATATATATTTAACTATCTCTTCATTAATAATTTTTTCATTATCTTTATTAAATATTGTTTTCACTGAACTAGGTTTTTTTTGCCCAATCAAGATATTTTCTTTAACATTTATAATTTTATTTTCAATAAAACATTCTTTTTTGACGTCATCCCATTTTAAAATATGGATTTTTTCAATAATGCCCATTTTCATATTCCATTTTATATCTTTTTGTTTAAAAGCAAAATTCTGGAATAGGTTTGTAAGTAATAAAATTGTTTCATCTTTTTTACTAATGTCTAATAATTTGGGTTGTAATAAGAATTTAGACACAAAATATTTTATAAAAGACTCGTATCTATTACTTTTTTCATCAGTAGTTAATAAAGACCACTTTTTAGTAAGATTACTACTTTCTTGCACACATGTTTTAGGTTTATTTATATAATTAAATAGACTTTCATTTAATTCTTGTTTTAAATTTTTCATTGTATTATCAATGTATTTTTTACTATTAATAATATCATCTTTAACTGTTTTATACTCTTCTAATTTTGAATTATAAGACTCGCTTATAAATTTATATGTTATAGATTCGATATTTTCATCAATTTGATTATTTACTGGTATGTTTATATTGTTTTTTAAACTAATAAATTCATTTACTCTTAATCCTGTTTCTAAAACTATAATACTTTGATTGTTAATAATTAATTTAAATTTTTCTTTCATCTTTTTTGTTTTTATAGCACAATTAATATATTCTTCAAGATATTTTAAAGAATCAGAATACAACATTTCTTGATTTTCAGTAAAAACACGTTTATGCATTTCTAAAAAATATATTTCTAGGTCATTTTTTTTGTTCATGTTAAAATTATATTCTTTTCTTTCAATAATCTTTTCATATAAATCATAATACAGTTTACCATTATCACTTTTATTATCTAACCATGCTTTAATATTATCTTCATCCATACAAATAGGTGTTACGTATGGACATACACCGTAATTATCAACAATCTCTTTTTTGAAAAACAAAAAACCAGGATATAATACAGAATCAATTTTTTTAAAATCGTCTTCTGTTTTCTTATATTTTTCAAAATCGTCTTTTGCTTTTTCCCTATTCTCTTTAAAATTAGTTAACAATTCATTCCTATTTGATTTATTCTTTACTCTAGCAAATTCCATTGCATCTGACATTTTTACAATCTTCTTATATTCAACCTCTTTCTTAATATTCTCTTCATCTATTAACTGAGCATTCATCTCCATAAGTTCTTTTAATTTATTCTCTTTTTCATTTATTAAATTATCACGATTATCTAAAATTTCTTCAGTTGATATTTTAGTTAAAATAACTTGAATCTCGTTTTTTAAAACTATAATTTTTTTATTTAATATCTTGGATGTCATACTATTATTATTTTATAATTTTATAATTTTAACATTCATTTTTTTTTAGGTTAATAAATAATTTTTTATTTATTTGATTATATTATATGATACCAGATAAATTATTTATTAACTTGAAAATTCTAAGCAAAATTCAAAAAAATGGTAGAATAAGTCGTAGTTATGATGGAATTATAGCATTAGAAAATGAAAATATGTATCAATCTTTTAAAAGATTTTTTACAAGTGACTCACGAAAACAATCTATTTTTGAAATAAATAGTATTATTGTTGAAGCTATTGAATGTTTGAATAATATAATTAATTCAAAATACATGAATAAAATACATTGTAATACTGATGAATATTATAAATCTTGTGAATATATGACTATTTTATTATATGAATTGGAAGGTGCTAAAATAGGTATCGATAATCTTAAATTTACTTATCTAATAGACGCAAATACAGCATCTCAATTAGACATAATTCATATTAAAATGTCAAGTGCAATTAAAGATACTAAAATTAAATTAAATTACTTTAAATCATTCTTAGCACCTGAATTAGATGCACCCACAAATTATTATAATTATAATAATGAAAATGAACAAGAATGGAAACAAGAAACACTCTTATAAACACAATTTAATATAAATATAAATAATAATATTAAATATACAACACAAATACACTTCAAATAATAGAATGTCTTTTTATATATACATCATGTTATACGAAACGGTCTTTTTCTCTTTTAAACACAAGTCGATAAAACCCTGTGTAATAGTTACAACAGTATTTGTAATTTTTTTTGTATTTTCCTCAATCGTGTCATCTATCAATAAACTAGAATCTTCAAGAGTATCCGTTAAATTTAAATAATTAATCTTATTGAAAACATTTTCAAGTTTCTTCTTAATTTGTCTCATTCCTTCATTCTCATTACTGTGTTTCTTTATAAAAGAATACATTAGATCTTTATCAAATATAAATTTAAAACTAGAATGAAAATTTAATTCTTTTATAATCTCTGGCATTAATTTCAAATTTGCAATTTCAATTTTCTCTTCTGTCGTCGGTATATCAATATTTATAATTTTCATTCTATCTGTTACAATATTAGATACTTTAGAGATATCATTAAAACTTACTACAAAAAATATTTTTGACAAGTCCAAATCAATATTACTTAGATAGTTATCTTGGAAATGACTATTTTGTTGTTCGTCCAATAAATGGGTTAAAACACCATTTATCTCCTTTGATTTGTCAGAAGATATTTTATCAATCTCATCAAGATAAAGAATCATATTCATCGCCTTAGACCTTTGTAAAGCTTCCACAATTTTACCCGGTTTACTTCCTACATAACATTCACCATGACCAGTTAATAAGTTTACATCTGATAAACCTCCAAAATTAATTTGATGAAATGGTAAATCTAAAGCCTCACCTAGACTTTTAAGTAAACTCGTTTTTGCTATACCAGCAGCACCAACTAGTGCAAGAACTTGACCTTTAGCATTCGGATTTGATATTTTCTTGGCTATATATTCAATAATTTCTTGTTTCACATTATCTAATCCATGAACATGTTTATCCATTATCTCTTTCACTGTTCTAAAATAATTACTTATACTCTCTCCTGAATTTCTCATGTTCACTTTTAAAGACTTGTGTTCTCCAAATGGTAAACTTAAAACCGTATTTATCCAAGATATACCCTTATTATATTCACTGTCGGAACCACACGTCGGTTTCTTTAATGATTTAAACTTATCCATAATAAATGACTTTGTAGGAATGTCCACATTTAATAATAAAATTTTACTCTTAATATCATTATCATCTACTTTTATATTCTTCTTACGTTTATAAGAATATATATCATCTTCAATTCTATCTAATTTCCTTTTTAATGGATTTGATTTGATTTCTTCAGTATCACTCTCTGAAACTAATAGTTTACTTTCTTTTATTTTTTTTTGTACAATTAATTTATAATTACAAAGATACACACTTAAAAAACGTGCATCTATATTTAACCAATATATATCTTCTTTTGTTGGATACATTGTTGTATCAGAAATATGACTATAAAGGCAAATAAAATAGTCTTGTTCTTTATTGTATATAATATCACCCTTGATATATTTCTCATTCACTTTCCAATCACATTTATAAGGCATTTATTTTAATAACTACAATAAATAAAATCATTTTTTTTTAAGTCTTGTGTAAATACTTTAGACAATTAATTTCATGTAAAAAAACCCAAATAGTCTTTATAGAGTATTTGGGCTTGGGGTTATTAATGTTCTATCTGTTTAAGTATTTGCAACAAATATAATATTAAAGAGTTGCAATTGTATTTCATTTATCTGTATTTACATTAAAAATTTGTAATTAATAATTCAGTTTTCATAATTTTTCGATCTTCAGCTTTTGAATTTATCATTCTTTTTACATTAATTGAATGACAATTATAATTCTTGTATAAATTTCTAATATAATCATTATCAGAATTTGAAATTATAATATTTCAGTAAGATAATCTATAAATGTTTTAAGTTGTTCTTGTTGAACTTGTCCAAATGTGTCTTTTGTATATCCAGTAAATGTATTGTGATAAGGCGGATCTAAATAAATCAAGTCACCGCTTTTTATATTAAAATCACAATTATATAATTCAACTTTTTGTTTCAATAATTATTAATATTTTCTAAATTTTCAGTTGTATAAATGTCTTTTTTACAAAATGGAATATTATACATGCCTTTTTTATTTTCGCGATACATTCCTGATTTATTCAAAAATAAAAATAAAGCAGCTAATTCAATGCCATTTTTATCAATATCAAATTTCAAATTATTAAATCTCAATTTATTTTGAGTAAAATTTTCAGTGTTTACCTTGTAAATATTTTATCTAATTCTTGAATTAACTTTGTTTTATTATTTTTAATTACTTATACAAGTTTATTAAAGTACTCATTATATCATTTACATATATTTTTGTATCTTCTTTAAAATAGTTACAATTTTGCAAATGAAACAACACAGATAATCCACCTGCAAAAAGTTCATGATAATTATTAAACTCTTTAGGGAAATACTCTATTATTTGTTTCATTATCCAGCCCATTTTATAATAGGCTTGATTTCCATCTATTTATTATTTATTTCTTTTTAAATCATTTTTATTTTATCAATTTTAACAATATCACTTTCACATTCTTGATACCCAATACTAACAATGTTATTGTACAAATGTGGAATTTCACTATATTTTCTACTTACACCTAGAACTTTTTCACCAGCTGTTCTAATACACCCACTTTAACATAGTTTCATTTTTAAATTAATGTAAAAAAGCCCAAATAGTCTTTATAGAGTATTTGGGCTTTTGGTTTGTTTTTTTATTTTATTTTTATTTTTATTTTATTTATTTTATTTTTATTTTATTTTATTTTTATTTTTTTATTTTATTTCTTTTTATTTTATTTCTTGTTAATTAATTCTTCATAGTTTTCGTGTTCTCTTTTTCTTTTTAGTATATTTTTTATCTCTTTAATTTCACAAGTAGGTAATATAATATCTAGTAATTTTATTTCATTAGATACAGTTATTTTGGTATTGTTTTTACTGTTTTCTGTTGATGACATTTACTATATGAAATTTTTATAATAATTCATTTTTTCTTGTATTATCCCAATTATTCAAAATTTTCACCAAGATAATAAAAATCATCATCATCATCGTTGAATATATAAACAAAATCATTGTCATTTATATGTGGATATGAATTATAAATAACCATTTTTCTTTTAAATAAATATAATAATGGCAATGTTAAAATTATCAATGGTAGTAAAAACATTATTATATTAAGTTAAAAAAAAAAATTTATATAAATTAACTTATTCTTGTATTGATGCCAAAATTAAACGCAAACATCCAAGATCTGCTACAAAATATTCCAATACAAGTGGTGTATCATTTGCTAAATGTATATTCATATTTTCGCAAAGATGAGATGCTTTTATGAAATTTAATAAATATGACATTTTAAATCTACCTTGAACAATACGATCATTATGTTTTGAAAATTTTACACATTTTACATCTTCACCATTTTGTTGTAAAAGGGCTTTATGATCTTTACTAGTTGTATCATCCAATTCACTAATTGATGTCCTAAATTCAGCAATACCATCTAAACTCGTAAATATAATTTGTTTACCTACACTTTTTATTTCTACAATTTTACCATCTAATAAATGAATATCTTTAATGATTTGCTGAAATTGCGTACAAGGCATATTTATAATATATTCAAAAACCATATCATCAACTTTACACATCCTTTCGTCCAACGCTAATAGATTTAACTTATACCCTTTTATTTTACCCATAAAAGTATCTGCTAATTCAATACCTAATTTATCTTGAGAATCTTCATCCATATAAAATGTAATCGTCTCTCTCCTATTCGCTGATTTTATAGCTTTAAAAAATGTTGATGTATCAATACCTACCATCACTGATTTTTTACAATAATAACTCTCAAATTTATCTGCATTTAATTTAATATATGTAACAGATTCTTTAGCTAAATCTAATGTTGAAATCTTAATAAACTCTGGTGTAATCATCATTATACACTCTCTAACATAGGGTTTAAGAACTTCAAAAAGAGATTTTATGATAACTGCTTTTAATGTAATAATTGTAAATACACGAGATTCTTTTTCCATCTTATTATTATTATTATTTATTAATTTTAAACCAAAATCTTTTTTATTTACTAGATATATATAACAAATGGGTCAAGCACAATCTGGGCCACGAGGACTACAAGGATCACAAGGGCCTAAAGGTGAAGCAGGTATATCTGATAAACCAGGTCCTATAGGATTACAAGGACTACAAGGATCACAAGGACCTAAAGGTGAAGCAGGTATATCTGATAAACCAGGTCCTATAGGATTACAAGGATTACAAGGAACGCAAGGACTACAAGGTCTAATAGGAGTTCAAGGATTACAAGGACTACAAGGATTACAAGGACTACAAGGTCTAATAGGAGTTCAAGGAATTCAAGGTAATAAAGGTGATATAGGTATTCAAGGAATTGCAGGAGAAGTAACAAAAGATTTTATGAAAACAAATGGATTTTGGTGCGCTGATGGAGAATTATGTAAATTACCATCCGGGAAAAAAGGAATCGATTGGGGTTATGGCGCATCTAGAATAATTGATGATGGTAATCTAAAAATTATAAGTGACGATAATATAGGATTCCAAATAGGCGATTATCAAAATGTTAATCTTAATCGTGATAATCTATTAATAAAAGAAAGTGTAGGTATTCAATTTGGAGATGGATTTGAGAAAGAAGTATTTGCAGGACAAATTAGTTATGGAAGACATGATGGTGGTGGTGATGGTTCATTAAACATAGTAGGCGCTGGGAAAAACAATCATGGTAGAAAAGTTAGAATATGGGACGAACTAATAGTAGGTGGTAGAGATATATTAGGAGAATTAAATGACTTGAGAAATAATACTATTAGAAAAGATAGAACCTATGCTATCAAATCTGGTAGAGGAGGAGGATTTTTAAGTAACCAAGGAGGAGGAGGTTGGCAAGGTGAAGCAAGAGACTGGGAGAAAATGACTTTTGTACCATTCTAATAGTTTTTTTATTTATTCTTATAGATTTTTATTTCTTGTGAGATTCTAAATTATTTTTTATTTTTATTTTTATTTCTTGTGAGATTCTAAATTTATTTTAAATTTTTTTTTTAATTTTTTTATTTTTATTTGATTCTTAGATTTTTCAAAATTTTTATTTAAATTTTTTATTTTATTTTTATTTTTATTTGATTCTTATTTTTATTTCTTGTGAGATTCTAAATTTATTTTTTATTTTATTTCTTGTGAGATTCTAAAATATTTTTTATTTATTTTTATTTTTATTTCTTGTGAGATTCTAAAATTATTTTTTATTTTATTTTTATTTTTATTTCTTGTGAGATTCTAAATTTATTTTTTATTTTTATTTTATTTTTATTTTATTTTTATTTTTATTTCTTGTGAGATTCTAAATTTATTTTTATTTTTATTTTATTTTTATTTTATTTTTATTTTTATTTCTTGTGAGATTCTAAATTTATTTTTATTTTATTTTTATTTTTATTTCTTGTGAGATTCTAAATTTATTTTTATTTTTATTTATTTTTATTTTTATTTTTATTTTTATTTTTATTTTTATTTTATTTCTTGTGAGATTCTAAATTTATTTTTATTTTTATTTATTTTTATTTTTATTTCTTGTGAGATTCTAAATTTATTTTTTATTTTTATTTTATTTTTATTTCTTGTAAGATTCTAAAATTATTTTTTTATTTTTATTTTTATTTTATTTCTTGTGAGATTCTCAAAATTTTTTATTTTATTTTTATTTTTATTTTTATTTTTATTTTTATTTTTATTTTTATATTTTATTTTT
>Ga0335398_10009473_pt1 | contig 11247 bp, 13 predicted proteins | sample BON03_FD_205742 | JGI IMG/M metagenome (GOLD analysis project Ga0335398, IMG submission 205742) | Freshwater microbial communities from Lake Bonney liftoff mats and glacier meltwater in Antarctica - BON-03 (spades assembly) (version 2) | ecosystem: Environmental > Aquatic > Freshwater > Ice >...
TTTTGACATGCTTAAAGAGCACAAGACGCATCACGACGATAACACGCCTGACGTGAGGACGCGAAGGTGAAGATGACACGCGGCATGACAATAAGACGCATGACTAGCATGACTACCATGACTAGCATGACAATAACATGAGCATGACTATTGTATTGTGGGCTTGGTGAATGAGCTGAATGCCTTAATGAATGCTGCCTTGGTGAATGAGCAGTGCTGAATGCTGCCAATATCCTTGTCATGCTCGACGAAAACACTGTGAGTTATGTGCTTTGAGTTATGTGCTGTGAGTATTGTGAGTGATGTGCTTTGCTGTGAGTAATGTACATGCCGGCGTGCACTGTGGCGTTTCTCGGCGCGCGGCACGCATGCATTAAACGAATGCCCGCATCCATTCGTTTACCTTCGCATCCATACGGAATATTCGCCCCAGATGCATATGGAAGTTGCATCCTTTTCTGTGTGACGTCTATGTGAGGTGAATCATGTGTAATAGACACTGTGTGACGTGTATGTGAGGTGAATCATGTGAGGTGAATCATGTCTATTACACCTGTCTGAGGTGAATCATGTCTATTACACCAGTGATTCATGTCTATTACACCTGTCTATCCGCTCTCTCTCTATGCAGAGTAAGAGTGTATGTCGATGGGTTCTACGTATGGCACATAATGCACGGCGCCATGTGTGTGTCGATGCGCACTAGCTACGCGCTGTATCTAAACGAGCATGCTACAAGATGATGCTCTAGATACATCTTGTTGCGCAACATACATGCAGGCAACATACATGCAGGCAACATACATGCAGGCATTGTTTGGAGATGCGCTTGTACGTTGCGCAACATGTAACAACATACATGCAGGCATTGTTTGGAGATGCGCTTGTCTTTCAAGACATGCTCCAGCTTCTCATCTTACGCGACGACTGGGGTCAGTTGAAGGGCAAGCTCAAAGCCAAAGTCTCTGCCCTCATGTCAAAGTAGTTTGAAGTAGTTTGAAGGCATTGAGGGCCTGCGACGGCTTGAAATGAGGAGAAATAGACCCAACACGTAGCGCATGTGTGTGGGAATGTATTGGTGGCTTTTGGACCGGAGTCAAAGCAGAGACATAGGGTTGCGGTGCCCACGCATTGTGAGGTAGGGGGGGGATTTGTGTGGGCACCTCAAGGCTATGTCTCTCCTCCGTCTGCGGCTATGTCTCTCCTCCATCTGCGGTCGCAAAAGCACCAATCCACAACTTGTGCACATTGTCCCAGAGGGAGAGATGATGGAGGAGGAAGTGTGCATGTAGTGGTGAGGAGGAAGTGTGCATCTAGTCCTTCAGTCGTAAGGAGACATTTCCGGAGGGTCGTTGAGGTGCATGTGGGTATTCAAGTCTGACCAGACGGAGTCACCCTTCGCTGAGCGCCGAAATAATCGAAAAAAAGAACTGTCTTTTTGTACTGTTGCTTCATAGCTCCGTGCCTTTTAGCTTGCTTTTTGCATGGGCTTTCTAGCTCGCTTTTTGAAAATTTGCCTGCAAGAAGCTGCAGGCTCTTCAAGCAGCCTTAGGTGGCGTGTGCAAGGTTGGAGAGAGTCTATTTACCGAACCTATCATCGTGTATTCATTGCACGTATCATCGGGTGGATGTCAGGTCCAACGTCTTTTTTGGGTGGTGAATACCCAACTTAATCACTGGACTAAGTAGGTGGTGAGCACCCAAAGTTGTCCGATCTGAGATGGCATGTCTCAGACGTCCGATCTCATCTGGTATCGTGTCTCATTGGTATCGTGCATAGAATCTTTTCATTCCGCTTTTGGCGACGCCAAAAGGGGTGGCAACGCTGCACCCGTGACAGCGACCAGATTGAGTCATAACCTGACATGTCTTTTGAAAGGCTTTTCGAGATGAGACAAAAAAGAATAAGGCATGAAATACAACGAATAAGGCAGGAAATACAGGTAGTATTTCCTCTTTGCGGAAAGACTTGCAGCGACATAGGATATTCCTGCTATGTCGCATAGCAATTAGCACATGTCTCGGTAAATGTGAGGCTCGACCAAGCGGAGAAAGCTGTTTCATACTGACCGAAATTCAAATCTATAATAAAGCAGTTTTCGCGAAGTGCGTAAAATGCGAGGAGACTGCGATTGTGCGTGGGATGTATATGGAGACAATTTCGTGTGTGGCATGTGTATCGAGACAATATACACTCGAGACAATACACACTCGCGACAATACACACTCGAGACTATAGACACTCGAGACAAAAGACACTGGCATATCCCACGCAGTCTCGTGTGTCTCGATACATCCCACGCACAGCACATTCCACACAGAAACTTCTTTCCGTGCCTCGATACACATCCCACACAGAAATACATCCCACATAGAAACTATGTCTCGATACACGTCCCACACGCAGAACACATTCCACACAGAAACTCGTTTCTATGTCTCGATACACATCCCTCACAAAAACGCACACATAGCGCACAGAAAGTGTGTCTCGATGCACATCCCACACACGATTCATGTGAATCACATCCCACACAGAATCACAGAATCACATCCCACACACAAGCTCGTTTTTGAGTCTGGATACACACCCCACACACGGAAAGGAGTCACGCCATTTGTGCATTGTGTTATGCCACTTGTAGATATCTCATGCTTGCTAACAGAAATAAGTCGCACGTCAAATTCATTTGCCGTGTGACTTATTTCTGTTAGCAAGCATGAGACGTTTATAAATGACAGCGGTCTCTTTTGGGTAAAGAGGTCGTCCAAATGACCCTCTGTTGCCCGTGAGCTCTAGCACGTCTCCGTCCGCCGTTGGTGAAGGAAGTGTAGCTTTAGCCCCAAATGGTGCTGTCTGACAGCTTCTTTTTGAAGATCAAAGATGGCTCATGCCCTTGGAGAAGCTCCTGGGCATGCACCATCACCAATCGACCCATCCTTGCTTCCGACTCTTTGGGACTCAATAGTCACGGTACGCATACCTACAGGAATTGTAAGAAATTTTTTTGAAAAAAGGACCTTTTTCTGAATAATACAGTAAATAAATAAAATGTCGGTAGCAGCTCACGAGCTGCAGCAGAGAGTCCCAGCGGCTCACGCCAAGGCTTGTCTTGCTGTCCGTTTGTTTCTTTTGCTTCAAATGGGTCGGCATCCCTTTCTAATGCTTTTGGCCGAACCATCTTTCTTCATCTTGAGTGCTCTTGCGACGTTTCTTTTGTAACGCGTACGCGTGAAACAAAGCAATTCGAGCAGCTTGACGTCGAATGTACCGCCTTGATCACATGACATAGTAATCACCGCGTTGGGGTCCCAATGTTCCTCGAAGACCGGGAATTGTGTCACAATCTTTGACAATCGCAACTTTGTGGTTTTCATCCCGCACTTTCGCATACCAGCATCAGGCAATATTTGTTGGTTATGTTTAAATCCGTCCAGGTCGGGGGGTTTGGGACCACCCGGTCGGTCCACCATCCAATCACCGAAGTTGTCTTCTCCCATCCATTGACGCACCGCCCCAGTCAAAAGATTATGGATTGTATTGTTCGCGCGTAAGGGAACCACCCCCCTCTCGATTCTGTGGGAAGTCGAGAAAGCGAAAAAGGTCTGAAAGAAAAAAAAAAAGGTCTGAAAGGACCCAAACGGATCTGGCCATTAAATAGCCGATCCGATCTCGATTCTCAAGATTGGCATTGTGAAAGACATGAGTGAGACATGTGCCTTACAATCCTTGTCTAGGTCTGTCAGAATGCCGGAGAACTGCGAGGAGTCAGATTGCCCTCTGAGTACACAAAAAGCCAAATGGGAAGGCGGCGCACACACGCAAATATTTTGATTTTATTTGCGTTTATTACGGGAGATAGTAGTTTAGAACCCTTGCTTGAGGGTCTATTATCTCACATCCATATGGATTTGAGTTCTCCGTGTTCGGCTGGAATCGAAACGGGGACCTGCGGATACTTGTTTTTCTCTTCAGTGCCGCACTCTAACCAACTGAGCTAAAGTGGCGGACGATTCACTGAAAAACTTTAAAGGACCCTTTTGGATGAATATAAACTAACAAACAACAAGAGAGAGACGAATGGTATGTACATGTAAGAGGCATACTCACGCACACAGAAATATGTAAATATACCCAGAGATAGGCGCATGCGCATATAAATGGGTAAATTAAATTTTGTGGCGATATGAACGGCGTAAGTACACTTGACATATAAAAGGATACACGAGTATATATGGATACACGAGTATATATGCGCATGCGTATATGATTGTAGAAAAGGTGAATGTAGACGGCTTGATCTGGAAGAATGAGGAATGAGAGGTAGGACAATGATTTTCATTGGCCAAAGCTCTTATATGAAAGAGGACCACGGCTAGCGCTGTACATCCAGCACGCAAACAGTGGCGCACGGTTCACCAGCTTTGGGCAAGACCAAAGCTATTGCGAGATGATTGCAGGCTTCCAATCGAGCTTGTCCCCAGCCCACGAACGACCAATCAAGATTTCTTTTCGCCATGATGGAGGTCACTGAGGTTGTGTCAACATTTGAGTAGACGGAAGAGCAGCGCGTCGGGGTGTGGCAGGTAAAAGCAGAACATGATCGGGCAAGTGAAGTTGCGCGCACATATCTTAAACTTGATTATGATAGTCATAGAGCCTTGGTCAGGGTGTCGTGTGATCACAACAGTCGAACGCCTGTGTGGTTGTACCAATAGCAGCAGAGTGTCAAGCATGCGCACATGCGAAGTGTATGGGGTCGTCAGTACCAAGGTGGAGGTGGAGGATAGGAAGCATGACATCTGCGGGTATGCAAGTCATTTGAAGTGTTGGGGCTGAGGTCACCCTCCTGCGCCGCAAAACCCCGTCGCAAGAGGGTGCAGTGGTGCCCCAAAGCAGGCCGCGGCCGAAAGACCGCTGTCTTCATCTGTCTGATTGATTGATAGCTGCAAGGTAGGGCAAAGCCTCATGAACCAAGCCTACGTCGCTATCAGAGCCCAGAAAGCGCAAAACCGTGCTCTCCGATGTGAAGAAACACCCGGGAGGGGTTGGAGGTGTTTTGGGTTGAGTAAAGAGCGATGAGACTCATGAAGGGTTTGGTACGAAGTCTTCATTGTGATCTTGGAAAACGTGAAACATGTCGTGGATTTGTAAAATCAATCCAAATTTCTAATTCCTTTTATTTGAATTCACTTCAACTGGAGCGGTCAAATAGATACCATAAAGTCATTCAATGGTCAAAGCAAGGCGAACTAATTATTATGAATAATATTTGTGATTCCTAAATTTATGTAAACGGTGTTTAGTAAAACCGAAATCTCCTGAATTTAGATTACATAACTGGAATCGATCCGACGTGCACTTTGCATTAACCATTAGGCCACGGCGATCAGACGTGTGCCAGTAGCTTCTCTCATAAAGGCAACCCCCCCATGACTCAGTGAACTTGGTGATACCAGATTAATGCATCTGGGAGTTCTATGCCGGACAATTATTCACCACAGCACGGTACTAGAATTCCCAGAGGTCTGCGTACACTGTTGTACTAGAATGCTTTGAGGTCTGCGTACAACACGTGCGGATAGCAGGAGAGGACAAAAGATTCATAAAAACACCACAGCCCTGCGTGGTTGCCTTTAAGAGAGGAGCGACTGGCACATGACCGGAATCGATTCGACGTGCATCTTTTGCCTTGACCCTTTGACCACGTCGTTTTCAATATCTGATCAGGTATTAAAAAAACCTGCGCCGCAGTCTCATAAAAAGATCTTGCCTGCGGCGCTTTTGTTTGCATACAAAAATCTTGTCTGTGGGGCGTTTGATTTAAGTGTTACCGATTTATTGGTATTCAAGATGAATCCGAACTCAAATACTCAGTGATCACAACGATGCTATTTGTAAAAAACAGTAATGCTTAATGTCTTTGTAATTCAAAAGTAATGTCCCTGTGGGCGCCTCCAACAACGTCATTTTACGTCGTGTGACGCTGTTGACCAACCATCAGCAAATATGTGTGATAACCTGTGCCCAGCCCACTTGAAGTCCGACAATTTTTTTTCCAGATTCTGCAGCGCGAGACTTGATGCTGAGACGACACCAGTTGACAAGATGTGAGTGAATTCTTGTTTTTTGAAACATTTCTTTTTTGAGGGAGTTCAGCAACAAAAAAATCGCCAAAAAACCCGAAAATGCTCTCTCCGACGCGCTACCAATGTTATGTTCTCAAAAAATATTTTTTTGAAGCCGTGCTTCGCGCGGTTTAAGTTCATGAATTAATTCGGGTGCAAAGAATTGCCTCACTTGATCAGATATGTGGTGTGTGTGCGTTGTTTTGTTTTATTAAACTGATATCTGGGAATCGTTGCGGTCTGGGGGTTTCGTCAAAGTAGCACGTACCACGATTGGGATTCTCATTAGTTCTTACACTTTTTATTTTCAAGCGATTAATGTTAGACAGGACTCTTTCCGCTTAGGAATTTAGGTCAGATTGACCTGTTACAATCCCACTGCACCAGGGGGCTACAAGAACCAAAGCAAAGCTACAGGGGATTGAAAGGGTCAGGGCTGCTACTCGGTTCTTACACCGAGAATCTATAAAACCTTTTGTTTGTCCAGATCTAGCAATATTTCTAGTTGATCGCCAAAATGGCAGACGGATTGAGTTAGTTCCAAATCTTTCGTTTTTTAAAGGCTATCATGTCCCCGGGCCCCTCACCAAAAGTTTAATTTAAACACTGAAAATAATATGTTGAATGAGATGATGCTGGGTCATTTGATTTGATGAAAGTCATTTTGATTTAAGAACACATAAAGTTCTGTTCAAATTATATATCAATGTTGAGATTTTTTTGTCATTCATTGTGTATGGAGCTTTCAAGTACACATGTTCAATTTTATCGCTGCTGATATTTCTCATTCTGGAGCATTTTAGATATTTTGGAACCCTTTGCTTTTTCTGACTTCCTTTTCTACCATCCTTTTGGGGGACGTGATAGCCTTCAAAAACGAAAGATTTACGAAGAGAGTGATTTGATGAGTAAATTGCCTTTGTATTCAATGAATTATTTTTTTGTTAGTCAAGTCCTTTTCATTTTTCTAGTTCAACTTCTCGAGATCTATACTTCAATCTGATTGTAAGAAATCCACCCCCCTGGGGATGGCTTCCTTGTTGGGTGGTTTCCAAACCAAGCACTCGGAGGAAGAGGACCTCCTCTGAAGAACAACCCCCAAAATTGATCAATTTTGGAGGTTGTTCCGTTCCGGGGGGGTCTTCTTCCTACAAGTTCTTGATTTGGAAACCACCCAACGAAGAAACCACCCCGAGGAGGTGGGGTTCTTACGATCAAATGTGTTGATTTACACAGCAAGGGATACCAAAAATCGGGCAAAAATGGCCAACTGGTTTAGGGTTTAGGGTTTAGCGTTTGGCGTCTAGGGGTTAGCGTTAGAGATTAGGCGTCAAGTTGTCTTTCTCGGAGGGCTATTTGGTAGGCAAACCTTTTCCGGACGGAAAGTCCTTGCCATGTCATTAATTCAACTTTTTGATATTTTCATTTTGCTCACCAAGTTTATTTGAAATAGAGCACAGCAAGTCTGCCTACCTGACAAATCGGATTACCTTGAGCCCTTCACTCTTACAAGTTTCTTGTGACAAGTTTTTGGAGTCACTTTTTGGTCACTTCCCACCTCCATTCCATTTTACCCGTCAAATCTGATTAATCGATGAAGATCTCTGCAAACATTTCCTTGATCGCAAATCCCTTTGGATGTCACTAATGCAAGTTTTTGAGATCTACACATTATCTTAGAGTCCTATATCCCTACACGGAGATATCCTTACATGGATATGAATGAACTAGAAGTTAGGAACTATGTGAGACATTTGCGGGATCTAAATGTCACGCGTGAAAAAAAGTTTTTTCAGCCATGTGTGACATTGCGTAAAAAGTCACAGATGTCACAAATGTCACGAGAGATCACATATGTGAAATTTTCAGTGAAGATTACGGATTATGGATGCTGGAAAATTCCGGCTGGGAGCAACACTTATCTTGTCTTCAGTTGTACCTGTCCAACTCCTATTTTGAGCCAATGAACGTTTGGTCCCATTTTTTTTGCATAATGATCTCAAAACTTGTTACTTTTTATGTCAATCCTTTCTATGGTCGCATCGAATCGATCAAAAACGCAGGTGAAAGATGTTCAAAAGTTGCGTCAGAATAGTGGCCTGGGAGTTGATGTCGTGAAACAAATATTTCATGTCAATCTATTATTTCGAAATATAGCATTTGACGGGTAAAACCCTCTACCTCCAAGCTAGAGTGCACAGTTTAGACGACTGCGCGGCGACTCTCTGATACAATAGCCCCCAACGGGAGCTAACACGTCGAGACAAGCATCACCCTTACCAATCCTACCAACAAATTTCAGAGTAATCTCTTGAACCCTCCCTTTTCCAGCCCAAAAAGCACGCTTTTGCAAATTCCCGATCCGCGAGGATCTAGCGCCCCGAGCCCGTACCAGCCCCTCTGCGCCCGGCCGCGCCTCCCACCCTCAACCTTGCTTCCCTCACGACACACATGCGCACGTCATGTCCACGCGCCCAACTCCCTTCCAGCCCACTTTCCGCGCCCTCTTCCCACCAACCCCACCCCATCCTTGTTCAACCCACCCATACAAGGTGTCTGTTTCTACTTCGTGCCTTTACCTCTGTCTGCCTCCCCATACCCCATGCGCAGACACAAATGATGCTTCCTGCACTCCACCATTCTAAGGGCAAGATCCCGTCGAGTTTTCAGAAGCCCCGCACCCTCCCTAAGCATAGCGCTGAGTTCATTCGCGACAAGATATTGAGCATGAACTACAAAGATACCTGCTTCAGCAACGGCGAGGGGCAGGGCAAGTGCAAAGGTCAACCCCCACCCCACTCAACAGAATCTCCCCAAAATATGCTTATTCACCAACGAGACACACAACGCTGCGCGGACCTCTCCCCCTCTTCCCACCACCGACCTTGAACTTGGAAACGCATCCACCACACCACACCACAATACTTGCGTCCCACATGCCTCTACACGGTGCCCACGTTTCTGCGCCTTCACACAATTCTGCTCACTTCCTCTTAACACAAACACCCACACACTCAGGCGACACCGAGCTCTGGTCTGGCAGTGCCTCTCACGAACGGCCCTCACACTAAAATCGTTTGGGTTCTCATGAGGGCCATCGAAAAAGGCCCCTATGGAGCAATTGCGCATGGCGCAGTAATCTCTATCATGTATGATGTAAGAATCTACTTTCTTTCCCTCATCCAAGAAGCATGGTTTGGCAAGACCGATGCAGCAAAAGCCACAGCCCACGGCAAGCTCGAGGATCTCTGGCTTATCATTCAGCAGTGGGCCCTCTCCCCTGCTGGTGATTTCGAACCTCCCCAATTTCTCATTGATGCTGTTGGTGAAGCTCCCCTCAACGTGCTCTACTTTAAGACTCCTGACGCAACCCACCGCTGCTACCTGCGCTCGTGACGGCCTTACGCGGCTGGCATGTCTATGGCATACCACGTTCTCTCCTGGCTCTTTAGCAACGGCGAACCCTCTCCCCTCGTACTGCACTGCAAACACACCCTTACGCAGTGGATCCTCACTGACGATCTCGAAAAAGCCCACTCTGCCTGCCTCAAAAGTCCCTCCACACTCAGGATTCATACCTATCACATTCCTCAGCCAGACAAAAGTTGACAGCTTTGGTCTTATTCCCCCCCATTTCAACAATGACATGAACGCGTATTCTGGGCACCTCAAAAATGCGCTCAACTCCCAAAAAGTTTACTACGCTCCCCGTGTGGGCGCAGGTATTTCCGCCGAAAAATACGACCTTCTGGGATGAACCCAAGGTCTGCGCACTGCAGAAAATGCTGGCACTGTGGCGAATCTCATCTCGCAAGTTTTCCCAGGCGACATGTCTGTCGATCAGACTCAAACCTCCTTCGCCTTTTTCTCTGGTCTTCCCCATCCAAACCCGAATTCTCCTTGTTCTCCTGTTACCCCGCACAGATTATCTCGCTTTCTGTATTTCACTAAACTAACTTCCACATGGTACTGTACATACACACCCTTAGGAAACTATAATCTCGCAAAGCAAATCCAATTTCGCCGGGCCGTGCAACTCTCCTCCATAACCACCTTGCCAACAACAACAACCACGTCAGTAGTAGTCAGTGTTTCTTGCATGAGATCCACTCGCTAGTGGGCGTGCGTGCACGGCTCGAGCCGGAAAAACGCAAGCATGCAGACAGCACAAACGTGGCGTTGGGCGTGGATGCTGATCTTTCTGTAGCAGCGTCCGGCCGGCGCGTCATCTTCAAGCCTACATGTGGCCGGACGGAGTTCATTCTCGACACCCTCCAGAAAGCCAAGATGGATGGATAACTACCTGGCCCCGCGCGTGGCAGCCACTCACCCTCCTTGGTAAGCTGTATTTCTTGCTCATCACCAGGGCTTACTTCGATTGCGGTAGAGCAGCGACGCAGCCTCTTGTGCATCACAGCTATCAGCATCGCGAGCCTCCGGAAAAGGTGCTTTTCCTTTTACAGGCGCCATGGAGCTGATGCTTCAATTCTGCATAGCTCTTTTCCTAGACTTGCCACCGCTGGTCATTGAAATTGGCAACAACTTGCGAAAAAAGGTGCTAGTATACACTGATGCATCCTTCGCCAAAAACAATGATGATAATAGAGTTCGAAATGGACTTGTTGTCATCGTTGTAGACTGTGAAAATGGGCGCGCATACAGATCCAGCTTGCCCTGCCCTGCTTGGTTGTTGAATCTCGATCGTAAAACCCAGATCGGGCCGCTTGAGCTCCTTGCCGTTTTGTGGGCAGCGCTGACTTTTCCTGAGGTGATCAAAGACAGGCAATGCGTCTTCTTTATTGATAACATGCAAGCCCTGTCAGCATGCATCCACGGCTATTGCAGAAACACGGACATGAACCTCATGTGTAATCTGCTCCACCTCTCGTTTGCGGGATTGCGATGCCAACCGTTCTTCAATTGGGTGCCCTCAAAAGCCATCCCATTAGACCAGCCTTCAAGGGAAGACGGAGCGGAAGAGCGTGACATCTACAAACTACTTTAAGCAAAGCTGCGCAGGATGAGAACACCGTCCTTCGAAGAGATGATGCACCCCTCCATGAATCTGGCACGAGCATTGGCAAGGAAGCGCGGAGCAGTCTTCGATTAGCATGGCCC
>Ga0335398_10009477_pt1 | contig 11243 bp, 17 predicted proteins | sample BON03_FD_205742 | JGI IMG/M metagenome (GOLD analysis project Ga0335398, IMG submission 205742) | Freshwater microbial communities from Lake Bonney liftoff mats and glacier meltwater in Antarctica - BON-03 (spades assembly) (version 2) | ecosystem: Environmental > Aquatic > Freshwater > Ice >...
GCCTTCCCACCACGCGCGCAGAGAGCCTTGCGGGTCGAGATCAAGGCAAAGCACCTCGCGCCCGTCATGCGAGGCGGCAACGGCAAGGTTGCGGGCGAGAGTGGTTTTCCCGGCCCCGCCTTTCTGGGCGGCTATGACTATTGTTTTCATGGGCAGACGTTACCGCAGTTGTTTTCATGGGCAGACGTTACCGCAGTTCCGCAGAGTCGCAAACTCATAAGTTCACACATGCGGACTTGCGGAAATACGCATAGGTGTATAAAGACGCTACGGACGTAGGGAGATTATACGATGTGGAGGATCGCCTTAACGATGGCTGCGGGGTCCATGGGCAGCGCCGCCTTTGCCCAAGAGCTAGGGTTTCTGGATCGGGAGGCGCTTATCCTTGGTCGAGCAATAATGGGCTTGGCGTTTTTTGCTACTTGGTTCTGGGCAGGAGTAAAGGCTGCGGAGGCCGGTCATAACTGGCTGGCATGGGTAATCGTCCTCGCGCCCGTTTTGATCATCGTTCTAGGTCTGATGGGGGCGTTTCGATGACTTCTTACGGCATGCTATTTGTCACCTATCTGCGGGTCAGCACGGATCGCCAAGGCAAGAGTGGCCTTGGCCTAGACGCGCAGCGCAAGGCGGTGGCGGATCATGTTGCGGGCAAAGGGCGGATCACGGCGAAATTTGTCGAGATCGAGAGCGGCAAGAAAAATGACCGCCCTCAGCTCACCCGCGCCATGGCAGAAGCCAAGCGGGTTGGCGCGGTGCTGTTGATCGCCAAGTTGGATCGCTTGGCCCGCAACGTCGCCTTCATCGCAAACCTCTTGGAAAGCGGTGTCGAGATCGCGGCGGCAGACATGCCCGAAGCCAACCGATTTCTTTTGCACGTCATGGCCGCGGTGGCAGAGCATGAGGCGCAGGCGATATCGGACCGCACTCAGGCTGCACTGGCGGCGGCTAAGGCGCGAGGCGTCAAGCTGGGGTGGTCTATCCCTGAACGGGCTTCTGAGCAGCGCCAGGCCGCAAAAAAGGGAGCGGCAGTGAATAGAGCGCGCGCGCTTGCCCATGCTGAGAACGCGTTGCCAATGATCGAGCAGATCAGGGCGGGGGGCGCATCCCTTCGACAGATTGCGGCGGAATTGAACGCACGTGGGATCAAAACTGCACGGGGCGGCAAATGGTATGCAACCACCGTGCGGAATATAATACTGGCGGAAAACGGCACTGAGGCGATTGCGGCGTAGGTCTATTGGGCAGTCAAAATCCCTTGGGTCATCTCAAACCTAACAGCGGCACCCGCCGCATTCGGTAAAACTGCAACGGCATCCATGAAGTCCAGTGTTGCCATGCAGTAGGCCGGGTCGGCGCTATTTTTAGATAAAAGCACCTGCAATTCATGTTCGCTGGTTCCCGTCTCGATCATATATGCAACCAAGGCTGCATAATCATCTTCTGACGCTGCATGCGGCATGATTGCACCATCGGGCGTGGCTTCCCTTGCCTCGATGAGTAGGCGCACCCATGTTGTCATGAACTGATTAAACACGGTATTGACCTCTGATAGCTGGTCCGAGCTCAAAGCGGTTCCACCTTGGCTGGCGACAACTGCACAAGTTTCTGGATCGTCTTTGAATGCGCGCAGAAAGTTGGACTGGCTTATAATTAATTCAGAGCGTTGTGCGTCAGTTAACGCGGGGCCATATGTCGCCATCTGCACCCGGTAATACAAAAGTTCAGCATTCAGCTTATCCAGCACATCTTTTTCGCTGGTGTAGGTTTTCTCATCAGCGAATATCCGTTCGATTATGTAATCGAGGTCGCTGGGGGCTTTTTGGTCTACAAGTTGCCAGAACGGCGCCATTTCCCCATTTAGCATAATCTCCCGCATTTCTGTTTGATTGACACCTAGGCCGGGGCTGGGTTGGCCATGAACCGCAAAGCTGTATGCGCTTCCCGCAAGGTTCCCAAGCCCTGTCAAAATCATCGGTATGACAAAGACTAGAGCTATAGCGCGACGGAAAATACTGACCCTACGTGTTGGTGATCTTTCTGGTGGCTGATTTTTATCTGGTCGCAACCAAATAAAAAAAGCGACGATCAACGCAGAAAAAGCGTAGGCTATCGTTTGGGCCGTATTGGGCAGGTTGGTAATCCGGTTTGCAAAGCCGTCTGTGCCGTTATTAAAGGCTGAAAAACCGATAAGGACTACGCCTGTCAGCATGACTACCCAAAGATGCTGAACCTTGGTGCCACCCTTTCCTAGGATCGCGTAGCGAAACAGGAGGCTGAACATATAAGCTCCGAAAAGGCTACCAATCGCCAAGCCCATTAGATAATAAAGGTTCAAAGCACTAATTCCTTTTTATCAATCACCTCAGGCGGCAACATATCCTCAACGGTCCCCGTGATCCGCGCCTTGCGCCCCTGCTGTGGCGCTGCGGCCAGCTCTTCAGCCATCGTCGCCCGGAGCTGGGCTTGCTCGGTGGCCAACGCTTCTATCGTCCCTATCCTCCGGACCTTCCGGCCAACCCTTGGGCGCTCCAGTTCCTTTAATGCCTCGATCCGCTCTGCACTATCTTTCCGGCCCCATGTGAGCTTGACGCCAATGACCTTCCGCCCCCGCTTGATGGGGCTAAACTCCATGCGGAACCCGGCTAGGTGATTGATTTCTTCACGAGCTGGCTCAAGAACGCGTCGCTTGATATCCTGCCACCTGTCCAATGCTCCATGGCTTACTCCGACCAAAGCCCTAAAATCTTCCAAAGCGAAGTCTTCCGATACCTTCCGTAGGCCAGCCCTCATCGAAAGAACCAAGTATAATCTCAGAGAATACTTGCTTTCAAACGCCATAACAGCCCGCCGACTAATCGCTGCCCAGTGCGTGCTGTCTTGGATTACCTCTCGCATTGGGGTCTGATACCGGAGAGTGCAGGATCATACGTTAGTGAAAATAAGTATCTGATATCATTGTATATTTTTCGTTACCTTTTCTCAGGTTTGGCTGGAAAAACCGTGCCTAGAAAGTGATTATATTTCAATAGGTTAGAATTCTTAACGTATGATCCTGCACTCTCCGGTATCAGACCCCTTCGTCATGAAAGCGCTTGACGGTGGCTTCCTTGATCGTGCGATTAATTCGCTCAACCTGGCCGTTCGTCAAGGGATGCCTCACCTTCGTGAGGCGGTGTTCGATCCCGTTCTCGCGGCAAACGCGGTCGAAGATGTGCGCGAAGGCGTGCGCATTTAGGGCGCAGTTGGTGAATTGAATGCCGTTGTCGGTCAGCACGGTGTGGATCCGGTAGGGCGGCGCCTGCAGCAGGTCGCGCAGGAACTGCGCCGCTTCCATTTTGCCCGCCCTCTTCTCCAACCGCAGATGCGCGAATTTCGACGTGCGGTTAATGGCGACAAAGAGGTTCGACTTGCTTTCGGCCGTTCGGGCCTCGGCTAAATCAATGTGAAAATACCCGATGGGATACCGTTTGAAGCGCTTCTTGGCCGGCTTGTCGCCGCCGACTTCGGGCAGGCGCGAGATGCCGTGGCGCTGTGGGCGCCGATGCAAGGCCGAGCGGCTCAAATGCGGGATGGTCGGCTGAAGCGCGTCCAAGCAATCGTCCAGCGGCAGCAGCGTGTGGCGGCGAAACGCGGGCGATCACCGCCTCGTCTTCGACGCTGAGAGCCGTCGAGCGCGGGGTGCGCGGACCCGTGGGCAAGTCCGCGGGCGCCGGTGCGCTTCTTCCACTTCGCAACCGTCTTCGGATTGATCCCGTAGCGCTTGGACAGCGCCCTCAGACTGTCCGACCTTCTCTGGATGGCTCGCAGGACGACCCCCGTCGTCGTGGCGCTTCCGTGCAATATCTGGCCCATAGCGCGTCCTTCCATTCCGATGATGAGATTGCACCATCAAAACTTGGGATCAAACACCTAGGGGCCTCCAGAAGCTTCTCCCTCCGGAAGTCAATGACGCAGATTGGGAACCAACGAGGGAGGAAAAGCGTGTCATCAGAATGTATTGGTATGCCGTGTTCGATGAGTGGCTGGCAACTGTCAAAATTGGAGCCAATACACAACACATTTGGATTTAATAATGTCTAAATGGGGTAAAGGGGGCACTGTCAAATCAGGCTTTTGAAAATGAATTTCGGGATATGATGGCTGGCTCAACGACGTTCCTGGGCAATACCAAGTAATTTACCAATGAGCTAGCTGCAATCTAACTTGAGGTTCACGGTAAGGCGCTTGTGAACTACTGAATTGGCCAAAACTCATACGTTGATGTCACCGGCGGAAACGACCGTTTATCGAAGGGCGTCACCTGGATGGCTCAACGATAAGTATCGGGAAATGTTATCGACGCCGCAATTTGCCGACATGTCTGTTTCATTGCTTCGAAGCGGCGATCAAGAAACGCCTCATCCCCGCCCTGCGCAGCGCCCAAGGCGCACCCAAGCTGCACCAGGCGATTGGGCGGAAAGAGCGTGTAGGTCCTCGTCCGCTGCGTGATTACCGCATCGAGCGCGCGCCGCTCACCGATCGCGTCGACCTGAAGACCTGGCTGGCGGTCGATCTCCACCGGCGCGCCGTTGAGAAACTCAAACCCCTCCGGGATCATCCACCCCCAGTCGCCCGACTGGGCGACCTCGCGCACGTCGTCATAGGTGATGACTTCCGGAATCACTCGCACAAGAAGCGTGACGACCACGTCCCCCGTTCCGTTCTGGCTTGTCCACTTGCTGACGATATGCGGGCGATTTCCCTCCATCTGCTCCCAGGACAGCGGCGTGCGCAATGTGATCTCGAGGCCCGCGGCCTTGGGATGGCCCGCCGAGTTGAACCCCTCCCACCATGCTCTCATTTCGATGTCCCCGTCATCGGGATAGGCAAGCCAGAGCATTGCTTTCAGCTCCTCGGCGCTCACCTGCCCATCGAGGCGGCCCTCCACCTCGGAAAGGAACGCCTGCGCGCGCGTCGCGTCGATCTCGCCAACGCTCGCCTGAACCTGGTCGAGTATGCGATCGGCATGCTGCGCCGCCACCTCTTCACCCAGCGCATAATCGAGAAACCACCGCGCCCGCTGGTCGGGAAAGCTGTAGCGTACGACAAAATCACGGTGCAGTGCTTCCACTCTCGTGGCGAGATGCGGGTGCTGGCGCGCGACCGCCTTGAGGGCAGCGGTTTGACCCGCCACAAAACCGAAAACGCGGGCAACCTGCCGGACCGAGGCATTGTTGACGACGAATCTGCCCAAATCGGGACGCGGCGGAGAAATTTCATCCGCGAGGAGCGGCGAAAAAAAGACGCCGAAGACCATGCTCAGAACCAGTATAAAGCGCAATTTTTGTGGGCCTTCTTTATGACGGATGGAGCGCACAGGCCTAGAATAGGTCTCGGAACAAGGCTAATTCGCGGTGCGGAAGATTACAAGAAAAGTGGGAGTTTGCACCGGAGGCGTTTCATGAGGCAGTCTGTGATTACGTCGAGACCCACGCCAAGATCGGCAAGGCGCCGCAGAAGCCGTATTCCGCCCGGGTGATCTTCCGTGTCGATCCTGAGGTGCATCGCGAGGCTGCACTGACGGCAGAGCTGTCAGGCAAGAGCCTGAGCCAGATCGTCTAAAACGACCGTTTTTGAATCACTTATTGCCTTAGGTAGGATGTAGCTGAAATTCACATAGGGCCTCATCATAGGCTGTCCGGAACTTTTTTTGTACACGTTCCAAATTCCAATCTGTCCATCCGTCCGATGCAGAAATTGCCTGAAACCATCCAAAAAGGTAGGCTTCACAGGCAAGACGGGTCTCTTTATCAGCAAGTCTTTTGTCATCGCTGATCAGGAAGTACGCGAAACCGTCAGAACCCGTCGCCTTCACGCGCTCACAAATTGGGCTTGTGCGGCGGAGATCACTAGCGCGCCTTATTCCGAGGTGCATCCCACGCGCCCAAGAGGTCGCTTCACGAACGCGATTTCGAATGTTTGCGCTCTGACCGATCCGCGCAGCTCTGTCCAGCCAATGGATCTGGGCATAGATGCCTGCACTTTTTGGCGCATCCTCAGGTCCAAAGCCCTCGCCTTGCACCCAGTTGATCAGCAAGGGAATTCCGTTGAAATTTAGGTTCTGGATCATGGTGTCATCTTTCCTTTTTGTTGGCTGGTCCAGCGTGCTGGTCATCACCAATCTGTAAGCGTTGGCCTCAGGGCAGTGCTTCGACGGATGTACTGATTTCACACCGGTTGATCATGCGCCGCGCCGAGTGCAGCCCCGAAATGTCCATCAGCCCTTCAGCTGCGAATTCCTTGAGCAGCAGTAGGTCGATGTCGCGCCCTGCGGCATGTGCCAAGGGCGGCATGTGGGGTCATCCTGACCTCATCAGGTGTTCTTATGGGACCAACGGCGTTCGGCTTCGGCTTCGGCCTCCGAGATGCGGCTTTCAAGATCGATACGATACGCCTTCAGGATCGCCGCACAGGCACGACAGCTCTCAGCCAACTCATCCTCGAGCCCTCCAGAAATCAGATGTGCGCTGAGGAAGAACGCAGCCGTCCCAGATTCAAAGCGATTTGGCGGCAAGTCTTCATATGGAACTGCCCTTTTTTTATACACCATCTCGAACGGCATCGCTGAATCGCCAAATAGAGAACTTAGCGAAGCTGGGCTGATTTCTTCCCAAGCAAAATTGTCGTTTTCGCAATCCTGTCTGCATTCTGCCGCCACAGCTTCAAGTTTCGGAAATTTTAAGATCTCAAACCATTGCCCTTCAACGCGCGCGCGGGATATGGCGTTCAAGCCGCCGCTGCCATCGGAGTGGCGGTTGTCGAAGACGATCTCACCAAGCGCTTCGCTATGAGCGTCGAGCCGACTGCGGAATTCAATCATCGGACCTGGGGCGCCGTCCTGATTGACGGGTGCAAGCGCAAGGCGCACTTCAAGCAGCAGGGAAAAATGCGCTTCGATCAATCGACCGCCTGAGAGTTGGAATTTGGCGACCCAGGAATCCACCATGGGGCGCTCGCCCAGCAGAACGGACGCAACGGGCGGCAAGTCGTCCGGGTGAGCAACCCATCCCGCAAGGCCAGTCGATGAACCCACGTTATCCAAAAGATGGACACCGGCACGGATTTCGCCAGTCAGGGAGTTGTACTGCCCATTCACTTGGCCTGCGCGGTTCCAGTAATCCGCAACCGCCTCGTTGCGGATTACTGAAGTGGACATACGCCGCAAAAGTTCGGCCAGCCGCGCCCAACGGTGCTCGTCCCAGTCCTTTTCGAAGGCGGTGTTCGTGCCGAAGCTGCATCCCTCAAATATCTGGCAGAGATAAGGTTCAGGCGGTTCATTCGTGAGCGAGGCGATCCCGTGGGCGATTTTGAAATACTTTGTCGGCTTTTTTGCCAAGCGCTTAATTCGGTCTGGACCGGCCCTATCGGGCAGGGTGTAGGCATCAAGACGCTTCGTTGAATCGACAAGACCTTGTCCCCCGAGACCCGCGGCCTCGACGACTCTTCGCTTCGTGAAATCCCGCTGCTTGGCAAGCCGTTCAAGCAGTCGGTGCAGGTTGGCCGCAGCGCGCTTTTGGTCTTCCGGCGAGAAGAGCTGCCTTTTGTCGCGTGCAGCATCGAGCATGGCTGCGCGAGCGTATTTGCTCTCCATCGCGTTTCCGCGACCATCACGCGGCCTGCCGTTCGAAAAATCTATCACGTCTCCCATCTCCTTCTCCTCAGGCTGACGCGCGGTAGCGACGTGACTTGCCGGTGTCGTGCATCACCGTCACGATCTCACCAGTTTCGTCGCTCATGATGACAGCGAGCCGCTCGAGCCGACCCGCGATCTGCGGGTCAAAATCCAAGCTCGTCACTCGAGCCCGTTTACGGCTCATTCGCAACACACGGCAGTTGCCGCCCACGTCGCGATCCAGATCATGATGATCGAGCAGGATCCAGAGAACCTGGCGTGTGATACCGCGCTGCTGGCAGCGTCGCTGTGCATGACGCGATAGGGTGCAAGTGTTTGTTTGTGACATGTTCACCTCTCTTCGATGCACATAAACTGCACCTCTGGAGAGGCTCCTGCATTCCTAATATGGAAATATTGGCCTTTTATAAAATGGAAAAAAATGTTTAAAAATTAGGAAGTAAAATCAAATAATTCCAGAATGTTGTAAATCCCCAGCCTGACTGTCCCTATCGCGCGTTCTACGGGAGGAGATCATCCACGTGGGCGATCTTACGGTCCAGGATGAGGGCCAAGGTATTGGGGTCATGTGAGAATTTCTGCAGGATTGTACGCTGAGGACCGTTTGGCTCGCCTTCAGTGATGGCAGTGGGTTCGTGGTAGACGGTTGAGCGTCCAAGCCTGACCTGCCTGGCGGCCTTCGTATGTGACATCCCACTTCCCACGAGCGTAAGCGCGGCCTTCGGACCTGAACCTCGTCATCAACGCCATCGCCCTGTGGAACACGATCTACCTTGCCCGAGCCGTCGCCTATGTTCGATCCTAGGTGTTTAGTCCCGGCATTTGATGGATCGGATCAAGGGTGAATCGGTCTGGCTCGGAAGTCCGGCATTTGCAGACGAACTCAGAGGGCGTCAGCCCGCTGAGAGCCTTCAATCGACGGGCGTAGGTATACGCGTCGATGAAATCCGCGAGATGTCGCGACGCTGGCCGTGGTCGTCGTCATGAAAGCGTTCGACGTTGGCTTCCTTGATCGTGCGATTCCATTCGCTCGACTTGGCCATTCGTTCAGGGATGCCTCACCTTCGTGAGGCGGTGTTCGATCCCGTTCTCGCTACAAACGCGGTCGAAGACGTGCGTGAAGGCGCGCGAATCCAAGGCGCGGGTGATGAATTGAATGCCGTTGTCGGTCAGCACGGCGTGGATCCGATAGGGCGGCGCCTGCAGCAGGTCGCGCAGGAACTGCGCCGCTTCCATCTTGCCCGCCCTCTTCTCCAGTCGCACAAAGGCGAGCTTCGACGTGCGGTCGATGGCGACAAAGAGATTCAGCTTGCCCTCGGCCGTTCGGACCTCGGCTAAATCAATGTGAAAACACCCGATGGGATATCGTTTGAAGCGCTTCTTGGCCGGCTTGTTGCCGCCAACTTCGGGCAGGCGCGAGGTACCGTGGCGTTGCAAGCAACGATGCAGGGCCGAGCGGCTCAAATGCGGGAGAGTCGGCTGAAGCGCGTACAAGCAATCGTCCAGCGGCAGCGCTCGGTGGCGGCGAAACGCGGGCGATCACCGCCTCGTCTTCGACGCTGAGCGCCGTCGAGCGCGGGGTGCGCGGACCCGTGGGAAGATCCGCGGGCGCCGGTGCGCTTCTTCCACTTCGCAACCGTCTTTGGATTGATCCCGTAGCGCTTGGACAGCGCCCTCAGACTGTCTGAGCTGCTCTGGATCGCGCGCCGGACGACCCCCGTCGTCGTGGCGCTTGCGTGCAATATCTGGCCTATAGCGCATCCTTCCATTCCGATGATGAGATTGCACCATCAAAACCTGGGATCAAACACCTAGCAGCACAGGCAGCACGCCAACAGAGGCGACAACTTACTATAATCCTAGGATTATAGGATTGTAGGGTTATAGGGTTATCACCTTTATACTTTGCCGTATTTTTCCTCTAAAAGCGCGAGCGCCTCTTCAAGCAATTCTGGTACTTTCTGGCGTGTACGGATCGCTAACATATCATAGCCATCAGCTACACCGCGTTTGACCCGCTTATTAAATTGCACCTTTTCGCCTTCGGCGACTTGGGTAAACTTCGCACCAGTATCAACAGCCAACTGTGTTTTGATTTTTGGTGTACCCTCTTGAGCCACATCAGCTATCGGATCTGAGCGCCTGCGTGGAGGCTCTGCAATTTGAAGGCCTTTTGCCATTATGCTGCGTCCCTCTTGCTCATCAGCTGATCGACAATCTTCTGTGCGACGTTGATGGCCCTTTCCTGCACTTTTGGAAACGGGACTTCGGACGCAGCACGACCTTCAGCGTGCCCTTGGCGGATCGACGCCAGCTCAGGCAGAACGGGATCAAGAACGATCAAACGTGCCTTGCGCAAATATGACCGAGCCGCTGCGTCTTCTGAATCTGAGCCTTTGGCACGACAGAATACGAAAAGTATTTTTTCAGACGGGATGCCTGCTTCTTCCAGCTCGTAGGCTGCCTCAATCTGGGGCTCCATGTCGTCGAGGCTGTACCCTGTAGGGATGAGGATTAGATCACTTGCCTGCGCCATGACCTTGCCACCCTTCTCGGCATGAGCGGGCCCATCGAGGATCATCAGATCGAAATGCACAGCTTCTTTGATTGCACGCTCGACCGTGCGAAATTTCTCGACCGCAACATCAGGCTGAAATCCTGCCACATCTCTGCGGGCTTTCCACTTCGTTGCGGTTCCTTGCGCGGGATCAAGATCAGCGATTTTTACGCGCCAGCCTGTCTTAGCGATTTCAACTGCTAAAAGTCGCGCCAAGGTGCTCTTGCCAACACCACCCTTCTGGGAAATCAGTGAAATTATCATGCTTACCTCTTTTTTTATAGGATGCTAGATTCGTTGAATCCTATCAAGCTAGATTTTAATCCTAGGATTATAGCATTTAAAAAAGAGAAAATGAGTGATGACCTGCCAGCACAGGCCGCAAAAAGTGATTTCCTACAATCCTAGGCTGTGTGGACAAAAGGGTTTCCCGAAGCGTCACCGCCATGATTCAAGGCTGGAAACTGGGAGCCAGCCATGACCCGAGACCTGATCGACACCGCAGCCTGGGCGCTGATCGCCCCGTTCCTGCCGCCTGAGCGCGGGCGCGCCTGCAGCCCATCCATCGACAATCGGCGCGTGCTCGAAGGCATAGTGTGGATCGCGCGGACCGGCGCGCCAAGGCGCGATTTACCCGAGCGCTTTGGCAAGTGGAACACCGTCTGGCGCAGGTTTGCTCGTTGGCGCGACGCCGGGGTGTTCGAAGGCATCCTCGAGGCTTTGGCGGTCAGCGGCGCTGGCGATGGCGCAATCCAGATGATCGACAGCACCGTCATTCGCGCACATCAGCACAGTGCCGGAGCCAAAAAAGGGGAAGTGAATTTAACAACTTAGGCCGGTCTCGTGGTGGCTTCAGCACCAAAATTCATGTGTTGACCGAGGCGCACGGACTGCCAATTGCAGTGCGTCTGACACCAGGTCAGACGGCCGATATTTCCGCCGCCTCCGCCCTGTTGGCCGACACTGAGCAGCGCCCGCGCGAGCTGCTGGCCGACAAGGGCTACGACAGCGATG
>Ga0335398_10009478_pt1 | contig 11243 bp, 7 predicted proteins | sample BON03_FD_205742 | JGI IMG/M metagenome (GOLD analysis project Ga0335398, IMG submission 205742) | Freshwater microbial communities from Lake Bonney liftoff mats and glacier meltwater in Antarctica - BON-03 (spades assembly) (version 2) | ecosystem: Environmental > Aquatic > Freshwater > Ice >...
GGGGGGGGGAGGGGGGGGGGGGGGGGGGGGGGGGGGAGGGGGGGGGGGGGGGGAGGGGGCTGCAAAAAAATAAAATCGAACGGAAACGAGAGAAAGCGAGAAAGTCAACATACCCTCCATGTTTTGAGGAATCCAGTTTTTTCGCCATTTTCAAAAGTGTGTAAATGGGGCACGAGCGCATGCCCATTTTCTGATTTGTACTTCTGTTTGTTGTTTTGGGAGAGGAGGAGTCTCAGAATGTTGCGGTACAGTATGTGGTGCTAGTGCTGGTTGTTGCCATAGAAGGGTGTGACTATGCGTATGCGTATGTGAATGTGTGCGTGAGCTTTTGTGTGTGTGTGTGTGTGAGCTTGTTTGTGTGTGTGTTTGTGTATGTTTATATATATACATGTATATATATATATAAATGCATCTATACATACACATTTGTGTATATATGCATATATATACATGCACGCAAATACACGCACACGCAAACACACAGATATATATACATATACACCTCCAGCATTTGAATGCGTGTGAGATCCTTCGCAATAGCAAGTGCAGCAAGCGAGCCAAACTCCACTGCCGTCTGCGCATGCGCGTCGCGCGCTGTCTCTTCACACCCATTTGCAACAGCTTGATGCGCTACTTTTTGGCCATTTGCAGCAGCAGCAGCAGAAGGAGTATCAGAGGAAAGAATGGCCCGTCCCGCCTCTTCCATGCTGGGTGGCATAGCGTTGGCAGAGCTCGCAGTGAGCCACCATTTGCTGGGCTTTACTCCCAAGTTTGCTCTGCTGCTCGTGCGCTGTCGCGGTACTTCGCCATGGTTCCCTCCTGCATGTGCTCCTTCATGAGCCCCATCTTGTGCCTCTGTAAGTTCCTTACTGTTCGAGTGCTTCGCCTCCTTTGTCCTTCTTTGCTGCTCTGCTTCCAACTGCATTTTGCCAGGATGTCCACGCTTCCGATTGAGACCGTGACAATCCAACCCTCGAGTATTCTTGCCACAAATCATAGCTTCAGCATCACCTGCAGCAGCAGAGCCATGTTTGACATGATGTACCACCTCGATGATGGTAGTTACCCCTTTCTTGATCGAGCTGGCTTGTTGGCGCTTTGGTTGCTTTGCCTGCTTGGACTCGCTTGCAACAGCTCGGATTTGTTGCGCCTCAGTCGTGTCAAAAACAAACCCCACAGCGTCAAGCCTTGCACGCCGAGTGTCGGAGAGCTTGCCATTTTTTGCGGCACACCTCTGTTCATGTGTGGGGGGGGTCAACGGTGGGCAACAGGAAAGATAAAGACACAAAAAAGAACCATCAGCAGCGTTGAATCCAGAAATCTTCGTGCAACAGCATATGCTATGCGCCTTTTTGTGCATGTGCATGTACACACACATTTCGTCTGTTCAACATGTGTACCTGATTGGCGACCCACTGAGCAAACTCGTTAGTAGAGCCAATGATGGGGCTGCTCCGTGTCCTGGGTGGACACGTATGACCAAAGGTCTCTTGATATGCCAGCAACGTCGTGAAGTGATCATTCCATCTTTGCTCATCCAAGATACCAGAAGGCTTCCGCGCCGACACCTTGTCCCTTTTCATGTACGCAGGCATCGCGAAGGCCTCGTCGCTCTCCATCACTATGTCAGAGACAACCCTTCCACACAACCCTTCCACACCTATCTGCCGATGCACGCCATTTCCTCTTCCTCTTGCCATCTCCCCTTGCGCAATCTGCTGTTCGCTGGAATTAGCATCTTCTGCACCTACCAATGGGTTAGGAATGTGTGTAAAAACTTGCATTTTTGACGCCTCAACTCCCTCTGCCATTGGTTCTTGCTCGCCAGCACCAGCTGAAGGTTGAGAATTGTGAAGGTGAGTCGTTTTCTTCATTTTGAGTGGCATTTCCAATCTCTCAAGTTCCTTCTCCTTTTCTTTCTTCCCTGCTTTTTCCTCTTGACTCTCCTCTTGAAACTTGTTATCGTCTTCCTCTCGAATCTCCTCTCCACGATGCGTCATAGCTTTCTCTTTTTTGTCTCCTGACACTTCTTGTGCTTGTTCTGCTTCCTTGTGCTGTTCTGGCTCAAATGGCTGCGTGCGAGGACGATCAAGTTTGCGTTTCTTGGCCACACTCGAGCCCTCGCATGCATCATCTTGATCTTGTATTCTTGATCCTGCACTTGCTCGAGAAAGTCCCCCAAGAAGGGTTTCTGTCTGCGCTGGTGCGAGAGCTAGCTGTGGTGTTATTGCTGGTGCTCTTATTCCTGCAGCCGCAACGTCATTCCCGCCCAACCCAACACTAACCGTGTGCTGTTTCGATCCACTCCCAACTCCACCTGAAGTGCTCTCACAATGTAGCACAAAGGTAGATTCGACGTGCGAAGGCAAAGCTGCAGTATCAGCTTGACTGCCGAGACTTTCCTGACTACCCCCATCACCTGCCTCCGTGAGTGAGTCGACATCTGCAGCATAGCCTTCCGTCACTTTGCCTTCCTCGAAATCAACTGCATCATCCCCGGACGTATGGATTGGTCGGGCCCAAGTGGACCTTTCAGAGGCAAAGTGCCTAAAGTAAGGACGTTTTTTCGTCTTGCTCCAGCATTGAATCCAGCCCTGAGGTAGGTGCTGCTCGATCGCTTCTTCCGCTGAGGCATCCTTGAGAACAACATTTTCGGTTGTCGCTGAGGCAGCAAGAACAGGTTGCTCAACGATGCCAACATGTCTCATCGCAGCAGATGCCGATGTGTGGGTACTGGCGCTTCCAGCACCAAGTGAAGAGGAAATCGCAGTGTCTCGTAGCACAGAAGCAGCAGACAAAGAAGCTGCACTGCTTTTGAACACCATCGTCTTGCCAAAACGCCCTCCTGCCAGGCCCCATCGCCGTGCCTTTCCTGTGTCATGCGCTGCCAGCGTGCCAAGAGCACGCAGCTTGCCCGAGCTTTCCTTTTCTTCGGATTTCCATATCCCTCGATCGCGCTGTTTCTGTGGCGTCTTTGTGGCGTCTTTGTGGCGAGGCGTCTTTGTGGCGCTTGCAGCATCTGCTGCATTCGAGATTTTGTTGAGAAGTTTCTTGGCAGACACCAGGTAGATGCTGGGAAAATCAGAGGCACTATCCAGAGTGTCAGCAAGATCTTTTTTGGGAGTAAGATGAGCGACGTCGAAGTTGACAATCTTGCCACGTGATCTCTTTCTGCGCCCTTTCTTCTTCAGACTGCCACCAGACGATGGCGAAAGCCCTTGATCCAATCTCACTAACAACTGCTCTCGATCTTCTAGAGAGATCACTACGTTGGATCGTGCCCCTCCGCATTTGTTTTCTTTCCTTCCCTCCCTTCCCTCCATTTCCCCTTGCGCCATCTGCTGCTCGCTGGCATTAGCATGTTCTGCAGCTACCAACGGGTTAGCAATGTGTGTAAACACTTGCATCTTTGACACCTCAACTCCCTCTGCCATTTGTTCTTGCTCGCAAGCACCAGCGACAGCACCTTCATAATCCTCAACAGCCGGCTGTTGAGGATTATGAAGGTGCTGTCGCATCACCTCCATCTTTTTTAGTGGCATTTCCGATCTCTCAAGTTCCTTCTCCTTTTCTTTCCTCCCTGTTTTCTTCTTATCCCGTTTCTGCTCTGCGGTTACTGCTTGCGTCATTTGCTTTTCGCTCCCACCAGCGTCTTCGAGGGGTTTATCGGCGGAAACGTTGTGAGTAGATATTGAGTGACTTCCACGATCAACTGACCTGAGTTGGCTCGATTTAATGCGCTCCACCTGCTTGCGTTGGCGCTGCGGCCTGTTGCTTTGGAGTGTCTGCACGTTGACGCCCTTGCTCACTATCGCCTTCAAGTCTCTACCCGTCTCCTTTTCTTTGCTATGCTCAACATTTCCTTCACCAAATACACTCCCTTCGCCCCTGCCCTTCCCCCGCCCCACGTCCCTTCCCCCGCCCCTTGATGCACCCTTGACAGTTTCTATGGACCCAAGTTCACGCGCTCCACCAGGCGCACTTACTTGTAAGTGCCCAGAATGCACACAATCTTTCTGCTGCTTTAAAACAGTCGTTGTGTTCATCCGCTGACGTCTTTGCGCAAATGTCAAATCGTCATCGTCATCTACTGTCACCGGTGCGGCAGCAGATGACTTTAGCGGTGAGAGCCTTTCACGTCTTTGCGCCAACGTGAGATCGTCGGCATCGTCTGTCAGTGCCTTTGCAGCAAGTGGGGCAGAAGGAGGAGAAAATGAGGACAAAGAAGCTGCTGCAATTGCAGGTGCCATGTCTGATCTCAGCAGAAGGCGATTGAGAGGCAAGTCCAGCAGCGAGGCGTCCTCATCTTCTCGCTCTTCCTCGTCCTGCGATTGCACATTTACCCCCCTTTTCTGCTGCTGATTTTGGTTGCCATTCGAGCGTAGACTCTGTTCGTTGTCTTGAGCTCTTCCCTCCACTTCTGCAATTGTCTGAGTCTGTGCGCCTTTCTGGAATTTTTTCTCCTCTCCTTTCTGGGCTGCCTTCTCGGCTTTCCCTTCATTGTGTGCTGACGGAGGCGAGCTCTTTGATGCTGTAGCTCGATTGGTCTTCAATTTTGTGATACGCATGAAATATTTCGAGGAGATGCATGACGTGTCGTCATCGCATGCAAAGTCATCGCCGTCATACAATGCAAAGGTGTCCAATTTCTGTAAATCGCTTCTGGGAGATGCGTCAGCGGCAGCAGGATCTGGCGCTGTCTGCACGGGAGTGAGCGAGGGGCCTCCATGCATCGATGTCAGATTGATACCTGATGACTGAGACACTGAAGTTTTGACCTGGTGAGCCGGGCGCTGTGGTGAAATTATTTTCAGGAGCTCAACGATGAGGAGATTCGTCGGGAGTAAGCCCGCAAGCGCTCGCCCCCCCGTTCCTGCACCGGCTGCACTCAGTGAATGCCGCACACCACATTCTGTGCACGCTACTTCGGTGCCCTGCATAGCCTCGCAAATGCAGTTGAGACAGACGAGGTGCTGGCAGGGCAAGGTTTTGGGAATGCGCTCAGCTGCCAGGGAAAAGGCACGTGAGCATCGAGGACACAATGGTACATCGTGATCGCTTGCTGCGTTGTCGTTGTCATCCATCTCCAGACGCAAGTGCACGTCATCGGAACACGGCGCAGAACTGCTGCTGTAATTAAACGAACACGAGACTCCTGATGGCGATCCATCGCTGAGCTGCAAGACTCCAGGCGATCCATCGCCGAATGACGGGTTGGAGCCAGGCGGCAGACAAGCGTCCAAGAAGTTGCTGTTGAAAAGCTCGTCGAACATGTCCTCCATAGTGTGCGCTTTCTCCGCCACGGAGGAGGCACGCCCGTCTCTTAGACACTCCCGTCTTCAGACTCGCGAGAAGCTGTTGGGCGGGAAAACCGCCATAAGGATGTTACTTGGTGAAAAAAAAAACTTGGGAAGAAAGAACGAACGAACGAAGAACGCGTCTGGTATCTATCTCACTGGGAGGGACCTGGGAGGCGGGTAAGGGACGGGCATCTTAAGGGTCCGGGCCCCAATCGGACTTAAAATAAATGAGATTGAACTGAACTGAATGCCTTCGCCATTTCGGAAAAAAATCACCGCCAATCCGATTGTGTGGCGGCTTTCAACCAAAAAAAAAAACGATTTACACCAGACAGCATCCGAGTCCTGGACCTCATTGCAGGCGAATTGATCCCCAGGCGAATTGATCCTGACAATATTCACCTAACCGGGGTCTATCTGAGCCCTGACAAGAAGGTACCCACCTCAGAAATCAAGGACCTATACACTAAACTGGAACAATAGTTTCCATACTCCCTCCCCACTTTCCCCACAGAACCTCCATTGTCATCAATATCATATACTCACCGGAGATTTCAACAGCTGGGTGGGCATAGCACAAGAAGAACACCTCACCAACCACCTAGGATTCCCACACATACCCATTCGCGTTGGGGACCCTCACACACGACGCCAACCCCAAGACCGAGTCCCTAGACCTGCGTCAACCACTACACACGCTCGTGCCAGGGGTAGATTACTACTAGATTTCCTCTGTCACCACACTCTCATCATAGCAAATGACCTATTCCTCCCCTCTCCCAACGACTCCAGGTACGAAAAAAAAAAAAACACCCCCCTTTCTCCTCACACCTCCCAACTACCATGCATGACACAATAGAAGACTACTTCATAGTCTCCAAAATCATAACTCCGGACATTACCCAATGCACCACTCACTTCAACTCCTGGCACTCTCTACCACCCATCCACCCAACCATTGCCGAAAACCCAGGCCAAAGATACCCTGTCCGCACAAATCACAATTTGATCTCAATCTCCTTTCTGCTTCCTTCCCACCCCGCACTCGGTAGCAGTCATCTCTCAGACGAACAACGTCCTGTCCGCCAGGCATACCACTCCTGGAAACTAAAATATGGCAATATACAAAAATCACTCAAAGAAGACCTCGACCTCAACGCTGCCTCAATCCTCCCCACCCTGAAAGATATCTTAAATAACACCAAAAATCTCTCCCCCCAAGCCCGAGCAGAAAAGGCTTGCAAACTTATAGAATCTGCATTGCACGAATCAACCTCTAGTGTCCTCTCCTCCCCCAACTTCCAACCCCAACACACACACTCACCCCAACCCCCCCCCTGCCACCTCAACACACCCCCCCGTACATAAACACATAAATCCCGGGCCTACCCCCTGCGCAAAAACCCTACGCACGGACATCCAAATCCTGAAGGACACCATCGCTGCCAAAACAAACGAAAACAGCCATAATCCACTCCTTGCCAACCTCAAGCTACAACTAAACCAAAAGCGTAAAACCTTGAAACAAGTGTACAGAAAAAAAACCAGTGCACACCTCCTTGCCCACGCACATAAACTCAAAGTTACGCCTTTCACTGCCACCTTTAACACTGCCTGGAAACTCCTCCGAGACTACAAAGGTGATGATTCCTCCGCCTCTCCCCAACTACCCTCACAAATGCGCACCAATATTTCCGCTGACAAACGAATGTGGACAGAGGGTGACACACAACGGGAACCCCATATTGGAATAAAAAGCTTGCTTCTTCCTTTTTTCCTCCTTTCTCTCTCTCTTCTCTTTCTCTCTCTCTCGCCTTGGGATGAATCCGAAGCAGATCGATTCACACAGACACTCAACTCACCCCACCCATCCGACTCGCATTTCCCAGATCCTGAATTCCACAAAACCCCCACCAGGGAGGAAGTTAAGGAAATGCACCTGCCATCTGACAAGGCTGCAGGCCCAGATGGCATCACAAATAGAATTCTGCAAGCCAGTGGAGAACAAGCCATCAACATGATCTATGTTTACATGCTCATCATATGGGAGGTGGAAACCTATCCTGAGGCCTGGGCATCTGCCCTTATGCAACCCATTTACAAAGGAGGAGGAAAATACCGACACTCACCGGTGTCCTACCGAAGTATCTATCTACTCAACACTCTCACAAAACTCTTGAAAGGTCTTATGGAAGCACGTCTTTCTAAATTCACAGAACTCAATGACTCCCTTGCCCCCTTTCAGCAAGGGTCACGAATCACCCACCAAACCCATGACGCCATCTACGCGCTTATTGCCACCATACAAGAGCGATCCCAATACGGATTCTCCAGCTACTGCTGTTTCATCGACTTTGCTACTGCCTACCCATCCGTCCATAGAGAACGCTTGATGCCCTATGATAGGACAGTGTATCTACCTAAATGGGTAAATGTATCCAGGGTAGAGTACTCTATGATAGTGCACATTTGTTTTTGCTCACGCACTCTCGAGTCCGTCTTCGTTTCAAGTTTTTTTCGAGATTGTGTCCGTTTTGGTTCAAAGTTGAGTGTAGGAATAGTGGGCGGGCGGGGAGCAACTTAGAAAGGCTTCAAGTGACCCGTGATTTCATTACATGCCTAGACATATTTTGTCAGGAGCCATATTTGTTAGAGGGTTTATCGTTTTGGAGATTCGGGTTGGATCTGGCTGAGTGGCGCTCGGCAGATTCGGCGCGTTGCGTCTCGCCTCCGCGCGCCCAAACGTTTGGTAACAAAAATGGAACTATGAGGCCAAAAAATCGCTGCAACACTTGATCAGCCGACTGACCTCTCGGCTCATTGTTTCCTGGCAGATTTCTCAACGAACAAGTAGTGTCGGTGCTCAAAACACGCTCACCATTTCACTGCAGAGCACTGTAGGCATTCAGACGGTAAGTGGGGGACAAATCTCTGGTGCCATTACCATTATCAGGCTCAGCGGTTTCAAAGACGCCACTGGTCAAATCGTAGTAACCAACCAGGGTTATAACACTGTCGTGGGACTATTTGTAGGGAACACTGCCAAATCACCGCACCCAAAAAAACTACTTATTCTTCCCTTTCCGTTCACACCATCCCCCTCTCTTCCTTTCGCTTTCTCTCTCCCTACAAGGAATTGAACAGAATAAGAGCAATATTGATATATGTGTGCGAATAATGGAATAGCAGAAGATCATTATTTATTGATGTGAAACGAGTGTGGTGACACAGTGTCTTTTCAAAATTTCTTTTTGAATCTGTTTCTTGGGTTATGGTACATTTCATTCTTGGTCGTCGCTGTGTGCGCGACCACTTGTGTTCGTGTAGTTCTGTTATCGTGAAAAGGCACGACACCAATACCCCGACCTCTCTGATCTTCAAATTGGCCCCTTCGCTCTCATCATACCACCCCCCAGCATCCGCACCATCCCGCCCAACTCCCCCGTCCGCCCCTCCGGCCATATTGTACAAGCTTCTATCACCCGCTGGACCAGTTCACCTGGTATTGTGACATACATACAGCCCCCGACAGAAGATGGAACGCTTTTCACATGGGGCATAGGAGACGAATCAAAAGGCCTAGGGCATCTCAGCGGGATGCCGATGTGGATACCCACGCGCGTCGACCCGGGCCTGATGCTATGCACGCGCATAGGACCATGCCACAAACTACAGCCAATTCTCGCCATGGCATTTGCCATGGGAACGCATTCTCGGCTGGGCGTTCCATCTTCTGTCGAGGTGGGGGGAGGGCGACGGCCGCGGACAAGAAGAGGAAATTGGAGGCCCATGCGCCCGCAGGGCGCCCAAGAAAACACCGCATGTGCGAACATCAGCGGCGAAAGAGCCGGTGTAAAGACTGCGGTGGCAGCGAAATCTGCGAGCACCAGCGAGAGAGGAGCAGATGCAAGGACTGCGGCAGCAGCGGCATCTGCGAGCACCAGCGGGTGAGGAGCCAGTGCAAAGACTGCGGCGCAGGCAGCCTCTGCGAGCACCAGCGGTGGAAAAAGCCAGTGCAAAGACTGCGGCGGCAGCGGCCTCTGCGAGCACCAGCGGCAGAAGAGCGACTGTAAAGACTGCGGCGGCAGCAGTATGTGCGAGCACCAGCGGCGGAGCAGGAGCACCTGTAAACAATGTGGCGGCAGCAGCATCTGCGAGCATCAGCGGATGCGGAGCACGTGTAAACAATGCGGCGGCGGCAGCATCTGCGAGCATCAGCGGATGCGGAACACGTGTAAACAATGTGGCGGCGGCAGCATCTGCGAGCACCAGCGGATGCGGAGCACGTGTAAACAATGTGGCGGCAGCAGCATCTGCGAGCATCAACGGCAGAAAGCACCAATGTAAAGACTGCGGCGGCGCCGGCATCTGCGAGCACCAGCGTGTGAGGAGCCAGTGCAAGGACTGCGGCGGAAGCCGCATCATCAAATCCATTACGTTGGAAGCAGAATCTGCCAACGCTGATGCACCACCCTCCGCAGTGTTTGGTGAAACAACATCTGCAGCTTGGGTGGCATCAACGCACTTCTCGCCGTGATGATCCATGATCTGTGTGCGGGTCTTCGAGATGCACACAGGCCCACACCTTTTCTCTCCACAGCTCTTGTAACACCTAAGAGTAACGCGAAACCCGGATTTCTTTGTGAGCAGTGACAATAAAGACACTACTGGTAGCGCCTCAATAGCACACATCCAAGTGACCGTGTCCTCGTCCATCCCTTTCACGTCCATCATGCTCAGCGCAACAACTTTGGTCTAGATCTTGCTCTGAGCAGTTCTTGCCATGAGCCAAGTTCTTGCCAACATCTTGGCAAGGTTATATATCGAGTACGTTTTTTGGAGAATTCAAGCTCGCTCTCAGTGACCGAAGTGACCAGGAGAGTGAGGGTGCGGTCCCTGTCTCATTGAGAGATAAAGATTGATGTGTGAAAGTATATACAGACCATCCTCATGAGGCTGGGTGCATTTTGGAAGGTAAAGCTTGATCACCCTGACCGTGCACTTCGCCAAAAGATCAACTGGGCATACCAAACAGTTTCGGCAATCGCACATAGCCTCAAGCACGACAACCCAACAAGCCTACGAGGCACAAGAACACGCCTGCTCATTCTCTACCGCATATGGCAATCCTGCGTCCTGTCACATGCCACACAAAACCTCCAAAACCTCCCCACTCCCACACAAGCACAGCAAGTCCAAAGCGCCCTCATCAGCTTTCTCCAACGCACTCCAGCTGCACTGCTTCACGGCATCGCAGAACACCATCCTCAAGCTTGGAATCCCACCATTCATCCTGCGGCAGGCCGAACAATTACTTTCTCTCCACTTCAGGTACACAGGCACGCATACCCATCTCATCTCTATACATCTATACACATTGAAATGCCAACGAGAAGCTATCAATACCCACCCCAAGCACTCCCTCGAAAACAGAATTGAAAAGGCATATCACATTCTGCGCCTCTCCACCTTATACCCTTGACCCCCCACCAGTCAACGTCTGTCACGGTAGCCCTCGCTTAACAAGGAAACAGAGGAAAATCTTACAAGGAAACAGAGGAAAATCTTACACGACACACTTCAAACCCCTCGCAACCAATGAATGGATTCGACAACTAACATCTGCCCACCCCCCCCAGCAACCCCACGCCTCGCCAACAGGACGCACCCAAGCGCACTTCATGATACACGGTCCCTCCCTGTACAATAATCTATATAAAATCCTCCATTACCTCAGTCTCTGCACTGACTGCAGCCCCATGTCACTCACTAGATTCAGACCTCACGTGCAAGCGTGGCTCAGTTGGTCAGAGCGTGGGACTGTCAATCCCTAGGTCGTCGGTTCGATTCCGTCTAAAACCCGATACCTCAAATTCCCATGAATTTGAACTTCATAGACCCTCAAACAAGGGTACTAAACTACTTTTGAAAGTAATAAAAGCA
>Ga0335398_10009480_pt1 | contig 11238 bp, 11 predicted proteins | sample BON03_FD_205742 | JGI IMG/M metagenome (GOLD analysis project Ga0335398, IMG submission 205742) | Freshwater microbial communities from Lake Bonney liftoff mats and glacier meltwater in Antarctica - BON-03 (spades assembly) (version 2) | ecosystem: Environmental > Aquatic > Freshwater > Ice >...
TCTTTTCTTTGAAAACCGCAGAAAGGAGGGTCCCGTAGGGTCAAAAAAAAACGAGATTCGTGACCTGTGAAGAAAGCACACGGTTTGTACATGACTGGGTATTTTGGAGAATCACGACTACTACCTGGCGACTCAGCACCCTTAAGTGTAATTAACACGGCAGCTGCTAGATGCGGAGAAGAAATCCACTCTAGAGGAAGAAGGGGACCGGTCCGCAAGGAAACATCCCCCTTACAAACAAAAATCCAGAAACCCACAGGAGAGTTTGAAAGTGTCAATATGCTCTCCTCTGTTTCTGGCCGGGGTATTGACGTGGTCAAGGGGGTGAGGGGTGTTGTGAAGACTGGGGAAAGACGAAATCAAATTTCTTTTTGCGTCGACAAAATCAGACATCACCACTTCGCCATTGCCTTTTAGCCGCAGCGGGAAGTTCGAAAAAAAAAACAGTCAATGTTGGGGTCTAATGCGTAGATAGTCGGGCACGAGGGTTCTTAGGGTCGGTCTTACCCGGATTTCTTCCCAACTTCCCGTCTCAGATTTGGGTGTGTGACAGTGACAAACGTCACATTTTGTCACATTGTGTCACATTTTGTCACGTTTCTGGGAAGTCACATTTTGTCACATTGTGTCACATTTTGTCACGTTTCTGGGAAGAATGTGACGCTCTGGAACACGATTTTTTTTTTAAACTTGTGACGCCTTCCGTCACTTCTTGTGATGATGAAGAAAGGACAAGCGGGGAAGGAGTCTCCTTACTTCCTGATTATCGGCTCCGCCTCCGTCCTGGGACAGGTATATGAGCAGAATGGGGTTGGTAAGAAAAATGGCAGGGTTAGGTTGAATAGATTAAGCGGCCGCAAAATGGGTGAGCGGCATGGTGGGAGGAAGGCGGAAATCAGCGGAGCTTTTCAGAAAGAGCGAGAGAGTGCTGGAGTCGAGAGATCGAGAATTAGCAGAGGGTTCGGAAAACAGCGTAAGGATCGTGGCACCAGCGGGAGAGTTTTGGGGTGCTTAACTGTGCGGGTCTCTCGGAAATCAATCTTCATTCAGCAGTCTCGTATTGTGTTGCCATCTTCTCTTGCGTTGCCATTCCGCATTGCGTTGGTGTGTCTTCTTGTGTTGGCAGCTTTGCTCTAAGGTGCATACTCACAAACAGAACCACATGCCTGGTCAGAGAGTGCGTCATAAAATTGCAAACAGAGAAAGGAGGGCATCATCCGTTTTGGCACCCCGCCCTCTGTCTGGCTCTCCATGTCTCCGGGAAATGGCTAGAATGACATGATGCGCGCAGGTTTCTCTTCAAAGCGTAAGACACAGCAGCAGGTGTGAAACCTGCGAGGCAGCGTCTGCCACAAGACAGTGTCGCAGACGGCCTTCTGGCGTTCTGGCATCCGCGACCGGCCACTATGCATGCCAGTGTTGACGATTGTCGGGGATGGGCGCATCCATTTCTTTTAGTGAGCGGGAGGTGTTTCTTTCCCGTAGTACTACTTACGTTCTCATTCTCACACTTCTTATTTTTAAGCACTGAATTAATGTTGGCCTGGACCCTTACTGAAAGGGTAGTATTACCAGAAACTAAACCAAAACCCCGACCCACACCCCCCCAGGGAGTGCCCGTCCAACTCTCTCGGCCCAGGGTGGTCCAATATGTACTCGGACACCTTCTCAGCCACAACGCCCACTGGTGTAGGTATTGAAAACCCCGTCCGCGTGAAGTGGAGAGAGACCCTTCCTTCACAGGAAGAATCTGCAGGAAGAGACATCCCTATGTGACAACTTGATACGGATGCCCTTGTGTCCCGCGAGTCGCCTTTATCGCTCTGCCAGCTTTGGCCTGGCTGTAAAAGCCCCGTCCCGAGGCGTTGAGAGCTCGGTCCCAACAGGTGTTCATACCCTCGCGTGGACTGCGGCTGGTTCATTGTTGTGAGAACCCCCCGGAAAATATTGGTGTTGTTTGGTGCGGACAACCCAATTCCAGTGAACCTACTAAGGGACTGAAAGATGGGGTATTTCAGAGGTGAGACGAGGGGTGTATTTGCGGGGAAGAAGAGGATGGGTGCAGAGAGGACGGAGGGAAATGGTTAGTTTGTATTTTGGTACTTCGTGTTTGTTTTCTTGTGTCCGTATTGATTCTGAAAGGTGGTATGAAGTGCATGTTGGTGGTTTGTTCACCTAAGTCTGGGTACGAGTCGCATATTTGGTTCGGATGTTTGGGTTGAGTGGATTGTGGGTTGCTGGTTACAGCTTTTGTGAAAATGTCCACCCGGGCCGTCATTGTGATCCCAGGGATGTGCTCCTCGCTGTCTGCCTGTGCACCACTGATGGTACACCTGCAGACTGCATGGAACCCAACTACCAGAATCAAGGAAGTCCTCAGAGCCCATGAGGTAATTACCCCTGGAAGAGGCGTGTAAGAGGGCGAGATGGTGTTGTATGAGGTGTAGCATGGGATTGGGATTCTTAACTTTGGGGGTCTCAATTGATGTTGTGCTTTGTCCGGGCTGTCTGACGCTCTCAGACTGGTGTGTTGTGCGCAGCAAGGATGGAGATGTGCAGTGGTTCTCCGAGCGCATGTCTTGGCCCGTGCAGCGTAGGCTTTGGAGCGAAGAGAAGGGCTTGCCACCTGGGCCTGAAGCCTGGTTGTCTCGCGCAGGGAGCCAGTGTCTGAGACACTGGGAGAGATGGTTGAGTCCTGCGCGCCGTCGGGTTGCCGCGCATGTTTGGTCCATTTGCCATGCACGTGTCAATCCCAAACGTCAGGATCCTTGAAATCGCAGGGATTCAGACGCCAATACGAGGGATTTTGTCAGGCGCGCGCACCGTTTGCAGCATCCCGTCTGGTAAGTCGCAGTGCATTGAAGGTGGTAGTATATTCGCAGCTTGGTGGTCGGGGCAGTGCGCATTTAGCTCTCCATCTTTGATTTGACAGAGAGGGGCGAGGGAGGCCAACTTACCGTGTTTTTTTTTCTGGACGGACTTTTTTTTGGCGGGATTTTTTTTCCTCTTGAGACTCTTGAATGCATCTCTGTCCTAATTGGGTTTCTAGCTGTGTGGTGGCATAACAAACCAAAAACCAAAAACCTTGAAAACAAACAAAGACTCTTGAAAATGAAGAAAAAAATATCGCTAAAGGTGCATTGCCCGAAGAGTTTCTCAGTCACAATCCCTGGGCACTACGTTTGTTGGTAGTTAGGGAGATTAATTGTGGGGATTGGTCAGCCCAAGGATACATGCCAGCCCACCAACATTGTGATCTATTTTACCCACGAGGTTGGGGATCTGATTGGGTCTACCATAAACTAGGTAATGCTCTGGTCCTTTGGTCTGGGACAGGTTCTTGGGCCCTAAGTGGTTAATTGGGTGTTCACCATCCGCTTAGTCCAGTGATTAGGTTGGGTCTGCGAAACCCAAGAAAGAAAGAAAAGAAAGAAAGAAAGACTGTGGCAGGCGTATGACTTGTATGCGCATTGGCAACACGGAGCACTGTCACGGGACCGCTTGCTCGTGCGTCCTATCACGACTGCTGGAGTGCAGACTGTGGGCAGGCATTGGAGTGTCAGTCTGGGGTTAGCTCACATACTGCTCGCAATGCACGCAGCAACGCGGGGCCTCGCATTGTGTGCGTGCCTTGTCCTTTTGGTCCAGTGTGCTGGTGTTCTCGAGCCAAGTGTGTTGTCTCCAGCGCCACTGCGGCGCTGGAAACGCACGCCACGGCACCGGGAGCGTATGCTCCGGTGCCGCGGACGCTGTGTGCGTTGGATGCAGCCAGCTGCATGCGTCAGAGTGCCCTGCGCCTGCGCGCGTTTCGTTGGTATGTTTGTGTATTCGTGCAAATTTTGTCAGGCCTGCTGACAGGGTGATTGAGCACAAAGCACTCTTCGTGTGTGTGTCTGGCCTTTCCTTTTCCTATTTTTGTTGCAGGGGTGCCATGGTGTTCAGGTCAAACAAGCGCCACCCTGTCTCTTCACAGCCACTCATAGGGTTCTGCATGCACGCACGCGCACACACTGTGAAGACGCGCCGGCATTTCTGCACGCATGCATGCTTGCTTGCTATCCTGCCTGCTGCTACCACCTGCTGCTGCTGCCTGCCATATCTGCTGCCGCTGCTTGCTTTGCGAAAACCAGGCCCGAGGTCGCTCGGGTTTGGAGGCCATCTGGGGAGAGATCCTGACCAATCAGACTCTGGCCGGGTTAGTCGCTCTTTGGAGCACGAATCCGCCTCGTTTCACACGTGGCATAAACCCCTGGTTCAGCGCCCAGGGTGCTTGGTGGGGTGACGCCCACCCGCATTTTCTGCCATGCCATTCCTTGAACCTGATGTACCCTTTGGCTGAACCCTCCACCCCTCTGGAGCGAGACACACACCCATTCCAAAACCCCTGGTACCTGTCCCGCACTCCCAGAGGAGTCTCACAGAATATACTCCCAGAGGAGTCTAAACTCGTCATCTCCTGACCAGAAGGACCATTGGTTCTGCTCTGTTGTGGGGTCAACAGGCTCATTGGCTCACTCAGTAGGGTTGCACACTTCATTGCGGTAAGGCAATGTGAACGGGTGATCTGTGAGTACTTGACTTCTTTGGCGTGGGACCTTCTGCTTCGGTTTTTTTTCTTTTTTTTAAAAAAAACAAGTGTTGCTTTGCGAAGGTCATGGGTGGCGGAGGATTTCACACACTGGGACCACAGTACCCAAGATATCATATCATCATTCATGGCCCTCACCAATGAGGCCGAACAAACTTTGGACCTGCCCAGACACGGAGCCGCCAGGGCTTGCCCCTGGTTGTCAACGCCGTTAGTTGCTGGGTCCGTTCGAAGAGGAAGAGGAGGGGAGTGGTATAACCAGCGACGTAGCTAAGGTGGAGGGTGAGGATCTGGCCACCCCAGGTTGTCTGAGGGAGACAGGTTGAAGTTTCACGCCAGCGATTCTGAATCGTGGGTGCGTGACGCCGTGGTTCACTCGTGAGGAAACCCCGGGACCGTACATTGATTCCCCAATATTGGTTTAATAAAACAAAGCAACACTGATCTTGGAGTACAAGGGCCCATAGTAGAGACAGAACTAAAGAGCGGGAGAGCAAGCCAGAGAGGTCAAGAGAACATGAGAGAAAGAAAATACAATAAGTTTTATTTTTTGGCTTTGAGAACGAAAAAATGCGCTCAAACAAAAACCCCAAAATTACGACAGGTGACTACTCTCAGTCACCCATACACCACGAACATCCTACTTCTAATCACACTCCAATGCACATGTGCATTTTGCCTCTTCACCTTTCATCAAAGTGGGACACAAATTTTTGATACCCTTGGTATATGTCCTCACTAATCAATGCACATATGTGCGCTCGTGAGACTTCAACAACACCTGAATCTTCACGTCCTCAGACATTTCAGCACCTTTGTGCTTGTCTGCATAGTGAGTCTTCGAAGTGTACGTCCAGACATACAAGATGCAGCCTGACATATTGCATTTGAATGGCTTATTCGTACAAGGCATCACCAGCGAGCACTTACTTGTAGTCGCCATACTGTATGAGACAGAGCCCAATAATTTGCACTCATGCATGGCCTTCTTGCCACTTTGATCTATCCACATATAACAACCTGTCACTCCCTCATCTTGGGCTTTTTTTGGGTCGACTCCCAATGCCCCTCGAAGTCCACATTGTCCGCACGGATATCTCGGCCGTTTCTTTGACGGCCACTGCTTCCAGCTCTCTTGAAGTATGAACGCCCCAGACACACTCGCGCTCGAGGCGTATCATCTTGTGACAACAGTTGCAATATTTTTTGGGTCTGTGTTCTCTTTTGCAACAGCTGATTGATCTTTTGACTGGTCTTGAAGGCGAGGAGCCTGCTGACTGACACACGGTGAATCTGATGTTCCTTCCTCTGTTTCGATTGATTGATGGTGAGGTACACATTGTTCATGGTTGTCAAGTAATACGTGTCATCGCAGGCATGTTCTCATATCTGTCTCAGGTGTTTGGCAGGGGCAGACAAGCCACTCAGATCCTGACTGGGGTCGAGCTTCAGACATTCTACACACGATGAAGAGGGTGTGGTGTCGACGCAGTCGGGACACAAGTTGGTCCCCACAATGATAATTTTGAGAAACTTCTTACACTCATACGCATGAATTACCCCATGCTCATCAGGCAATGGCCATTTCAGAGAGCCATCATAGTCTGCATCGTGAAGCAAAAACGGATAGTGCGCTGTCACGGTGAACGGAATCATACCATCTAGTGACCGTATGTGCACTCCAGGGCAAGATCTCATACACCACAAGAAATCTTCGAACGTAATCTCTCTGGCCGGAAGTATGCCAGCGTCAGCAGACAAAGTGCTGCTCGTCGTGAGCTCTCCCGAAGTCGCGGGAGAGGTGGCTGCAGTAGGCAAAGTGCTGCTCGTCATGAGCACAGTGGAAGTTGCGGCAGAGGTGACGCCTTCTGGCAATGCCGAGGCTGCACCTGCCCATTGATGCCCGACAGGTACCAATGAGGAGGGTGCTATTCCTTGCCATACACCTGCAGAAAGAGTAATTGTTTAGAATACGCCAGCATCGCAGTTTTCTGGCAAAACGCAGACACATCACATTTCCCACGAATGCAAACACACCTGTGGGTGGCCTTGCTCCTGAGCTCAAGAATTTCTGCATGCCACCTGCTGTAATAAGAGGATGAGCCACACAATACTTGACCGCACTGACGTGAAAATTGTGCTCATTGACGCCGTGAGGATGATGGTTCTTGATTGCTTTGGCAACGTTGCCGTACTGCCCTTTTGCACAAATGCCTTTGACCTCTGTACCTGCAATCAGTAGCATATCATCTGCGGAGAGTCCCAGAGATTCTTGGCCTGTGAATGTGTATGAAAATTCCTCGCCTGGTTCTGAAGGTGGCCATTCAGCTCGTTGGCGTTTCTTCTCACTGCCCGTCTCTGATTTGTCCTTGGTAGATGGAGCACCAGCTGGTGGTCGTCTTTTGGACATGCTTCGGACGCAGAGAGAGGGATGAACAACAGAAGTCGTGGTCTCACAACAAGGCGACGCTCGGCATCCATGGGCTCCTAATGACTAGGAAGCGCAATACACAGGGGGGACCTCGCATATTGGCCCAATATGCTGATACACAACACTTGGCAAGCGTATCAACGTATCAGAGCGTATTGAGGGTAGGGAGTCTATTGAAGGGACACGCCCCGCAGGAGTAATGTTTCGAGAAGCGCTAGTGCGTTAGAGAACATGTTTGCGTGATTTTTCCCCGGGTAATACAGATTCTGACAAACCACCTCTGTGATTGATTCATGTTGAAATTTTTCGACCCTCCCTTTCTTGTTAGGTCATATTTTACCACACATCAACACAAAAACATATACATCATACATGGGATGAAGGGTTACCAAAAAGTCGCAAAGTCATGTAATAAAATTTATATTCCCGAAATTTTTTTCATGTAAATATATTTATATATATATTTGTCAAGCGCTCTGTGTCCACTCCTAATCCACATCCGCGAGCACTGCTTGCGCGGACGCTAGGGGCAGAAGATTCGTACATATGTATATGTTTGTATAAGAGGAGCTGATGAGCTGAGGGGAGAAATTTTTGATATAAGCTGAGAAAACAAACAAGTGATTGCACGCATACATTACAATGAAGAAAACAACTTCTCAGAATATTTGGCCCCGAATTAATTCGAATTAATTGATTAATTAATTCATTAATTAAAACCGCGCGAAGTGCGGTTTCAAAAAACCGCGCGGAGCGCGGTTTTCTTTTTGCGGCGTCAGCCGCGAAATTTTGAAAACACGACATTAGTAGCGCGTCGGAGAGAGCATTTCCGGGTTTTTTTTGCGATTTCTTTGGTTGCTCAACTCTCTCCAAAAAGAGGTATTTTAGTACACAAGAATTCACTCGCTTCTTGTCAACGGTGTCGTCACAGCGTCGAACCACGCGCTCTAACGTGTCCTTTCAAACATAGTGATCTGATTGCTTGGTCCCTTTTGAGTCGACACCCCACACATAAATACCTTTGAGGGAGACTCTGTTTTGTCCAAGCTTGTTCTTTGCTCTCCACCGTCACGTCACGGTCACGCCAGCCGAGACTCGAATTATGTCAACGGAAGCGCTTCTCTCAAAAACGTTTTCGGTAAGATTCCGCGGAGTGCATGAGCACTCAGCAGTCGCGGTACGAAACAGTTGGAGACGGTAGCGATGAGGGTATTAGCAGCCACTGGATCGTTTTATTTTGCCAGAGGTATTGGCTCGCAGGCGTCGGTGGGTGCGGCAGTGGACGAAGAGCATTGAGCAGAAGAAACGGCGTGCAAACGAAAAAGAATAGAAACAAGTTTAGTATTTGTGACAATTATGTTACATGTGTTGACATACGTTGTTTCTAATAAATTGTTTTGGAATTGAAATAGTGTTGTGCGATTTGTATCTCAAGAGGTTTGATTTGACAAAGGGTTTGTTATTTAAAACTTTCGTAATTACTGTTTGGTACAAATTGTTTCGTTGTGATCACTAAATATTGGAGTTCAAATCATTTTCACTACGAATGAAGTGGTAGACAGAATGAGAAACTTGAAATGAAATGCATCCCCGAATGATTAAGATGAGGATTTTTTATGAAAAGAATGCGCCGCAGGCCAGATTTTTAATGAAATAAAATACGCCGCAGGCAAGAATTATCAAACAAAATGCGCCGCAGACCGGATTTTTTTGACTAAGTCCTCATGGGTACTCTGTCCTGTTAATGCAGTAAGAAAATTATTTTCCACAAATCTCAGCTCAGAATCTTCTTCTTTTAATTGATCGATTAATTAATTAATGAATGAATTAATTAATTAACCTTTGGCCGGCCTATAGTACGTTTGTTTTTCCCACTGACACATAATCTGTCTACATACCTTCAATGCACATACGCGTGAGACTCCGCATACCTACATACAACCCACACTTCCACATACTTTACACACTACGCAACCACATTTATCCATACAATGTAACCCACCACGCAAACCTACACAAACCTACATAATACCTACAAACCTATCCTACAAACGCCCCTGCACCCTACATACAAACCCCTACATACCTACCAAACCCTACATACCTACACTACCCCCACATACCTACCCTACCCCTACAACCTACAATTACAACCCCTACAACTCCTACACCCTACACTGCATGTCTGCCCTACCCCTGCGCACCTGCTCTATGAGCGGGCTGTAAGCAGTGCGGTTGCGTGGTGCTAGTGATTGATATATTGTGCTGCGACATCTATTGGCGAATTTATTGCATTTGAACTTGATTGTGTTTGTCTGAGAGAGCCTCCTGAAACAGGAAGGGGTGTTGAATTCTTCCGAAAACCTGCAATTCTGGCAGATTGCACAACCATCATCATGTGCTCTGAGTCCACTCCTAATCCACATCCTCCTCCACTGCGTTGACCCACTGGGCCAACGACGACAACGCTGAAACCGCATCCTCCTCATCTAGAGGAGGTGCCTTGCTGAGTGGTTGTTGCTGGTGCGCTGCCACCTTGCCGGTCTGCTGCTGATCCACCAACCAGAGTGTCTTACGGCTCCAGCCTCGGCATCCTCAGTTTTTCCTCCTTTTTTAATTTTGGAGTGTTTATTAATTGTTAACCTCGACAAGAGGAGCAACACTTTGACAAATACGAAAGACACCCAGATCTCAGGCACTAGCTCCCCAGGGGCCTAGGAAGGGAGAAGAGGAACATACACACAGACACACATTGAAGGCCCATGTCGAGGAGGAGCGGACACGATCCAGAAGCACGTACAGGGTCGTTCCGGGACATAGAAACTGGCAGATAGAAACTGCAGGCTGGAACTTGGGCCGGTTTCTTCACTGAGGGTTTAGAAACCCGCTGGCAGCGATTTGGGCAGTTTCTTAATGATTTATGGAAACTATAGTCTGGAATTTGGCCGGTTTCTTCACTGTGGTTTTAGCAACCCGCTGGCACCGATTTGGGCAGTTTCTTGATAGTTTATGATTTTCTATGAAAATCCTAATGTCCTCTTTGAAAATCATAATTTTCTGTATGAAAATCACAGATTTTCTTCATGAAAAATCTTAATGATTTTCTTTATGATTTTCTTCACGATTCATAAAATCTCTTAATGATGACGATTGCTTTTATTACTTTCAAAAGTAGTTTAGTACCCTTGTTTGAGGGTCTATGAAGTTCAAATTCATGAGAATTTGAGTTATCGGGTTTTAGCCGGAATCGAACCGACGACCTAGGGATTGACAGTCCCTCGCTCTGACCAACTGAGCCACGCTTGCACGTGAGGTCTCTACAAAGTTAGAGTTTCTACGGGGAGTGTAGAAACTTGCTGGTTGGGCAGCAGTTTTTTAATGGTTTATCCGACCTGAGATCAGTCTTTTTTCGTTTTGCGAGATCGAACATTCATTTTCTCTTTTTTTTTCCACCTTTTTAAGTCGGACAAGGTTTTCCGCGTCTCTGCAGGGTCGGGCACCCGATTAGAATGGTTTTGAGTCGATCTTGCTGACCAATCTGAGATTGGACATCTCTGATCTTTTGAGATCGGACATCCCTGTTTCTTCTTTTTTCGTATTTTTGTTGAGATCGGACAAGGTTTTATGCATCTCCAGATCGTTGCGATCCCGAATATCAGTGTTTTACGCACCAATTTCCCCCTGATCTGAGATCGGACAATGAATGAAGTCCGATGTCAAAAAAGGTGGAAAAATTAGGGGGATGAACACCAATCTCAAAAATAAACGCCCAGAAAAGTCAAAATCTGAGGACCTCTGGTCCGACTCCTGTGGCGCGCGGCGGCTCCGGGACTAAAGCCACTCCACTTGCCGCGCGCCCTCCGCTTGCCGCGCGCCCGAAACAACGCTGGCAGGCTGGTTTCTGGCTTCATCAGTGTGTGCATAGAAACTCGCTGGCTGGATCAAAAAAGCGGTTTCTATGTCCAGGAACGACCCTGTATGCGGAGAAGGAGGGAGTGGAGAGAATCAAGGAGAGGAGGAATAGTGGGAGGGTGATAGGAGGGAGAGGGAAAATGGGGAGAAGCAGGGTGGGGTTGAAAGGCGGAAGGACAATATGAGGGAGAGGGGCGGGACGAGCATGGGTAAGAAGGAGGTGGGAGGGGGAGAAAAGTGGAGGAAAGGATGGGAGCTGAGGGGGGAGGGTGGGGGTGCGAAGCAGGGGGGGAGGTCGCATGCGCAG
>Ga0335398_10009482_pt1 | contig 11237 bp, 9 predicted proteins | sample BON03_FD_205742 | JGI IMG/M metagenome (GOLD analysis project Ga0335398, IMG submission 205742) | Freshwater microbial communities from Lake Bonney liftoff mats and glacier meltwater in Antarctica - BON-03 (spades assembly) (version 2) | ecosystem: Environmental > Aquatic > Freshwater > Ice >...
ATATATATATATATATATATATATATATATATATATATATATATATGTATATATATATATATTCATATACATGTACACATAGACACATAGACACTCACACACGCGCGTGCGCACAGACACCCTCACAAACATACACACCCACACACCCACACACCCACACACATTCCCATACATACCTCCATCCCCCCCCACACACACGGAAACGCAAACAAACACACACTCACGCACACACACGCACACACACAGACACACACGCACACACACACACACACTCACACACTCTCACACACACACTCACACACACACACACACACAAACACACACACCAAACCCACTCACACACGCACATACACTCACGGACACACACACATGCACACACACACATATACACACACACACACATACACACACACACTCAAACACACACACACACTGCACACATGTATATATACAATTTTGCATGCAACGACACATACTGCAGGACACTTGTACAAAGAAAGCAAGGCAGGAAAACAGAAAGGAGCATGCATGCATGTCACGTAGGTTCAAACGCAACCAACCAATGGATATTGGCGACTGGAGCCAGGATGCCGACAACATATCATCTTCTGCACACACACAGTGCAGCAGTTGTCACACGCACACACTCAGCACTTCTCATCACGTTTCTCTTCTCGTAACGATCCTAGGATCGTCCCTTTCAGAGGGTTCTCGCTGGCACGTCCATACACGGCTCAGCAGCGGTGCTCACCGAAGCCAAAAAGAACGCCGAGAAGCGACGACACGTCGCCGACCTGCCTTTTCTTCAACTCCACCGCACCCATTGTCTGCAAACTCACGAACTGAAGATTCTAGGATTGGCTAATCTCACGAGCTAAATCGGCTCCAGCCGCCGCGGAAGGAGAGGATGTCGCGGAGTGCGGGCGTGTTTGCGAGATGGGTTGGGGAAGTGACGGGCGAGAGCGGCGTGCAGAGCGTGCTGGCGCTGCAAGATGGGCTGCTGCTGAGCCGCTTCATCGCGAATCTTACTGGCAAGAGCGTCGCGGGGCTCAGCGACGAGAATGTCTCCAACATCAAGGCGGCGTTTGCGCATCTGGAGGGGTGCGGCATGCCGCTGGCGGCGATGGCGTGCTCAGAGGATGAGGTCGTTGAGGGCAACCTGGAGATGATTTTGACTCTGCTCTGGGACCTGGCCGACAAGTTTTTGATTGCCCCGCAGTTTCCCTCCACGACGGGACACTGGAAGAGCGCGTTTCTGCAGTGGTGCCAAGCACGCTGCGGGCCGCGTGGCGTCAGTGTGACCGACTTTCATAAGAGCTTCCAGGATGGGATGGCGCTGTGTGCCCTGGTGGACTCGGCGATGGCGAACGCGGCCATTGTCAACATGCCTTCACTGCGACCGGCAGACCAGCGGCAGAACATCCAGCTCGCGATCAACTGTGCACAACAGTACCTGAAGGTGCCCGCACTACTTGCTGTTGAGGAGATTGCTTCGGGACCTGTGCCCGATGAGCGCAGCATCTTGCTCTATGTCGCAACACTGCGTCAGGCGATTGAGCAGACCTCGCCGAGCACGAGTGTGCCGGCAACCCCTGCCGCGGGCAAGCCAAGCACGTACTTCTCACCGCCCGGGTTAGGTGCGATCGATGACTCTTCAGCGGCTCGCATGAGCATGCGGCGTGCAATGCTCGGCCGTGTGGATTTGCCCGAGGGCCCAGAGAACACGGAGACGGTGTATGATCAAGACGATGTCAACAAGGTCACATTACTGCTGCAAGAGATGCGCGACCCAATTCAGCAGGTTGCAGAGCTACTGTCCAAAAATGACGATCCGAACTGCTCCGAGGCCAAGGCCACATTCAAACAGCTTACGGAACGAATGCGGCGGCTTGTCGAGGTTCTTCCGGAGACACTCGAGTGCACCCAACAGGCATCAGCACTTCATGATTCGATCCAGGCGGAGCTGCGCCGTGTGCGTGCTCGTGCAGAATTCGAAGAGGCCTACATTGCGCGAGTCATTGAGCGGCAGCAACAAACTCGTGTTATGAGCGCCGCGCTGCAAGGTGAAATCACAAGTAAATTTGATACGCTACGCCAGCCGGTGGCAGCCCTGCTGCAGGCGATGGAGCAGCGCGAGCGCCATCTCGTCCAAGCTGTGGTGCAAATTGAGCAGGACAAGGCTGCTATTCTGATGCAAGCGCAGGGACAGTCAGAGCGAGACTTACAGCGTATGCGTGAGGCGGAGGCACGTGCTGACCACATCCTCCGCTCCAAAATTTCGTCAGTGTCGTGGCTCGAGACTGGCCATCGCGCCGAGCATCTGCTCAAATCGTGTGAAGCAGCGCGTGTCGAGAGCAAGCAAGACTTCCCGGAGACATTCGTCGACTTCAACTGCACGCTCAATCTGCGTCTGCAGCACAACATTGTCGACGCGTGTGGCCACGTGCTCTCATCAATGGACTTCGAAGAGCGCAAGCTGCTCGATGACCCCGCGTTGGCGGCAGCACGCGGCTTAGCAGCCGACAGCAACTTTGGTGGCGATGATAACAAAGATGCCATTGATCGCATCTTGCAAAAGGCGGGAGGGAGCAGCGCGGCGCCCAACAGTGCTTCGGGGTGGACCCTCACATCTGATGGTTCGTGGTCTCGTATGCAACCGGGTGTTTCGGGCGGTGGCGCTGACGCCATGCAAACATCAGGGCTTGATAAGATTTTACGGCATGCGCGTTCTCTGTCGACTCGTGATGCCGACGAGTATCTGTCGCAAGAGGTTGTCCAGGCTGTGTTGCGTGGCGGCAGTAGAGCAAAGCACTCGCATGGACTGCTCGAGGCAGCCTACAACGAAACTGTCGTGGGCACAGACGGTCGCAAGTCTGTCAATTCGTCCGACATGCGCGACCTAGGGCTGGACATTCTGAAACGTGTTGCCATGGGTCAATCTCAGCCTTCTGTGGATCCTTCTCAGCAACGTCCAGCCAGCCAGGACGAGATGCGACCTCCCTCTGGCGAAGAGGCGCTGAATACGTTTCCCAAGGATATGGCCATGAAGCGTGCGTTGCTTGCGCAGCCACGTGCAGGTGCGGGTACAGAGCCGTGGTGGGGTGACCAAGGCGATGAGGCAGATTTGGAGGGAATGGAGCTAGTTGCACTGGGTGGATGGGATGGCTCACGGAATCTTGGGTCTTTTGAAAGCATCCGACCAAAGCAGAATAGCTGGCAGGTAAAGGGTAACATGTCATGCAGCAGGCGCGGCGCTGCTGCTGCCGCCATTAACGGCCAGATCTGGGTGGTGGGCGGTTGGGATGGGCAGGCCTACCTCAAGGCTGTGGAGGTGTATGATATGGCAACAGGGCGATGGTCTCAAGTCAAGAGCATGCTGGAGCCGCGCTGCTATGCTGCTGCTGCTGTCATGGACGGCAAGATCTATGTTGCGGGTGGGTATTATGGGCAAGTGAATCTGGATTCAGTCGAAGTGTATGACTGTGTGACAGACGAGTGGAAAGCACTGCCTCGTATGGCGTGCCCTCGGAGGGGCCTTGGACTTGCGGCCCTCAATGGTCATTTGTATGCAGTGGGCGGCTGGGACGGTAAACACAACCTTGCCTCGGTCGAGTCTTTCAGTTCCATGACGGGCACTTGGCGCCGTGTGCCCGAATTGGCTACTGCGCGCTCGTCTGTGGCGGTGGCTGTGAATGGTGGATCACTCTTCGCTATTGGTGGCTGGGATGGCAAGAACTTTCTTCGCTCTGTCGAGTGTTATGCTCCGATTTATGGCACTGTGAGGAATCCTGTGGGCGAGTGGCGAACGCTCGCGCCGATGAACGTGCCCCGCAGCTATGCGTCTGCTGTTTCTGTTGGCAGTCGCGTGCTTGTGCTCGGAGGCTGGGACGGCACTGATGGTCGACGTCTTGACTCTGTAGAGGTAATACATGGAGAGGGAGAAAGTGTGTGTATTTATGTGTTTGCATGCATGGAAAAGAGTCTGCAATTTTACACGCGGCTCCCCTGTGCCTCTGCCCAACATACAATCTCATCACGCATAAGCCCCGCATCGCACTGCCCCAGCATGATTGCACTGTACACAACCTGCTGCAATAGTCTGGCTCACTTGCACGAGTACACTGTGCAGTCATACGACGCTCGTCAAGACAAGTGGACGCACTCGCCTTCGCTCACCTGCCCACGATACGGCCTCGCAGCCGTCGTTGTCAGCGCGCCGCCCTCGTGACCTGTTGTCAGGCCAAAAGGCGTGCCACGCTGTGGCTATCGGCAATGTAGACTTGTGCGTGTGTGCATGCGGAGGAGGGAGGTGCGAGCGAGAGTCAAGACAAGAGGGTTTCGATATGTACATATATCCAAATGACGCCTTTTCAAGGACCATGTGTCGGGTGGGGGCAATAGTGACTCGACAGCGCAGCAAGACTGTCCACCAGCATACTCCGCGCGCTCGCACGCACAGCAGGCAACACTGTGACATGTGCGACCGCAGCGTGGATTACAGATAGCTGCTATGAGCTAAGGACGAGGCAGACAGGTGCGGGGTGCCAGTGGGAATGTTTTGTTCGACGACGGCTAAATGTTTGGGGTGTTTCATTTGGGTGTTTCATGTGCTCATCGTGCTGGTGTACGCATGTGTCAAATGAGTGCTACATACATTACGATACGTGTTGCGTGTGTACAAGAAGAATTCCGATTCCTGCAGAGTTGAGACTCCCATCTGCCCGATCGCTGTATTGTTGCTTGGTACCCTCTTGGGTTTCAGGAATTGAAATCGCCATAAACGATCAATTCAGAAAGTTTCAAGTATTGGAGTAGTTTTCAACGATGATCCTTTCTCTTTTTCTCTCTTTCTTTCGAGTTTGTACATTGGCAAGCTTGTAACATCAACAAACTTGAACGTCATTTCTTACCTGGGGACCCTGCGTTCCGTGACGCTGCAACTTGAAAAATAATCCAGTCGAAAGCCTGGAAGAGAGCAAAGGGTACCGAAAGAGGAGAGACGTCTCAGGCTGCCAGTGACTCAGCGAATAGAAGGAGGCGAGGGAAGGGATTTCAAATTCGTCGTCACTTTCTGAGGACATGTCTATTTTTCAATTCTGTCCACCGTGTCCACCGGCCCGGGTGGGTCTACTGCTAGGGGGCTGTCCCCTGGCGTGCTGCGGTAAGGGGACTCGGCCCCGAACTGCCGCGCGCCACTCGGATCACCTTGACCGGCAATGCGGAACTCCCGCAAAACACCCCCCAAACACCCGGGAAAACCCCCAAAAAGAAGACACGATAACTCCACGCCACACACACCCGAAAACACCCGACGATTGTGCATCCGACCTCCCAGTAGTGCAATTTGACAGGGGGGTTGCCACGGTGTGTACGCCGTTCCTTTCTTAAGGAGGCTGCTCGAATAATTCTGCCTGAAGATTTGCAAACGCAATCACTGTGACTACTACGCACAACATCATTTCAAAAAGCGCAAGGGGCAAATCGTGCATTGGGTCACGGTGTTGTATGCCGCCCCTGTTTGTGACACACACACCATACAACACCCGTACACCCATGGGCGTTGTTCGTTGTACGTTGTACCTTGTGTGTGTGCCGTTGCATGTCCTCGTTACACTCGCTGTGCGCGGCGTCTCGGATGTGGGTTAGGCACCGGTCAGTGGTAATAGTTCCACCGGAGGGTGGTATGGAATTCTCGGCAGGACTCACGGAAAAGATTGTGTTTTATTCATGTCACGGTTGAAAATTGTCTCGGGTTTACCCTACAAGATTGTAATCGAGTCACGGAACACACACGCTTTCTCTTCCTCACAAGAAGCACGTCTGTGGAAGGCTGCTGCTTGAGGATCGAGAGAGAAGCGAGAAAGATCGCAGAGTGTACCTCTTACACTCCCTGCATCTTACTCTCTTTTTCTTGGTGCTTCTCCTTTATCGTTTAATCTAGGTGTTTCCCACTCCTAGTTTTCTCCTGATATGAGTTACTCCCAGATTCTCTAATTCAAACAACCAATGTGATTCCCAAACTTAATTTTGTAAATAGACTTCGTATTTCCAAATCATCAATGTCCATCAAACCAGATGGGTGTGGACCGTTTCCACATTGTCTTTCTCTTTCTTTTCAGGCCATGTACTCCCAGTACTCTCAGTAAGGAAGCGTTTGTGTATTTTGTGTGTCCTACCGAAATTCCACAACCTCCCTTCGCGTGGAAATATTATGTGACACATGTTTGCAACTTCAAGTTTTTGGACAGTAGTCCCTTATTGTGTATACGACCTACTCATTAGCCTGAGTCCTCGTGGGTTCTAAATCACGGTGATTCGTTTTTTTCCTACAATGGTCACCGTACTTCCCCCTACGCACCCCACCCAGAACATATACGATTTTTTTCAAGTTAGTATTAAACAGTGCTAAAAATCCAGCGAACAACTCAGAGGAGCCCGTGGCGACCAGAGTGCGATTTCTCCGTTCTTGTGCGGGTAGGCGAATTCCCGCAAGTGACACCAGCAAAAAATGACAACGTGCGAAGCTAGGATATCTGTAGTTTTGTTGCTGTCATGGTTTGGGTACTGTATGTCCGAAGTATGAGAGGGGAGATTCGGGGTGTGGGAGGGGGTTTATCATCCGTCGGGGGCTATTGACTTGGAGGTTTAAGCTTCCCAGGCTGCACCCAGATTCCAAGGCAGTGCGCTGTGATGAGTAAAGGCTTATTACATTCTTTCTAAGTACCAGTTGTGAAATTTGATAGTATTAACAAAAGCCTGATGGCATCCAGGCCAACAAAAATGTCAACAAGCGGGATGCCTGCGCTAGGCAGGGGAGACTTCCTCAAAAACCGCATGAACTTTTTCCACGAGGCGCGGCATGTGTCTTTGCCTGTGTCTCTATTTTTTCATAAAAAGTCTGTTTAGCCCGGCCCGGCATTTCCGCGGAGGCTCACCTCCCAATCAATAGTTGCCTTGATCAATGCCTTGTGCTCCGCGCACACGGCATCTCCATTCTCAAACGACTCTTTAATATGCGCTTTGCATCCACGAGACGTCAGTGCGGTGAGATCGGCCTTCTGAATCATCTTGCGCAGCAAGTACTTGATCCGTCCAGGCACATCGTCCGCGGCGGGCTCCGGTGTCGCCTCCCTCTCCGCCTCATCATCGTCATCACTGTCATCATGCTTGGGTTTTTTCTTCTTTCTCTCTTTTTTGACTTTGACAGCCTTTTCTTTCTTTTGCTTCTTTTTGGGCGATTCCTGCGGCTCCTCCTCCTCCTCCTCCTCAGGCTCCTCCTCTGATTTTCCGTCCTCGTCCGAGGAAGCTTTCCTCTTCACCTTCCTCTTCTTCTTCTTCTTCTCTGCACCTTCCTCCTTCTTCTTCTCCCTCTGCGTACATCATTTTGGTCATTACACGCATCTCTGCTGCTCATTTTTGTCATTGAACGCATCTCCGCTGCGGGCGCGCGGCGGCACAATGCTGCCGCGCGCCACCCAAACCCCGGCCCTCGAACACCCCTTTCTCGGGACTTCGGATGGCGCACAGCAACGTCGGGGCTGAACCCCTCCGCCGCCGCGCGCCCTACGCACATCTCACAGCGCAACAACACACCCAAGCACACGCAAAACCGACGCACCTTTTGCTTGCGCTCCGACGTTTTTTCTGAGGTTTTTTTCTTGTCTGTGGACATTGATGACAGCGCTTTCTTGCGTTCGCTCTTCTCCTTCGCCTTCGCCTTTACTTTCCTTCTAGCCTCCATTTTGACGTCGTATTCTGTCCGTACCCTGCTTGTCCCCGGTAAGCAGCAGCCAGACACTGGTGTGGCACGCGCAAACATCATGCACAAGAAGTTGAGTTGACACCAGACGGGGGAAAGACACTTACTCGTCCCGATACATCTCAAACAGGCGATTGGCCCTGGTAGACAGCTCTTCGTTGCTGTGCTTGCGAAGCCGCCGCATGACCATACCGAGAGATTTTTTGGCACCATCTACGATCTGCTTTACATCAATATTGTCCCACTTGCTCATCAGCGCATCGAGAATGGCGCTTGCAGATTCGAGGTCTGGCGCTTCCATGTCCATTATACTCGTCAGCTTATCCCTTTGCGCAAGGACCGCATCTTCGTGCTCGGGCACCTCCTGTGCCTCCCTCTCCCGATTCTCCTCAGCGTCGGACCCCGCTGTGGCTGTCTCACCATCCTGCTCTCCAAGCTGCCGCTCGACCCCGTCTTTGTCACCCTCCACCTTCTCTCCCTCCTTCTTCTCGCCCTCCTCCTGCTCACCCTCCTGTGCGTCTGGTGCCTCCTCCATCTTCTCTGCTTGCTCTGCGGGCTCCCTCTCCGCCTCGGCTTGCTCCAGAAGAATTGGGGGCGACACCTCCAGTGCCACACCTTCTTCCACCATTTCCGATTCGTCCACCTCGGCCTGCTCAGGCTCCAGCGCCGCAATGGTTGATTCTTCTACCATTTCCCCTCGCCGGCTCGCCACAGCCGGATGACCTTTTCCCACGAACTCTTTATTATAGAAACTCAAAGATGTGAGGGACTGTTCAACGAAGAGATTTTGAAGAGGGTGCAAATATGTCGTGCGAGGACTCACCGTCGTCCAGGTAGGCCTTCCAGCTTCCTGTTGGTCACAGGGCTCTTTTGAGGAGACAATCGCAGGGTTATGAGCAGCGGAGGCTTTGGCCCAGAGGAGGCTTGTGAGCTGCCCGAGGTTGTTGAGCCGTGGAGGTTCTTCGGGGAGGTTTTGGAGCTGGGGAGGTGTTTGAGCAGCGGAGATTTTTGGGCCGCGGACGCTGAAGGGATACGCTGAACCGACGCAGAGCCCGGCCACACGCAGCCCAGCCCAGCCCAGACGCTGATCCCTTCAGCCCAGACGCTGATCCCTTCCGCTGGCCAAACACCTCCCCAGCTCGAAAACCTGCCTTGCCATGTCCGTAGGGGCTGGGCATTCTGCAGACTCGGGGCTTTTTGATGGCGTCAAATATGACGCCACGGTTGCCACCGTCTTCTCGCCTTTCTCCGTCTATACGCATAGGAATTCTCACACTGCTTTTTCGTTCTACGTGGATGTATTTGTCCTGTCATAGGTTTGTCCATGCAGGCGAATTGAACTGGGCTGGGCTGCGTGTGGCCGGGCTCTGTGTCGGCATCGACAAGTACACCCACGCAGGCAATTTGAACAACGCTTCGCGAGACGCCGAGGCCATGAATGAAAGGATAAATTCATCGCCAGGTTGTCAATCAGCCAATCTCTGCGCCCCCGCAACAGTCGGCGCCCTGCTCAGGGGCATTCGCCACCACGCACAGGATGCCGGCTTGCAGCAAAATCCCCCCAAGCTCTTTATGGTTTATTATGCAGGGCACGGCATTCAGACACAAGAAAAGAAGGTTTATCTGGTGCCAAGCAACGCTCACGTGGAGCATCTGGATGATCTGGAGCACGAATGCCTGGCCCTTGACAAACTGCTTCTGATGTTGCGCCAGACGCTGGACGAGCCCGTCCGACGCCAGTTTGGCGAAGCCCGGGCCATTGTCTTTGTAGTGGTACAGCCACTATATTTGTAGTACACGTATAGAATTAAATATACATGTGCATACGTGTGTTTGTATATATGTGTATGTATATATGTGTATGTATAGACGTCATTTTTAAAAACAAAAACAAACACAGGTGCTGGATGCGTGCCGCATCCGCACATTAAACGCCGACAGGTCGTCGTTTGACAGCGCGCTGGCGTGCGAGCCCGCGGCCGAAGCTGCACCAGCAAAGTACACCATTGTTTTTTCCTGCTCACGCACAATGGCTGCCAGCGACGGTCCGAGCGGCGGCCACAGTCCTTTTGCGACCGCACTCCTGGATCCAATGCACGGTATCTTCGCCGATGGCGTCTCGCTTCCCACGGCCGTTGCCACAGTCGCAAGTACACTGCCGCAGGCCCCGGTCAGTATACGACTCGAGAGCATTCCTGCGCAGTTTTGCATTAATCCCAGAGCTACACAATTGCATCAACACGGTGAGGTCAGGGTGGGCAGTGGGTTGGGGAAGAGAAGGCGGGAGGCGGATGCGGAGCTACGGGAACTTCTGCGGAAGTGGAAATTGGTGGGCGAGGCGGAGCATCTTGCCGAGCTTGGTGGCATGACGTCGATCGAGGAGTTGGAACAGTTTGAAGAGAGGGATGTCGAACAACTGAAACTGCCAGTCCTTCAAGCCAAACTCTTCCGCAAAATGCTGCAGCACGTCACAACTCTCAAGACGAATGGGGGGGGTGAAAAATCGCCGAATGTGGACATTAGCGATTTGGCAGCTCATCAACAACAGATCGATGCAAAGGGGGTCTGCACCGCCGTTGTCGGTGGGCAGGATTTAGTGATGCAAGGAGCGGACACGTTGTCCATGTTTCAATTGCCGCAACAAGACTGTGCTATCTCCCAGCAGGTTGAGACGCTGTTGAAAGAGAGAGACACGCTGTTGAAAGAGGCTGTTGTGTCGCAGGATCGGATCACGGAGCTTAAACAGCAAGTGCTTGATGCTGCAGCTCAAGTGCTCAAGCTGCAGAATGCGAACAGATTTAAGTACATCAATCACACACGTGTTTATCAAGTAGGAAATCAGATCAAAGCAAACGAGGCAAATACCAGTTCGCCAGTGATTTTGCCTGTGCCAGTTATCGGGGTAGAGTTGTATAAGACAGCGTGTATTGACGTTCGCCATCGTTACTACAAGGTGGAGGATTTCACATTATGGAGCACCATGATGCATGCATCACTGTTTGGAATATGGACAGAAGCCATGTTTGAGCGCGAGTGCCTGTTTCAGGTGAATTCGCGTCCATATCTGGTGGAAATTTTTCAAAAGTGGACCCCGGTGGATAAATTCACCCAGCGCGCGGAACAATGTTTCGTACAAGCTGCGCGTAGCCGCGCACGTGAACAAGCAGTGTCAATACTACATGCAATGGAGCACAACTCTGAGCAGCGTCGAAGTGCCGCGAACAAGATCAAACAGGCAAAAACTTGGCTGGTGATTATACAAGAGATATCCGACAAGCTCCCTCCTGGATGGAAAGACAGACTACAAACTAGTGACCACACACAATGAGTAAGAGAGGAAGTCTCAAGGAAAGAGCGAGATACCCTATCTGAGGCTACAGTCACATTAAGAACTGTGGTCACGTTCGTGACATGGTTGATTTCTAGAACAGAGTTTCTAGTTTAGAAGGTGTTCTATAACGCCAATTTTCTTCAAAAT
>Ga0335398_10009483_pt1 | contig 11237 bp, 12 predicted proteins | sample BON03_FD_205742 | JGI IMG/M metagenome (GOLD analysis project Ga0335398, IMG submission 205742) | Freshwater microbial communities from Lake Bonney liftoff mats and glacier meltwater in Antarctica - BON-03 (spades assembly) (version 2) | ecosystem: Environmental > Aquatic > Freshwater > Ice >...
ATATATATATATATATATATATATATATATATATATGTATATATATATATATATATATATATATTTATGTATATATATACATATATATATATGTACATGTAAATATATATATACATTTATACATATCCATATACATGTGTATATATATACATGTATATATATATGTATATGCATGTTCTTGTATATACATACATATACTGGCATACACCATCCGTCGCCATGTTCGTCACACTACACTGCATGCCAGATCAGGGGGATTTGAGAAAATCCCAGGCAGAAATACCGAGAGTAACCGCCCAGCGAAGCCGCCGTTTTGCTCGTGCAACGTGATCCCAGCTCGCGATGGTGTTGAGATGCAACTGCCCTACGTCATGTCGGAAGCCATTCCGCGTGTGGTAAAAGGAAAGAAGCACGTGTTCGCTGTCCATCATCATCCCGAAATAGTCGCCTTTCTCCAGCGTGACGGGGCTGGCAAAAGAATGGATAATCTCGCCTCCTCTGTAGACTCGGCCGTGGCGAGGGAACAACATGATTCCAGTATCCTCAAGGAAAGGCGCCTTGGACATGCTTACATTATACGGCTCTTTCTGTAAGATTAAAAGCCACCCCCCTCACAAAAAGTCATACTACAATCATGGAGTAGATCTTCCAATGACTGCACTCTGAACCGGCAAGCTGAGATGCAAGCGACGTGACTCTTTGATGTGTGTGACATAACGCTATATATATATATATATATATGTTCGGCATGACTCCTTCATGTGTATGCCGTGGCTCCTTTATAGGTGCGTGACATGACTCTTCTAATACATGTGTCACGACACTTCCGTTGCTGTAAACCAAGGCTTAGCACTTCAAAGTCCCAACCGTTGTTCAAGAATCGAGAACGTCAGTGTCAGTGTTCGTCTTGGTGGGGTAGTTTGAACAAAAGAAACCCCTCCCCCTGGGAGGGGTTCCTTTTTGACATGTTTCAGTTTCAAGAGGCGGGAGAATAGGAGAAAGAGGAGAAAGAGGACTCACACGAAGCGTGAGAACTATCGTTTCGTGGAGAGCCTTCTTCCTCCCGTGAGTCAAAATATGTAATATATATATATATAGATATATATACATGTATTTATATATATATGTATATAGATATATACACACACACATACATTTCGTGGAGGGTCTTCTTCCTCCTGCCACCTGAAATCGAAACATGCCAAAAAAGGAAATCCCCCAAGGGTGGGGAGGGTGTGATTTCGATGAAGGTGTAGTGGAGTAGTTGGGCGTTTGGTTTATTTGAGTGTTTAGATGAGCGACTACAGCAGTTTTAGTTGGAGGAAAATTTGTGGTGGATTAGGTAATGCGTCAATGCGTGACTTGTGCAGGACGACTCGGGAGCAAACGTTACACAACAAACTGCAACATCACACACGCATCGGGATTTCTCTCAAAAAGACCCAACTCTGCATTTCATTCCAGCAAACGACGTTGAAGACTCGGCAGAGGATGAGAGGGGGGGAATTGTGGATTGGGTTGGGATGTCACGATTAGTAGGCTGCCTTTCTGGATCTTTTTTGAAAAAAAGCCCTTATTTTTAAGGGCTCATTTCAAAAAAAAAGGAGCCTACCAATCATTGCCACCGCATAAAGGCAAGCTCTCACTAATAAACCAGACAGGAGACATAACCCCTATACCACTGACAATATTTGGCAAAAAATATCTACCTGGGACGATGTTTGGGGAGATATGTTCCTTACAACACTATTTCGGGTACATTTGCGCTACAATGCTATTTGGGGCGCATGTCCCCGATACTACTGATTAAAGGCAAGTTGATCAGTTTGTCAGTTACGGGAAATGTAGAACAGAGAGTTCTCACAGATATGCCAAACATGATGTTGCACTTGCTGATGTTTGGGGGCGTCTCCAAGATGTGAAACTCGACAAAACTGGGTGCTCCTGCAGCTAAAGTTGGCGCAAGCAGCACGGTACTCCAGTCGCATTCATCTGAGGACCCAGGTAGGAAAAGAGGAAGAGAAAGAGACATTAGGGAAAAAAGAGCAAGAAAAAGGCAGAAAGAAAGAGAAAGCCAAATGCAAATAGAAATAGACGGATTCGTAGTCAGATGCCGCAACAATATCAGCAACAGAACAATGGAAGCATTTTTGATGCAGCCGTGGTCAAAGCTAGCGAACAACCTTGCTTGCACACTCGCATAAAGGACAAGCCTCGACATGGGGTGACACCATACCTCTCGCCACATAAGAAACACAAGTATTCGGAATTTCGTCGTGGGCAGCTTCATTTTCCACGGTATGGCCATGAGAATGCGGAGCGTGAAGAGCATAGTGGTGATGGTGGTATGTAGAGGTGGTGTGTGCGTCGTGCATTTGAAGCCCTTCTTGAAGCTGTCGTGGATCAAACAGAAAGGCTTCTTTTGTGCCAGCAGGCGGAAAGATTTCAGGCCCATCTTGTTGATTGTCTTCATTTGGAGCAGTCGAGCCATAAAGAAGTTCCATGTCTTGAAGGAACTCTGCCGACGGTTCGAGGCTGGATTCAATCAGATGCTCCGGTTTCACCACTACGCTCTGCTGATACAACACATGCATGATATTTTTCCGCATCTCTGGGCCAGCCTGAAAAGAGGATGCAAAGGGAAAAAGATGAGATTCATACAATGCTCGTGTCAGATGTGTTTATCAAGCAACAATGAAAAGCAGCCCTCAGACATCAGAGTTGCACGTGCGAAATATCAAAAAGGCCCATAAATATAAAAGCACAATCGAACCTGCTGTATCGCAATTTTGCAGCGAGCGAGTTCGCGTGTACACCAGTCGATTTCACTTTGAGTGCGATCGTACTGTGTTTCCCAGCCCTTCTTTTTTTCCTGTCCACAGTGCAATCTCATGAGCAAAATACGAGCAGGCAAGAACTGATACTAGAAATTTGTCACAGAGGACATGCACGAGATCGTTCGTGCCAGACAATCGTTTTTATCATTATGAATATATAAGTATATGTCTACCGTTTGAAGACTTTCGGACAGCTGATGTAATTTGGTGATCGTCTTTTCCATTTTGCCAATGAGTTTCAAGGCATTCTGTCCATCTTGCGACTTAGAGGCATGTGCGAGGAAACTTGATTGGATCATGTGCTTGCGCGCATCCTCCCTGCCGATCGTCAAGCGTTTATCGAGCGCAATGGTTTCTTCCAAAGCTGCATCGCGCTCGCTCAACAGCTGATCCCTGTTTGTATTCTTCTTGTTTATCTTTACGTACGCACGCGGGCTGCTACTTTCGGATGAGGCAATGAAAGACGCCTTTGATTTTTTGATGGCGGTACCCATAAGGATTGGCATGGCACTTCTCGGACGGCAGGCCAGGCGTGGCATTCCTCTCGTGCCACTGATGACTGTGAGGTTCTCTGCAACTGCATCGTGCTGACGCACAGCTCGAAATGCGTTATTTCCAAAATCCATGATACAGTTGTCTGAGAGATTCAGCTGTTTTAACGTCGAGTTCTTCTTCACAATAACCGACATTGCCTCTGTGCCCTTATTAGTGATGAGATTTCCACTCAGGTCAACGTGTTCAAGACAAGGATGCTCCGCAATAGCAGACCCAAGCTTTGCCGCCCCTTCGTCGCGAATTTCGTTTTGTTCCAGCCACAAACTCAGCAGGGTCGTTGCCACCCCAAAGCGAGTCCGAGTAAGAGCATTGACCTGCGACAAGCACTGCGCGATCTGGATTGCCCCTGCATCGCCCAAATTGGTTCGCATGCAGTAAAGATGACGTATTTTGCAGTCCACGCTCGCTAAGATTCCATGAGTGAGATATGAAACCGATGCGGGCCCAAAGTTCACCCGAGTCAGGCAGAGTGTGGTAAGGGCTCTTGAACCCTTGGTGTCGAGTGTCATCGGCAGCGAGACCTGGATGGTCTCACACATATCCTTGACATCTAGCGTTGCATGCATATCACGGACACAAAGGGTCGAAATTTGTAAGTGGCGCATCTCAGATGTGAGACTTTTGACTTGGTGACTGCTCATTGTCTCACTCATTGGTGAGACGATCAGTATACTCTTGGGCCTGCCAGGGTGTTTGGCAACCACTTGCGGCAGATACATGAGTTCCTTTTCCTCCATGACTCTGCAATGGAACGTTGCTTTGCGGCGCAAAACGTGCTCTTTTTCCAGCATTTTCAGCCTCTTAGCATTGCCCACGTACGTTTTGGCTTTGCTCGACCACACTTTCAGGCGTGCATTGATGACAGACCCGGCAATCTTTTTGTTACGAGGCTTCGGGAGGAAGTGAACAAATACCGACTGTCTTCTCTCTGGAAGTCTTGCGATGGGTTTGACTAAAAATTCGCTTTGTAGAAACCTGCGCATATAATGTTTTCATACGTGTGATATGACTCATTCATGTATGTGACGTAACTTGTGAAAAGCTGCGCACCACGGCGAGGATCAACACATTCTGCGACATGACATGACTGATTCATATTTGTGACTTGTTTCTACGTTCTATGACATGTCATAACTCATTGATGCATGTGACATTACGTGTTTGTACGTGTGACATGACTACTTCATATATGCGATATGACTCATTTATACATATGACATGACACATTCATACACGTGACATCAATCGTTCATACACGTGACAAGAATCATTCGTATGAGCGACATGACATATTCGCATGTGTGACATGACTCATTCAGATATGCATCGCACAACCCATTTAAACGCGTGCCATGACGTATTTAAAGACTCATTCATACATGTTATATGACTCAAAGGTAGTGGCAACTGCGAAGGAAACTCGTCCTCGAGCGTGGCATGACTCATTCATGAAGGTGGCATGTTCACCTGGGCCTTACAAAGTCGAAAACTGTTATTTCGGGTGGACCAACAATCTCATGGCTCTCTGAGTCTTCTAAAAGTGACTCTGGTGTTTGGTTGTACGCGGCGGTCGTAAGAAGATCTGATCTGTAAGAGTCTCTGCTACCCAAGCGTGACGAGGGCGATTGCACAGATCTCGTCATTGGTGATTGTAAAGAAAGACTTGGCGATGATGGAGAATGCCCTGTGTCTAGTGTTAAAAAAGATCGTGAAGCAGGAGTGGATTGCAGTGTTGCCCCATGTTCTGACGAGGGCAAAGGAGTTGTGGTAGCGCCTCTATTTGACAGTTGACTTGCGGTGCGAGATAACCCACCCTGCTTGTGAGACCAACCTGTTGGGCTCCCGATAGAGCGTTGAGGAACAGGCGATTGTACTGCAGATGCAGCATGAGGGGATTGGGGGACTTTATCCTCGAGGAAATCTTCAGAGTTCCCTGACGAGCTCGATTCTTCCTTCGTGGGTGCCTTCTTTTGTGGGCCAGCAGGAACAATGGCGCCTGATAAACCACAAGATGATGAACCACAACATAATGAACCACAACAAAAACCACAGCACATCCTGCAGCTGCAGCGTTTATGTACCCGTTCCCGCGATTGCATACAACTGCGCACATAAAGATGAGCGAGTTCTAGCCAGAATGGTGAGACATTTTTATATGCGTGCTTGCGCTTACTCACCAAAGATGCTGACAGAATGGTGCTTCATCACTGAGCTGAGCGTCATACCGTTGTAACCACCACGCTGTGAACTTTGCAAAGTCAATTGATCCCGAGGATGATGATGACATGAAAATAATGACGGTGAAGAATGAGTACGTGCAAAAGTCAGAGTGGATCCATGTTTGTCGGCGAACTACATACTTCTGGACAACTCAGAGTTACTTGCCTGCAGGCAAGTCTTTAGGCGCGTCTTTGAAGCTGCTTCTGAGGCCCCTTGTCCTTCGCCTCCCAGAACTCTTTGTCCTGAATATGGCTTGAAAGCATCCGTTCTGACATTCTGCCTCCAATTTCGACGACTCGTTTTTCCTGTCGCAATGACCTTGCCGTTTGGAATGCAGGACGGGGTGGCCAGGGCGTGGAGAAATGCAGTTTTCGTCAGTCTGTAGGAAACAATGCAACTCGACATCAAGATATAGGATGGTGGTTACGAATTGGTGGAGTTCTTACAGGCATGTCTGCCACAGTCCCCTCGTAATCGCGAATCATGTTTTCGTGTTTGGCTTCTTCTATTTGGTCATGTGAAGCCAAGCAGAGGGGGAAGGGCTGCGAATCGCCTTGGTCATCGCTCATACTTTTGGCCGCCATCACCAGTTCCCACCTGTTTGGCAGGACATACCCACCTGGTGGTATGAAAATAGTTAACAACTAACGTATACGTGCACACGAGACATTAAACACCAAAATATACTTGCGAGCGCAAGTGCTTGTGTGCATGCAAGTGGCATGTGCCTACAAGAGCGTGCTGCATATTTTGCACAGCAGCAAATACATATTTGAAGGACAGCTAAGGAAGCAGCAGCTTTTCCCATAACGGAAGCAGCATCATCAGATTCTAATTAGAAGAGAGCCTGCAATTCCGGGAATCTTAAGAACACTCAAGAAGCTGCTGCTGCTGCAAAGCAGCAAAGCAGCAGCAGTTACATGCAGATAGGCAGTAGCAGACGCACAATCTCACCTTTTTCGACACCATCAACGGACCACTCAACAAAAACAACAACGCGGCCATCTCCGGTTATTTCCTCTGATTCGATCCTTTCTTCCTCCGTTCCACACAACATTTCTGCAGATTTTCGTTCCTGCCTCCCAGTTTTCTCCTGAGTTTCTATGATTCCGTCGCCCCTGACGATTCTAGCGATTCGACCCGCCAATCCTCCAGCATCTTGCTCTATTTGGGCTGCACAACCTCGGGTTGGCATGACATACTGCCCAATTTCCGCGGGTGCGTCAGCACCTGATTGTGAAGTTTGTCACATCACTAAACCTACATTCTCGTGAAATACGTCACACTTTATATCACACACATGAACACACATAGACACAGACATAGACGCAGACACAGACACAGACACAGACGCAGACACAGACACAGACACAGACACAGACACAGACACAGACACAGACACAGACACAGACACAGACACAGACATACGCATGCACACACATACACGCACACACAGACACGCATACACACACAAACTCACACACACACACACGCACACGCATACGCACACACACACATGTTGTGCATGTACATGCGCATACACGCGCATACAGACAATTGCACAAGCACGAGAACATACACACACGCATGCACATGCATGTGCACATGCATATATATAAGGCACAACACGAAATGGAAAAGGATACTTTGGTACCGATTCGTTGCTGCACCCCGCCATAGTGTCGCACGAACTGGTGCCATGCGCCAAAAACCTGTCCCGCGGTGAATCCCACAGTGCTCAATGCCCAAGCTTCCAACCCCGGTAGGAAGAGCAAACTGCCCAATTTTGCGAGATGCTGTGCATCCGCACTGTTCTCGTCCTCCGAGCCACTTGCTTCGGACCCATCTTCGCACAACATGTTTATTGACATGCGATTCAGTTCCCCTCTCTAGAAGCGAGCCAGCTGGAAGCGAGCAGTCGAGTCGTTTGTCACGATCTAAAATTCAGAAAGAATGAAAGAAAGGTAGAAGTTTATTGGGTAGTTAGGGAGATTGATTGTGGAAATTGGTTAGCCCGAGGATGCATGCCAGTCCACTAACATTGTGATCTGTTTTACCCACTAGGAGGGGATCTGATTGGGTCTGCCATAAACTAGGTAATGCTCCGGTTCTCCAGCCCGGGACAGGTTCTTGGGTCCTAAGTGTCTAATCGGGTGTTCGCCATCCGCTTAGTCCAGTGAGTAGGTTGGGTCTTTGAAAACAAAGAAAGAAAGAGAAAGAAAGAAAGATGAGTTTCGCGAACCGCGGAGAACGGGGGCGCACCTGGCTGAGGGCGCTGCCAAGGACACTGGATACGTGCGCGCTACCGTCTTTCCAGCCCGCATCGCCTCGTCGAAACACATTTCGCCGCTCGCATCAGTGCGATCGTTCGGGCTGTTTTCCACCCTTGGCGAGGGTCGCATTTCTCTGGTGGCCGAGGTTGAGTGCCTCGACCTCTAGCTGAGGGCACTGTCAAGGACACTGGATACGTGCACGCAACCGTCTTTCCGGCCCGCATCGCCTCGGACACGTTTTGCTGCTCGCAACAGTGCAATCGTTAGGGCCGTTTTCCACCATTGACGAGGGTCGTATTTCTCTGATGGCCGGGGTTGAGTGCGTCGACCTCTGCACACGGCGGAGGCGACAGCGCTCGTAGTGCCAATACCAAAAGAAAAACGATCCTTCTGATGCCCCGCAAGGTAGTGCCTAAGGCAAAATAGGACGCGTTCGAGCATATCCGTGGGAAACGATGGACTGTGGTCAAGCAACTGAGTGACAGGCAGCAGGCATCGCTGCACAAAGACACGCGACAGCGGGAGCGCTACACCAGGAAAAGGTGTGCGACGAATATGTTCCAGCAACTGAGCGACGGGTGGCCGGCTGACGCGCAGCGGATGCAAGACAACACCCTGGGTCACGGTGACCACACACAATCTCCCTGCGCGGGCTTGGCTCTGTGCATTGTGCATGTTCCACGAACACAACCTGAAACACAATCGACGTCGCAAAAGACCGACGTCGACAAAGCCCTTTGTGTGCGCTTATGTTTTCCTTGCTGCCGCGTGCTATGCCCTTACCCGTGCATGCCCATTGTGCAGGCATGTCGGGCCCGACACTCATTGAACATGCACCTGTCCGTCATGCCCGCTGTTGTCGGTGCTTTTTATCGCTGTGTGCGGAAATACTCTCGCTATACCCCATGGCCCTTCTCTCTCTCTCTTCTGTCCAACCTCCACTCTCTCCCCCCCTTCCCAGGCTCACGCATGAGGGGAGGGGTAATCCCCTCCGCGCGCGTCATGTGTGTATCCGCGTGCGTGTTTGCGTGTGCGTGCATGGCATCATCTGTGTGCCTGTGTGCGTGCGTGTGTGTGCGTGCGAGTTTGTTTTGGTGTGTGTGCGTGCGTGTGTACGTGTGTGTGTCTGCGCGTGCGTGTATGCGTCTGTGTGTGTGCGTGTGCGTGTGCGAATGCCATGTGTCTGTGTGTGGGCACGTATGCATGTGTGTGCGTGCGTGCGTGCGTGCGTGTAAGTATCTGCGCCTTTCCCTCCTATCTACCATATGTTCCCAGGAATCTGACAAGCGCCATGGCCTCTCTCTCACAATGTCGGGGGTTTACTCATGCTTGTTTGGGTCTGGAACATTTTGGTTGCGTACCATGATGTTCCAGACTTCCACAAACATGACCGTTTGCATGAGTATATGTATGTGCGTATGCTCGGGTGCATGACTGCACCGCTGTATGTACATGTTGTCTGCACCGCTGTATGTACATAACACACACATACACGCACACACAACACACACACCACACAATAATGCACTTTCCACAAAACTGTTCTTCCACGAAATCTCTCTCAAATCTTCGGACCGAAACATCCGAATTACTCGGACGAATCAGCACCTCGGAGTTAGATCCCCAATCCTTTTGCTTTGTTTAGTCTAATTTTGTACTTTTGTGTATGTGCGCATGCATGTATCCGTGTGCTCATCTACCTCCTTGATCTTTTCTAGCGTTGTGCAGCCCAATCCTTCGGGTGCGAGCGCACCTCAGAATCGATATCTGGGGTAGGAGAGGTTTTGTGTATGTGCGCATGTATGTACGTAGCTTGTGTTTTCATTCCTTTTAGTGCGCTGGTCTGTGATCTGCTGCCAAGAAGATTGTTATCATGGCTTGGCCAAAGGTGCATTGCCAGAAGAGTATCTTAGTCACAATTTTGACGAGCACTGCTTGGAGGATACTAGGCTTATTTGATGCCTTTCCTACCCTAGTGTGGGGGCACCATGGATCCCTAGGTGCTACGTTTCTTGGTAGTTAGGGGGATTGATTGTGAGAATTGGTTAGCCCGAGGATGCATGCCAACCCACCAACATCGTGATCCGAGGATGTTTTACGCCCGAGGATGCATGCCAGCCCACTAACATTGTGATCTGTTTTACCCACTAGGAGGGGATCTCATTGGGTCTGCCATAAACTAGGCAATGCTCCGGTTCTCCAGCCCGGGACAGGTTCTTGGGTCCTAAGTGTCTAATCGGGTGTTCGCCATCCGCTTAGTCCAGTGATTAGGTTGGGTCTTCGAAAATAAAGAAAGAAAGAAAGAAAGAAGGCGCATTGCAGAAGAAACGAGCACTGCTTGAAGGACATTAGGCTTATTGGGTGGATTTCCTACCCTAGTGGGGGGGCACCATTGATCCCTGGGCGCTACGTTTCTTGGTAGGGAGATTGATTGTTGTAATTAGTTAGCCCTAGAATACATGCCAGCCCACCAACATTGTGATCTGTTTTCCCCATTTGTTGGGGATCTGTTTAGGTCTCCAGTAAACTAGGTAATGCTCCGGTCCTCCGGTCCACAGGTTCTTGGGTCCTAAGTGGCGAATTGGGTGCTCGCCATGCGCTTAGTCCCGGCAGTGGTTAGGTTGGGTCTTCGAAAATACAAAAAGAAAGAAACAAAGGTAAAGGCGTTGGGTCTTAGAAACCCAAAAAAGAAAGAAAGGTGATTTAAAAAAAAATAGAGATTCCCCGCCGCTGTAGAATACAACAAGGCAAGAGTGTGCACAGACCTTGATTAGCAGTGATGGCTCGCCTACGAGCGAGCGAGCGGACCAACGGACCGCCGAATCTGAGGCTCACCAGTGCATCCAGTTATAGGTGTGTGGGCAAATGCGCCATCTATTTGTGTGGCAAGGCGAGCATCTCGAGTCGTTTGTCACGATCCAAAGTTGAGAAAGAAAGAAAGATTACGAAAAAAGACACGAGGATGGAAAATGCGAGGAGTGCAATGGGGCTGGCAGCAAGCCCCAGCCAGAGCGCGGGCTGCCAGTGCCTGCAGCGGGTCTGCACACCTTGGCTTCGCCAGTCTGTGCCTTTTCGAGGTCGCACCACGCTGCTGCATCGCCTAGAACTGCTCCTAGCAGATGCGCCTTCAGTCGCATCTTAAAATTGGCAGAAGCGACAGGGTAGCGACACGCCAGATAGTGCAGAAGACACTCACACTGCAACACTCCTGGGCAATACCCCGGGTGATCCACAAACAATCCCCCCGCACGTGCTTTCCTCTGTTCCCTGTGCATGTTTGCACAAACACAAGCGCAAAAACGTTGGCTCGGTCGGCAGACCCACCAATGTTGACGAGCATGCGTGTCTGTGG
>Ga0335398_10009485_pt1 | contig 11236 bp, 7 predicted proteins | sample BON03_FD_205742 | JGI IMG/M metagenome (GOLD analysis project Ga0335398, IMG submission 205742) | Freshwater microbial communities from Lake Bonney liftoff mats and glacier meltwater in Antarctica - BON-03 (spades assembly) (version 2) | ecosystem: Environmental > Aquatic > Freshwater > Ice >...
AAATATCACTTCATAAGGAAAGTCAGGATCATCTTCAGTAGGATCATCACCTCCATAACCAGTAACATAATATTCCCATTCTCCTGTTTCTTCATCTCCATCATGATCACATGCTTTTTTTAGATGTAAAGCTTTTAATTTCATTAACCATTTATCATACACATTTCGGTCTCTTAAGCCTTGTAATCCAAAATTGAAAATCCCATCTAAATCAGTTGCCATGATTGTTTTTGTTTAATTAATTTAGTTCAAAATTAATAGTTAAACACAAGTACTCATCTAGTACCGAATTTCTTTTGAATTATAAAGTTAAATTTCCTTAAAATTTAACGCTAAATTTTCACACATTCAGTTAAGTGGCGTATTTTTGATTTATAATTAACATATTAGAGATGACTAAATTTTATATTATTACATTCATTTGGATACTAATAGACTTTTATTGTTTTCAAGCAGTTAAAACTGTCACTACTAACTCAAGACCGCTAACTATTAATGTTGTTAATTGGACCTATTGGTTATTTGATGTGTTATTGGTTTCTAGTATACTTTTCTGCGCTATAACCGGACAGTTTAAGGTTGGGCCAAACCAAGGGTTAATGCATATTTTATTCGGTTTAATGATACTTTCTTTAGCTCCTAAAATTATTTTACTGCCTTTTTTATTAATTGAAGATATTATAAGGATAATTAATGGTACCTATACTTGGGCGGTTTCTTTAAGGACTTCAGAAGTTAAAACAACTCCTTTTTTTAGTGATAGAAGAAAATTTGTAAGTCAAGTAGGTTTGGGTTTGGCTGCAATCCCATTTTTTGGAATCATATATGGTTTAATGAAAGGTAAGTACGAATACCGCATACATAAAGTGAAATTGACATTTAAAGATTTGCCTGAGGCTTTCCATGGCTTTAAAATTACTCAATTGTCTGATATTCATTCGGGTAGTTTTGATAATAAGGTTGCTGTGGAACGAGGTATAGCTTTAGCAAATGCACAAAAAAGTGATTTATTAGTTTTTACTGGAGATTTAGTGAATAATTCTGCAGATGAAATGAATGATTGGATTGAAAGTTTTTCAGAATTAACAGCTCCAATGGGTAAATACTCAATCTTGGGCAATCATGATTACGGCGATTACACTCAATGGGAAAGTGAGCAATTAAAAACTGAAAATTTTGAGCGTTTAAAAGAAGTACACAAAGAAATAGGCTTTAAATTGTTGTTGAATCAACATGTTAAAATTGAGAAAGATAATCAAACAATTAGTTTGTTGGGAGTTGAAAATTGGGGATTGAGAGGTTTTCATCAATATGGAGATTTAGACAAAGCTTTAGAGGGTATTCATAACGATGAATTTAAATTATTGTTATCTCATGATCCTTCACATTGGGGGGCTCAAACTTTAGATCACGAAAAACACATTCATTTAACGCTTTCTGGTCACACTCATGGAATGCAGTTTGGCATTGAAATACCAGGTTTTAAATGGAGTCCAATCAAATATATCTATCCACAGTGGGCTGGTGCTTACGAAAAAAACAATAAATATATTTACGTAAATAGAGGTTTTGGATTTTTAGGATTTCCAGGAAGAGTAGGGATATTACCAGAAATAACGGTAATTGAATTGTTGAGAGGGTAATCAAACTTTCCCTCTCAAAAACAACCCAGTATAATTATCCTCTTCTAAAATTAAACTTTCAGGAGTTCCTTCGAAAATTATATTTCCTCCTTCTCCACCACCTTCAGGGCCAATGTCAATCACCCAATCAGCACATTTAATAACTTCAGTGTTGTGTTCAATTACGATGATTGAATGCCCATTGTTTATCAATTCATTAAAGGCGATAATCAGTTTGTTGATGTCGTGAAAATGCAAGCCTGTTGTGGGTTCGTCAAATATAAATAGGGTAGAAGGAGAGCTTCCGCCTTTTGCAAGAAATGAAGCTAATTTAATTCGTTGCGCTTCTCCACCACTCAAAGTACTTGAAGATTGACCAAGTTTGACATATCCTAAACCAACATTTACCAAAGGTTGAATTTTCTCAACTATTTTTTGTTCAATTTTTTCAGTGCCTTCTTTGAAAAAATCTAATGCTGATTGAATATCCATTTCAAGAATGTCAGAAATGTTTTTTCCGCGGTATTCCACTTCTAATGTTTCTGATTTATAGCGTTTTCCATTACAATTATCACAAGGTAAATGAACATCTGCCATAAACTGCATTCCAACTGTAATTTCTCCTTCGCCCTCACAGACTTCACATCTTCCTCCTTCAACATTAAAACTAAAAAAACCAGGTTTATATCCTCTCATTTTAGATAATTGTTGACGGCAAAATACATCTCTGATGTCATCAAAAGCTTTCACATAAGTGATGGGATTACTTCTGGATGATTTACCTATTGGATTTTGATCAATGAATTCTACTTCTTTAACCATTTTGAAATCACCTGTTAATTCAGAGAAATCCCCTTGGAAATCCCCAAATTGTCCTAATTCTTTTTTAAGAGCTGGATATAAAATGTCTTTTATTAATGTTGATTTTCCTGAACCACTCACACCAGTAATACACACCAAGCTATTTAAAGGGAAGTCAACCGAAATGTTTTTTAAGTTGTTTTGACGAGCTCCTTTTATTGTTAACTTGTTTTTAGAAGTTCTTCTCTTTGCTGGAACTGGAATGAGTTCTTTTCCAGTAAGGTATTTAGCAGTTAAGCTTATATCACTGTCTATCAGTTGGTTGAATTGCCCTTGAAAGACTACTTCACCACCGTAAACTCCAGCCATTGGACCGATATCTATAATTTCATCGGCAGCTTTCATCATTTCTTCTTCATGCTCAACAACAATAACAGTGTTCCCTAAATCACGAAGGTTTTTCAAAACGTGGATCAAACGATGGGTATCTCTTGGGTGAAGACCTATACTTGGCTCGTCTAAAATATACATCGAACCTACTAAACTACTGCCTAAAGATGTCGCTAAATTAATACGTTGAGATTCTCCTCCAGAAAGTGAATTTGATTGACGGTTCAGAGTTAGGTAGCTTAATCCTACTTCATTCAAAAATGATAAACGATTAATTATTTCAGGTAGAATTCGTTTAGCTACTTGTCTGTCAAAATCATTTAATTCTAATTTACGAAAGAATTCAACGCTTTCAGAAACAGGCATCAGAACTACATCTGTTACCGATTTTTGATTTACTAAAACATAATTCGCATCTTTTCTCAAACGCGTTCCTTTACAGTCAGGACATTCTGTTTTACCTCTATATCGAGACAGCATTACTCTGTATTGAATTTTATAGGTTTGAGATTCTAGAAATTTAAAAAACTCATTTAGTCCAGTAAAATACTGATTTCCATCCCATAGAAGTTGATATTCTTTTTTAGTTAGTTCTGTAATAGTTCTGTGAATTGGAAAGTTAAATTTTTTCGCATTAAATACGAGTCCATTTAAATATTCTCCCATTACTTCTCCTTTCCAAGGAACAATTGCACCTTCGTAAACAGATAAACTTTTATTAGGGAAAACTAAATTTGGATCAACACCGATAACTTGACCAAATCCTTCACATTTTTTACAAGCACCAAATGGATTGTTAAAAGTAAAGAAATGATCACTAGGCTCTTGAAATTCCATTCCATCTAATTCAAACTTTGTTGAAAATGGATGGAAAGTATCTTCATCGGGTAGATAAATTTCACATAAACCTTCTCCTTCAGTAAATGCTAAGCCAATGGAATCGCTTATACGACCCATTTCCTCTTCATTGGAAAAGTCGATTTTTATTCTGTCTATTAATAAGAAAGCTTCTTCAATTTTTGAAGGTAGATCTTTTATAACTTCCTCAATTTCAATTGTTTCTTTATTTAATAAAAGTCGAACATAACCTTGGTCTTTCAAGAGGTTTAGTTGTCGTTCAATTCCATATTTTTTAAAACCAATGATAGGAGCTAAAATCATAGCTCTTTTTCCTTCGCCTGAAGATTTTAAGAAGTCGACCACATCTGATACAGTATGTTTTTTAACTTCTAAACCTGAAATAGGAGAGATTGTTTTTCCTACTCTCGCAAATAAGATTTTAATGTAGTTGTATATTTCGGTACTTGTTCCAACTGTTGAACGAGGATTATTAGAAATTACTTTTTGTTCAATCGCAATGGCAGGAGATATGCCTTTTATGTAATCGGTTTCGGGTTTATTTAATTTACCTAAAAATTGTCGTGCATAAGAAGATAAACTTTCAATGTATCTTCTTTGTCCTTCAGCATATAAAGTATCAAAAGCTAAAGAAGATTTTCCAGAACCAGACAGACCAGTAATAACAGTTAATTTTCCATGTGGAATTTTAACGTCAATATTCTTAAGGTTGTGAACCCTCGCTCCTTTAATTTCAATGTATTTCTGCATGATTGAATTTTTATTAAATACGGATTCAAAGATAATGAATATCACTACTAAAATCCCATTTCACTCAATCAAAACACCATTTTAAATAATAAACCCTTCGAAAACTAAATTTAAGTTTGCACGTTAACATATTTTGTGTATTTTCGTTTCAATAAATACTTCAAATTAAAAGCGATAGGCCTATAGATAATAATTCTACTTTTTAACATTTCAGGTAATAAAACAAATTGTTTTACTTTAAAAAGTGAATTATGATTAATAAGCAAATGGAAGATCGCGATCTCATAAACGCATACATTAACGGAAACGAAAAAGCATTCGAAATTTTATTGATGCGTCATAAAAATAAAATATACCGTTTTATTGGGATGAAATTGAAAGACAGTGATTTAACTGAAGATGTTTTTCAAGATACATTTATTAAAATCATTAACAATTTAAAATCAGGATCATACAATGAAGAAGGTAAGTTTTTACCTTGGGCATTGAGAATCGCACACAATTTAGTCATTGATCATTTTAGACGTGTTTCAAGAGTAAGAATGATTTCTGAATCTTCTTCTAAAAGTGTTGATTTTAATATATTTAGCACGCTTAAGGTGCAAGATGAAAATATTGAAGAATCCATTACCAGAGGTGAGTTAGAGTCTCAAATGGTTGATTTGGTTGAGTATCTTCCAGAACCTCAAAGAAATATTTTAAAAATGAGACTTTTTCAAGATTTATCATTTCAAGATATTTCAGAAATGGAACAAATTAGTATCAATACAGCTTTAGGAAGAATGCGATATGCTTTAATTAATTTAAGAAAATTAATTGAAAAACATGAAATGGTTTTAGAATGTTGAATTTTATGTATCGTATTCGCGTATACGATTCGCGAATACGATTTTCGTAAAATCACATCGATTTAATATGTCTCTCTTTTTTTTCTTCGTAAATATCAGCAATCGTAATTAAAATACTAGTTTCTTCAACATCTCCAAAATCAGCATTAATGGCAGTTCCAAATGTTTTCATAGAAGGAGAAAGTCCCATATAGATGTTTACTAAAGGAGGGATAAATTCACCTCTTTCTTTTACGAATGAATTTAAAACTTTAAAGCCTTCTTTGAATTCTAATCCTTCTAGTTGTTTTTCAAAAAGTGTAGAATCACATTGTTGCACCAATGGATGAAAAGGATGCATTAAACTCTCTCTATCTGGAAAATAATGGTGCATAAAGTGAAGTAAAAAGTCGCGACTTTCCATATTGTAATTCGGGTACATTGTAACTTTACCGAAAAAGTATTTAATTTCAGGATTTTGAACTATTAAAGCACCTAATCCGTCCCAAATATTATCCAATGCAAACAATCCTTTTTTTGCATTTACAGTAGGCTGAAAATCAGGCTGAACGAAGCTTCTACCTAATTCAATAGTGTAAGGTAAATAATCTTCAATAAATTTTTCTGAAAAATCAAAATAATGACTTGTAGAAAGCAGGATTTCTTTGCTTGGCAAGTTGAGAGTCTTAGAGCATTTGATGTAACGATATCCACCAATAATCGCTTCGTCTTCAGGAGACCAAACGATTAATTGCTCGTAACAAATTTCATTGGTATCAAACTCATCTAAATCAACAGGTTCACCCGTTCCGCCTCCAGAAGCTCTAAATGTAACCTCTCTTAACCGTCCAATTTCCAGTAAAGTATGTGGTGCATTGTATTGATTGACAATGTATATTTCATTGTTTCCTTTTCTTGTTTTACGAATAAAACGGTCGCTATTCAATTCTTTTTTTAGAATTTCTTTATCGACTGCTGCTATAATTTCTTTTTTAGGATTCATAATTTATCGATTTCGTAATTCGTAAACTTTATTTTTCACCCAGAATGCTTGTTTTCGTTCGCTTAATTCCTGCGGTAATTTTTCAAAAGGAATTGGTTCACCAACAATGATTCGAATGTGTTTGTTGTGTAATTTAAAAAATTCATTCGACAAATACAACATTTCTATATTTGCTTTTATTCCTATTTTTTTTCTAAAGTTAGATAGTCGGTAAAAGAAATTAGAAAGATGGCCGTCAATATAAATAGGGACGATGGTTCTTTGATGGGCTTTAGACATCGTGATGAATGTTTTTCTCCATTCTAAATCCATTATTTCGCCATTTATTTTTCTACTTACTAATCCTGCTGGAAAAATACATACAGCTTCATCTGCTGCAAATAGATTTGCTAATTGGTCTCGTTTTGAAAGGGAGTTTTTACCGTGTTTGTTTACTCCAAGGAAAATTCCGTTTAGGTTTTTAAGATTTAATAATATATCATTAACGATGAATTTTAAATCTTCACGATGGCCTTTTAATGAAGCAACTAAAGCCATAGCATCCATTCCTCCAAGAGGGTGGTTCATTGCTAAAACAATTTTACCAGAAGTTGGAATGTTTTCAATTCCAATAAATTCGATGTCAACCTTTAATAATTTAATGACGTTTTCACAAAATTCGATATCGTAATTGTCTTTGTTGTCAAATAAAAATTTATTGATTTCTTTTTGGTGAAGAATTCGTTCGAGATACCGAATAATAAAACTGGGAATCCATCTATATGTAGTTGGATTTTTGCTTTTAATTATATTACGGACATCAATAAATTTTTCTTCACTCATACAAACGCGAAAATAAGATAAAAGATTTAAGTTTTCAAGTTTAATACTAAATTTTCAACTGTACAAATTTTTGGGACAGTTGAAAATACAAGCGGAAGATGGTAAAATACGCACAACTGATGTTGCTGACACAGAACAACTTTTTACATTTAACCAATCTATTCCTTCGCCCAAAACCGAACCTTTTAAACAATGGTTGGCTAAAGTAGGTTCAGAAGGTGTTTCGGAAATTAAAAATGATTTAATTCAATAAATATTTTCAGATTTATTGATGAGTACATTATACCAATTATAAGTAGTCCAATATTTTGATATTGGATTTCTCCCTCCCATATTTTTGGACTATATATTAATTTAATTTATGTCGTCACCCTTATTGTTACAGTAAAAGAAAATTCACTAACAAGCTACTTAAACCACTGGAAGAAGTAAGTGAGTTTATAACAAACGCTATCAAAGATTTGACCAAGGAAAATATTCAAAAAATTTGCACGTTGTGATTTGCTTTCAAAATTGTTATTTTTACGGATAGAACACAACAATTCATTTTGGTATTACGGTACACAAATTGTTGTGATTTGCTTTCAAAATTGTTATTTTTACGGATAGAACACAACCTACCTACTGATAGTATAATTATAGCAATGTTGTGATTTGCTTTCAAAATTGTTATTTTTACGGATAGAACACAACTGCCGTAGATGAGTTATGTAAGCCTATGCGGTTGTGATTTGCTTTCAAAATTGTTATTTTTACGGATAGAACACAACAGTTCTATTTGGATTTAATAGCTAACATTGGTTGTGATTTGCTTTCAAAATTGTTATTTTTACGGATAGAACACAACAACATCCAAATAAATAGGTATAGTAAAATCGTTGTGATTTGCTTTCAAAATTGTTATTTTTACGGATAGAACACAACTAGAAAGAAGTTACTTCTTTCTTTCTACGAGTTGTGATTTGCTTTCAAAATTGTTATTTTTACGGATAGAACACAACAATTTTGAAAGATTTGCTAATTTTCCAACAGTTGTGATTTGCTTTCAAAATTGTTATTTTTACGGATAGAACACAACAGTTAGAGAATTACTCAACAGTAAAAGTCGTTGTGATTTGCTTTCAAAATTGTTATTTTTACGGATAGAACACAACTTATTGCGCTACCAACTTTATTGCCGTCTGTTGTGATTTGCTTTCAAAATTGTTATTTTTACGGATAGAACACAACGTCATAATTGTACTTTTCCATCCACTCCTGTTGTGATTTGCTTTCAAAATTGTTATTTTTACGGATAGAACACAACTCTTAGAGATAGTTGAGGAACAATTAAAGAGTTGTGATTTGCTTTCAAAATTGTTATTTTTACGGATAGAACACAACCAAATGGCTATGTTCAAATATTCCTCTGAAGTTGTGATTTGCTTTCAAAATTGTTATTTTTACGGATAGAACACAACCTTGCGACATCAAGTAATGATTTAGCAGGCGTTGTGATTTGCTTTCAAAATTGTTATTTTTACGGATAGAACACAACTTACTACTCACACGCCTGACAGTTTACAGTGTTGTGATTTGCTTTCAAAATTGTTATTTTTACGGATAGAACACAACACAGATATTCAAAATTCATTTTGGTATTACGTTGTGATTTGCTTTCAAAATTGTTATTTTTACGGATAGAACACAACCAAACCAAACGATGCTAAATAAGGACTCCAGTTGTGATTTGCTTTCAAAATTGTTATTTTTACGGATAGAACACAACAAGTTTTCACGGGTTAGCACAATATTACAAGTTGTGATTTGCTTTCAAAATTGTTATTTTTACGGATAGAACACAACCGTGGACATTTCCACAAACGTGGGTTTTTAGTTGTGATTTGCTTTCAAAATTGTTATTTTTACGGATAGAACACAACTTTGCATTTCGCTTTAAAAAACTGGGTTAAGTTGTGATTTGCTTTCAAAATTGTTATTTTTACGGATAGAACACAACAAGTTATTTTAAAAGAATTAAGGACAGCAAGTTGTGATTTGCTTTCAAAATTGTTATTTTTACGGATAGAACACAACTTTTACTTCTTTATGTTGGTAAATGCCGAAGTTGTGATTTGCTTTCAAAATTGTTATTTTTACGGATAGAACACAACGAGCGTTTGGTGATGAATACACAAATCTTAGTTGTGATTTGCTTTCAAAATTGTTATTTTTACGGATAGAACACAACTGAAGTCAATGGTAATGATTGGTATGTTAAGTTGTGATTTGCTTTCAAAATTGTTATTTTTACGGATAGAACACAACTTAGTAATTGAAGTTGAAGAGCCAGAAGAAGTTGTGATTTGCTTTCAAAATTGTTATTTTTACGGATAGAACACAACATAGATAGAGATTTAGTCGTTAGGACAGCGGTTGTGATTTGCTTTCAAAATTGTTATTTTTACGGATAGAACACAACCAAATGAACTTAATCGATAAATTAAAAGCGGTTGTGATTTGCTTTCAAAATTGTTATTTTTACGGATAGAACACAACCCAAACGATAATATAATTATCTCTATGGCTGTTGTGATTTGCTTTCAAAATTGTTATTTTTACGGATAGAACACAACTCTCTTGAATTTTTGGCACAATCGAACTTGGTTGTGATTTGCTTTCAAAATTGTTATTTTTACGGATAGAACACAACTTTAATCGTTTGTTATGTCCCCAGTCATCAGTTGTGATTTGCTTTCAAAATTGTTATTTTTACGGATAGAACACAACTCTAGAATCTCACTATTTCGCTTCGTTATCGTTGTGATTTGCTTTCAAAATTGTTATTTTTACGGATAGAACACAACAACACCTGGAAAAGGAAAAAACGGAACTGCGTTGTGATTTGCTTTCAAAATTGTTATTTTTACGGATAGAACACAACAAAGACATTAATACTTACTTCGCTTCAAATGTTGTGATTTGCTTTCAAAATTGTTATTTTTACGGATAGAACACAACGATGATTATGGATTCATTGAAGGATTAATAGTTGTGATTTGCTTTCAAAATTGTTATTTTTACGGATAGAACACAACTCAAAAATTAAATTTTGTTGCCCGCCTTTTGTTGTGATTTGCTTTCAAAATTGTTATTTTTACGGATAGAACACAACACTTTTACTTTGTTTTCTAAATTGGTACATGTTGTGATTTGCTTTCAAAATTGTTATTTTTACGGATAGAACACAACTTTGGTATCTGTACCATTGTACTCTACTATGTTGTGATTTGCTTTCAAAATTGTTATTTTTACGGATAGAACACAACTTCAAAGTGAAACAAGAGAATACTTTGATGTTGTGATTTGCTTTCAAAATTGTTATTTTTACGGATAGAACACAACAGTGGAACAATTACGAAACGACTACTTTATGTTGTGATTTGCTTTCAAAATTGTTATTTTTACGGATAGAACACAACTTATTTGATGACGGTGTAATTTTGAATATGTTGTGATTTGCTTTCAAAATTGTTATTTTTACGGATAGAACACAACTGTCAAATCCTAAAACTTTAACAGTGTGGTGTTGTGATTTGCTTTCAAAATTGTTATTTTTACGGATAGAACACAACAAAATCATCGTACACTGTACACTTTTAGCTGTTGTGATTTGCTTTCAAAATTGTTATTTTTACGGATAGAACACAACTCTTAAACTAAAATTGAAATACGCGCCACTGTTGTGATTTGCTTTCAAAATTGTTATTTTTACGGATAGAACACAACATTGAATCAATAAAATCAAAGTTACCACTAGTTGTGATTTGCTTTCAAAATTGTTATTTTTACGGATAGAACACAACACAAAGCGTACCAAAAAAGATACAAGTGAAGTTGTGATTTGCTTTCAAAATTGTTATTTTTACGGATAGAACACAACTCAAAAGCAATTGACACAAATGTATGGTGGGTTGTGATTTGCTTTCAAAATTGTTATTTTTACGGATAGAACACAACATTTCTAAGGCTGTTAATGTCTTTCCAGTAGTTGTGATTTGCTTTCAAAATTGTTATTTTTACGGATAGAACACAACAATGGAGAAACATACACGTTCTTGCATTCAGTTGTGATTTGCTTTCAAAATTGTTATTTTTACGGATAGAACACAACCCACCTTGAA
>Ga0335398_10009489_pt1 | contig 11234 bp, 7 predicted proteins | sample BON03_FD_205742 | JGI IMG/M metagenome (GOLD analysis project Ga0335398, IMG submission 205742) | Freshwater microbial communities from Lake Bonney liftoff mats and glacier meltwater in Antarctica - BON-03 (spades assembly) (version 2) | ecosystem: Environmental > Aquatic > Freshwater > Ice >...
AGCACCAAACTGATGGCGTCTAGTTTAAATTCTTTCGGGTACTTTTTTCTTGTGGTCATTTCAATTGCTCCAGTTTTGAGTATTATCTCTTAACTAGGCTGTTCTAATCCATTAGACCACGTCAAATATTAGTAAACTAAGCTGATTCTATTAATGTGTTTGACTTGCTTTTAGTCAAGACTAATGACCAATATTCAAAATTATGTTGAAGATTAATCCGTCTATGTCAAATTACGATGGACTTATCTGGCCAGAAATTGATAGTTGGAGATAGTGCACCGGGTTTAGGGATATATCCGTATAAAAATTCTCTCGATACATAGCTTTACACGGGTAATTTGAAATGAAATCAAAACAAGTTTTAGCCTTTAGCGCCAAACCTTATGATCAATCTTTTTTATCTATTGCCGCAGAAGCGCTGGGTAATTTTAAGTTTGATTGTTTAAGCTTTCCGTTAAATCCTATTAGTGCTCAGATGGCGAAAGACTATGAGGTTGTTAGCCCCTTTGTAAATGATGATATATCTGAAGATACTTTAAAAGTATTGTCTCAAGGTGGGACGAAATTGATAGCGCTACGCTGTGCAGGATATAACAATGTTGATTTAGTGGCGGCAGAAAGGTTGGGTATAAAGGTTGTCAATGTTCCATCTTATTCACCACATGCGGTAGCTGAGTACGCTATTGCCTTAATGCTTGCCTTGAGTCGCAATATTCCTAAAGCTTGCAATCGAGTTAAAGAAGGAAATTTTTCATTAAATGGTTTATTAGGGTTTAATTTTTACCAAAAGACAGTGGGTATTATTGGTGGAGGGAAAATTGGACAACTTGTGGGTGAACGCTTGAAAGCATTCGGCTGTGAAATTTTAGTTTACGAACCTTATAACATCGAAGCATGTGAAGCATTAGGTTTCGAGCTCGTTAATCTAGATAGCTTGTGTGCACAATCAGACATTATTACCTTACATTGCCCATTAGTCTCAAATACTCGTCATATCATTGATGCCAAGACAATTGCTAATATGAAGCAAAGCGTGATGTTAATCAATACTAGCCGTGGTGGATTATTAGATACTAAAGCCGTTTTAGGTGCCATTAAGAGTCGTAAAATTGGCTATTTGGGCATTGATGTCTATGAAGAAGAAGGTACTTTATTTTTTGATGACCACTCATCAGACATTATTCAAGATGATGTTTTAGAACGTTTGATTACTTTTCCAAATGTCATAGTGACTGGACATCAAGGTTATTTTACAGAAGAAGCATTACAGCATATATGTCTAACAACAGTGACTAACATTATGCAATTTAAAAGTAATCAACCCCTAACCAATCAGCTCATTGTCTAGCTATCTAAAAGAAGATTATTTTATTAAAAAATCGATATAAATTTGTACCTTAGTTTGTGGAAGATTTTAGTGTGAATCTTCTACAGAAAAATGCTGTTACGTAGATGCTTTATAACAAGTGGAGCCTAATAATTATTAACCAGAAAGAGGTGAAGATTTTGAATGATTTGACTAATAGCCAAAAAAGGATACTCGGTATTGCTTATGGGGTGAATCAACTTACTTTAGGTAACGTTAAATCAAGGTTTAGTGTAGAAAATGGTTGTGTTGCAGAAATAAAATATGACGGTATATCTGATTTACAGTGGCCTTTAGTTGCGCATATTATGCATGGGCTGGTGTTTGTCCGATACAATCATTCTGTTATTTTTTCTAATTTGAGGATAGCGCATGATGATGCATACTTCACGTTATTAGATAAGACCGTTGCAGGCATAAAAAAGTCTGTTATTGATGATATAAAAAGCTTAATTGATAGGGATTATCTTAAAGAGTCTTCCGGTGGTGCTATATTCCCAAGATGGGGATATATATTGACTGAGCCTGGTTATGACGTTGGAAAAAATCATCGAGAAAATGTAACGCCATTTCAAGTGCTACGTTCGGGCATATATATGTTTTTACTAGATTCACATGATAAAAAAATTGAATTATTTGAAAAGCTAGAGCAATCAAATATGGGGTTGAAAGAGTTTTTAGCGTGGTTTAGTTTACATAGCCCAAAAGGTATTGTGACGCCTAACGTGCTTGATGAATTTTGTGATGAGTTTGTTGTTAAAAGTGTACTGCATGAATTTGTAGAGCATATCATCAGAAGATCATATGAGCATAACAAAACAGTTTCTTAACCTAGCTGAATGCCCCTCTGCTTAAAATGATCAAATATTCAATCTTATAAAATCAGCTTATCTGTTCTTGTGAATGTGCAGCAATTAGCTTTGCCGTGTCGAGGATCTGGCAACCATAAGTCACGAATTTGAGGATCCTATCGCTTCCTACACTTTCTCCCTAACATAGCAAAACTTTGCGATTATCTCCGCCAAATGGAAGTGATTAAGCTTCATCTTTTTTTGGGTTTATATTTTCTCTGAATTTGGAAATCTACTTAATTGTTGAATAGGTGAGTTAACGCTAGATTTTAGTTTAAATTAGGCGTTTAATCGGCATTGAGAATGGTCGAAAATATCGTGGTCATTGAATGGTGTGGAATCAGTCGTTATAATAGTTGATCCAATTTGCCGTCTTTTATTTCTAAAGGCAGTGCTCCTCATCTGTATAGGGTGACGAGGAGACAGGCGCTAACTGTAATTTGAAGGTACGGACGTGAGTCAGCCAACAGAATTAACACAAGGCCTTTATCGGCCAGAATTTGAAAAAGATAACTGCGGCTTCGGTCTGATCGCTCAGATGGATGGCAAACCTAGTCATTGGTTACTTGAGACGGCAATTGAAGCATTAGGTAATCTAACGCATCGTGGTGCAATTGGTGCTGATGGTAAGACGGGTGACGGCTGTGGTCTTTTAATGAAAAAGCCCGATGGTTTTTTCCGTGCGATCGCTGCTGAGCATGGTTTTGCACTAGCGGATAACTACGCCGTCGGTATGGTGTTTTTATCGCAGGATGCTGCAAAAGCCGAAATTAATCAGGCGATTGTTACGCAACAACTGTCAGGGCAAGGCCTTGAAGTATTAGGCTGGCGGGATGTGCCGGTCGATGCTGAAACCGCATGTGGCGAGACCGCCTTGGCATTATTGCCGATAATGCGCCAAGTATTTGTCAATGCGGGTACGGATATGGATGTGGCGGCATTTGAACGTCACTTATATATTGCACGTCGCTTGGCTGAAAAATCAGTAATAAATGATGATGCGTTTTATATTCCGACTTTGTCATCACAAGTTGTGTCATACAAAGGGCTAGTGATGCCTGCGTATCTGCCTATCTTTTATAAAGATCTACAAGATAAACGTTTAGAGACCGCTATTTGTGTGTTCCATCAACGTTTCTCTACCAATACGTGGCCACAGTGGAAGTTGGCGCAACCTTTCCGTTATTTAGCTCACAATGGTGAAATTAACACCGTGCAAGGTAATCGTAACTGGGCTTTGGCACGTGGTGCAAAATTTGCTACGTCATTGATCGAAAATATGGATGATATTCGTCCACTTGTTGGCGCGACAGGATCAGATTCCTCTAGCATGGATAATATGCTGGAAGCCTTAATGGCTGGTGGTATCAACATGTTCCGTGCGATGCGTTTGCTAGTGCCTGCCGCATGGCAGAATGACAACACTATGGATAAAGATCTAAAAGCCTTCTATGACTACAATTCCATGCATATGGAACCTTGGGACGGTCCCGCTGGCGTAGTATTAACGAATGGTCGTTATGCCGCTTGTACATTAGATCGTAATGGTCTGCGCCCAGCACGTTATATCATCACTAAAGATCGTCATATTACGATTGCTTCTGAAGTAGGTGTTTATAAATATAAACCTGAAGATGTTGTGGCTAAAGGCCGCTTAAAACCTGGCCAAATGTTAGCGGTTGATACGGATACTGGTGAATTTTTATTACCTGAAGATATTAATAATGCACTGAAAAAAGCGCAGCCTTACCGCGAATGGATCGAAACACATCTGCAACGATTAGAAGATAAAGCAGACGATGAAACCATGGCTACACTTGAAGGTGATGACCTTACGGCTTACGAAAAATTGTTCCAAGTTAGCTTTGAAGAACGTGACCAAGTTATTCGCGTTTTAGGTGAATCTGGACAAGAAGCGATGGGTTCAATGGGTGATGACACACCATTCGCTGTTATGTCACAACGCGAACGTTCGTTGTTTGATTATTTTCGTCAACAATTTGCACAAGTAACCAATCCACCGATTGATCCCCTGCGCGAAAACATTGTAATGTCATTGGAAACCTGTTTTGGCCAAGAACGTAACCTGTTCGAAGAAGGTGCCGATCATGCCCAACGCGTGGTGGTTAATTCGCCCGTGTTATCTGAAAGTCGTTTCCGCCAATTAGTAGCGTTAGGTGACAGTGACAGTGAATACAAAGCGGTAACTATTTCATTGGCTTATTCAGCCTCAGTAGGTTTGGAAGCGGCAATTGATGCCGTTGTTGAACAAGCCGAACAAGCTGTGCGTGATGGTGTGGTTATTGTGGTCTTGAGCGATCGTGGTGTGACACAAGAACAATTGCCGATTCATGCTCTATTAGCGACAGGTGCGGTGCACCAGCGTCTAATTAAAGCGGGTTTACGTTGCAATGCCAATATCGTTATTGAAACGGCAACTGCCCGTGATTCTCATCACTTTGCGGTATTGATCGGTAACGGTGCAACCGCTATCTACCCTTATTTAGCTTACGCAACATTGAATGATCTGATTGGCACTGGTGAGATTATAAAATTATCTCGTCCTGAAGTGTGTAAGCGTTACCGCAAAGGTATCAACAAAGGCTTATTCAAGATTATCTCGAAAATGGGTATTTCAACCATCGCCAGCTACCGTGGTGCCCAGTTGTATGAAATTATCGGTTTAAATGAAACCGTAGTGGCTAAATGTTTTACTGCAACTACTAGTCGCATCAGTGGTACAGGATTTGAAGAAATTCAGGCCGACCAACAAGCTGTCGCTGATCGTGCTTGGAATAATCGCAAAAAACGTGAACAAGGCGGTTTATTGAAGTTTGTTCATGGTGGTGAATATCATGCTTATAACCCCGATATTATCGCTACGCTGCAAAAAGCGGTACAAGGTGGTAATTATGATGATTATAAGACCTATGCCGCTTTGGTTAATGACCGTCCTGCGATGGTCTTGCGTGATTTATTAGGGCTTAAAGTTGCAGATGTGCCATTAGCGTTAGATCAGATTGAACCAATAGCTAAAATCTTGTCACGTTTTGATAGTGCTGGAATGTCTTTAGGCGCTCTATCACCAGAAGCCCATGAAGCAATGGCAACGGCGATGAATCGTTTAGGTGGACGTTCTAATTCTGGTGAGGGCGGTGAAGATCCTGCTCGTTATGGTACGGAACGTGTTTCTAAAATTAAGCAAGTTGCTTCTGGTCGTTTTGGCGTAACACCGAACTATTTGGTGAATGCTGAAGTTTTACAGATCAAAGTAGCGCAAGGTGCTAAACCGGGTGAGGGTGGTCAATTACCAGGTGGAAAGGTTAATCAAATGATTGCGACTTTGCGTCATTCGGTTCCTGGCGTCACCTTGATTTCACCACCACCACATCACGATATTTATTCGATTGAAGATTTAGCACAACTAATTTTTGATTTGAAACAAGTAAATCCCGCTGCATTAATTTCAGTGAAACTCGTTTCTGAAGCTGGCGTCGGTACGATTGCTGCCGGTGTCGCGAAAGCCTATGCCGATTTAATCACGATCTCAGGCTATGACGGTGGTACGGCGGCAAGCCCATTATCATCCGTTAAATATGCCGGTGGCCCGTGGGAATTAGGCCTGACTGAAACACATCAAACCTTACGTGCGAATGATTTACGGGATAAAGTACGTCTGCAAACAGATGGCGGTTTAAAAACAGGACTTGATGTTATTAAGGCTGCTATTTTAGGTGCTGAAAGTTTTGGTTTTGGTACCGGCCCAATGGTCGCTTTAGGCTGTAAGTTCTTGCGAATTTGTCACTTAAATAACTGTGCGACGGGTGTTGCAACTCAAAATGATACCTTACGTAGCAAGCACTTTATTGGTTTACCACAAATGGTGATGAACTACTTCCAGTTTGTTGCCCGTGAAACACAAGAATGGTTAGCTATTCTCGGTGTCAGCAGTATGGCTGAGTTGATTGGTCGTACTGATTTGCTTGAAATTTTACCGGGTATAACCGATAAACAACGTAAATTGGACCTTAGACCATTATTATCTAATGCAGGTGTTGCCGCCGATAAACCACAATATTGCGTAGAGCCAAAGAATACACCTTATGACAAAGGTGAATTAGCGGAACAAATGATTGTTGATATGAAAGAGGCTATAGCAAATAAAAAAGGCGGCTTCTTTGAGTATGATATTCGTAATATCAACCGTTCTATTGGCGCACGCATTTCGGGTGAAATTGCCCGTCATCATGGCAATTATGGTATGAATGACGCTCCTATTAGATTGCAACTTAAGGGTTCTGCAGGTCAAAGCTTCGGTGTGTGGAATGCCGGTGGTTTAGAAATGCGCTTAGAGGGTGATGCCAATGATTATGTTGGTAAAGGTATGGCTGCGGGTAAGCTCGTAATATACCCATCACCAGAAAGTCATTTTGCAACGCAAGAAGCCAGCATTATGGGTAATACTTGTTTATATGGTGCAACGGGCGGTAACTTATATGCTGCGGGTATGGCAGGCGAACGTTTTGCTGTTCGTAACTCTGGTGCAACAGCAATCGTAGAAGGTATTGGCGACCACGGTTGTGAATACATGACCGGTGGCGTTGTTGCTGTGTTGGGTGAGTCTGGCCTGAATTTTGGTGCTGGCATGACCGGTGGTTTTGCTTATGTACTTGATATTGAAGACACTTTTGAGAAGCGATATAACCCTGAACTAGTTGAATTGATTAGAATGAATGACGCTGAGTTATCTGAACATGTCTTGCATTTGAAAGGTTTGATTGAAGATCACGTCCGTGAAACAGGCAGTGACTGGGGTAACCAATTGTTAGATATGTTCGAGCAACGCTTGCAACAATTCTGGTTGGTTAAACCGAAAGCAGCAGCACTAGCAACTTTGCTGTCCTCACCAAGCAAAGCAGCATAAAACACCTGTAAGAATGGGCAAATAAATATTATGGCTAAAAATACCTTTCAATTTCTAGAAGTAGGTCGTCACGATCCGAAAAAGTTTGAGGCAAAAAATCGCATTAAAGGTTTTGGTGAAATTTACGAAAGCTTCCAACAGCCTGAGGCTGCAGAGCAATCGGAGCGCTGTTTAGAGTGTGGCAATCCATACTGCGAATGGAAATGTCCAGTACATAACTATATTCCTAATTGGTTGAAATTAGTCAGTGAAGGCAATATAGAACAAGCGGCAGAATTGGCACATCAAACTAATACACTGCCCGAAATTTGTGGACGGGTATGCCCACAAGATCGCTTATGTGAAGGTGCGTGTACCTTAAATGATGGTTTTGGTGCGGTAACGATTGGGTCGGTTGAAAAATACATTACCGATACTGCACTAGCCCAAGGTTGGCGTCCAGATATGTCGGGCGTAAAACCAACAGGTAAACGTGTCGCCATTATTGGTGCGGGTCCTGCTGGTTTGGGATGTGCAGACATTTTAGTTCGAGGTGGTGTGACACCTGTGGTCTATGATAAACACCCAGAAATTGGTGGATTATTAACCTTCGGTATTCCTGAATTCAAACTTGAAAAAGAAGTGGTTACACGTCGCCGAGAAATATTGGAAGGCATGGGCGTTGAATTTGTATTAAATACAGATATCGGTAGTGATATTCAATTTCAAACTTTGCTCGATGAATATGATGCTGTATTCCTCGGCATGGGTACCTACACTTATATGAAAGGCGGCTTCCCTGGGGAAGACATGCCAGGTGTTTATGAAGCATTACCTTATTTGGTGGCCAACAACAAACAGTTATTAAATTTAAATCCAGAAAATTACGTCGATCTTGCTGGCAAAAAAGTAATTGTATTAGGCGGTGGTGATACCGCGATGGATTGCAACCGTACAGCTATTCGTCAAGGTGCTACTAGCGTCCAATGTGCCTACCGTCGTGATGAAGAAAACATGCCTGGTTCACGTCGTGAAGTGAATAACTCACGTGAAGAAGGCGTAGAATTTTTATGGAATCGTCAACCTATTGAAGTCGTGGGCAATGGTAAGGTAGAAGGGATTAAAGTAATTACTACGGCCTTAGGTGAACCTGATGACCGTGGCCGTCGTAGTCCGCAACCGGTGGCTGGTAGCGAAGAAATTATTCCTGCCGATGCGGTCGTTATTGCCTTTGGTTTTCGTCCAAGTCCAGCACCATGGTTTGCAGAATTTGGTGTTGATATTGATGACGGTGGTCGTGTCATTGCACCAGAAAATGGCAAATGTGCATTTCAAACTAGCAATGAAAAAATCTTTGCAGGTGGTGATATGGTTCGCGGATCTGACCTTGTGGTCACCGCAGTTTGGGAAGGACGTCAAGCAGGCGAAGGTATTCTCGATTATCTAAATATCTAGTCAGTAGACCTTGGACCTACACCACGTCTATAATTCAGAACAAAAACCGTCAAAGGATTAAAGTGTCAGAATTAAAAAATGATCGCTATTTAAGAGCATTACAACGTCAACCAGTCGATAAAACGCCAGTATGGGTAATGCGCCAAGCCGGTCGTTATTTACCTGAGTATCGTGAAGTGCGAGCAAAAGCGGGCGATTTCATGACATTGTGTACTACGCCAGAATTAGCCTGTGAAGTGACACTGCAACCATTACGTCGTTTTGATTTAGATGCGGCGATTATTTTTTCGGATATTTTGACGATCCCTGATGCGATGGGACTAGGTTTACATTTTATTGCTGGCGAAGGTCCAAAATTCAGCAATGTTATTAAGTCAGCAGCAGATATTGCCAAGCTTGGTGTACCAGATATGGAAGATAATCTGGGTTATGTGATGAATGCTATTCGTCTTGCTAGGCGTGAAATTGACGGTAAAGTGCCATTGATTGGCTTTAGCGGTAGTCCTTGGACTTTAGCGTGTTACATGGTTGAAGGTGGCTCAAGTAAAGATTTTGCCAAAGTGAAAGGCATGATGTTTGATGCGCCAAGACAAATGCACGCCTTACTGAGTGTTTTAGCTGAATCTGTTATTGCTTATTTGAATGCTCAGATCGCAGCCGGCGCTCAAGCCATTATGTTGTTTGATACTTGGGGTGGCGCATTAAGTACTGAAAATTATCAACAATTCTCTCTCGGCTACATGCAAAAAATTGTGGCTGGGCTGACCCGTGAAAGTGAAGGACGGATTGTGCCCGTTACACTATTTACTAAAGGTGGCGGTCAATGGATAGAATTGATGGCAGAAACAGGCGTTGATGCGATTGGTCTAGATTGGACTACCGATCTTGGCCAAGCACGACAACGAGTTGGTGATAAAGTAACTTTGCAAGGCAATATGGACCCTTGTGTGCTTTATGCCTCAGCTGATCGGGTAGAACAAGAAGTAGCTAGTGTTTTAGCTAGTTTTGGCAAAGGTGAAACGGGTCATGTTTTTAACCTAGGTCACGGTATTCACCCTACAATTGCACCTGAAAAGATGGAACGTTTAATTAACTCTGTACATAAATTAAGTGAGCCATACCACCAACAATAGTCATTGTTGCCATGACTTACTTAACCATTTGAATTGTTTGGTATAAGCCGTTTAAACTGAATGATATACATTTGTTTTTTTCATATCCTACCTAGGATAAAGTTCAATCTTGAATAGAAATAGCACTAGTTTGACACTGTTAGCCAATAAAAGCCTATTAGTGGGCTTTTTATTAGCGATATTTGGCACATTATTGTTTTCGCTAAAATCTATCTTTATTAAATTTTTGTATCAACAAGGCTTAGATGCTAATGCAGTATTAGTATTGCGTATGGCATTAGCATTGCCGATCTATGTGCTAATATTGCTATGGTTATTACGATATTCGAGCAAGCCTACTTCACTCAAATTTGGCACTTTAAGAGCAATATTATTGCTCGGTTTTTTAGGTTACTATCTCGCCTCATTATTAGATTTAATGGGGCTTGAATTGATCAGTGCTCAGCTCGAAAGATTGAGTCTATTTACTTACCCTTTTATGGTTGCCGTGATCGGTTATTTTTTATTTAATGAAGGCCTGAGCCGCCGTCTTGTCTTAGCATTAATCATTACGTATTCTGGACTTTTTGTAGTAATGGGCCAAGAGTTACAGCTGACAGGTAATAATGTTGTTCAGGGTGTGAGCTTAGTGTTAGCTTCAGCCCTAAGCTTTGCTTTCTATGTGTTGTTGAGCAGATCCTTCATCAAGCAGTTAGGCAGTAGATTATTTACCAGTATTGCAATGATCGCATCCAGCATCTTTGGCATATTACATGGCATAGTCATTATAGATTTTACCGAACTAACGATAACGAATTCAGCCTGGTTATGGCTAAGTATGCTTGTTATCTTTAGTACGGTAATTCCTAGCTTTATGATGACTGAGGCGATACATCGGATTGGCCCAGCTCAAACCGGTATCGTAGGCATGTTGGGTCCGATATTTACAATTGGTTTAGCCGTTTATCTATTAGACGAGCCGTTTACTTTCATGATCGCTATCGGCGTTTTATTAGTGCTTGTCGGCGTAATGAGCTTGATGTTACACAAGCATTAAGCTAAAAGTGGCGTTTAAACTTAATCATCTGGGTTAGTTTTACGTGCTTCGGCAATTAACTGCCTTGCAAAACGTTTAACTTGTAAATCATATAAAGCGAGCTGGCCACCTGTTCTAATGGCGCTGGATGCAAGCCCACCAACGACCATGAGTAACAATATAGCGATGATCCAAGCTAGAAAATAAGTAAGCCGTAATGACTCTGTGTTGGATTCAGCCTTTGGCGAGGATTGTTGACCAGCAGCTTCGTTGTTGTTTGCTTTGAGCTTTGGCTGAGGTGTAAATTTGGCAAGCATTACATCGAGATGTGATCCCTGTTCAATGGCGTCTGCAAAGCGTTCAATATTTTGGGGTTGTTTATAGTGCGTAAACCAGTGAAGATTGCCACCGATTCCATTTTAAAGTTGCCACCCAGACCGGGTCAAAGTTGCCACTTTGAGCGGTGCGTGAACAACACGGGTTGCGTATTTTTATGTCAAACGGGTACCTT
>Ga0335398_10009490_pt1:0-7500 | contig 11233 bp, 12 predicted proteins | sample BON03_FD_205742 | JGI IMG/M metagenome (GOLD analysis project Ga0335398, IMG submission 205742) | Freshwater microbial communities from Lake Bonney liftoff mats and glacier meltwater in Antarctica - BON-03 (spades assembly) (version 2) | ecosystem: Environmental > Aquatic > Freshwater >...
CGATACCTGGTAGGTCACACATATGAGTCATGTCACGCGTATATACTTCCATAGCCGTCGGCGTAGCCGTTGCTGAGCGACACCTGGGAGGTCACACATATGAGCCATGTCTCACGCATGTGAGTCACGTTACACATATGAGTCACGTCACACATAAATGCCCCTATAGCTGTTGACGTAGCCGTTGCTCAGCGACACCTGGTAGGTCACACATATGAGCCATGTCACCCATATTGGTCATGTCACACATATGAGTCACGTCACACATGTATGCCCAAATAGCCGTTGGCGTAGCTGTTGCTCGGCGACACCTGGTAGGTCACACAGATGAGTCATGTCACGCATATGAGTCACACGTATGAGTCAAGTCACACATATATGCCCCTATAGCCGTTGGCGTAGCCGTTGCTCAGTAACACCTAATGTGACACATATATAAGCCGTGTCTCACATATGCATCATGTCTCACACTTATGAGTTATGTGTCACACATATGAATGTCACACACGTGAAGACACCTGGTAGGTCACACATATGAGTCATGTCTCACATATAAGTCATGTCACACACAGTTGTGACACACACATGAGCCATGTCTCACATATGAGTCATGTCTCGCACTAAGAGTCATGTCTCACACATTTGAGTCATGTCACGCACGTGCAGACACCTCACAGATGATCTTTTTTTTGGCCATTGGCGTAGCGATTGCTCAGCGACACCTCGTGAGTCACACATGTGAGCCATGTCACATATATGAGTCATGTCACGCACATGAGTCATGTCACACATGTGTGAGTCATGTCACACATGTATGAGTCGTGCCACACACGTATGAGTCATGTCACACATTGTGACCACATAGCCGTTGGCGTAGCCGTGGCTTAGCTACACCTAGTCATGTCACACGTAAGAGTCATACGAGTCATGTCACACACATGCGTCACGTCATCACCTCTGAGATAAGCGTCTGTATGCTGTTTGTGAAGACGCGAAGTCATGTCACACATATGAGTCGTGTAACACATATGAGTCATGTCACACAAATGAGTCACGTCACACATATGAGTCACGTCACACACATGCGTCACGTCATCACCTCTGAGATAAGCGCCTTTATGCTGTTTGTGAAGACGCATGGTCATGTCATACATATGGGCCTTGTGACACATATGAGTCACGTTCTCATATGAGTCGCGTCACACATATGAGTCACGTCGCACATATGAGTCACGTCACACGTATGAGTCACATCACACATATGTGTCTGGTTATCACCTCTGAGATAAGCGTCTTTGTGCTGTTTGTGAAGACGTGCAGTCATGTCACACATATGAGCAATGTCACACAGATGAGTCACGTCCCACACATTTTTTCACATGCAGAAGTGATGGCACGTCATGACCTCAGAGATGAGCCCCTTTTTGCTGTTTGTGAAAACGCAGCGCTTGTTGATTTCCAACATGTCCGCATTACGCCGCACCATCTGCTCATGCGTGTGACGTGACTCCCACGTGTGACATGACTGTGCGTGACATGACTCGTACGTTTGACGTGACTATATATGACATGACCCATTGGTGTGACGCAGCAATTGTTGATTTCCAACATGTCTACATTACACCGCGCCATCTGCTCATATAAGCGGCATGATTCATACGTGTGACATGACTGCGCGTGACATGGCTCATGTGTGTGACGTGACCATGTATGATACGACTCATGTGTGTGACATAGCGCTTGTTGATTTCCAACGCATCCACATTACACCACGCCATCTGCTCGCATGTGTGTGACATGATTCCCACGTGTGACATGACCATGTGTGACATGACTCGTGTGTGTGAAGTGACTATGTATGATATGACTCATATGTGTGACGCAGCAATTGTTGATTTCCAACAAGTCTACGTTACGCCGCCCTATCAGCTCATATAAGCGGCATGATTCATATGTGTGACATGACTGCGCGTGACATGACTCATATGTGTCACATGACTATGTCTGGCATGACTCATATGTGTGACATGACTCATACGTGTCACATGACTGTGTCTGGCATGACTCGTATGTGAGACACGACTACGTCTGGCATGACTCATATGTGTGACATGACTATGTAGGGCATGACCCACATGTGTGACATGACTAATATGTGTGACATGACAAATTTGTGTGACATGACTATGTGTGACATGGTTCATGTGTGTGACGTGACTGTGTCTGGCATGACTCATATGTGTGGCACGACTTATATGTGTGACATGACTCTATGTGACACACATGTGTGATGCAGCACGTGATGAGTTCGCGGCGCACCAACTGCTCATATGTGTGACACACGTGTGATACGACTCATACGTGTGACGTGACGCATACGGAAATATGACTCATACGTGTGACATGGCTCATATGTGTGACGTGACTCATACGTGTGACATTGCTCATATGTGTGACATGACTCATACGTGTGACATGACTCATATGTATGACATGACAATGTGTGACATGAGTGACGCAGCGCTAAGTCATTTCGTGGTACGTCAACTACTCATATGTGTGACATGACTATGTGTGACATGACTCATACGCATCACATGACTTGTACGTGTGACATGAATCATACGTGTGACATGAAAATATGTGACATCACCCGCATATATGTATATATATATATACATATATATATATATGTATATATATATACATATGGCATGACTACGTATGACATGGGGTAAAGCTTGTTGATTTCGTGGGGCATCAAATGTTCATATGTGTGACATGACTCATACGTATGACATGACTATGCACGACAGGACTCATAATGATAACATGACTCATATGTGTGACATGACTCATATGTGTGACATGACTCATACGTGTGAAGTGACGCATATGGGTGATATGACTCATACGTGTGACATGACTCATATGTGTGACGTGACTCATACGTGTGACATGACTCATAGGTGTGACATGACTCATGCGCGTGACGTGACTCATACATGTGACATGACTCATACGTGTGACATGACTCATACGTATGACATGACAACGTGTGACATGAGTGACGCAGCGCTAAGTCATTTCGTGGTGCATCAAATGTGCATATGTGTGACATGACTCATACGTGTGACATGACTATGCGCGACATGACTCATAATGATAACATGACTCATACGTGTGACATCACTCATACGTGTGACATGACTAATACGTGTGACATGACTCATACGTGTACCATGACTATGCGCGACAGGACTCATAATGATAACATGACTCATATGTGTGACATGACTCATACATGTGACATGACTCATACGTGTGACATGACTCATATGTGTGACATGACTCATACGTGTGACATGACTCATTCGTGTGACATGACTCATACGTGTGACGTGACTATGTGTGACATGAGTGACGCAGCGCTTTTTAATTTCGCGACGCGTCAGCAGCTCAAGCGTCTGACATGACTCATACGTGTGTCGTGACTATGTCTGGCATGATGCATACGTGTGACATGACTCATACGTATGACAAGACAATGTGTGTCATAGTCACGCAGCGCTTACTGAGTTTGTGGTGCGTCATCTGCTGATATGTCTGACATGACTCATACGTGTGACATGACTGTGTGTGACATGACCCATACGTGTGCCATGATTATGTTTGACACGACTATTACGCGTGACACGACTCTGTGTGACATAACTCATATGTGTGACATGACTCATACGTGTGACATGACTCATACGTGTGATTTGACTTTGTGTCACGCAGATATTTATTTAATACTCAACTTCTCCTCTGCAATGCCGTCAGGAAGGAAAATACGTAAAGAGACCAACAAAAAAGACCCGCAAAAAAAGACCCGCCAAAATAGACTTGCAAAAGAGACCAAAAAAAAGAGACCTATAGAAGAGGAGAGAGACCCACAGACTGTGTTGTACACCTGCTGATGAGTCACATGAGTGTGACTCATTCATATGTGTGACATGACTCATTCATGTGCGTGACATGACTCCTTTATGTGTGTGACATGACTCTTTCATATGTGTGACATGACTCATTCATTTGTGTGACATAAACCTCTTGCACGCCTGCCCTTCGCCTGCAGCCAAGTGCGAAACACACAAAACAGACCAATAAATATGCAAAATAAACCAACAAAAAGGATCTGCAAAAAAAGACCTACAAAGGAGGAAAGAGACACACAGACTCTCTTGAATACCTGCTGACGAGTCACGTGTGTGTGCTTCACCCACATGTGTGACATGACTCATTCACATGTGTGACATGACTCATTCACATGTGTGACATGACTCGTTGACATGTGTGACATGACTCAATCACAAGTGTGACATGACCCTCTTGGATACCTGTGTGACATGACTCATTCACATGTGTGTGACATGACTCTTTGACATGTGTGACGTGACTCATTCACAAGTGTGACATGACCCTCGTGGTTACCTGCTCTTCGCCTGCAGCTAAGTGCGAACACACAAAGCAGATGCTTGCATTGTACACAGCGAGACGCACTGATACTGCACCCTTGTTTCCCAACTGCCCCAGAATGCCTGTGTGACATGACTCAAATGTGCGACATTACTGATATGTGTTGGGTGACTCATATGTGTGTGACGTGACTCATATGTGTGACATGACTCATATGCCCAACTGCCCTAGAATGCCTGTGTGACATGATTCCAATATGAGTCATGTCACACACACGAATCACACAAAGTAGATGTTCGCATTGTACACAGCGAGGCGCAGCCTTGTTGCCCAGCTGACCCAGTATCCCTGTGTGATATGACTCGTATGTGTGACGTGACTCATAGGTATGACATGACTCATGTGTGTGACTTGACGTGTATGTGTGGCGTGACTCATATGTGTGTGACATGACTCATATGTGTGACATGACTCATATGTGTGACATGACTCGTATGTGTGACATGACTCATATGTGTGACTTGACTTTAGACGCACTAGTATCGCTCGTGTGTTGTTCAGCTGACACAGTATGCCTGTGTCACATGACTCACATGTGCGACATTACTCATATGTGTGGCGTGACTCATATGTGTGTGACGTGACTCATATGTGTGTGACGTGACTCATATGTGTGTGACGTGACTCCTATGTGTGTGACGTGACTCATATGTGTGTGATGTGACTCATATGTGTGTGACGTGACTCATATGTGTGTGACGTGACTCATATGTGTGACTTGAGCGGAGACCTACTGATATGGGGTGGCTACGATTAGTAGGCTCCTTAGAATTACAGGTCTCTTTTGCAGAATATCGTCTCTTTTATAGGACTCTTTTGCAAAAGAGACCTACAATTGTCAATTTTAAGGAGCCCACTAATCGTAGCCACCCCATATCACTTCCTTTTTGTTCAGCTGAACCAGTATGCCTGTGTGACATGACTCATATGTGTGGCATGGTTCATATGTGCGACATGACTCATATGTGTGACGTGACTCATATGTGTGACATGACTTATATTTGTGACGTGACTCATATCACAATTTGTGACGTGACTCATATGTGTGATATGACTCATACGTGTGACATTACTTATATGCGTGACATGACTCATATGTGTGTGACATGACTCATATATGTGAGACATGACTCATATGTGTGACATGACTCATATGTGTGACATGACTTTTATGTGTGATATGACTCATATGTGTGATATGACTCATATGTGTGACATGCCACAAATGCGTGACATGACTCATATGTGTGTGACATGACTCATGTGTGTGACATGACTCATATGCGTGACATGACTCATATGTGTGTGACATGACTCATGTGTGTGACATGACTCATATGTGTGACATGACTCATATGTGTGCCATGATTCTCATGCGTGACATGACTCATATGTGTGACATGACTCATATATATGACATGCCACATATGCCATGACTCATATGCGTCATACGACTCATATGTGTGACATGCCTCATATGAGTGACATGACCCATATCGAAATGCGGCGCCCTTATTGCCCAACTGCCCGGGTATATCCGTTTGTATATGTGTGTGTGTGTGTGTGTGCGTGTGTGTGTGTGAATGTGTGTGTGCGTGTGTGTGTGTGTGTGTGTTGCCCGAGTATGTATACGAATGACATGACTCATGCGCGTAATTGACATTACTCGACTCTATTTCGTATGTGACATGACGCGTTGATGTGCAGCGACAGAGTCATTTTGACTTTTTCATATTGTTGCCATGACTCATCTATATGTGTGTTATGACACATATGTGACATGACTCATTCGTGACAAATACAACAGCGTTAATGTGGCGTGACTACCGCGCATCTATGCGTGCAACGTGGCTAATTTGTGTGTGTGACATGACTCATGTGTGTGCGTGTCATTTATGTGCGTTTTAGGTATCAGCAAGGCACTTAATACGTGTGTGTGTGTGTGTGTGTGTAAGATGTTGTGTGTGTGTGTTTAAGGTATAGTGTGTGTGTATGTGCGTAAGGTATTGTGAAGGCATTATGTATGTGTAAGGTATTGTGTGCGTCTCTCTCTCAGATATTATATGTGTGCGTTCAAGGTATTGTGTGCGTATGAGCGCACAGTGCTTTGTATGATATTTTAAGGTATCGTGTGTGTATATGTGTGTATGGTATTGTGAAGGCGTGATGTATGTGTAAGGTGTGGTGTGTGTGTCTCTCTCAGATATTGTGTGTGTGCGTTCAAGCTCTTGTGTGCGTGTGAGTGCACAGTGCTCTGTATGTCCATTGTTGTGTGTCTGTGTCCCTCTTTAAGGGTATATTGTGTATGCGTTTAAGGTATTTTGTGTTCGTGACACATGTATCACAGCCCGTGGCTTGGGAGTCAGCTTTACAACCCACTAGATAATAAAGGGCTTAAGGTGTTTGCGGTTCGGTTGTGTGTGGGTGTGGGTGTGTGTTCAAGGTGTTGTGTGTGTGTATTCAAGGTATCATGTATGTGCATGTAACGTATTCTGTGTGTGACAAATTTACCACAGCCCGTGGCTTTAGACTCGGCTTCACGAACCACTCTTTGATGAGGTGTGTATGTGTTTTAAAGTGTAGACGGTTCGGTATTATGTGTGTGTGTGCGTGTGTTTGAGGTATTGTGTCGTGTGATCAAGGTTACGTGTGGGTGGGTGTATATAAGGTATTGTGAAGTCAGTATGTGTGTGTAAGGTACTGTGTGTGTCTATCTCTCAGATATTGTGTGAAGGTCTTTAAGGTATTGTGCTGTTGCGTGTGTACGATATTATGTGTGTGGTTTGTGTGTGTTCAGGGTGGTGCGTATGGGTGTGTGTGGGTAGCTCAGGTATTGTGTGTGTGTGTGTATTCAAGGTATTGTGTGTGTGTGTGTATACAAGGTATTGTGTGTACCACATCCTGTCGCTTTAGACTGAGCCTCACGAACCACACTGCTGCCCACGAGTTCTGCGCGTGCAGCCACAAACAGGTAGATTC
>Ga0335398_10009499_pt1 | contig 11224 bp, 12 predicted proteins | sample BON03_FD_205742 | JGI IMG/M metagenome (GOLD analysis project Ga0335398, IMG submission 205742) | Freshwater microbial communities from Lake Bonney liftoff mats and glacier meltwater in Antarctica - BON-03 (spades assembly) (version 2) | ecosystem: Environmental > Aquatic > Freshwater > Ice >...
GGCTTCATCAGCGGGAACGCTGCGGGTGTGATTGCGCCCGTCTTCCCAAACTTGGAATTTGAAGTAGGGACCAAGTGTGACGGTGCCATGGCCGTCGGGAGAAGGTCGCTGCAGATATTGTTCGGTAAGGGTACCTCGCTGCATGTGGGTGATGCTGGCAAGTTGTTCAACGAGGGCTTCACAGGTTGGAATGACAGGTGGTGTTTTCATCAAAAACGAAATTAACTATGTACATAGGTAATGACAAGACCCAAAAAAATCAAACGCTCGCGGGGATTTTTGATTTTTTTGTCATGCACCCGCGTAGAGATTTCAGGTGAGACCGACGTTGACTTCCGTCGCAATTTCTATTTCAGGACGCGCACGGTAACGGATGCCGCCGGGAATATAATCAGCGCCCATTACGGGAAGATATATGGGGATTTCCAATTCAATGCTGCCAGAAAGGATTGGGGGTATCTCTCCACTTTGGCACTCGTGACCACCTATTTCAACCCCACCTCCAACGACCGGAACGTGGAGTTCGATCCAAAGAGAAACCTTCTTCCGAACGGCAACGTCAGACAGCCATGAACCGACGGAGATTCAAACTTGGGGAGCGCACCGTCCGGCTCGTGGAAGAATTCAGAAATTTCTACAGGCATGCCATCCCCAATGGATTAGGAATAAGATGAAATGTTTCATCAACATATTAACCGTTTTATTGCTAGTCGTCATCACTTTTTGGCACATGTTTTGTTCGGAAATCGCATTTAGTTTAGTCTTACTGACCCCAGGCGCCCAAGGCGCCGGAGTTTTCCCCTCCGGTCCCTACGTGGCGTTGGAGCAGTCCGTCTTCAGAGGCGGCGATGACTTCGGAACCGGATACGGGTAGACTTTCACGCTGACCGGCGACATTGCCGTCATTGGGATCGAACTTCTTGTCAGGGGCTGGTCCAGTGATAGGAAAGGCTTGCAACCGGGAGTTTTTCAGAACCTCAGAGAAGGTGCTGGGGAAGGAGATCGGAAAGTTTTTTGATCGCGTCCGCCTGGTGACGATTGGCGATGAGGATGGCGTCTTTGGTTTTAACAACGATCAGGTCATCCACGCCAAGCAGCGCGATGTGGCTGTCGCTGGTGGCGTTGAAAACGATGTTGTTTTCGGAATCGATTTGGGAAATGGGCTGGTTGGTGCGGTTGCCGTTGCCGCTGTCAGAGAAGTATTTCGCGACGGACACCCAGGAGCCGACGTCGTCCCAATCGAAGGTCGCTTCGATATTGAGGACGCGATCCGCAGTTTCCATGAGGGCGTAGTCGATGGAGATCGGCGTGAGTTTGGGAAACTGGGCGGAGACAGTCGCAGGGATGTCTTTGCTTTTCCGGAGCTCGGATACGAAGGCGGCGAGTTGGGGGGAGTGACTTGCGAGTTGTTTGATGACCGTTGGGAGCGACCAGACGAACATTCCGGCATTCCACGAGAAGCCGCCGGCATTAAGAAACTGTTCGGCGAGTTCTGGGTTGGGTTTTTCGCGAAAGCGGGTGACTTCGAAGGGCGGGTGCTCGCAATGGATGCCCGCGATGGAGGCACGGTCGCCGCGTTCGATGTAACCATACGAGGGACAGGGCCAGGTGGGACGGATACCGATGGTGACTAGCCCGTCGGATTTTTCGGCAACCTCAAGCGCGTCTTTCATGACCGCTTGATAAGCATGGGTGTCCTTGATCAGTTGGTCTGCGGGAAGGACCATCATCACTGCGTCCGGGTTACGGGCAGCGATGAGGCCGATCCCGAGAGCGACTGCTGGTGCTGTGTCGCGCTTGGCAGGTTCAGCGAAAATGTTTTCCGGAGGAAGTATCGAGACGACTTCACGCACAGCGTCAACTTGCAGCGAGTTGGTGAGGATCAGGATGTTTTCCTTGGGCACCAGGCCGGCGAGGCGGTTTACGGTTTGCTCCAAGAGAGTTCCGCTTCCGAAGAGATCGAGAAGTTGTTTCGGTTTATCGTTGCGACTGAGGGGCCAGAACCGAGTTCCGGAACCGCCAGCAAGGATGAGAGCATATGTGTTTTCGGGTGAAGGCATCGGTCAGAACGTTAGCGGATCGGGGGCGTTCGGGAAGACGTAATATCGAGACTTTCTGGGGAATGATTTTCTTGGGTTGTCGGGATGGCTTTGGATGTATAAAGTCGGTGCATGTCAGATCAGCATGTTGATACGACCCCTGTGTGGGTGGAGGGAAGTGCCTTGGCGGCACCGGTAATTCTTGGAGTGGCCGCAGGTCTTCTGCTTGGCGACTTGATGCACGGCACAGCAAGACGTGGATTAGGAATTTCTCTAGGGATTTTGGGCGTTGCTGCATTACTTCCATTTGCCGTGGATGGAGTCGCTGATCTAATCACGGGTCCGCGCAGTAAATTCGGCGTGAACCGCAAGATCCAAAAAATCCGTGATATCGGAATTGGATCGCCCGGCGAGGACGAAGTTCACCACGAGCTTCGCGAGCAGGGAGTGATCTAGCTTCGGGGCAAACCGGAAAATCCAGTTCTAGGGTTGCAAGTTGCATAACTGTGACGGTTTTGCACAGTGAAGTGGGACGATTCTGCGCGGTAGGTCACCAGTAGTTTCAAGGTTTTGCCCGACATTCCTAGGATTGGTTGCGTTCAGGCTTCAAGGCATGGATACTGCTACTTTTAAAGAATTCTCTCTTGCAAACGTTACGTGAACCGTGAAAACTCGAAATTGTTGAGAAAATCAGGTATCTTAATCAGAAAAACGAAATAAACTCTCAACGAGCGACGTTTAATAGATAGAACAACATCAACGAAATAAAATTATGGCCTACGAATCCGACTCCAGTCTCAAACTTTACCTCCGGGAAATTTCCAAGACTCCTCTTCTCACGATTGAGGAAGAGGTGCAACTCGCCGAGCGCATCAAAAATGGCGATGGCGAAGCGCGTGCTCACATGATCCGGGCTAATCTTCGCCTCGTTGTGAAAATCGCTCAGGACTATTCGAACTACGGTCTTCCAGTGACAGACCTCATTTCGGAAGGGAACATCGGCTTGATGAAAGCGGTTGAACGCTTCGATCCTGAAAAGGGAGGTAAGCTTTCTACCTATGCGGCTTGGTGGATCAAACAATCAATCAAGCGCGCCCTAGCCAACCAGTCCAAGACGATTCGCCTTCCTGTCCACATGGTGGACAAAATCGCGAAGATGCGTCGTATTTCGGGTATGCTCGCTGAGGCTCTCGGCCGCGAACCTACGGACGATGAACTCGCTGACGAAGTTGGGCTTCCGCGCAGGAAACTTGCGATGCTCAAACAGGCTTCACAGCGTCCGACCTCGCTCGACGCACCGATCAACGATGGTGAGTCGACCGAATATGGTGAAATCATTAGTGACGATCGTGCGGAGAATCCTTTGGAAATGCTCGCTGATAAAAACTTGCACGGCGAAATCGACGGTCTTCTCTCGGTTCTCGACGAGCGAGAGCGTCGGATCATCGACGAGCGTTTTGGTTTGAACGGCAAGAAGCCCCTGACACTTGAGGAGGTCGGTCGCGAGTTCGGTGTGACCCGTGAGCGTATCCGTCAGCTTCAGAATTCCGCACTAACGAAAATGCGCCGAGCTTTGAGAAAGAAAGAAAAGCCTCTTCCGAAACCGGCATCCGGTCTTGCGTAATTCCAACCGGGTTACTGAAAATTAGAATCTTAAAAACCGCAGAGGAGCGATCCTCTGCGGTTTTTTTTCGAAAAATTCTCCTTAGAAGTCGCCTACAATCCAGTGCTCTCGATTAGCGCGCGAAGTTGCTGTTGGAATTCCATGATATCCTCGCGGGACGGCTGATAATCAGGTTTGTTGGGATCGAGGCTCGGTCGGCCGGTCTGATCAAGTTTCCAGAGTCCGCTTTCACCATCGCTGAAAACTACCTTCCCGCTGACAACCGAACCGGGAATAGCGAGGCTATCCATGGTAACGGTTGTTTTGCCGGTGGGTGTGGGTGGTGATAGTTCGATTTCAGGCAGCGGTTCCTCTGTTTTTTCCTCGATGAGAGTGATTCCGAGATCGAGGACGACAAAGCGGGTGTCCATGTAGGTGATGGGTATTTCCATTTCCTGCCTCATACGGAGCTGGATGTCTGCGAGTTGGGCACCTTGTGCGGCCCATTCGCTGATCGTTGCGATTTGTTTTTCGGAAAGCTGTTTGGTGCTGAACATGCGTTGAGTCTGGTTTGACGGATGGTTTTGCCCAGAAGAATCAGCGATCGTGGAATGTGAGTCAGTCCGGTTCGTTGATTTCAGGGATAGGAAAAACCGCCGCCTCTGCAGGCGACGGTTTGTTTCGAAACACAACAGAAACGATTGGAACCACAAAAATCAGTATTTCACGCCGCAGCCATAAGGCTTGTTCTTGGCGTTGACGACTTCTTTGCCGGCGATGACGGCATCGAGTGCAATAGCGAAAAGTTTATCAGATTCTGCGATATCGGCTGCATCGGTGGATGGCGTGGAATCGATGGCGCCGGAGTAGGCGAGGGTGCCGTCTTTGGCGATGATCATCATGTGGGGGGTGACCTTGGCATCGTATGCTTTGCCGACGGTTCCGTCAGTATCGACTATTACATCGGTGGCCTTGCTGGCTTCGGCGGTGGTTTTTTCAGCGAGCTTGGAGCCTTCGAGATATCCTTGTTTGCCTTCGGCGGAGGAATTAACCGAAAGCCAGATTACATCCTTTGCTGTGTAGTCGGCCTGAAGGGTCTGCATGTTCTTACCCGAATAATGCTTCTTCACGAAGGGGCATTCGAAATTCACCCATTCGAGAACGACGATCTTGTCCTTGTATTTAGATAGGCTGACTTCATCACCGTTGACATTTTTTGCGGTGAAAGCGGGGGCTTCCTTACCGACTTCCGCTGCGAATGAGGTTGCGATGGCGAATGCACCGGCGATTGAGGCTGTAATTAATGATTTCATTTTTTTAAGGTAGTTTTGTTTTAGGAACACAAGGAGAGCGAACCCGATCAAATATTTTATCTCAGAAAATGAATAATTTTTTCGATTTTTAACAAGAGGGTCAGAAAGTCCGCGACGATTAGCGGATAAAGGTGCCGAGGAGGCTGATCGCTGCCTTGATAGAGGATAGCGATGCGGTCTCTTCCGCGGTGTGGTATCCGGTTGTGGGTATCTGGAGGGTGGTGCCGTTGATCTGGCCTTCGCTGACGGCGGCTAGGCGACCCAGTTCCGTTCTGCCGAGTGACGAAGTCTTCTCGCGGGATAGGTTCCGATGTTCGATCCATTCGTCTTTAAAAGAGTAGGAAATCCCTAGTGTGTCGCAGCGGTCCATGATCTCACGGGTGAACTCTGGGTCGAAGGTGGCAGAGGCATCCTTTTTTCGGAGCACGAGTTCCTGTTCGGCAGCTTCCTCGGGAGTCGGATACGGGCTGGTGTCAAGCACCAGCAGGCGTTTGGTAGATATTGATTCCCGCTGGAGCCAAGCGAGCGTGTATCGCCAGCTCCTGCCGGCCTCTTCCTGAGCGGTGAAGAACGCGGTGCCTTGGTAGCCGATGTGGTAAAGATAGATGATGAGCGCCACGCTAAGAACGTTGTCGAGCTGTGCGGAGACGTGAGTTTCGGTTAGTTGCAATCTGTCTAGGAACGCGACTGGTGTTCCGGGTTCCAGATACGCTAAACCATCGACCTCGAAGATCAGGTTGGATCTTTTTGGACAAAGATAACCGGATGAGATCGTGCCTTGTCCGATATAGGTTCCGGTGTAAGGCAAGTGTGCCTGCACCCTTTGGCCGGTGAAACGGTCTGCGATGGTTGCGACCATTTGCTCGGAAACGGAATCCCCTGTGAGTTCCCCGCGGTTTCCGGCGATGAATGCGGCATATTGGAATTCGTTCGGTCCGGTGCAGAGCAGGCCATTGCGGTCGATGTGCGCGGACAGGTAAGCGCATTCAGGATCTTTGCCCTTGGCGACTAAAATTCCGCTGTGCCTTTCGACGGAGATGTCGATTTCCTCTAACTCCCTGCGAATGACCCGGAAAAACGAATCCTCGGCTCCGACGACTGAAGGTTCCCTGACCAGATGCCGAAGCGTGATAAGGAAACCGGAAAGATCTGTGATTGAAGAAGCGCGCATTTAAAACCGAATTATCTAGCGGAGACGGTCCTCGAAGGAGCAGGGAAAACGAGTGATGAGGGTAGATTATTTAGAAGAAACTTCGTAGGAAATTCCGTCCTTGGCTTTGAGGACCAAGACGATTTTTTCTGGAGTATCCGAGAGATATTCGTTTTTCGGAGCAGTCGCGAGCCAAGCGTTCGGCGTGGTTGGGTTTTTACTGAAAATTGGCGTGGCGGCAGGATCAATGATGTCAGGGATTGCGGGGAAAATATCGAAACCGGATGGATCGATCTCCGAGCCTTCAGCAAGGGTAAGGGTGAGTTGGATGGATTCCCCGGCGGAAAGAAATGTGAGTTTCGCATCCTGGATCGCACGGGGGAGGGCTTCATAGGCGGTTTCGATAAGTTTTTGATGGGGTCCGACAGCGAGTTGCAGGACGGCTTTTCCGGGAACGCAGGCGCTATCGTCGCAGGTCAGCCATGAGACGGTCGCGTTCAGAACGGGCAGTTTTCCCTCAAATTTCTCCGGGGCTGTGAGGGTAACGGGATATAAGATCTCGCCTTCGTATCCGAAGCCCGGAAGTTCAGCAGTCATAAACCGTTTCGGGACCGGATAGCCGATTTCTCCGATTGACCAGCCTTCGGGGAGTTCGGCTTCGATAGAAACAGGGAGGCCTGCGGTGCCGGGATTTTTCCAATAGGTGTGCCAGCCTTCGTCCACGTTCATCTTGATGACTGTGTGGATGCTTCCATCCGGGTTCGCGGCTCCATCGGAGGCTAGCCAAGTGGCGGTGGCATGCTGTTTCGGGTCACCAAAAGTTGTCGAGGCCACCTGAGCAGCAAATAGCAGAGTTATAGGAATGAATTTCATCATGTGTAACTTGCAGTCAGATCGGCGGGGGCGCAAGACTTGCGGTGGATCGAGTCTGCTTGTTTCTGAGGTAATGAAAGTCATTTTGCTTGAGAGAGCGGAACGGGTGGACGAGTATTTCATTCATGATGAAATTGTATTTCGGAATTGGTGTCGCCTGTGGGCTGGCTTTGGGAACGGCGTGGGCGGATATCGAAATGAAGGCCGGTGTGGGAACGTTGAATTTTTCTGGTGGCGAAGGTCCGGGAAAAGGCAAGCACGTGGTATTGCTGGCCGGCGATGAGGAGTATCGCTCTGAGGAAGGGATGCCTCTTTTGGCGCGAATTCTTACCGAGAAACACGGCTTTGAAACGACTGTGCTGTTTTCCGCTGATGAGGATGGAACCATCAATCCCAAGGCGACAGGAAGCCTCATGGGTGCCGAAGCCCTAGATTCTGCCGACTCTTTGGTTATGTTGCTGCGTTTCCGTAACTGGGATGACGAGACGATGAACAAGTTCAAGGTAGCCGTTGATCGCGGAGTTCCTTTGGTCGCGCTGCGCACGAGCACTCACATTTTCAATTTCCCGAAGAACAGTCCGTGGGCCGAGTGGTCTTGGAAGCACGAGAACGGCGGCTTTGGCCGGACGGTGCTGGGCGAGACCTGGATCAGCCATTGGGGAAAACACAAGATGGAGGCGACCCGTGCTGTGACCGAGCCGGGCCAAGAGGAGAACTCTTTACTCAACGGGGTCTCGAAAGCGTTCGGCGATAGCGATGTCTATGAGGCAGCGCCGCCTGAAGACGCGACGATCTTGATGCGCGGAATCGTTCTCAAAGGTATGGGTCCGGACGATGAACCGGCGGATTACGAGAAGAAGCGCAAAGACGGAACGGTGCAGAAAATTAACGAGCCGGCGATGCCTGTAGCATGGTCGCGCGAGGTCAAGAACAAGGCTGGAACGATCAATAAGGTGCTGACAACCACCATGGGCGCTGCGACTGACTTGGTTGACGAGGATTTACGAAGGCTAGTGGTCAATGGGGTCTACTGGGGATTGGGAATGGAAGTTCCGGAAAAGGCGGACGTTTCCATTCCCGAAGATTTCGAACCCTCGAAATATGGCTTCGGTGGGAGTAAGCCAGGTTTGAAGGCTGCCGATTTCGCAAACTAATTGGCTTCGAAAATGCTTTTAGGATCAGGTGACGGAGACCCGTCACCTTTTTCGCGTGGAGTAATGGCGTGAATCCGATAGGTCTACCCCGTCAGCAAAAGAAATTTTATCATGCAGCAGGATTTGGAACTCGATACCCACCAGAAGGCCCTCAAAATTAATCTCGATCCCCGATGGTATGGCACATTTGCCGAGATCGGTGCGGGACAAGAAGTCGTGAGGTGGTTTTTCCGCGTGGGAGGCGCGGCAGGAACCGTCGCAAAGAGCATGTCAGCTTACGACATGACCGTGAGCGATGCCATTTACGGAAGCGGCGACCGCTATGTTTCCCGCTCACGTTGTCAGGCAATGCTCGACCGGGAGTTCGGCCTGAATGTCGAACGCCTGAGCTCGCAACGGGGTGACAATACGGCTTTTTTCGCGTTTGCGGATACGGTCGTAGCTCGCTCTTTCAAGGGCGGCAACGAATGCCATGGCTGGATGGGACTCAAATTTCAGTCTCGGCCGCACGATGATCCCAGCCAGATTATGATCCACGTCCGCATGCTCGATTCCGAGGCATCCTTGCAGCAGGAAGCTTTGGGAGTCGTGGGAGTAAATCTGCTGTTCGGTGGTTTTTTTCTACATCACGAGCCAGAAATGCTAGTAGAGAGCCTGCTGGACAAATTGACTACCGGTCGTGTCGAGATCGATATGATCGAGTTCCGGGGCATCGAATTCCGTTCCGTAGATAATCGGTTGATCGCCTTGAAACTTGTGCAACTTGGCCTAAGTGGTGCCGCGATGTTCGGAGCAGATGGTGAGGTCTTGCAACCGTCCGAAGCTCTATACAAGAAAGCCGTGCTAGTCGAACGTGGAAGCTTCCGGCCTCCTACGCATGTGAACTTCGATATGCTCGAATGCGCCCTTGAAAAAATCAAAGATGATCCCTCGATGAAGGGTAAAGAGGTGTTACCGATTTTTGAGTTAACCATGCGCAATTTGCTTGCTGGTGGTAAGGATGTTGACCGTCGAGATTTCTTGGCACGTGCGGACCTGCTTGCTGCTTGCGGGATGACAGTTCTGATCTCCGATTATTTTGAGTATTATCGTCTGGCTGCCTACTTATCTTGGCGCACCAGAGAGAGAATCGGAATTGTGATGGGCGTTCCTTCACTGATCGAACTTTTCGAGGAGAAATACTACACGGCACTTCCTGGCGGAATCTTGGAGAGTTTTGGGCGCCTGTTTAAGCACAACCTCAAGCTCTTTATTTACCCATTGCTTGACTCGGAGAGCGGCAAGACCATCACCAAGGATACGATGAAGGTGTCCCCGGGGCTGGAGAAGCTCTATGGGTATCTCGCAGATCGCGGCAGTTTTGTAGATTTGGACAACCACAATCCTGAGGTGCTGGGTATCTTTTCAAGAGGGGTGCTCGAGAAAATTAGCGCAGGCGATGAAACTTGGGAAGGTATGGTTCCAAAAGAGGTTGCCGATTTGATTAAACGCAGACGTTTTTTTGGTTGTTCAGGGTAGCTGATTATCTCCAGCGGGATGTCAGGCCATCGTAGGCATCAATTCTGCGATCACGGAAGAACGGCCAGATGCGTCTGAAATCTTCCACCAAGCGGTAATCGACATCGTGGTAGATGATTTCTTCTTTCTCAACGGATGCTTTTGCGACCAATTCGCCGTAGGGATTTGCAACGAAAGATTGGCCCCAGAACTCTGTTCCATCATGAATTCCTGAACGATTGATAGCAGCCAGATAACATCCGTTTGCCACAGCATGACCTCGCTGCACGGTTTCCCATGCGCAGTGTTGCGCACTACCGAGCGACTCTTTCTCCTCAGGTAGCCAACCGATCGCTGTTGGGTAGATCAAGAGTTCTGCGCCACCCAGTGCCATTAGCCGAGCGGCCTCGGGATACCATTGGTCCCAGCAGATCAAAACGCCGATTTTGCCGAATTTCGTATTCCAGACAGGCCATCCACTGTCGCCTGGCGTAAAGTAGAACTTTTCTTCGAAACCCGGATCCTGAGGAATGTGTGCCTTGCGGTAGAGTCCAAGCAATTCACCGTCCGTATCGTGTATCGCGGCAGTATTGTGATAGAGGCCCGGTCCACGGTGCTCGAAAAAAGAAGACACGATGACCACTCCCAGCTCTGCGGCAAGTTTCCCCAGTCGATCAGTCACCGGACCGGGCAGAGGGTCAGCTAGGTCGAATCGGTCTGTGTCTTGCACCGTGCAGAAATATGGAGTGAGAAAAAGTTCCTGGGTGGCAACCACCTGAGCACCTTCACCGGCGGCTCGGCGGATCAATTTCTCGTGGTGATCAAAAGAAGCTTCTTTGTCTGGGAATGTCTTAGATTGGAGGAGTGCTATTTTTGGCATAGTCTGCGGTGGGTAGGAGTGATTCTTGTCCCCGCGAGGCCGAATATCAAGGTTCGCGTTTTTGGGTTCTAGCGGCACGAATGGAGCCTGCTTTCTAAAGCCTTCCAGAATAATACTAAGATCATAGTAGTTCGAAGACAAAGTTTTTGGCTGGTGGCGACAAATTCGCATTTCCGTCGCAAGGGATTGACCCTTATCTACTTGAAAATATCGAGATAGGGGAGTGGAGAGACTCCTCAAGTGTTTGAATATCAAAGGGTTAGAGGATTTATTGTTTTTCGAAAAAAAACATCAAAACGTATTGACGGGTGCCGTGCCGTTGGTGTAGGTTCCGCCCGTCGCCACGAAAGAGGCGGCGCGAGAGACTCTCAGTCGGTCGCGGTAAGTTCTACGGAGCGTCACCCGATCGGCTTTTTAGTCCCCTCGAAACAAGTTCTTTGACAGTGTGGCTCAGCAAAAATCGTGCCAGAAACAAGCGCAAGCAAGTTTTTGGCGGTCGTAAGCAGATTAGGTTTCGCTGAGATGAAGAAAAAGATTAAATTGTGCGCTGCGCGAAATGTCGCGCAGTACGTCAGGATTTATGCCTTTGGGCAAGGATCCTGATAAGATCAATTTGGAATACGATATCCTAGAAGCTTTTAAATTTATTTAATGGTCTCGAAAGATACGCCAACCGAATTTTATACGGAGAGTTTGATTCTGGCTCAGAACGAAC
>Ga0335398_10009502_pt1 | contig 11222 bp, 7 predicted proteins | sample BON03_FD_205742 | JGI IMG/M metagenome (GOLD analysis project Ga0335398, IMG submission 205742) | Freshwater microbial communities from Lake Bonney liftoff mats and glacier meltwater in Antarctica - BON-03 (spades assembly) (version 2) | ecosystem: Environmental > Aquatic > Freshwater > Ice >...
CGCGCACTCGTCTCGTCGATGAGAATTCGCCGCACGTCCTTCCACGACTCTTTGGCGTAAGCCTCTTCGACATGGCGCTCGACCACCCGCCAGAGCCGGGTGTCCTCAATGGCCAGCATCGCGGCGGCTTCGCTCATCGGCATATCACTGCACAAGAGCATGGCCAAGGCATCCAAAAGCAACGTAAAACCGCTGCCGGGCCGAGCCCACGGCACTTCGACCTGACGAACCTGTCCGTCGGGAGTTTTTACCCGTGGCACCCGCATAACGAGCTCCGTGCGGAACTGGAAGAAATTGAGGTGCTGCCAGCGCCGTTCGACGGTGTCATGCACGGGCAGTTCAAGCTGATGGTCGAGCCCGGGGCAGCAAATTTACTGCCGCGCACAAAACCAATATGCATGCGCAGGAGTCCCTCCTCGCGCCGCAGTTCACACTCCTGCACCCGCCACTGCTTTCCGAGCTGTAGCGCCATCGTAAATAACTCCTTGGCTTCCATAGATCAGACGTTTACCCGATCCGGCGACGATATTCCCGTTGTTCCCCCAAGAGGAGGGGGTTGGGGGGAAACGCGGTTCCCCCCTCTAATCCCACCGCGCCTCCGGGCCCACCCACTCAATTCAGCGAAGAGCCAAATCGGATTCGTCGTGCTTGTGGGATTGGCATGTAAAAATGCGATCCTGATTGTCGAGTTTGCGAAGCAGCAGCAGGAGACGGGAATGAGCCGCTTCGAGGCCGCGGTGGAAGCCTGTCGGCTGCGTCTGCGGCCGATCCTCATGACTTCATTTGCCTTCATTCTCGGAGTGCTCCCACTCATGCTTGCAGGAGGCCCCGGAGCTGAGAACCGGCAGTCTCTGGGAACTGCGGTATTCTTCGGGATGCTTGGGGTCACGTTTTTTGGGATCTTCCTCACCCCTGTGTTTTATGTGGTCATCATGAAATTTGTGGATGCCCGGGTGCCGCGGAAGGCCGCCCGCGCCGAAACGTCTGCGATATCGGATCACGTCTAGGGCAAGCACGTTTGGGCTGGAGTCAGCGAGCGAGTCACGCTAATCCGAAGCGGTGCGAAACGTGATGCGTCGAATCCCCTGGCTTGAATTGTCCATTCTACTCGTGGCCACGGTTCTCCGTGTCTGGGCGATTGAATTGAAGCCGCCGCACTTTGACGAGGGGATCAATGGATGGTTCTCCGACCGGATGCGGGAAACCGGGTATTACGCCTATGACCCGACAAATTATCACGGCCCGCTGCATTTCTACCTGGTGTTTGCCGGACAAACATTATTTGGGCGAGAGCTTTGGGCGCTGCGGTTGCCTGCGATAATCGCGAGCATCGGCTGTGTCTGGATGATTCTGAAGTTCAAAACGTTCTTTGGAACCAATGCCGCCCGATGGGCCGCCGCAGCGATGGCCGTGTCGCCCGCCTATGTGTTCTACGGGCGCTACTCCATCCACGAATCGGGCATGGTATTTTTTCTCATGCTCTCTGTGTGGGGTATCTTCAAGCTATGGCAGCGCGGGAGTCGGGTCGGGGTCTATGCGCTGGTTGGAGGCCTCACAGGCATGGTGCTAACGAAAGAAACCGTGGTGATTCACGTAGGATGCTTTTTGTTGGCAGTGGGGGCGATGTGGCTGTGGGAGCGAGTGAGTCCGTCGTCGCCAAAACTGCCCGTCTCGCCGAGGCGCTGGTTACCGCGCGAGGCGGCGATTGCGTCGGGTCTGGGAGTGCTGGCGATCGTCGCGTTTTACTCCGGATTTTTTCATGACTGGAGGCTGCTGAAGGGGATTGGAACTACCGCCGCCGCATGGTTTGCAACTGGGGTCGTGGATGGGGGGCATGCGAAAACCGACTACGATTTTGGACCGCTAAATTTCTATTGGATCGCGCTCATGGCACGATACGAATGGCCGGCGTTGGCGGGACTTGCGGTTTGTTTCCGGCTGTTGTGGCCATCCCCGTCGCAGCTTCGCTACCTGGCAATTTACGGCGGCGGCACGCTCCTCGCGTATAGCATCATCACCTACAAAACGCCCTGGTGCATCATTGTGATGTTGTGGCCATTCTTACTGACCTTTGGTGCAGGCGTCGAGGAACTCAGGCGGTGGCGCCCGGCGTTTACATTTCTTGCACCGATTGCCGCAGGGGCCGTGATTGCCGTCTCGTTGCTTCCGTCGCTTTGGCTGAACTTTCGATCCCATAGCGACCCGACAGAACCCTACGTGTATGTGCAGACCTTTCCTGAGATCCGAAAATTCACCGACCCACTGCAGAAAGCAGCCGAAAAGGACCCGAGAAATTACGAGATGGCGGGGCAGCTTCTGCTCGACAGCTATTACCCGCTCCCGTGGATGCTCGGGGAGTTCAACCGCATCGGATACTACAAAGAAGACAACTGGCCGGAGCGTCTCGACGGTACATTTATAGCAGCGGAAGAAAGTAAATCGCAGCGCGTGGAGGCAATGCTTTCGGGCACTTACATCCGTGTTCCCTTTCGTTTACGTGACGGCCAGGAGGATTGTGTCGCGTGGTTTCGCACTGACGTATTCGACGGCCTGGCCGAAGGAGAGACGGTCACCTACGGCAAGGTCGCACCGTAGAGTGCCCTCATTCATTCAAACCGCAGAGATGCAGCTGGTGATATTTTTGCTGCGCGCAAGGCAGGCAACACCGCCGCCACAATCGCCACAGGGATAATCCACAAAGGCGTTGATATCAGAAGTCCCACAGGAAATCCAAGGTCAATGGTCCAACCGAACCATGCCTTATTCACGACCCAGGTCAGAACCATCGCTAAACAAATTCCTGAGACCACACCCACGACGGATGCAATCGCACCGATCAGGGCGGCCTCACGCAGGAACATCATCACAATCTGTCCCCGCGACGCGCCAATGGCACGGAGGACTCCAATTTCCCGCTCCCGCTCAGCAGCGAGAATCAGGAGCGCGAGCATCACGCCGATCGCCGCTACCGCAACGGCAATACTGCGAAGGACCAGGGTCACCGCAAAAGTTTGATCAAATATTTCGAAGATCCGCTCTCGTAATTCCCGGTTGGAATAGACCGAAAACTGTCCACTATCGCTGAACGCTGCGCGAAACTCGTCCGCCAGACTACCTGCCTCGGACGTATCGTGCAGAGTCAATGCCATCGACTGCACTCCTTCGTCTGGCCAGTATTTCTCGAAGTTTGCGCGGTCGATGAGAACGACTCCCCCATTCCGTGCGTAGTCCTGATAGATTCCTGCAACGGTGAAGTCCCGCGACCCGACTGGCGTCAAAAGCGGGATCTTATCTCCCCGGGTGACATCAAATCGATTGGCGAACGGCTCAGAAACTAACACCGTATCCGTCAACAAAAAGTCTGCGTGCTGGCGCGCTGGATCGCCGCCAAGAAACTGGGTTGATTCTGCCCGGGACCCGCTCACCACCGCCATCAGGGTGCGCTCACCTTGAAATACCATTGGCGTTTCGCGAAACGTCGAAACCCGGTCCACACGCGCATTCGCGCTCAGCCATGCGACCGCGGCATCCGGCAGCGCCGCTCCTGCCGCAGCCACTTCATTTGCCGCCGATCCTACAAACATGTCCGCAACGAGGGTGGAACCGATCCATCGATCCACAGTGCCTCGAAAGGAATGGATCATTACGGAAATACTGACCGTCATGGAAATCGCCGCTGCGAGTGCTGCTATGGTTACCGAGTTGCGGTGGGCGCACCGCTCAAGGTTGCGACCTGCCATACGGAATTTTCCCGGCGCAAACCAAAGTAGTGCTGCTGTGAATCGAACCGCCGATGGAACTAGTAATGAGAATCCCACGATAACAAAAAACGCACTGGCAAAGCCCAACATGGGGGCTCTCCAGTCCAATGCCCCCCAGCCGAGACCAAATGCCAGGCCAATTCCGACGATGCCACCGAGCATCCACAGCATCGGCGTTTTCTCGAACCGATCCATTGCTGATCCCGGCCGTAAGACTCGGGCTGGATCCGCATGGGCTGCCTCGGCGGCGGGCAACCACCCGGCGACCACCGCAGCACCCACGCCAACCACAAACGCAGTTGCTATCTGCCCTGGAGAGACAAATAACCGCTCGATGTTAACGGCAATGTAGAGTGAGGTCACTGTTTCCCCCACTGGGCCCGACAGCAACGACGCAAGCGGAAGCGCAAGCAGGATGCCGAGTATCGTTCCCGCGACGCCAGCCACTCCCCCTTCGCCAAGAAAAAGGAGCCGGATCTCCGCCCGCGAGGCGCCCAGCGCACGAAGGACACCGATTTCCGGTTGCCGACGAATCACTGAGGCGGACACCGTATTGTAGATCAAAAACGCACCCACCAGCACTGATACCAGACTCAACGCGGTCAGATTCAGTTGAAACGCGCCCAGCATTGACTCGACCTGGTCTCCGCGGCGCGTAGGGGGCGACACCTCGATGTTGTCGGGCACGAGCTTTTTGATCTCGGCGGTGACATCTTCGAGTCGGGCGGAGTCCACGAGCAGCAGGATCGCGCTTAAGCGCCCAGTCTTCCCTAGGAGCTCTTGAGCCCATCCAATATCCATGGCCACCAGTCGCGGGTCGCTGGCCGCAGCGGCATCATCGGGTTCAATGATGAATGCCGGATCCAGCACCGCCATCCGCTCCGCAGCAAGCACCCGCAACGGCTGCTTCAACCCCGGCAGAATCCGTGATGCAAAATCCGCGCTTACTGCAATCACCGTCGGATCCCGCAGCCAACGCTCAAAATCCAATGACTCCCGTCCTGCACCCAGCAACTCAAAGGTCCGAAGGTCGCGCCCCGAAAATGGGTCCAATCCGACGACCCGCAGGTATTCGCCAGGATTCCCGGGAAGAGTCACCAGCGACTCAATGACTGGTGCCGCGGCTGTCACTCCGGCAAGCTTTTCGATTTGTGGAAGGACCCGTTCATCGATGTCCCCGCGGATCTCCAGGTTCGCGCGCCCGGCGACCATCTCGATCCCTGCACGAAAACTTTGGGAGGCACTACGGTTGGCAATCTGGATCGCGAGAAATACTGACACCCCCAGCGCAATACTTCCGATATTGAGCGCCAGCAGCACCGGGTGCCGTGTGATCGTTCGAAGGATTTGACGTTGAAAAAGCGCCGGAAAATGACGCGTGATCACCATGGGTTGCCGTGCATCGATCGACTACGCTTGCTCAAACGACTCTCCTGTCCAGCGCAGGATGAATCGCTGCAACCGGTCAATCGCTGCCCGGTCCTCAATCTTGGCATGGTCCTCGCCGGTAACATAAAAGGTATCCAACGCCATCTCCACTTCCGTCGTAATCCGCGAAGTCTGAATCGATACCCGGGCTTCTGAAAATGCCCGAAGCAAACTGTAGAGCAAACCCATGCGATCGGGAGTCTGAACCTCAATGATGGTAAAAAACGGATGGGTCTTGTTGTCCACCATGATGCGGGTAGAAAGGTCAATCTCGCCGGAGACCCGGTATGAGCGAAGGCGGGTATCCTTGCCAATCAGCGGCGCAAAATCGTAACTCGCATGTTGGAGCGCCTCGGTGAGGCGGCTTTCAACACGATCAATCTCCTTTGCACTGGTCACTGGCAGAAGGCGCGTATTACACACTCGAAAAATGTCGAGAGCGAAGTTGTCGCCTCGGGTGAAGATGTCAGCACTCAAGATATTGATATTTACGGATACAAACGCTCCAGCGATGCGCTCAAGTAATCGCTCGCGGTCCCAACCGCACACCCAGACTTCGGTGTGACCCTGCTCGGGGTGCGGGATCCATTTGAAAACGGATGCCAGTGCCCTGACGGGGTCTTTTTGCATGCGCTGACTGAAAAACTCACGAAACAATCGCAAATGGTCAGCGATAACCTCCGCGCCGAATGCGTGGAAGTAGCGCTCCGGCATATAGTCAAAGTGTGCCGCGACCTCCTCTTCATATCCGCGTCCGAGTTGGCGTTGCACCGTGGCCTTCGTGCCCTTGCGGTCGCGATCCATTGCATCGATCCAGCGCGGTCCCACCTCGAGGTATTCCCCGGCCTTGCGGTAAAGTGACCACACCAACCCTTCTTTCCAGTCGGACCAGTTTTGGTCACTAGTCCCCATGCCATCTGCCAGCGTGAGCAACATCAGGGCATCCAAGTTGGCACGCGATTTGATGATCTGAGCAAAATCCGTAATGGTTTTGGCATCCTCGAGATTGCGGGTCTGCGAGGTGTGGGAGAGCGTGTAGTGCGAATCCACCAGAATGAGTAGCATCCGACGTCGATCCGGCGAAAGCTGCAACCGCCGAGCAACCCGATGCGCCAATAAGGTACTTTCTTCTTCATGGTGGCGGCTGTTGGCCGCCTTCCCGGTGTCGTGCAGGAGGATTGCGAGATAGAGGATGCCGGGGTCTTCCAGCTTCTGGAAGATAGACCGGTAGCCAGCGAGTTTTCGTTCCTCGGACAGGATCACTGCGTCGAGTTTCTCAATGCAGACCAGCGTGTGTTCATCGGTCGTATAGCGGTGAAAAAACTCATGCTGAACGAGGCAATCGAGAGCACCAAACTCCGGGATGTATTTCCCCAGCACACCCATATTGTGCATCGACCGCAGCGCTCTTCCGACCTCACCTTTGTGGGAAAGGATCGAGAGGAACAATTCGCGTGATGCCCGGGCGTATTGAAACGTCCGATCAATGAGCCGTGCGCGACGCCGGATCAAATCCACCAATTCTTCCGACATCGTTAGTCCACGCACCTGCGCATGCTGAAATACGCGGATCAGCCGAAAGGGATCCTGTTTGAAAATCTCGCGCGTCTGGGGAAATAATAATCCCTCCCGCGCGATCAGCCCGTCAAACCGCTCCGGTTTTGCAGGCTTCGATGCCGGCAGCAATCCAAAAAACCGGGATGCCGGCTTGGCCGTAGGCTTCGAAACCATGCGCTCCAGCACCGACGTGGTGATCTGATGGATCTCGCGGGATTGGCTGTAATAGTCCCGCATGAACGCCTCGCATCGGCGCAAAATACTTTTTTCCGGGTAGTGCAGTCCGGTGGCAACCTTCCCCTGAAGTTGCAGCGTTAGACTGTCAATCGGCCGCCCGTTTTGATAGTGCATCTCGGTCCTCGTGCGGAGGAGGAAATCGTAAGCTTTTTCCAAGCGTTTACGCTCGCTGTCCCGCAGGTGCTTTTTTTCCACCAGCTTCGACATGCTGCCGATTTTTTCGGCGAGTTGCGCGATCCAAAGGATATTTTGATAATCTCTGAGTCCCCCGCAGCCGTTTTTGATATTCGGCTCCTGCATGAAAACACTGGCTCCGTATTTGAGCCGATTTTCCTCCTGGTTCTGGAAACGCCATTTCACATAAGCAGCCTCCTTGCCACTCACGCAATCGCGCTCAAAACGGTCCTTAAAATCATTGAAAATATCACGACTGCCGAGCAGGTAGCGGCACTCGAGCATTGATGTCTTGGTGAGCATGTCGTCGTTTGCCTGCGCAACCGCCTGCGCCATGGATCGCGTCGAATGACCCACTTTGAACCCAAGGTCCCACAACCCGACGAGCGTCTGCCGGATTGCCTCTTCCAGCCGCGGACCTGGTTTTCCGCGATCTAGTAAGAACATGATGTCCACATCGCTGAACGGGTTCATTTCCCTGCGCCCGTATCCTCCAAATGCCATGACCACAAACGGTTCACACGGGTCGGACTGCTTGCAGTTCTCATTCGTAGTTTCGAACAACTCCCGGAATAAAATATCAATCAGGTCGGCTCTCTGACGGGCAATCTCGCGTCCGCCGCCGCCTGCAGTGTGCCACAGCTTAAGCCGATGCTCCTCCAACTTCCGGAAGCGCTTGAACACAGCCAGCATGTCTTTCGGACGCTTGCGAACGCCTTCGGCTAATTCTTTTGCAGCCTCTGCTAAGACGCGTTCTTTGTAGGGCGGGACCATCGAAGCGGTAACATAAGCACCATGGCGGTGATTTGTCACGTTCCCACACATGCTTGGAGATGAGCATTGCGGGTGATGTGCGGAAATTGATCGATGTCACCCGCCGCCTCACTATGAGGCCGAGTCCGGTTGTCGATCCCGGAGGCGCCAGGTATGGTAACCGTGACTTGAAAACTATTTCTTTCAGCGCATTTCTCGTCGGGATTGCCCTCTTGGCATCCGAAGTTTCCATTGCAGGAACAGCACAAGCTGCCGATTGATGGACCGGAAAATATGCAACGGACAACTGGCTGGGCGCGGGACTGAGCGTGATCCCATGGTCCAGGGCCTTCATGGCGTCGGGTGGATTCCTCAAGGTGAAACCGACCGACCGGGCATACACACAGGCCGGGCTCTACATGGCCATCCCCGGCGCGACAGCAACATCAAACCATGGATTATAATTCCAAGGCGCCAGCCCGGCCGGATCGAACAGTCTGTTTTTCCTATCGGAGGCGGGCGTGACACCAGCACTTGGCGAATCAGGAGGAGCACCATCGTACGCGCACGTTTCGCGAAGAATATCTCGAACTCCTCCAGCGACACGGAGTGGAGTGTGCGGGACACTGACGGAACCGTGGTGTTCACGATGGCCAAGGAGGTGACCGGCGGTTCCCTGCGAACCGTTGAATTTGCCCGGAAGCACAAGAAGCCCTGTTTCCACATTTCCAAGTCTTCTGGTAACTACACCGATCCCGCCCTCAAGCATCAGCGTTTCGTTTCCGAGCATGGAATCAAACGGCTCAACGTAGCAGGTTCGCGAGGGAGTAAAGAACCTGATCTCCACCGATGGGTGATGAAGGTTTTAGAGGATGCGTTCTTCTGGAGTGAAGTTCACGGGTGCCAACTTGGCGGTCCGGGTGAGGGGTAGCCAAAAGCCAGAGGAGTAAACTGGAGCGCCCGGAATTCTTAGGAGTCACTTGCGCTCCTTTTTTGACCCGTCGCCAGACGGCTTTCCGGTGAGTCTTTGCATTTTATGAAATTGGAAACCTCCGAAGTTCCAAACAAGAAGAGCCCCCAGTCGACAAAGGCGTTGAGGACACGGGGGCGTAAATTCTAAATGCTGGTATCCTACGTGTAAGATCGGGTGTATTCCGGCAAATCGGCAAATCTTCTCGCCCGATGGCGTATGAGAGGATAGAGAATCTCCGGATTCCACATGGCCGAAAACTCGAAATTTTCCCCGGACTCATCTTCCAATCTCGGATTCGATGCGAGACTCTGCCTTGCCATCATGAACCTCGCCCTGCGCGGCATCGAGGCCGACTTCGGCCCGGAGAACGCCGACACCTTCCGCCGCGTTTCAATCGCTTTCCAATCTCCAACTCGCTTTCTAAAGGCCGCATAATTCCATGAACGAACCCGCCAAATTCAATAACGTCGTCAGCTTCCTGTGGGCGATTGCCGATCTGCTCAACGGTGCTTTTAGGAAAAGCGAGTTCCAGAAGATCATCCTCCCGTTCACGGTGCTGCGCCGTCTGGACTATGCGTTGGAGAAAACCAAGGCCAAGGTGCTGGAAACCGAGCACAGGCTGGAGGAAAAGGGGCTGGCGAACCGCCACGGCCAGTTGTGCCGCGCCGCCGGTTATTCCTTCTATAATACTTCCAAGTTCAATTACGAGAGCCTCCTGCACGACGACGCCAACCTGGCCCTGAACCTCCGCCAGTATGTCATGGGCTTCTCGCCCAATGTCCGTGAAATCTTCGCCGCCTTCAATTTCAACGACACCATCCGCGACCTTGGTCGGGTGAACCTGCTCTACCTGCTCATGGAGCGCTTCAACGAGAAGAGCAAGGTGGACCTGCGCCCCGCCTCCATGTCCAACCATGAAATGGGCTACGTCTTCGAGCATCTGCTCCGCAAGTTCAACGAAGCCCTCAACGAAAACCCCGGCGAACACTTTACGCCGCGCGATGGCATCCGCCTCATGGTGGATCTCGTGCTGATGCTCGACACCACCCTTGCAGGCAAAGAAGGCGTGGCCCGCACAGTTAACGACTGCGGTTGCGGGACGGGCGGGATCCTCTCCATCACCAAGGACCACATTCTTCAGATCAACCCCCAGGCCAAGGTCTTCCTCTACGGGCAGGAGCTGAATCCGTTCACGTGGGCCATCGCCCGCGCCGATATGCTCATCCTGGAGCCTGAGGGCAAGGACGCTGAGAACATCAAGCTCGGCAGCACCCTCTCCAACGACCAGTTGCCGGAGATGCGTTTTGACCTCCAGTTCGTCAATCCGCCCTACGGCTACGAATGGAGCAAGGACTTCGACGCCGTCACTGCCGAGGCAGCACGGGGCTTTGATGGCCGCTTCGGGGCAGGGCTGCCGCGCAAGTCGGATGGCCAGATGCTTTTCTTGCAGCACCTCATTGCACGGATGAACGACCCGGCGGAATCCCAGAGCTACATCGGGATCATCCTCAACGGCTCACCGCTCTTCACCGGCGGCGCGAGCTCGGGCGAGTCGGAAATCCGCCGCTGGATCTTGGAGAACGACTGGTTGGAGGCCATCGTCGCCCTGCCGCAGCAGCTCTTCTACAACACCGGCATCGGCACCTACATTTGGCTGCTCAGCAACCGCAAGCCCCCCGCCCACCGGGGCAAGGTCATGCTGGTGGACGCTTCCGGGGACTCGTTCTGGTCCGACATGTCCAAGAGCCTCGGTAACAAACGCCGCGAGATTGGGGAGAGCCATAAGCAGGCCATTCTTAATCTGGTGAAAGCGCGCAAAGAAGGGCCGCACCTGAAGATTTTCGACACCACGGACTTCGGCTACCGTGAGATCAAAGTGCTGCGCCCACTGAAACTGCGTTTCGAGGTCAATGCGGAGTCGCTCGCCCGCCTCGACACCCAAGCCGTCTTCAAGAATCTGGCGGTGAGCAAGAAGAAAGACCCCACCGAGCAGAAGCGCGATGAACAGGAGGGCCTCGCCCTGCAAGCCGAGATCCGCGCCGCTCTGCAAACCCTCGCGGGCAAGACTTACATGCAGAGGGACAAATTCACCGCCGCGCTGGAAGCCGCGCTGAAAAAGCAGGGACTCAAGCTCAAAGCCCCCGTGCTCAAAGCCATCCTCGCAGGCATCGGCGAGCGGGATGACGCCGCCGACATCTGCCGCGACAGCGATGGCAACGCCGAACCCGACACCGCCCTCAACGACACCGAGAACGTGCCGCTCAAGGAAGACATCCAGACCTACTTCACCCGCGAGGTGACGCCGCATGTGCCAGATGCTTGGATTGATCCCACCTACT
>Ga0335398_10009507_pt1 | contig 11220 bp, 11 predicted proteins | sample BON03_FD_205742 | JGI IMG/M metagenome (GOLD analysis project Ga0335398, IMG submission 205742) | Freshwater microbial communities from Lake Bonney liftoff mats and glacier meltwater in Antarctica - BON-03 (spades assembly) (version 2) | ecosystem: Environmental > Aquatic > Freshwater > Ice >...
CTCGCACACACACATACACACACACACACACACACAAAACACACACACACACCCGCCTCAGACTACATACACCCACCCACCCACACACAAACACACCTGCCCACGCACACCCGCCCACGCACGCACACACACATATACACACACAGACACGCACACACGCACAACGTCTGTGTGTGTCTGTGTGTGTCTGTGTGTGTGTTTGTGTGCATCACCAACGTCCGCACTGTCAAATCAATTACATTTGTTTGTTTGTTGTTGTTTCCCAATCATTTTCAAATTTGTTGTAGACAGTCTAACAAAAAAACCGTGCGAACCGTGGTTTTTTTGTTTTTGGACAGTGTCACGGTCAATACAGTAGTGCACACAGAATCTGAGGCTTGCCAAAAACAGTGCACACAAGCACGCATGTATAATCAGCACACAAGAGGAATGGCGACAACCAGACTCAGGAGCCTGGTTGAGAGGGGCAGAAGAAAGGCTTTGTTAGAGACCTTGCACACACACAAAAAAAATGTCAGAAACAAATCGATATTCACGAATCTAAAGAAAGTATTCGAGCACTTAAAGCTTCCAGCAAAGCTAGCACTTAGAGCTTCCAGCAAAGCTACTAGACTATTTGTTACGAAGTAAAAAAAGCAACATCAATCAAAAACCGCAGCCTCGGCAAACAGAACTGATCTGGACAATGCCGTGGGGTTCCTGGATAGAGCTCGAAGAGGATGTGCACTGTAAGGAGTGGGAATGCATAATTGAAAAATGTACAGAGGAGAAAGCGAACACCACAATGCATCAAATCTATGGTCAGCATGCAACACTCAGCATTAATTTCAAGCCAGGAGACTGGGACCGGGTACAAGCTTGCATATTGAAAGCAGGATCAGATTGGCATCAAGCAGAAACCGCAGAGGATCCGCAGAAGATAAGCAAGTTCGCAACAGGGTCACTGAGGAGCAGTCACAGCGCACCGCATCATGTGGATACTCTCGGGTCGATCAGCGGTCGAGCAAATGCGACAGTGGCAGCAAGCGTTGCAAGCTGAGCAGATTATGGACGCTGAGCCCAAGAGGGTCTCCCCACACTCAGCATTTCTAATCACCGAAACAAAGGAAGGAGGCATGATGGTTTTTACAACAACACAAGTCACACAAATGCATGTAGTGAAACGTCGCAAGACGGACAAGAAAGCGCTAAACAGATCCTTTGGAGTAAAGGCCAGTGAGGGTCCGTGGCTGGGAGAAGAGCGTGAGAAAGTATGGGGAAAGTACTATGAAGTACTGGGTTACTCGCCCTTTCAACATGTGGTAACGATCAGTGTAGAAGCAAAGACCTCTGTGTGCCAACGTCCACTGCCTTGTCCTCCACTAGTCCTTCTTCCCCTTTGCTCGCCCCTTTCATTTCTTCGGATCCCAGGTGCCAGGAGTGGAATCACCATGCTCACCACTGCACCAGGTGCGAGATGGCGTCTCCCCAAGTAGAGGCAATGCAAGCAAGACACGGGCTCTTCTGCCTCAAGCGACTGTTTAGCAGAATAGATGAGAGTTTGTCGCCTTCTGTCAAAAATTCTGGCAGTTTACAAACTTCACACATAATAAGAACGAGATACACATCCTGCCTTTGATGGTGAAATAAATGATTGACACTGATGAAACAGCACAGCATCAACCAGGCCGCTTGAGAGGAGAACTCACCACCCAGGAGATTGCGAAATATGTCGCAATGTCTTTGAAACCAGATAAAAGCACAGGTCCAGACAGATACCTTAATGCACTCACAAAAACAATGACGAATGTGGGTGAATGAAACTTTGAAAGAAGATACAAGTCGACAGCGAGCAACGATGAAAAGCACCATTTTGCAGCTTCACAAAGGTAGCGGAGGCACGAATAAACCATCGGACCAACGACCAACAGTTTTGCTAAACAGCGTTTACTGCTGAACTATATCATCAATAAACGGTTGGAAAAAATTGTCAAACCAGCTAACATCTTTGAACCAAGACAAGGTGGAGGCAGGCAAGGATGTTGCGTTGGCATTAACATGCAAAAGGTGCACTTCATCCAACAGGAAGCTCGGAGACAGGGCAGGAGAGTTTATTGAGTCGACATTGGCTTTAAAAACGCCTTCAACGCCATGTCTCAAGCAGCGCTCTGGCAGTTCAAAATTCCAGATGTTGACTGATTTGAGCAGATATATGGAGGCGCCACGATTAGGCTGGCCCCAGACAACGAGGAAAGTGCAACAATCACCTTCAACACAGATATAGCGCAAGGTAGTATCAAATATGAATAAGGTTATTAGTCACGGGCTGCAGATCGGCAAGGATCAGAAAGGAGACAACCAGCGACATGAGAACGGTTATCAATTCAACGATATAGGGTTCATCGATGACATCTCAATCATTGCTGACACACCAGAGGGCAGGCAAAAGCTGCTAAACGTTGTGCAGGAGTTTACGGCCTGGTGTGGAATGCAAATCAATGTGAAGAAAACGTATTTGTTGGTAATAGATAATTATAAAAAGCGTAGAGAGCAAGAGCCAGCGCTGCCATGGACTCTGGCAATCTATGGAGAAACTCTTCAAGCGATAAATCTCGATGACGTGTGTCGATATCTAGGATATTGGGGTACAGGAAACGGCGATATGAGAGCAACCAAGGAAGTGGTCACGCAAAAGATCATTGCAGCACGTGACCTGATCAAATGCCATCCTCTCACACCAGAGCTAGCAACTGAATTGTTCACAAGCAAAGGTATGGGAGTCTTGCACTTCTCAGCGGCACTCATTGAGTGGTCTGAAAGTGAATTGAACGACGTGAAACGATTGTGCGTCCAGGCCTACAAGAACGCTTGGCACTTGCCACAGTCAACAGCAAGTGCTCTCCTTATCTTTCCGAAAACACGCAGTAACGAAAGCACACTGCCCATGGCAGTACTGATACAGGAGTTATTGCTGCATGCCGAGAGATGCATGCGACATGAGGATGTGGTTCAAAAAATCCTGCTGGCAGGGTTAAACAACTCTTTAGACGAGTGGTGATGCGACTCTTTTGCTGAACATATTGAGGAAATGGAACTATGCAAGTGGGATGACGCAACGACAGACTTTTGGTCGAGACTAGCAAAAGCAACATTTCAGTCACATGGGCAGAGCAGTTGGACAGCAGACTAGCATCAGTGCAAACCACTAGAAAAATGAGCTGGGCTGCAGCAACTAGATCCATTAGGGAATCAGAGGGTCGCGCCTAGATACGGATTCAGAGGTACGGGGTCTCGATCAAACAACATGGTAGCTGATGTGGGCGGGAGAAGCAGCCATACGAAAGAGCATTCCCACTCTAAGGCAAAAGTATTTCCGACTTGCCTAGGATTCAGAAGAGTTATGGAGAGAAAGCATTAGTGGTGATACCACCTGTAATGAGGATATGTGCAACGTCGAACGGCGAGCAAAGAGTTCAGGTATTAATCAGTGGGTAAAACAAACGTACTATAGGCCGGCCAAAGCTTAAATAATTAATTAATTGATTAATGAATTAATGAATTAATGAATTAATTAATTAATTAATTAATGAATTAATCAATCCATTAATCAATTAATTAATTAATCAATTAATTAATTAAAAGAAGAAGATTCTGAGCTGTGATTCATGGAAAATAAATTTTCTACTGCATTATCAGGACAGAGTACCCATGAAGACTTAGTTAAAAAATCCGGCCTGCGGCGCATTTCGTTTGATAAGTCTTGCCTGCGGCGCATTTTGTTTCATTAAAAATCTGGCCTGCAGCGCATTCTTTCGATTAAAAATCCTCTTCTTAATCATTCGGGGATGCATTTCATTTCAAGTTTTTTATTCTGTCTACCAATTTATTAGTAGTGAAAATGATTTGAACTTCAATACTGAGTGATCACAACGACGTGATCACAACGACGTTGACTCAATCCGAGTCTCGGCCGGCGTGACCATGACAGAAGAGAGCAAACAACAAACGTGGACAAAACAGAGTCTCCCTCAAAGGTATTTATGTGTGGGGTGTCCAATCAAACGTGACCAAGCAATCAGATCACTATGTTTGAAAGGACACGTCAGAGTGCGTGGCTCGACGCTGTGACGACACCATTGACAAGAAGCGAGTGAATTCTTCTGTACCAAAACATCTCTTTTTGGAGAGAAATGAGCAACCAAAATATCGCCCAAAATCCCCAGAAATGCTCTTCCCGACGCGCTACTATGTCATTTTTTCAAAATTTCGCGGCTGACGCCGCAAAAAAAACCACGCTTCGTGCATTTTTTTAAAACCGCGCTTCGTGCGGTTTTAATTAATTAATTAATTCGAATTAATTCGGGCCAAAGATGCTGAGAAGTTGTTTTATTCACTGGTATTAATTCCGGTAGTACTGTTACAGAAACAGCGACAGCTTATGCAACAGTACTTTGAACTAGTGGATTGGCAAGGACTCAAGCTGCTGTCGCACGAGAGGAGACAAAGAGATAGTTTGAAAAGTTTTGAACGCTCAGTCGAAGTGTGGAAAGACTGGATGCGTGTCAGATAGTAAAAAAGAACTCGCAACAATTGGTGAAGAGCTGCCTCCAGCGGAATCGTTGCCAGCCAAGTGCAAGGAACAGAGTCCGGATCCAACAAAGAGGGATGCAAGCAGAGAGGATTTCGGTCGAAGAGCGCTAGCAGGAGGCAACATGTGGGAGTCGTTGTCATGATTGCTGACACTTTTGGAAAGTTTCGACAAGAAAAATCCAGAGATTGGGACAGACAGTGTGGCAAGGCAGATGCATCAAAAGATGGTGCAGCACTACTGGGTCAACATAGTCAAGCAACAGGTCACGGGGGGGGAGTGTCCCACACTCAGAGACACGTTAATTCAGCCAATGGAGGCGGCTTTGAATCCAACCACGTTTCTGACACAGGCACAGGCACTGTTAGGCAAAGCGATTGGCGGGCATACAACGCAACAAAACGCAGAGGTCAAGAGTATCATCAACAAGGATCATCACGTGGCGCCCAAACGGATGCCACTTGACGCGCACTTAGTGGTGAACACACACAACATGGAGGGGCATTTTGTAGAATCAGTGAAGAATGCACGGTGGTCGATGAGCCCACGAGAGGCGGAGGATGGAATCGAAAGCATACTTGAGTTTCAGGTCCAGATCAAAGAACACAACCTGCGAGAGTATGAGGGCAACTGGCAAAAATCTCAAAATTGGACAGATGAAAAGCTTGCGACAAAACTCACGAAGAAGGACCAGCAACCGGTCTGGTCACTGCCAGCCAGGTGGTGGCCTGACACGTTGCCGGAATTTGAAAGTGAAGGGTGGTGGCAAAGACCACAAATGCGAGCAAAGTGTAGGCATTGTCGCTGTGGCGTCGTAGAGAAATCTAGTCTTAGAAGTAACAAGTGTCATGGGTGTGAGAGGCAAATGCAGACCAAAGGTGAAAGACTAGACGGCAAAGTTTTCACCAATGCCGATCCGCGATATACAGGGAAATCAATGACTCGGATACGCAAGGAGGTGACACGACAATACTGATGCAGCAGGTAAGAGAAGTCATGACGGTCAATCAAGCTTGAAAAGCTAGATTTGGAATGGAGCAAAGACGATGACACCAAGACGCAGTGCAACCGGTTGAACACCAGTCCACTTCACCGAGAACATGCGTCCAACAAGAATGGTCCAGCACTGGTGAAACAGCGGATGCAGTGAAAAGTGCCTTCCAAACCGCTGGCCGTTGATGACCCTCTGCTTCTGCCGGAACAAGAAGTGCATGCAGAAATCGGCATAAATTGGGTTTTAGATCAAGACACACCGTCACACCCAGAAGAAAAGTATGTCAGAATTCTAGCAGAGTCATTACTCTGGGAAGAACGCCTTGGTAAAACCACAATAAGAACTACAGAAGGCCTCACTACATGCATGGAGCCACACAGAGGGTGGACAATCGCGAGAAGCAGTTGGATTTTTTTATAAAAACGATGGTTGGACCGAGAACAAATGCTGATCACGATCATCAAATAGGAAACTAAGCGCACGGATGAAAAGGAACAAGCTGGGTTCAGATCACCAACTTGGTCAATACTACGAGCACTGCAAAAGATCAACAAATCCAGGGGAATTGAAGGCGAAGCGATAATGTCAGCCCTTCTGTTCTTTCATTCGGCAGGACGAGGGGACCTCAAGTTCTGGGGAAAGGATGATGGACCTACCGTGGTACTATGGGAAAGTTTTTCGAAATCTGAACAGAAGCAGAGTTCGAAAAAGATGAGCGAGTCGAAAGATTGGGTAGTTTGGTGCAGGTCGAGAAAAAAAGACGAAGAGCAATGCCCGTTAGAAGCCAATGGAAAAGAAATCTTCTCAAACCGCAGTAAGCAAACAAAAGCCAAAGCAGGAAAAAAGATGGATAAGAAAGGAGGCAAAGTGCAATCAATGCGCTGGAAAGCGTGGTTGCGACAGGGCAACATCAAATGCGCAGTGAGCGAAGAGTATGCTTCGTGCTGGGTTCACCAAGACTGCCATGTGGTAGACGAGCAAAAAGCAGCTTTGAAGAAAGCAGCTGGAGTATCAGGGAAAAAAGACGAATGCCAAGTGCGATTGAAAGGGAGAGAACGCGATTACTGGATGGGCACAGAGATAGGCATGCTAGGAGGCTATGGGTTTCAGGGCCAATTAGCGGCAAGTGACGGTTCAGACAAAAAGGGCAAAATGGGAGCAGAATTGAGTGATTGATGTTGCTCTTATTATTTCGTAAGAATTAGTCGAGTAGCTTTGCTGGAAGCTCTGTATGCTCGAATCCTTTTCTTTAGATTCGTGAATATCGTTTTTTTCTGACATTTCTTTTTCTTTTTTCCCTTTTTTTTTCCCTGTTGTGTGTGTGTGCAAAGCCTTTGTCTCTAACAAAAGCCTTTCTTCCGCCCCTCTTAACCAGGTTCCTGTGCCTGGTTGTTGCTATTTCTGGTGTGTGATGATTATGCAAGTGTGTTTGTGTGTGTGTGCCTCTCACGGTATGTGCATTTGAAAATGTGTGGGTAGAGTGATAAATATTTAGCAGATATAAGCAAAACCGTGACGATGTCACGTACAGTATTCACATAGAAAACAGAAATAGATGATCATAGTGACGTGAAACAAGCAGTGAAGTGGCAAGTTTTTAGACACGTTATAGAATGCCATACGAATAAGTAAAATACAATAAATGTGTCCATCTTCCAGACTCTGGACGGGGATCTTGGATTGTGGTTACCAGTTTACCATTTTGAGTCCACCATCGTTCAATGGGTCCCAGCTATGACGCTCTATAAGCGTGCGTTCCTCTCTCTATCTCCTCACACGTGCACATTGTGACCTATGTTCTCCCTCGATCCCTCTGTAGTTGGCCTTGCACCTCCTTGCACCTGCTGGAGGAAGGACACAATCATCCAATTATGCGATTCTCATACCTGTGTCACATGATCGGCGAAGAGCTTGTCTTTTTTTCCTTCTTGTACATCAAGCTTTTTGAGCTTGGTGTAGAATTTGCTTTCAACAACCGATCCGCGGTTACCCACCACAAATTGATCTTCTCAAATTTCCACTTTGGAGCAGCAGCTTTGAGCGCACCGATGATGCTTTTGTGCTGCTCATTTGCTTCTGCATCTTTCACCTCTAGGAACCCCTCGTCCCTGTCTGTCGACAGTTTGAATTCTAAAATATGTACGATCTGCAGAGCCTCATTGATTGCAACCCCATCCGGTCGTCTGTCCCAGAAACGATTTTCGAAGAAAGACCCTGGATCGAGGTTGTACCGTGCCTCTTGACTTTTTTTGACTGGTATATAATATCTTGAGAAGAAAAAAGAAAAAGTAGCATTGCAGAGTGGGACGAGAGGAAGAGGGCTCCAGCTCAAATCGGCCTGAATTGGCAGCTTTGATTTTGGCGCTTTGTGACACGCCGATAGAGGAGCCATTGCTGTATTGGTGTGACAATCAGTCATTGTTGAAGGCAGTCAATACGTGGATTGGTGAAGGTGGAAAGGCAACTTTGGTGGGGGCAGCTGATGCGGATATTCTAGCAGCAGCCATCGAGATACTACGAAAGAGGATTGCAGCAGGGACAACAACCTTCCTGGTCAAAGTAAAAGCGCATCGAGGAGAACCAGCGCATGAGGGAGCCGACATTGTGTCGGATGAGGCTATTTCAGATCCGATGGTAGGCAAAGAGCGGTGCCAACGGACGAGTCGAGCAGTCTTCACGTGGAAAAACCTGTGCCGTAAAGCAAGGAAAGTAACTTATCAAGATCGTCATTCGACATTTAATAATAGCGTCAGAGATGAAATTCGAAGAGGGGCAGCAGAGAATGAGGTGCAAAAACATGAAGAGAGGCTTACAGGTGCTTGGAGACAAATGAACACACTCAGGTGACGATATGAAAGATGGTGCAAAGGTGATGACATAGAGGACTGCACACACAAGCATCATGGCGTATCAAAGCATGGTGAAGGTCTTGAAGCAGAACACTTGGATTCATGACAGAAAATTCTTGAAATCATGTGTGCAAGCTAGGGCAGAGCAAGTCAATATCAATCACCCTACATATGGCACGTGGACAGCAGACTTCAGGTTACGGAAAAATGAAAGCAGAGCGTTCTTAGGAAAGTATTTGAACGACCCGCGCGTCCCTTGGAGTCATAGAAGGCGAGAAATGACGGCAATTGCAGGGATCGTTCCAGTAGCCAAATGGCTTGCAAAAATCGAACAATCAGATGTAGGCTGCAGATTATGCAAAAGGGCACGAGAACACAACGGTGCGAGCGCTGAAAATTTGCTGGAAGAGATGTATGGGCACACCAACAGTGTCTTCTCCGATGGAATTGCGACAACCGTCACGGCTGCCTACCACTTCATCTGGAGACATATGTATGCCAGCATGCAAGCTGCACAAACACTAGCAAGTAAGCTCAGGTTTGTCACATCTGATGAAGAGAGTAGTATGAACACGTTGTGGCAGGAGGAAGAGTTTGAGCAGATATGCAGACGAGAATTGCTGACAGAAAAGGCAGTAGAAATTGAAAAAGCGATCTCTGTGAAAGAGCACGAAAGGGAACGCCATGATTTCGACCCGACAATGTTTTACGAAAATCTTTTTTGGAATGGAGGCCGGATGGCATAGTGATTAACAAGAATCATCAAACACTGTACATCCTAGAGTTTAAACGGTCATCTGACAGAAATGAGGATTTTCTGAGGGTAAGGGAAGATGAGGCTAATGAGCAACACAAAAGCATCATCGAGGATGTATATATATATATATAGCTGCTGATGTATATATATATATATAGCTGCTGAAGAAAGGTGAAGACGGGGCAAAGCTTGAGTAAATTGTGATAGAGTCTGACCAGATGAAAGTCGTGATTCCTTAGGATTGTGACTCGTAAGGAGCGACTCGAATCATAGAGCACTCTCATAGGAAACAATGTTTATGTGAACAGATTTATCTCAAAGTGACGATAATGTCGCAAGGCAACATCAGAGGTCCCGTGTAGGACACAGGGATTATCTCAGGACAAAAAAAATGTGCGTCCTCTCACAACACCATTTTATGTGAGCACGATTGTGGACTAGAGCATGATGGTTCACGAATATAGATGGTAGGGAAAGATTGAATATATGCAAATAGGAATGTATCTACGTACGTACTTAGGTACGTATAGAATTCCAGCGACAAGAAATTCATATCTGTGTTTATGTATGGGAATACATACATATATACATATATATATATGTATATAAATATATGATAGACGAAATACACAAAACATCTCAGGGTCCGTGAGACAGGCAATTTTCAATAGTGTACTTGAGAACACGATAGTAACATTTCAGAGAAAGAGAGCGGAAATCAATGCATCTGCGACTTTCATCTCAAAGATTAATGAAGGTACAGCGTAATACGTACTCTGCCCAAACTATGAGTTAGTGATGGATATATTTCATTATGTGAGTGAATATGTCTATTTATATCATTATACGTATATATATGAGCATATGCACTCAACGACATGTATATACAGAGGTAGCGGAAAGGTTAGACACAACACAGATTAGAAAAGTGATGGTACAATCTAACTTGGGGCCCGAGACGAAACACGGGGGTAGAGTAGGACAAAGCGGCAGTCTCATACACCGTGTCAGAATCAGCGGGGATAATGGAGCACAGGGCTCGGGACGATTCTCATACTCCATACGAGTCAGCGGGGATGATAGAGTCTGACCAGATGAGGGTCGTAACTCCTTCAGGATTGTGACTCGTAAGGAGCGACTCGAATCATAGACTCATATTAGAGTTCTCTTATAGGGAACAATGTTTATGGGAATAAAATTATTTCAAAGTGACGATGATGTCGCATGGCATGATCAGAGGTCCCGTGTAGGACACAAGGATTATCTCAAGATGATTAAACCAATTGCATTACACACAGAAGGCACAGCACAAGTATCAGAATGGTTCAATGTTTCTGATACTGCCAAGAAACTGTACTAAGGTTAAAGGAATAGTGGAATCGCTGTGGTGATAACGACCAAATTGAAAACAGGGACTTGAAGCTGAATTTCATTTCTATCAGAAAAGCAAAGGCAGAAGAGGAAAGGGCAAAAAAATATACACAGATTCAAAAATCGGATTTCCGTGATTCAGGAAAAGTGAAACGATTGAGACAAATTGTGGCAGAGATGGTCCAAGACTCAAAAGCAACAACTTGAGAAGGGGTTGCAGGCTGCAAGATAGAGGCGAAGTGCAAGGGCGGAGTGAGAGCTGACAGCATGTCGTCGCTCATCGCGGTGGGAGAGAGGCCCGGCTCGCTCGGGTGGGATTCGAGAACATGATGCGTTCTTTTGTCTGAAATAAGGGGCCCAGCAGGGACTGGGCGTGGTGGCGTCTTTATGGCTGGGGGGCGGGAAGGCCAAAGCGCAAGGAAGGGTAATGGGGCGAGGGGCCATGGCTTGCCATCACCACCATGTTTTGTTTAGATTTTGCTTATGAATTTCGGCTTTCTGACTCGTTGAGGAAGGTTGCTAGCGAACATCCGTTCTGTGTACTCATATACATGAATTCTTATATATTTCACATTTGCTTCATTTTATGTATTTCTTTTAAAAACATATCTAATATTTGATTTTATATGCTTGACGTTATGATTGGCCGACACACATGGAATTGCCAAACATGCACGCACAT
>Ga0335398_10009509_pt1 | contig 11219 bp, 6 predicted proteins | sample BON03_FD_205742 | JGI IMG/M metagenome (GOLD analysis project Ga0335398, IMG submission 205742) | Freshwater microbial communities from Lake Bonney liftoff mats and glacier meltwater in Antarctica - BON-03 (spades assembly) (version 2) | ecosystem: Environmental > Aquatic > Freshwater > Ice >...
GGTCTAAATATTGTCTTACCCTCTCTCGGTCTAAAGAGTCTCCACCACCCCAAGATTGTGTTTCTCCTAAATCTTGTAGGTATTTATCTACTGCGTTTATAATTTCTTTTTTTGTAAACCCACCATTCAAATCTTTTTTATAAATACCGTTTTTACCATAAAATCCTTCAACGTAATCAACAAATTCGTCTATTTCAGAACTGTATATTTCACTTGACATAGAATTGCTAACTAATTTACCACTAACAGGCTTATACATTGCAATAGGCTCTTCAAACATTGTTACACCACCACTTTGAAAAGAGGGACTATAAATCACTTGTTTTCCATCTAATTCAGCAAGAACAACCGATACATCATAAGATTTGCGTGCTTTAAAAGCCGTGGCTGCTTTCTTTTGTGCTTCATAAGAAGTGTCTGCGTGAACTTCCATTTGCTTTCCTCTATAAAAAGCAATATAGCCGTTTTTACCATCATTTACACCCCCTCCTAATTCAAACAACTCTCCGCTTGATAAAGCCCCTGTCTCGCCAACAAGACCATTATAGTTTGTTCCTGAAATTCCATTTATAGGCACTTGACTTGCAACGCCAAATTCGCCACCTAAATGACCCGCTAAATCTGTTGACACGAATGCTCCGCCAAGTTCAAGGGACACTTTTTTCTTAACACCCATTACCGAAGTAAAATCAGAATATGCTCTTTTTTTTACGCTAAATCCATCTGCTTTTAATTCTTTCACAAAGGCACTTATTTTATCGTCATTATTGCTTGACAATTTTTTAATTTCAAAGTATTGTGACGGGTTTTCAGTGTAGACACTTGCTCCAAAATATTTTTTAAGAAAATCTTCTTCTGTTAATTTTGACATACTCCCTCCTTCTTCAAAAGTATTTCTAGCGTTTTTTATCATTTCTGATAAGCCCTCTTTTGTTTTTCTTCCAAATCCTGTTTCTATTATTCCTTTGCTTTCATTGTATTCAAAAATAGCATCTGAAATTTCTTTAACGCTGTACTCAAGATTTGTTATCATTGACAATAAGCCCTCTCTTGTTTTGTCTCCAAAAGACGTATTTATTTTGCCTTTTTTTGCGTTTGAGTAAAAAACAGCATCGGTAACATCAGTGATATCGCCTCCTTCTTCAAAACTATTTGTATCTTTAACATCCGTAGATTTAGCGTCGATTTCTCTTAATTCTTTCAACACCTCTTCAAAGCGATTAAGCTTTGATTCACGTTCTTTTTGTCTTGCCATTTCTTCGGCTGAATCATCACCTTCCCGATACGTTGACAATCGATGGCTATTCAAATCTCTTTGAAGCGTTCTTAGCTCTTTAAGTAATTTATCTAAAGGATTTAGGTTGCCCCCTTTTTTAAAAACAACTTCTTGAATAGTTAAATCTGTAAGCCCCCCATCTTCGTAAGACAAAGCAATTTCATTTGCTTTTGCTATTTTTCCAATATTTAGCAAATCAGTTGGGTTTGCATCTATTTGAACAGCTAAATCGCCCAACTTAACAACATAGTGATTAGGCATTAAGTTTTTTATTTCGGAATAAAACAAATCTCGATTTTTTTGTGTTTTTGCATCGCAAAAAACTATTTTTTGAGAAGAACTCCCACCCTTAGAAAGCATAGGCATATCTTTAGGATAATTTGGAGCTAATCTATCGGAACGGTTGTCTCGGTTTTCGTAATATTTTCTCCCTAATTTGTTCGGAAATGTGCCATAAGCATTTGTAGTAAATCCTGCCTCAGAAACAAATCTTACTCCTTTGACCCTAGCCTCTCTTACCGCATCCCGTTTTATGTCGGAATTAGCAAAACCCTTTAGCTCTTTTCTATTTTTTACAAGTGCTAAAAGTTTGTCTAATTCTGTTTTAACTTTAACGTTAGCGGCTTCTCTTCTTTCTTTGAGCACTTGTTTAGAGCGCTCTAAAGCATCTTTCCAAGACTCTCCTTGTTTTTGAATCTCTTTGGCAACAGACATAATGTTGTTGGCTGAACCTTTCGCAGTTAAATTACGCTTAACAACTGTTTTTGTTTTTTTTGCTCCATTTTTACTAGCCACCCTTAAAGGTTTAATCGCTGAGGGATTTTTTTCTAATAATGAAGCAATAATCTTATCTAAAGCCAAATCGACCTTAGTTGAAAGTTCTTTATCTTTTATTTTGAAACTATTTGTTTTAGTTTCGATATTTTTTAAAATATCGATTTGATTTTTCTCCAATTTAGTTTGGTCTATTCTGTCAAATTTTTGTTTTGTGTTCATCATAATTTATTTTATATTAAAATGCGTCTTCGATTGTGTCTAAAAATGAAAAGTCTGATTCTTCAACTACTGTTTTTTCTTTAGCTATTTTACTTCGTCTTGATTTTTGTTTATTTACTAAATCGTTAGGGATAATTATTGGTTCTACAACCTCTATTTCTGTTTCTAAATTATTATTATCAACAGTATATTTAGCGCTATCATCAAATAGAAATAATTCATCTTTTTTAGCGTCAGCTTTTAATGCAACAATAATTTCTCTAATCAATTCACTTTCTGTATTTGGAATATCAAGTGAAAAACCTTGAAAATCTTTTTCCAATTTATCAATACTCTTTACCCTATCCATTTTGTCCATATACGCAATAGAGATTAATTCTTTCGATATTTTTTCTATTGAACTCATACAAAGAAGATATTACCATTAGCGTCTAAATCAACCTCCACCAAATTACTCTCAAATTCCATTTTCTGATTAATGTTGTCAAACTGGTCAACACAGTTTTGATTAGAACCATCAGGCTTTATACATAATATTTTGAATGTAGACTGAATTCCATTATCGCCAAGCAATTCAAAAGACGTATATTTAACATAAATATCTTGTGGCGTCAAAGCACTGTATAACAACTTTAAATCTTGTCTTTTTTTCTTATCCACGAAAACAAAACCACTCAAGTAGTTTTGCATAGCTTCTAATTGTTGGTCTGTAATTTTTGCTGTATTTTTCATATTAAATTATATTTAGTACTTCGTTCAAAAGTAAGACTTTTTCTTTAAATGTTCGCTCTTTAAGTTCTATTTGTTGCTGACTATCAGAATAAGAGCCTGATGCGACAACTTGATATTTTTCAACTAAAATACCTATTACATAAATCCTCAACAAATCTATAATTTCTGTTTTATTTTTTGGTCTTTCAAATATCTTATTAAAAGTTATGTCTTCTGTTATTCTTTTATAAATACTTGGTAAAAAATCACTCATAGGCAACATTTCAATTGCCAAAAAATCCATATAATAATAAAAAGTGTAAAAAATATCGTGAATATAATCTAAAATGTTGTCATAAGTTACGTCATCATCTGCGACATCATTACCTGTTGTATTTAATGCAAATTGAAAGTTTTTATTACTTACTTTTGTATTCACAAACGATTGGTTTTTGTTTTCTTCAGTCCAATTCTTATACCTTTGAAGCGTAGAATTCATGTGAACCCTATTGTGGTAATCAACTTCAGAAAAAGCAGAAGATACATCGTATGTACTTGGCGCTTGAATTCCCTCATTTCCTGCCATAACTTTAAAGAATGCAAAGAAATTACCAGCATACGCATCTGTAGATAACAAAGCGTAAATACTTTCAAAAGCCTCTTTGCAAGATTCTTCATATTCTTTAACGGGAATTGAAACCGTTACCAATGTGCCCTTGTCGCTACCTGTTCGCAACGCAGATATTCTTGATTGAATCCCATATTGCTCTAAAGTTTCGGCAATTAAATAGGCCGGCAGTAAAAACAATCCTCTACTCGAATCATTTACGTGCCCAATAAAATTCACTGGCATAAAAATATCAACATTTTTTACCGAATCATCTTTTTTACTGTAAATCAAATAGGACTTTTTGTTGCTAGATGCGTATTTAAGCCTCACGCTACCGATACCGTTAAAGACCTTCTCTCTGTTGCTCAAATCATAAGTAATGATGATGCCATCTTGATTTTCCTTTAGATAACATTTATCTTCAAATGTATTAAAAACGCTAGTTGCACCTCGCTGTCTTTTTTCGCAAAAATACTGTTTGCTATTGTGATTGAAAATAAAAAAAACAGTATCTCCCACAATTTTTTTATCAACTCTATTTGGATTAATAACCCCAAAAACTAAACCCTCAACTTGAAAAGGGTCTTTTGTATCGCCTTTTTTTATATCCTCTTTTAATTCTTCCGAATAAAATTCTATTGGTCTATACAGCCCTAAACTAGCTAAACCAAAGTCAAAAACCCCTCTTGTATCTTCGGTTATTTCTATTTTGTCATATTTATATAGCCCTCCAAGATTAATAAGAGTTTTTATATTAGAGGTTATAACTTTACTAATTTTTTTTATTTTATCAAATTGTGGTCTTGGTTGTTTTATTGCTTCTTTAAAAGACTTTATATCTTTAAACTTATTATCAGAAACAAAAGATAGTGCGGACTTTTCATAAGAAGATTTAGAAGATTTGCTTCTAATCTCATTGATAAAATTAAAAGCATCCTCCAAACTTTTATATTGCTTAAAAACAAATCCATTTTTACTCATGTGAGAGCTATCGTATGAATTAAGCTGAATACTCTTTGCAGCCCAATTTCGTACAAATGTTTCATAAGGCTTTTGACCAACTTTTTTAATTATTTCAAATAAATTATCTATCATTTTTTTTTATTTAAGCATTTGCTCAATTTGCAGAAGTTCCACGTCAGAATTAATCATATCTATTGGGAATTTATTTTTTTCAGAAACAATTTTTAGCCAACCCGCGTAATCGGTTTTCAGCTTTAATATATCTGATTGTTCTTGTGTAAATAACGCTAAAAACTCATCTAAGGTGTCTTGTACGGTTTTTACGTTAGTTGGTTCAATTGCATAAATAACAGCCCCTAATGGAGCAGGAGTAAACGAAATGTCGGCAACCTCTTCAACTGTATTATTTGATTTAGTAATTCCTTTTATGCTACGAAAAACATTGTACGTTTTTTGAGCAGAAAGCATTAAACGAATTGACACAAATGCTTTTGAAGTGAACCCTTCATCGATGATTGTTTTTCTCAATTTAGCTAAATATAAAAAAATAAAAGCCCATTTTTTATTTAAAATATTTTCCCATTCAAATTTTTCATCAACAACCAATTTGTATGTTGAGCCAGCAAATCTATCTTGTAAAGATAAGTCTTGTTTAAAATTAGCTTCGTACTCGGCATCTTTTGTGTTTAACAACGTGTTACCGGTCGCCATAATGAAACACTCTCCACGCTGAATAATGTCACCCTTAGCGTTTTGTATGGGTCTTGGATTACCCACCTCGTCATATTCACCGATTGACGCTAAAACTGAATTCAAAATACCAGCTGTATTAGGGTCAATTTTAGGAAGCTCGTCTAATAGTAAAATACATCCTTTGTTCATAGGAGAACCATCAGGATTTATATTTCCAAAAGCACGTATTACTTTACCTTCTTGATATCCATCAATAGTTTGACCCCCTATTAATTCTAAAGAAGATGTGAATTGATTACAATTCACGACAATTAAATTCCAACCTAATAAATCTTTTAATGGAGAAGCAAGAAAAGTTTTCCCTGTTCCGGCACCGCCATATAAATAAACATTATTTCTAGCCAACAAATCGCTTAATATCTTTTGAACAATTGGTCGTTTTATCGATGGCGACATATTTGTCTTCACAGTCTTAGTAAGAGCTCCTTGTTTGATAGTCAGCGTTACGTTAGTGGGCTGATTATTTAACATTTTTTTGATAGTAACATCTAAATCGTCAAACTTAATTTTATCAGTTTCAATTTCATCACGAATAATTTTCTTTATTGCCGCTTCGTCGAAATTACTATTGCTGTTATTATTTCTTTGACCAATTAATTGAGATAGCTGAATCATTTTTTGAGCAACTGCATCGCCCTCAAATTCGTCTTGCATTTTTTGTTTTGCGAGATTTTGTATCAGTGGATTTCCTGAATTAGAAACCATATTCATCAATTCTTGTTTATTTATATTTTCCATTATTTAAAAATTTCGTTTAAAACATTATTAATTCTTGATTCATTATCGGTACTAAACAATTCTTGCTTGCCAATTGCAGATTTAGCCACTTGTTTTGTTTTGAATATATTTTTTATTTTATCTAATGGCGTTGACAATGCGTTCGATAAAGTCTGCGAATCGAATTCGGCTTGTATAGATTCCGCAGAGTTGCCTAATTTAAAATTTTCATTGACGTTTTTCATCATTTGTTCAAAATCAATTTCATCGTCTGCCAATCCCCCAAAGGCGTCTTTTCCCTCATCATCTTTGTCTTCATCAGCAGCTCCTAGTTGTTTGCCATTATTGCCTTTTCCCTCGCTGTCTTTTCCCTCGCTGTCTTTTCCCTCGCTATCTTTTCCCTCGCTATCTTTTCCCTCGCTATCTTTTCCCTCGCTGTCTTTTCCCTCGCTATCTTTTCCCTCGCTGTCTTTTCCCTCGCTGTCATTTCCCTCGCTGTCTTTTTCTTGTGGCTTGCTATCCTCGAATGGGTCTTCTATGTTTTTAGGAACTTCTTTTTCTTCATTGGAATCTGAAGATTGTTCAGGAGAATTTATATTCCCTTTTTGTTCTGACGGCACTCTTAAGATAATAATATTGTCTACATCAATATCGTACTCTGAAAAAGAACTGGATAAATCTTTTTTTCGAGATAGTGGCTCGTCAAAAACCATAGATAAAACCAATTCTAAATCCTTGCCTTCCCAAACTTGACCATTAGACAATTCGTATAATAAACCACTTGGGTTTTCTGGTCGTATCAATCCTCCTTTATTATTCCCATCACGGTCTTTCTTGTAAGGGCTTGTAGAGGTTGTCAGTATTGAAACCACCTTGAAAACACTATTCGTATCCGAAAAAGCATAATCTTTTCTGATTTTAACTTGGTCGCCACCCTTATACACATTCGACCAAACACTTGGGTCTGTAGAAGGTATTTTATTTTGTTCCATTTTCTTTATTTTTTAAGAATTCTTAAAGCATCTTTTTTTGTTATATTTTTTACTTCAACTTTATTGTTGTAAACGTCTGTTACGACTCCGTAATTATCCTCCACCCTAATCACGTCGCCTATTTTTGGTTTCTGAATTAATAAACCTCCTTTTTTAAATGAGTTGGAGGATTGACTATCAGTATCTGCTTTTGATATGGAAATATCCGCATTTTTTCTTGCCCTTAATATGTTTAAAGCTTCTTCCTTGCTTAGATTTCTACTAATTATATTTTTGTTAAATACATCAGTTACAATTCCAAATTTATTGCCATTTCTAATAATGTCGTTTACTTTAGGGACTTCATTAACTTCTTTGACATTATTAGGTTGCTTAGGAGCGGAGGCTTGTGGTTTTTGTTCTTTTAACTGATTGTAAATGCTGTCTTCAAAAAATTCAACAGCTTCTTCAAATGTTTCTTTTAAAGATTTCTTAGTTTTAGTAGAAGAAAACTCCTTAAATATAACGTATGTTCCGTTTACCTCTTTAAAAACCTTATAAGGATTTACCTCTGTGGAATCTAATGGGTTAAATTTTACCTCAATATTCATAGCGCTTGAAGTGTGCGTAAGCCGATAAATTACTTCAGTTTGTGAAATAATTATTGGGTCTTGTTTTAATTTTCCTTTTCTATATACAAACATATCCTCCGTTTTTAAATCTTATATCTTTAAAAAAATCAAAATAAAAACTTTTTAAAACAGTCGCACTTTTTATTTGACTAGGGTAAAATGTTAAATATTCAGACTCCTTGATTGATTGCGTTCTGTCGTCAACTGGATTACCGTTTATATCAAAAGAAGGAACGTCTCCAATTTGAAATAAAGCATCATAACCATATTCTTTGATAATTTCTAGCAAAGAAACATCATTTCTAACGTAAACCCAAACAGGGTGATTTTTATTCATGTCATTGTTTATTCTACTCAAAACATTCTGACTAGGATTTTTCCTAATTCCATAGGCAACCATTAAATAATCAAGTACGTCTCTGTATGAAGCTTCAAATCCCAAAGGGGTTAAGTCTAATGGGTTTTTAGCTGATAAAAACACCTTGTAAATAAACGGCTCGTAATCGGCTGATGGTTTAGGCATATTGGGCGCATCTCCACCATAAAATTTAGCATAATCTTCACCATCTGAAAAATAAGAAGCTGGAAATGCTGTAGGCGGTTCAAATGAACCATACGGTCTTACTACTCCTTGACCCATATTTGAAAACTGTCCAAAATTAGAAACGTATTTCCTAACCCCATGATAATATATTTTTGGCTCTTTAGTGTCCTCATCAATCATTTTGGAGCAATAAAGATAGTTATTAGTTTCGTAAGATTGTTCCCAATCACCAAACCAACTTTTAAACTGCTCAGTTCTTACATTAAAATAGGCACTCAAAGGCAACTTACTTGGTAGTCCATTAGGGCTTGGCAGTCCGCAAGCGGGATCTAGTTTTGCTGTCGGACTTTGCGTGGTTTGACTAAAGTAATATTTCAATAAGCCTTGTGCTGTAAATAATTGGTCAGCACCAGAAAGTAACTCATTAGTTTTTATAAAACTATTATAAGTTATTTTCTCGTGCAATCTTTTAATTTCTTTTAAAATTGTTGCCTTTTCTTGGGCAAATTTTACTTCTTGAAATGATGGAAGCAGTTTTTTTAAATCAATTAAATCTTTCTCATCATATTGAAAATCCCCTGTTACGCTTTCAAATCTTTCTTTAACAAATAATTTTTTCTCGTCAGCAACCGATTCTTTTAATAATTTAATTAAATTTTGTTCTAAAAAAGAATTAAAATCTTTCACAAATGTTAAGAATTCAAATAAGAAAGAACTGCTTTCTTTGTTGATAGGAAATAGGTTGTTATTTATTTTTACAATGCTAAAAACGTCTCCTGTTTCACTATCAACAAAATCAAATATAGGGTTTTGTGTAATAGCGTCTTTCAATGGAATATTTGCCGGAATTACTTGTAAATTTTCCTCGTCAACGATTTTTTTTAATTCTAAAAACATATTTAACCTACTTTTAGATGAGCTCGCAAATAAATTACTTTCGTTGTTTATGGGTACGGTATCAAACAAATCGCTAATAAATATCTCTTTGTATGGAGAACGAGAGAAATATTCATCTTTTTTAGAGTCAGAATATGAAATATATTTATTTTTGTCAAAGAATAAAGCAGAAGCACCACTAAAATTATAGCGGTTTTTCATATTAGTCCAAGTCCATCCCAATTCAAAAGCTTTTTCTTGAATTTTCTCATTTAATTTTGGGTCGTCGCCAATCCAAATTTTAGTATTAGAAAGGTCGAATTTTTTATCGACAACACTGTTTGCGGAAGGTGCACTTAAAAACAAATCGTCAGCAAATATTTCTATTTCTGGAGCAGATTTGAATCCTGAATCAGTTTCTCGATATGTTATAGATTTTCCAGCAGAAAATATCAAAAAAGGCTGTTCTGTAAACGAAACAACATCGTCATTATCAATACCAGCCCACTTAAAACCTTGTTTGAAAGCGATTTCTTGTGCTACTTTACTTAATTCAGGAAGAATCTTTACATTTATTTTCGTCCCAGCAAGGTTTATTTTGGTAGGTGTGCTTGTGGAAGAAGCATTTACACCTTTTTTACTTGTTCCTGCGAATTCAGACCAATCTAAATCGGGATATTGTCTTTCTAAATATTTAAAAATTTCTAAAGTAGCTTTTACTTTTGGATTAACATTTTGGTAAGTGCCAACGCTTATTGATAATGAAGGAAAAGGATTATATTGGTTTTCAAACGGAGTTATTGAAAAATTATAATTATTATAACTTATATCTACAAATAAATCCTCCATTAAACTCACAAACTGCAAAATGTTTATAGCTGTTCTAAGTGTCTGGTTGTTATTTCTATCGGTTATTTCTATTTGTACGGCACTGACAGTTGGCTTATCTATACCTGTGCTAGTGTTCGTTGTTGGTGTATTTGTATTTACAGCTTTTGCAACTTTAATCCCTGCCCTTGAATTAAAAGTAGATGAATCTAAAGATGGAAACACATTATTAGTCAGCGCTTCGCCAAACATTAATAGTCCCTTGTTATAATCATAATTAATAGGCTCAAATATATTATCCCAAAAAATGTTATCAATAGAAGCTTGGTAAGGCGGTGCACCAACAAAAGTGCCAATTGGCGTTAACGTTACTTCATTTGCAATTCGTTTACGCAACCTATTTAGCTCGTTGTAAAGTTGTTTTAAGTTATATGTCTTGGAAGACTCTATTGCACTAGTGTTTTTATTGTAATACATAATTTCAACGGAATCAATCTTATCCGCAGCTACTGTAATGGATGGCTGAGTTGAATTGCCACTTTTAATAGTAATATTTTCAAAAAAATCTGTCCAATCAAAATTTCTAGTTAACGCAATTTTACTATCGATTATTCTTTTAAAATTAGCAGAATTTAAAGTGTCAGGGTTTACATTTCTTACAGTATTTTTTTTACCTCTATTCAGATTAAAGTAATACTTGGCTTTACTATCGTTGACAGAGAAACCAATATAATCATAGCTAGAAGCCGGGTGGTAGAGGTAATCAGCAACAATACTTTGTAATTCAGAAACCGTTGAAGCATATCGACCAATAACGCTCCCTCGTGATGAGTCTTTAACGAAGACGGCTACAATTGTTACTTTGTCAACTTTTGGCTTTGTGGTATCATAAACAACTCCACCCTTAGCAAAGAATGCTGAATCAATAGAATCTAAAATAGAGTCTAAATTGTCATTGTCTTTAACGACCTGATTGGCTGAGCCAACCACATAATAATTATAAGCCTCTATAAAATCTGAAATTATTTTTTTAAAACTTTCGATAAAATCCTGTTTTGAACTAATATTTTTAGACATAAAAGGATAAGAAGTTAACGTTTTACCATTACTATTCCAATCAGTTTCCCCATTCGGTTTAAAGAGATGTCCGTCTAAATCGTATTTTATATTCAAACAATTCCAATCAAAAAGGTGAACGTAAATTTCAGTTTTTCTTGGTGTAGAATTATATACATACATCACAAATTCTTCCGACTGAATATAATCAAAAGTTTCTTTTAAGCTTGTAAATGTTACAGTTGGTAAACCATTTTTATAGTAAACGTCAAATCTTGACCTAGAT
>Ga0335398_10009512_pt1 | contig 11217 bp, 7 predicted proteins | sample BON03_FD_205742 | JGI IMG/M metagenome (GOLD analysis project Ga0335398, IMG submission 205742) | Freshwater microbial communities from Lake Bonney liftoff mats and glacier meltwater in Antarctica - BON-03 (spades assembly) (version 2) | ecosystem: Environmental > Aquatic > Freshwater > Ice >...
GCCTAAAAGAATTCGAGAAAATCGTAAACAAGTGGGAAGTTGAATACTCCGTACTCGGAGACGTAATCGACGAAGACCGGCTGTATATCAACTGGGGTCACGAAGAAATCGTCAATGTGCCACCAAGGACCGTCGCCCACGATGGCCCGGTCTATGAGCGACCCGTTGCCTACCCCTCCTACCAAAACGAACTCAATGAAAACAGCTCAACGAAGCTTGCAAGAGCAGCAAACGCAACCGAGCTGGCAACCCAGCTCATGCAGCTAATCGCAACCCCTAACCAAGCTGACAAGAGCTGGATCACAGCTCAATATGACAAGTACGTAGGCGGCAACACGGCACTTTCCATGCCGGATGATTCCGGCATGATCCGAGTCTCTGAAGAATCAGGCCTGGGTGTTGCTCTAGCAACAGATGCCAACGGCAAGTACGCCTACCTGAACCCCTACGAGGGAGCCAGGCTCGCACTCGCCGAAGCCTATAGAAACGTTGCTGTCACCGGAGCAGTCCCAAGAGCAGTAACTAACTGTTTGAACTTTGGAAGCCCTGAAAACCCAGAAGTCATGTGGCAATTCAAAGAAGCAACCGCAGGACTCGCGGATGCTTGCCTTGAACTTGGCATCCCGGTAACAGGTGGAAACGTTAGCTTTTATAACCAATCGGGCGATGTCGCCATCTACCCGACTCCCGTTGTCGGTGTCCTAGGTGTTATTGACGATGTCGCAAGAAGAATCCCATCCGGTTGGCAGGATGATGGCAACAACATCTACCTTCTCGGAGAAACCTTCGACGAACTAGATGGTTCGGCATGGGCCAAAGACCTTCACGACCACCTAGGCGGTCAACCACCAAAGCTTGATCTTGCCAAAGAGAAACTGCTCGCAGATCTATTGCACGGTGCAAGTATTCAAGGGCTGATTGAATCAGCCCATGACCTTTCAGAAGGTGGTCTTGGCATCGCAGTGCTGGAAGCATCGCTCAGGTTCAACGTTGGTGCCAGAATCTGGCTCGGTGACATTCTTGATCGCGACGACATAGATCAAACGGCCGCCTTGTTCTCAGAGTCTCAAACCAGAGTGCTAGTAACCGTTGGCAGAGAAGACGACGTGAAGTTCCAAGCCCTTTGCGAAGCAAGAGGAGTACCTTGTCTTCGCATCGGTGTTACCGATGCGACCTCAGGACTAGTCGAGATCAAAGACATTGCAGATCTAAAGCTTGACGATATTCGTCAGGGTTGGTCTGGTGTGATGCTTGAGTTGTTTGGGTAAAACTACTTTCCAGCTACTTAGCACTTGTGCCCTTTATGGCTCTTGCCAAGTAACCAGAAAGAATCAAGAGGAAAACAGGACGGGGCAGCGCATAGGTCAGGGTGATTTCATCAGATAGCGCCCTGACCGTAGTTGGCCCAACAAAATATGCACCAATTAAAATCACAACAATTCTTTCAATGCCACTTGAGGGGGCAACGCCCTTGAGGTTGGCAGCACCAAGAATAAATGCTGGAAAAATCGGCCTGATAGCTATACCCGCCGTTCTGAAGGGAGCACCTGTGCAGTATTGGAGCGCTCCAAGAACTCAAGGGATGCTGACCGCAGTTATTGAAAGTTGGAGGAGGAACAGAGCCAATTGATCAAACACGTTGGACCTAGGAGGAGATCGGAAAATATAACGAGGATCACGGCCTGATCCTTTTACAGTTGGTTATCTTGACCAATAGCACCTTGAACACTCAACAGAGAAAGCCACAGTGACCTACTGACTGTCAATTAGTTGTCAAATTTTAGAGGCACTAGAACCGCATCTGTAGGTTGAGCTTGATCCTTGGCTCCCCGTTTGTGAAGTAGATCTGTCCGAAGCCATGTTTTGTAGCAGATGGGGTTTCAAATCTTAGGTGCTTGAAGAGGTAGTCCTCAAATCTTTGAAGATTGTAAAGGTAGTAAAAGAGCACATCGCCATCTTTTTTCACCAGGAGTAAACCGCCAAAGTCTTGAGGGTATCCTGACCAAACTTGATTGGCACGAAGACCCATTGAGGTGGCACTAAGAAACTTCTTGATCTTGCTCACCTTCAAGGCACTGTCAGGTTGATCATCCGGCCAAATTGAATCACAAACCACTCGGAGGTTTGTTGTTTTGCTCTGGTAATAGGCAAGCATTAGCTCAGCCAGAAATACGGGAAGACTGGAATCTATGTTTTCAAGACTTGTCTGTAATTTGGGATTGTCATACTCCACAAATTCAAGTGAAAAATTTTGACTGATCAGCCCCTTGAGATTGGATTTCACCCCAGACACATTTGCAAATTCTGATACTTCTCCCTCTCCCTTTATTCGAAAAGTGAGATTCGTTGAATGGGAGGCATTGAAAACTGTGGCAGGACTACCGATCTCTGATTTGATGCTAAAGCCTCTTCTTGGTGTAGGAATCTTCGTTTCAAGGTCCTCCAAAACCAAGTGCAAGTCCTGCGTGAGCGCAGACGAGGCAGCGAGTCGAGACTTCAAGAGAATTTTCAGGAGAGCATCACCAGTCCCAAGAGGAAAGGACCTAGAGCCTGATTGAACTACTAATTCTTCGAAAAAGGCTCTCAAACTAGGGGCAATTTCATCCTTTCTAATGCGAACGACACCAACTCCATTCTGAGTAATCGAGACTTCGGATCCCTCCAATTTATAGACTGTTTCGGATCCACCCGTTGGGTTGTCCACAACCTCCAAGACCTTATAGAAAATGGATTTGTCAACCTTGGCAAACTCGTCTGCTGAAAACCCTCCGCCATTCACTAGCAAGTAGCCAAGAGCGTATAGCTCGGACCATTCCCCCCGATTTGCCGAAATCATCGTCTATTTCTTGTGCCTATCAAGAGCATCAATAATTTCCTGAGCCCAATCTTGAACTGCGTTTATTGCAACACTGTTTCCAAGCTGCTTCAATGCTTCTCGCTTGGAGACAGGGAAAACGAAACTCTCTGGGAACCCTTGCATCATCTTGCCTTCATCAGAGGTGATTCTTCGGACCTCTCCGTCCACTACGTATCCATCCCAGTTTCTGCGGTCATCTATTGGGGATTTCACTCCACCAACCCTCAAGGTAAAGCCAATTTCCCGATCGACTCTCCCCTTCATAACGTCTGACATTGTGTATTCCAACTCTCTTTTTGGGGGGAAAAGAAAAGGAGTGGAAGGGTCCCTAAACCCAATCATGAAGAGTCTTGGCCTATGTTGAGGGAGTCCGTGTTCAGAAGCTTTCACAATTGCATAGTAAAGCGAGTATCCAAGGTCCTCTGTCAAAGTGTTATTGATTACCTCAAACGTTCTTCCATTGTCGTGTTTGAATAGCCCCCGAACATTCTCAAGAAAAAACGCCTTTGGTTTCTTGACTCTAATGATTTCTGCAACGTCAAAAAATAACGTCCCTCTAGTGTCATCAAAACCTAGTTTGTGGCCGGCCTGGCTAAATGGCTGACAAGGGAATCCCCCACATAAAATATCAAAGTCAGGAATCGAGGACTTATCTACTTGAGTAATGTCCCCCACGAAATTGCCGCTTTCGAAAAGCTTGGGTGAGATGCTACGAAAATTCTCCTCGTAGGTTTTTCTTGCTGGCTCATCCCATTCGGAGGCAAATACGCATTCTGCACCTAAGTTATGAAGTGCAATGTGGAAGCCACCAATTCCCGCAAAGAGATCTATAAATTTGTAAGCCATACCAAAACCCTATTAGATACCCAGGACAATGGTTTGCATAAAAGTTGCCTCAAATCCAACCCCCGCAACCTCTTCTAGATAGAACAGCGCTTTTGCTTGTCTGACCCTGACCAGTCCGAGTTGCCTAGAGGCCCAAAAACCCCGTAGTTATGCCGTGCTTGGGTGCGTGCTGGCTGGGCAGTAAAGGGCGGCCTTCGGCAGACCAATGGACTCCCGCTCTTAGCTGCGACGCCCCTTGCTAGCTTTTCGCCTTTTCTTGAACTTCGGTGTCCAATTTTTGACTTTGATCAGGGGAGAACTCAACTGTCGGCGAATCCCTAACGCCCACATCCCTATATGTGTAGGCAACTCTTCCTCTAGGGGTGCACTTTGACGGAAAAATACCCGAAAGCAGCACTGCAACATGTCCGGGATCAATAACGTCACGGTCGAATTCGTGGGGTTCGCAATCCCTCGTGATAGAAATGAGAAAAGCGGCGCGAGTCTCCGTGGTGAGCCTGCTTGCAATGCCGTCGTCACCAGCGCTCTTAACCTCGGTTATGACCTCAAGAGGCGCTTTGTGGTCGGGATCTTGGCCGACGAACCCTAGGCGGTCACCTCCGTCCAGGCTTCCTCGTCTCCTTCTCCTGATTACCGGCAGCTGGTCCGAATTCTCACCAATTCGTTTGTACGGAACCTGTGGGGGGAGGTGCAGCATAATAAAAAAGTCAACGATTGTTCCCTTGGCAATTGCGTCTCTAATAAACGCTTCCGTGGGCCCAAGGCCCTTACCGCTGTAGATAATTTCGCTGAGGTAATCGCAAAAGACCCCTGCCGGGACAATTCCATGGCGGGCGGTCATTTGGCTACCCGACCCCTTTATAAAGAAATCACTCTCTGTCAAATAGGGCTCAAGATATTTTCTGAATACACCGAAATTTTTCCTGTTGGTATTGAGGCCACGTGGGGGGAGGTTTGAATAGTCTTTGTACCTACCCCCAATCCCGGCCTGGGTCAAAACAGCGTTAAACATCTTGTTTCGGCTTGTCGGTTTTAGCCAGGGCAGTTGAGAAAAGACCAAGGGCGGAAAATCTACAGGTCTCATCATGGGCCTACCTGTCTCGTCGAGACCCGAGTAGTCAGCCAGGCTTTGTCGAAACTCCTCTTCATCCTCAGCAGACGAAGTGAACGCTTCGTAAAGATCAAACTCCTTGCCTTGGTTGTTCTTGACGGTTCGTCCAATAAACAGCCTTACCAAGTCGGCATAATTTGCTCGATAACCGAACCAACGGCCCATTTGCATCAGTGAATCGCTCGCCATAGTTCTTCGAAGAAAGTACGATATCGTAAGGCCTTCAACCGTAAAACCTCGGCTTAGCTTGGCTCCACCTGTGATGATTTTCCACTCCTGGCGCTTGTCAAAGGCGAGATACTCGTAGTCCTTGTCTGTGGCACCATTCACCACCACAACAGGGCCATCTCGATCTTCAATAAGGACCAAGGCCTCGGCGATAAAAGGCTCTAGCTCCTGAAGAGAGGCAGGCATGGCATGGCCCCAATTTCGAGAATCAGAAACCCTCAGGAAATCCCTTTCAAAAAGGCCCCAAAGGCGAAGACTGGCATCTGGATGCCTGTATCGAGCCGCCTCCCAAAGTGTTTGGATTTTTGCCTTGAGCTTAGAATGAGCATCCTGCAAGTGCGAGGTGTGAACCAGCATCGTGTGATGCCGGAAGCTGATACTTGATTCTCTGCTCGCTCGAAAAAGTTTTATGGCCCCTGTTAATAAGTATGCGTCTATGGCGTCAGCAAGCTCACTATCTTCGTCGTCCGGAGACACACCTCTGAGGTCTCTCACGAAAGCGGCCTCGTTTGAGGTGCCAGGATCTTCTGTGTCCAGGGCATCACTTGGAAAGAGGTCATGGAAGTCTTTGCCGCCCATGTACCCCTCTCCAGGAGGCAGCGAAATGAGAAAGTCCCTTGGGAAAATATCACCTTCATCCTCTGGATTGACGAAGACGTTGGCGAAAGGAGTAGCGGTGTAGCCCACATATTGGGCCCGAGGCATCGTCGTCAACAGTTCGGAGAGATGCTTATTGATTGCTGTACGGTTCTTTTCCGCGTTCGGGTTCGGTTTGCGTGTGTTTACTGAAGCTTGGTCTGCTTCGTCATCAATTATTAGGGTGGGGATCTCCGCTAAGTTGGCGTGGATGCTCTTTAGGTCTTTTCTGAACTTATTTAGGACAGTGGAGTTCTTCTTTAGCACGACTAACCGAGCATTGGAGCTACGAAGATTTATCGGATCGAAAAGCGGCTTATTTTTGTCAGCTTTTTCGAGAGCAGGGTCCAAAACGTCCAGGCCTTGCTTCAAGGATTTGTAATCAAGATTAAGGGTAGTTAGCCGCTTTATCTCAGGAACTCCGGGCTCATTTACCGGGCTACGGATGTGAGTGACAAAGCCATCTTTCCAATCTGCATCGTTTTCTACGTAGTCCAGGTCGACCATCATGGATGGGTCCTTGGGATCGCGACCACCCAAAATATTTTGTTTTCCTACCAGCTCCATGTCGAGTCGCTTCTGAGTTTGGGAGCGCAGAATCTCAACCGTCCCAGTGAGAACAATTATCAGTCGGTACCCACTATCAACAGCCTTTGCTATTAGTCCCGTGTAGTTTGCCGTCTTCCCGCTCTGAACATGGCCGACCACCAGGCCTTTTGATTGATACGCCGCCTCGCCCGCCGGATTGGCGAGGCGGCTCAAAATTTCATCCACGGAGTGACTGAGGTTTCTTCTCGCAGTTAAGTCGGGTATTTTTCGCTCTAGCACCTGCTCATACGCATCCCAATAAAAGCCTTCTCCTTTCGCCTTCGTGTACCAGGGCTCCCAGTCTTGAAGGCCAGAAATTACTATGACGGAGTCGAGTAGCTGAACATTTTCATTTATGGTTTCGGAAAAGCCGAGAAGACCAAGCTGCAATAAAACAGCGAGCCGCCTCTCTTGGCTGTGGGGTGAGCCCTCTAGGTCGAGTGAGTCGTCCTCGTCCCAGAGTGCAAGCGCTCTCTGAAAATCCTTGCGCGGGCCATAGTTAATGTCGGAATTTAATATTTCTTCCAGTAGCTGCTCCTCCGAAACCTGAACATCATCCTCTGTAGCCTGGGTTCTAGTCCTCTTGAGCAGGTTGAAAGGGGTTTTTTTCATGAGGGTACCCAGAGCTCTGGTCACATATGTGCCTACGTCGGTCATGTCTGATCCTTTTCTAGAAGTAATGCCAACGGGAAGCCGTCTTTTTGCTCTGTAAGGTCAAGTCGATATTTGATATCAGATATTTTTGCTGCAGCCTCAGGCTCCATCATTAGTGAAGCTGATGATAATTTTGGGAACAATTCGTCCACTAAGAACACAAGGGGTTCGGTTCGAACCTCATATGTTGTTCCATAATGACTTAAGTGATCCGGGTTCCACCCTGCGTTCATTAAGCCACGTGAGAGCTTAATTCCGTTATCGAGAGAAAGCCCAATCAACTGCTCTGAAATAGCACGCAATGACGTCCCTTGAGAGGAGGCCCCTGATTTAGTCAGCTGCAGGGAAAGGAGGTACAGGGGCCTATTTACACTCGGCTCAAGCTGCATGAGCGATGAAATTTGGTGCTCTCTGCGTTCGCTTGATGTTGTTTTCACCTCCACGTCAAAAAGTGGCATCTTGAAATCGTGTTCCGCCCGAAATGGACCGAGCCAGGCTTCTAAGGCTGCATCCAGTCCTGCCCTGGCCTCAATTTCGCGTATGAGCATCAATTCCCCAATTAGCCCTATTTGTTTCGATTCGGACAGTATTTTGGTCGAATTGGAAAAATAAGCAAACCCACTTATTGCGTCCGAGACAGAGTCGGGGAAGCCCTGCCCGCCCTGGCAGCGATCGACAATGTTTTCAAGCAAAAGATACGCCTCATAAATATGGCCGTACGCTTTGATACGAAGTTCGGCCGTCCCGCTGTCTTTTAGCGGCTCAGTATGCCAAACGCAATTTACTTCTTCCAGAAGATCTACATTCGCAAGCTCTTGCGTTTCAATCCTGAGTGCGATTTCCCAATCTCTAGGAGAGATGTGGATCGAAGCCCTCGGAGAGTGCGAAATCTTCCAGTTTTGAGGAACTCCATCAGACAAGAACTCGCCCATGGTTTCCATGGTCACAAGTTTTGATTTCATCCCCTTGCCCCCCTGCGTCTAAGTTATCTCAAAAGTAAAAAAGTCACCCTCCAACACTAGTCTGCAAGATTAGAGTGTTAGAGGACCAAGGGTGGGTGGGGGAAGCATGGAATCCGAAGTATTAAGAGTAATGCCGCAGCAAACGGACGTGTCCATGCTGAATGCGATTGGTACACAGCACTCTTTCGAGTCTGCTATAGCGGACCTTGTAGACAACTCTATTGATGCCAGGGCAGAGACTGTAACTATTCAGTTCCTAACTCAAGACGGGTTCCTAAAACGCGTTCGAGTGAGGGACGATGGCAACGGCATGTCACCAGAGGAACTGTATTCATCGATGGACCTTCGCCCAAGTCGAAAGTATTTGCCCACTGACCTAGGTCGCTTCGGATTTGGCATGAAGTCCGCATCCATGTCCCAAGCCGGCGTTCTTCGGGTCTTCAGCAAGAACGAGAGCGGTGCCGTCGCCTCTGCCAAAATAAGACGTGAGGATGCCGGCGGTACCTTTCAGATCGAAGTATTGAGGCCAGAGTGGGGAATTGCTGGCTACAATTCGTATTCTCGAATTGAGCCAGGATCTGGAACTGTGATCGAGTGGGATGTCCTTGATTCTGTTTCCAATTCAAGAAAGTCAATAGATAGACACCGATGGTTGGCCAGCAAGTTCTCAGCACTTGAAAAGCACCTCGGTCTCATGTTTCACCGTTTTCTCGGTACCAGCCTGAGAATCTTCATCGAAGAGTGGGACATTACAGACGAAAGAGCGGGGCCATCTGTTCCGGTTAAGAAGATGGATCCTTTTGACTTTAATTCAGGCAAGGATGGATTCCCCGCGCCATTTAGAGGCAGAACGGCTTCGAAGGGCGTCGTAGAAATGAAATGTTTCGTTCTTTCCCCGGGCTTAGAGTCAGCCTCGGTGAAAATCAATGGCCTGCCGAGAGAGCAGTGGGGAGGCTTCTATGTTTATAGAAACAATCGACTCATTCAGGCGGGAGGCTGGGACGAATTTGTTTCTGAAAAGAAAAGGGACTTGCAGCTGAGCCGAATTCAAATAGAGATTTCTGAAGGCCAGGCGAAGTCCGACATAAAGCTCACTATGGAGAAGGATGGGGTCAAGTTTTCGTCAGACATGCAGAGAGCCATTCGTGAGAGCAAATCTGCAACCTTGAATGGAATGTCTTTCGAAGATTATCTGCAGGTATCCAGAGAGCTTTACAAATCATCAAACAAGCGAAGCCACTCCGTAAAACCGATGACCCTCTTGCACGGGCAAGAGAACATGAGGCTCAGTGAGGCAGTTTCGAGTGTCATTGGCTTTAAGCCTGGAGAGTCGGGATTTCAAATCATCTCTAGTTCTTTGCGCTCGGACCAAATTTTCGAGGTCGTGGTGGAGGATGCTGTTCTGAAGATTAATTCCGACCTGTTTGAAGCTGGCGCGCCGCTAGATTCAGAGCCCGCCTACGAGTTCTTCAAGGCGGCCATGTACTTACTAATGGAGAGCCACTTCTCTAAACAGCACATCACCAAAGTGACCGAGGAAAAAATTGACTCCATGCACCGTGTACTAGCGCTTGCTCTGGGCATTCAGCAGCTCTCCGAACCCACATTCTCGTCCGTAGTGATTCCGAGCCCTGCGGTTCTTGCCGGGCTAGTAAACCCGGCTAGCACGGTCAGGCCAATGGCTCATCAGCTCGGTTTAAGCGAAGAGGCGACCAGGCAACTATTCATTGCACTGGAAGAAGAGAGCTCCTTGGCAGAAGGCGTGAAATCCGACAACCTCAGCGAAGAGAAGAAGGTGGCTTCAACTACGCAACAGCCAGAGGTGGAGCGGCCTGAGCCACAAGAGGAAGAGACGGCGAGACGGCGAGTTTCTGAACTTTTGCCTCAAGCAAGTGTGATAACTGGAGATGCCGACCTCGCCCAGTTGGGTTACAGGCTGATCTTGTCTTTCAGGGAACACAGGGACCTGCGGTTAGTTTCACAGGCCAATAACAGCACTGAGAACGAAGTTGCCGCAGTTTTGACGCAGCTCTTGTTGCCATATGAGGGGGAGCTAAATGACTCCGAAGCGGCGGCCTTGAATGATGTGCCGCTGAACGCAGGCGACCGCGAACGAATACTGAATGCGTTTAAGGATGGACAACAGTTGGAGCGTATCGGATCCGATTTGAGTCGCACAGTATTGACTGTCGCAAAGGTAATTCTTAGCAGCCCCCGAATTACAGTTAAAGTACCGAAAGAGCTTGTCAAGGCGCTAAGAAGGGCGGCAAGCTAGAACGGGTGTGCCAATTACGTAGATTGCGGCTATTTGCTGCGCCCAAAGAAGCCCGAGTCAGAATCACTGGCGGCACAATCCGTCAATTCCTCCTCGGCCAGATACACCGGGCGCCACGCGCCCTTGGTTAGCTCCGACGGGCCCTCTACGTTTATGTACAGGAGCCGTGCCTCTGGAGCAAAGCTAATCTCGTCCTCGAACGCATGTAGACAGTCAAAATTAACCCCGACTGCATCATGAGTCTTCAGCTGCACAACCTGGCCGTTGTATTTGATCTCAAGGGTCTCGAGGTCTATTAACTCGACCTCTGCTGGAAACCTTTCTTTGTCTCTCATTACGTTGAGCTGGATGAAATGAGTTTTGTGGCCCGGCTTATATAGCCAGCAGTCTTGCGGAAATGATTCGGACATTAGAGCCTCTCTTACAGGGGCTGATGCCCCGCGACTTGCCCCAGCAATTGCTGGGGCCGCATCTTCTACTGGAGCACCCTGGTCGTGAGATCCGGGTTGCTATGCAGCTAGCCAGTTACTTAGCACTGCAGTTCTTGATGCTTTTTTTGTTTATCATTTTGCTGCCTTATTGAGAAGAAACGCCTAGTTAGCGCTCTTCCTCGTTCCAGTCTGCTTCCTCATCAAACATTGAGCCATATTGAGTTTCAGAGTAAGCGGTATTTGGTGAGTAACCGTAGGGGCCCGAGTGCATATCGCCCTCGTCCATTTGTGCTGGATTGCTAGTTGCCCTAGGTGGAGTCGAGACTCCGGGCGGCAAAAAGAATATGGCAACGAAGAACAGCACCACGGCCAGCGCGGCGGCTAGAAAGCCAATAATCACTACGAACATTAATATCTCCATGCCTTGGAACATAGCTGGGGGGTACGACGTTTTATGAAGGGGGCGTTTGGGAAAGGCCTGACTCAACATCTGAGATGGCTGCTACTTGCCCCGTATTCCTCTGGTCCATAGGCCGAAAAGGACAGAAATACACAAGCTAAGGCCAAAGATGGCAATGGCGACAGGGGCTGCCAGCACTGCCACTAGGGCAGTGATGGCCACAGCCCAA
>Ga0335398_10009516_pt1 | contig 11213 bp, 10 predicted proteins | sample BON03_FD_205742 | JGI IMG/M metagenome (GOLD analysis project Ga0335398, IMG submission 205742) | Freshwater microbial communities from Lake Bonney liftoff mats and glacier meltwater in Antarctica - BON-03 (spades assembly) (version 2) | ecosystem: Environmental > Aquatic > Freshwater > Ice >...
AGGATACCACTTTGGAGCGACCGGATTATAAGTTTGATGCTTTACCTTCCAAAAAGAAGAAAATGGACGAGGCTTCTGAGGGCTTGATCCGATTAAATAAATTTATCTCTAATTCTGGTATTTGCGGAAGGAGAGAGGCGGATCAATTGATTTCGCAGGGCATGATCACACTGAACGGAGAGATCTGCACCGAGATGGGTCGTAAGGTAAAGCGCACAGATCGAGTCGTCTATCAGGGGCGGAAAATCAATCCTGAGAAGCCTGTTTATGTTTTACTGAACAAACCGAAAGATTTTATCACCACAACTGATGATCCCATGGATCGTAAAACAGTGATGAATCTGGTAGGCAATGCCTGTGAAGAGCGGATTTTCCCGGTGGGAAGACTGGATCGTAATACCACTGGCTTGTTACTTTTCACCAATGATGGGGAATTGGCAGCTAAGCTTTCTCACCCTTCCAACGAAATCAAAAAGATATACCAAGTCACATTGGACAAGCCTTTATCTAAAAAAGATGAAGAAGCTATCATCGAAGGGTTGACTTTGGAAGATGGACCTGCTGCAGTGGATGATTTGCAGGTGCTTTCAGGGGACAGAAAAATTATGGGAATGGAGATTCATATCGGTAGAAATAGAATCGTAAGAAGAATATTTGCGCATCTGGAATATGAGGTTACAGCATTGGACAGGGTGACGTATGCGGGATTGGATAAGAAAGATCTCAAGCGCGGACATTACCGCTTCCTCTCCGAACAGGAGGTAATTCGATTGAAGTTCTTTATATGATCATTAAAAGCTCCCGAATGGGAGCTTTTTTCACATAAATCCTTTCAATGCCTTCTCCAAGTCCCGCTTGGTTATTACGCCGCCTTTGCGCCAGAGGATTTTTCCTCTTTTGAACAGGATATAGTGGGGGATGGAGCGTACTGCAAATTGCTGTGCCATCTGCGGGTTCTTATCCACGTTGAGTTTTAGAAGCTTTATTTTGTCTCCAAGCTCATTCAGTACTTCTTCAATGATTGGATTCATGGTCTGACAGGGTCCGCACCAATCGGCATAAAAATCAACCAAAACCGGATCTTGGCTTTTTGTAATGGTTTCTTTGGGTTTATTTTTTGGCATCTACAAAGCTAGAGAATAGTTATAAAGCAGGGGCTTATAAATCAAATTGAAAGATTGTTAATGTTAATAAATTCTTTTTATTCAAACTTCAATCTCTAGCGAGGTGAATATCCCACAGAGCCGCTACTTAGCTAAGAAAAAAATTAGACCTGGATGATATTAATTTAAAAACTTCAAATTTGCAGCAAGGTAGATCCTGATTTCTTACTACTTCATGAGATTTTGAATCAAATAAAACTTCTAGCAAAGTAAATATTGTGCCACACCGGCGACAGACCAAGATCCGCAATTTTGTAGAATAGTATTATAAAGGGTCAATGATTTACTTACCGTAAATGTGAATGAATCCAGTTTTCTATTCCTACAATGTAATTTTATCTCGTCCCGCTACTGCGCTGCTGAGAGCCTCAAACTAAATCTTTTGTGTCCATAGTGACATCTCATTGATCTCAATTGTGAAAAATCCAAAAAAAATAGGAGTAAAAAAAGGTCTTCTGAATTCAATCAGAAGACCTTTGGAATCTTTTTTATCAAAATTTTAGTTTCCGGCTGGAGTTGGAGGGAGTTTGATATTCAACTTTGCCAAAACCAATTCAGTAAACTTATCCTCTTCTTTGGTGTAAAGTAGGATTGGAGATTGCCCGGCAGTTTCAGCAAAGATATGTGAGTAGTTATTTTCTGCTGCTACAGCATTGATGGCATTGATCACCTTAGTCTGTACTGGCTCCAATAGCTCGCCCAGTTTACGCTGGTAAGAAACCTGAGCATCTTGCTCATATTTCTGAAGGTCGCCTTGGATTTTGCTAAGCTCCGCTTCTTTTGCAGTTCTCGCTTCTTCGGTCATGCTTTGACCAGCTTGCTGGTAAGTCTGTACCTGACGCTGAAAATCTGCAGCTTTAGTCTGGATATTGGTTTGTAACTGGGTTTGATAGTCTTGAATATCTGCGCCTATCTGCTCCATTTCTGGCATAAGGTCCATGATAAACTCCACATTGGTGTACCCGATTTTGATCTCTTGAGCCTGAGCTACAAATCCTGCGCAGAGCATCATCATTGCGGAAAGGATAACTTTTACTTTCATCATTTTTAGTTCTTTTTATTTGTTGTCTTCTATTCCTAATTCATCCAGAACAAACTCTGAATAATCATGCCTCGGATCTGTATAGATAATAGCTGATGGTTCGGCCGCTTTATCAAACAGTGTGGCTAGATTGTTTCTTCTGGCTACTCGTTCTATTGCATCATAGATCTTAGATTGGAGAGGCTGCATGAGTTCTGCTTGTTTCTGAAAGTACTGCCCGTTAATCCCAAAGATTCTATTATAATATTCTTGTGAATTTTTCTCTTTCAATTTGATTAGTTCCAGCCTTTGCTGGTACATCTCCTCTGTCAATAAGACCTCTTCAGCTTTCAGCAGCACATAAAGATCTTTAATTTCTTTATCCAAATCCTGTGCCTCTTTTCGCCACTCGCTACTGATATTCTCCAATTCCTGCTGGATTACCTTATAGTCCGGATGCTTATTCAGAATATATTCCGTATCGATATACCCAAACTTTTGTGCCATCAGTTGCTCCCCTGAGCAAATTAACAGAAGCAAAAATACGATTTTCAATGATTTATCCATGGCTAGAATGCTTTTCTGTTGATTATTTCCTCCCAACAGACCATTATCTTATTTAGCATAAATTAACCATTTGAATTCCATAATTTGATTTACCTAAACTGCTGGCCAATGGTGAAGTGAAATTGAGCACCGCTTGGCTGTGACTGTCCTGGAATTGCATCAAATCCATATCCATAATCTATCCCCAATAATCCAAAAGCTGGCATAAATATTCTGGCTCCCATTCCTGCTGATTTTTTCAAATCGTATGGATTGTAGTCTGCATATGAACCCCAGTTATTTCCTGCCTCAGCAAATGCCAAAACGAAAATCGTGGCGGACGGATTAGGCGAAATCAAATATCGGAGCTCCATGACATACTTATTATATACTACTCCCCCATATTGCTCAGGGTTTTCCGAATTTCGTGTCAAAGCCCCAGGCGTAAGTGACTGATTTTCGTACCCTCTCAATCCAATGATTTCTTGCCCTAATGCAAAGTTATTCATATTCATTCCATCGCCTCCTAATACAAACCGCTCAAGTGGAATAAGTCCCAACTTGTCTCCATAGGAGCCTAAGAAGCCCATGTGCGCCCTTGCACTACCAACCAACTTGGTAGATCCAAATAGTGGAGTATAAATAGATGCATCAAACATCCATTTATGATATTCTAACCATTCGTATTTTTCCTCATCAGGAGATTCACGCTCAAGTTTATTATTCAGAGAGGAATAAGGTGGCGTAGCGGATACAGCTAGCATGATATTGGATCCAAATCTAGGATAGATAGGATTATCGATGTTGTTTCTGGCTATGGTGGTGTTGAAGGATATGGATTTAGAAGATCCAGTAGCATAACTTAGGCCAAATTGTCTTCCAAATCGATCAAATTGGTATACTTGGAATTGAAGGGAATTGCTGATACTGAAGTAATCATCCGGCCAAGTGACACGCTTAGCCAAGCCAAGGGTAACACCTGTAATCTTGAAAGAACCTAACTCTTCCCCAAAATTTCCGCTATTCTGAAAATTCAGTGTTCGTTGGATAGAATGGTTAAATGAGAAACTTAGTGCATTCGGTTTTTTGCCGCCAAACCAAGGTTCTGTAAGCGAGACAGAATAATTCTGAAAAGTTCGACCATTGGCCTGTACCCGAAGCGAAAGCTTTTGACCATCACCTACAGGAAGTGGGTCCCATTTGTCAAAATCTTTTATGTTTTTGAGGGAGAAATTATTGAACGAAAGACCTACTGTACCTACAAAACCAAAGAATCCACCCCATCCACCGGATAGCTCAATCTGATCATTTGGACGTTCTTCCAGTTCAAAGGTGATATCTACTGTAGCAGCCTCGAAGTTTGGTTTTAAATCTGGATTGATTTTCTCCGGATCAAAATATCCTAACTGTGAAAGTTCCCGGATCGTACGTACAAGAAGGGCTCTATTAAATTTCTGACCTGGAAGAATTCGGATCTCACGCATTACCACATGGTCGGAAGTCCGCTCATTTCCTTTGATATTTACGCTGTTTACAGTGACTTGAGGACCCTCGAATATCCGCATTTCAAGATCTATTGAATCCTCGAATACATTCACCTCTACAGGGTCAATGCTGAAGAACAAGTAACCGTTGTCCTGGTAAAGTGAACTTACATCATCTCCTTTGGAAGGATCATAGTTCAATCGCTTATCCAGCTTATCCTTGTCATATACATCACCTTTTTTGATACCCAGCTTTGCTTGAAGTACCAGGTCAGGATGAATAAAGTTGCCATTGAAAGTAATATTTCGATAGTAGTATTTTCTCCCTTCTTCCAATACTATATCGATATTGATCTTATTTTGATCAAAATCATAGATCGAATCGTTTACAATTTTAGCATCTCTGTAGCCCTTGCTTTGGTAGAAGTTGATAATATTGTCTTTATCATTTCGATATTCCTTCGGAATATATTTGGAACCACTAAAGAAGTTGAGCTTGAAATTTTTGTTGATGTAACTTTTTGCGTCTTCAAAAGATGTGCTGTCTGTATAGAGGAGGGTATTCTTAAAATCGGTAGGTAGAGCAGTTTCCAATCTGGTATAAGCGTCTTTGAAAATACTTACCCGAGCGTGTTCTTTCGTCTTTTTTAATTTTCCTTTTAGTTTTCCATCGGTGACCTCGTAGTTGCCAATAAAATCGATTTCGTGGATTTTGACTTTGGAATTTTGAGCTACATCGAATCGTAGCTTTACTGAGTTGGGAAGTGTGGTATCCCGATCTTGAATGATTTTCACATCTGCATTGAGGAAGCCTTTATCTACATAGTATTTCTCAATATTTCGCTTGGCATTGTTCAATACATCATCGCGGACTACTCGTCCACGGATATTGACTTTGTCGCGAAGTTCACTCTCTTGGGTTTTGTTCATTCCTGAGAATTCCACTCTGGAAAATCTAGGTCGCTCGGTAAGGTCGAGCAAAAGGTAAATATCTTCACCTTCAGTTTTGGTGACTAGGATTTTTACGTCTCCTATGATTCCCTGTCCCCAGAGTTTTTTCAGAGCGTTGGATATGGCATCTCCCGGCACGTCGATGCGGTCATCTACTTTCAGTCCCGATAGGGAAAGAATAGCGATTTCATCGAGTGTAGAAAGACCGACTGCTTTTATTTCGGCAATTCTATAAGACTGGGGCTTTGCGTAGTTCAGCTCCAAAATATCTATTGGCTTACTTGAGGCATAGCGACTTTGGCCCAAACGAATTTGTGCCATAGCTGAACTTGCCCAAATTAGACAAAACAAAATAAGTAGAATTTTTTTCATCAAATGCTTAAGATTTAACTTGCTCACCTGTCATTCCGAATCTTCTTTCTCTGGATTGGTAATCAGAGATTGCGGCATTCAGGTGCTCTTTTCTAAAATCAGGCCATAACACTGGGCTAAAATATAGCTCAGTGTAGGCTAGCTGCCAAAGTAGAAAATTGCTGATCCTGTACTCTCCGCTGGTTCTGATCATCAACTCAGGATCAGGTATTCCTGCGGTATCCAGGTGCTCGGCCATCACTTGTTGGGTGATTTCCGAAGCTTTCAATTTTCCTTCAGAGACTTTTTGAGCAATGCGTTTGGCTGCTTGTGTGAGCTCCCACTGGCCACTGTAGCTGAGTGCCAGTATAACTTGAAGTCCGGTATTGGCGGAAGTTGTTTCCTTTGCTTCCATCAATTTGGAAAAGGCAGATTGCGGAAGGCTATCCACATCACCGATGGATTGGAGCCGGATGTTATTTTTCATCATCATGGGTACTTCATCGGTAATTGTTTTTACCAATAGTTCCATTAGTCCGTTGATCTCATCCTGCGGCCTCGACCAGTTTTCCGTTGAGAACGAAAATAGAGTAAGGTATTCTACTCCATGGTCTTCGGCTCCTTCGATCGCATCTTTTACTGCCTGGATCGCATGTCTGTGACCAAAGATTCTCATGGCGCCTTTTTTCTTGGCCCAGCGGCCATTGCCATCCATGATAATTGCGATATGTCGGGGGATTGTGTGTCGGTTTAGTGTTTCCTTCATTCCAGTCGTTTCCGAATGCCTACTATTTAAGAGGTACAAAAGTGCTATTTCTTTTTCAATAATCTACCCTAGAGATCAATTAATTAATAAGCGTAGCACTTTGTAGTGGAGAAGGTATAACTGACCGTAAGACCAAGGAAATAGTACCAATCCTTATCATTTGGATTACCAAAGTTGATTCCATAAGGCTGTTCTGGGTTTGCTGGATCTTGGAATCTCGGTATTGCCGGTTCTGAACTATCTATTTTGTCAAAATAGTCAGTCAGCGTTGGCCTAAATCCTAATTCTGCTGCTAAAATCCAGCGGTCGTTCAGTTGATATTTCACACCACCTCCAAAGGGTATAACCATTGTGTTCACAATATAACTTTCGGATTCATTGAAACCATGGATATTCCCTTTACTAACAAAGACACTATAGCCCAGACCAAAGAAAGCGTAGGGGGAAAACCGAAATTCCGAGTCATTTCTCAGGAAATCAAGGAAGTTGAATTCCATGACTGCCGATCCTTCGATCACTCCTCCTCTAAATCGGCCATCTCTTACCCTTGCTAATTCATCAATAGGTCTGACACTATCAGCAGCTTGGATTATTCCGGAACTAATTCCCACTCTAAGCGTCCACACATTGTCAAAATTTCTCTTGCCAAACAACGTGACTTGGGGTCCTAACTGGCCCGGGTCGATTTTTCGGATAATATCTCCGGAGTAGGTTGTGACACCTATTCCTCCTCCCAGTTCATACTTTTGGCCTTTTGCCTCCTGAGAAAAACTCAAAAACACAGAGCTTAAGATGAATAAGTAATTGAAAATCTGAAAATTGACCTTTTTCAAGACGATGCAAGTTATAAAGTACCCAACGTATAAAAAACGATGATTCGTATTTAACGGGTTAATAATTGTTAAGCTAAAATTGAGGTATTTTTCTTGAAAAGAAAATCAATTTCGCATATCGAAGCCCCAGTTTAACTTTTGGCGAAGGGTATCAAAGAAATGATAATTGGGCAGTTTGACCAGTTTGGCTTCGAAGATTTCCTTTTTTACCGAGAGCTTTACCTCCGACGAGATTGAGGTAGACCTAGAATCCAACGAGATCAGAAATTTATCGGTTCGCCCTTCAATTGTAAAGCTGATTTCACTTTCGTCAGAGACGATGATAGGTCTGACGTTTAGATTGTGGGGACTTACAGGAGTGATGACTAGATTCTTTGCTTCTGGGGAGATCAGAGGGCCTCCGCAGCTGAGCGAGTAGCCTGTCGATCCTGTAGGAGTGGCGACAATCAATCCATCTGCCCAATAGCTATTTAGATATTTCCCATCGATATAGGTATGTACTGTAATCATCGAAGAGGTATCGCGCTTGTGAATCGTAAATTCATTGAGCGCAAAATTGAACCCGTTGAATAGCTTTTTATTATGCTGAAGGGAAATCAAGGCTCTCGATTCGATTTGATAATTGTGCTCTGCCAGATGCGCCACTGCTTGATCTATTGAATCAGTAGCTACAGTGGCCAAGAAACCCATCCTCCCAGTATTGAGTCCCAATATCGGTATTTCTAGATCTCCGACTTGGCATACTGCATCCAGCAAGGTGCCGTCGCCTCCAATGGAGATCATAAAATCCATCTCTGCAATTTCTTCCCTGCTCTCCAGGACCCAGTATGGTGTAACCAAATCGGAATGTGCTCGGATCTGTTTGTCAAATTGCTTGGTGACAAAGATTTCAAATTGATAGTTGGCTAAAGCAAGAAAGAGTGATTTAACCTTTAAGAAGAACTCCGCTTTCAAAGCCAAGCCATGAAGAACGACTTTCATAAATCAAATATCTAAAAATCTAAGTAAGTTTCCGATTCGATCTTCTTCACTGCTTACTTCTTCCTCTTCCTGATATTGGTCCAGAATTCGATAACCGAATCTTTCTAAAGTCGCTTTAATATGGCGAAGTTCAGTCTTATCAATTTTGAGGGTGAGCTTGATTTTGCTGTTGTCGAGTGGGTCGGTAGAGATGAAAGAGCTAAGGATTTTTCCGTTTTCACTTTCGACGATTCGAGAGATTTCTGTCAGGCTGTATTCATTCATATTCATGGACAGTATCAGGACTCCGCCATGAGATTGGATCGAGAGGCTTTCAGCAAAAGCAGAAATGGAGTCCTCCATAGTCACTACTCCAAGATAGTTAGACTTCCTATCCAGTACCGCCACCAGATTCGATTGGTGCTCTGCACTTACCCGAAGTACATCATATATATGCTGATCTGCAAAGACCCAACATCCTGAACCTTCTAAGATCATCTCCGAGATTGGCGTCTCAGGGTTTTTCAAATCAAAAATCAAATCTCCATTTACCAATCCAACAAAAACTCCATGGTCAACCACAGGAAGATTGTTGATTCGGATTTCCTCCATCATAGACAGCGCTTTACCTGTATTGTCGCTGAGCTTCAATGATGGTATTAGATTATTTATGAATTCGTGAGCTTGCATTTAAGAGAAAGATATGGAATGATTTTAAAAATTAAAACGCCATTTACTGCTTTCTTGTTCCATTCGGTACTTTCGAGGTATTAAAATGATGATTTAAAAAAAGAAATTGTATACAATTCCCAAGCCTATTCCACCGGCTATAATAGCAGGTGAGGGGATTTTGGTGAATTGTAATAAAAGATAAGTGCCCAAAATGAAAAATATATTCGTTCCATTTGCCTCCAGTGGCTCAAAAAGTAAATAAGCTGCTGAGATCAGCATTCCGCAGGATACTGCATTGATCCCTTCCAATGCAGCTCGAATTGGGCGGTATTTTTTCAATTTATCCCAAAATCGAATCACGAAGAATATCAGGAAAATGCCTGGAAGGAATATCCCTGCAGCAGCAATAAATCCACCTACAAAGAATCCGGCAGTACCAAACTCTCGCATCGACAGCGCACCTACGAAAGATGAAATGCTAAAAGTAGGTCCGGGGATGCCTTGCGAAATCGCATATCCTGTCAGAAATTCCTCAGAACTTAAGAAATGCTTGAAATCCACAAACTCTGTATATAGATACGGAACCAACACCTGCCCACCTCCGAAAATCAAACTCCCGTTTCGATAGAAGTTTTCAAAGAGTAGGATTGACTGATCTTTGGTTACAGCGCCAAGAATAGCTGCCAATGCCAAGGTGCCTGCCCAAAGGTAGAAATTTGCCCATTCGATTTTAAGTGGGGTATCCTTTTCCAGCTTAGGCTGTTTTTTGTATTTAATAGAGGTGCTTAATCCGCCCGCAATCAGCAATACCGGAAAGATATAAGGTGAGCTGTAGAAAAATGAGATAAATGTGGAAATCAAAACCAAAACCATTGCTTCGGTGGTTTGGATCATTTTGCCAATGGTTTTTTGCGCTGCAAAAATAATAAAGCCGATAGCCATAGGCTGTATAAATCGCGCAAAATTCAGTGCTCCTGGGGTATTTTCCTGTAGGAAGGAGATCAAAATAGCTGCAAAAATCATCAGCAAAGTTGCGGGTAAGATCCATACAATCAATGCCAAATAGGCTAAATTTGGACCACCCACCCGAAAGCCAATAGCCGAAATTAATTGCGTGGAAGAAGGCCCCGGGAGCATATTGCAAAGTGCATTTAGCTCCCAAAGTTCCTCTTCTGTGATGTAGGCTCGCTGTTTCACCATTCGTTCGAGGAGCATTGCCAAGAATGCTTGAGGCCCGCCAAATGCTGTCAAAGAGAGTGTCAAGGTGTCTTTCAGAAAAAGGTAATATCGAACCCGCTTGACAGACATCTTCTATTTTTTTAGACCTAATTCTCTGAGCCGCTCCTCCAGAAATTCTCCTGCAGTACTGTCCTCGAATTGCTTTGGTGCCGTGGCTGTCACGCAACTCTCCAAGCAGGTCAAGTCCATCTCCGATCTCGGATGCATAAAGAATGGTATAGAATATCGACTGTTATTCATTTTTTCTCGAGGTGGATTAACTACTCTGTGAATGGTAGACTTTAATTTTTTGTTTGTCAGTCGCTCCAGCATGTCACCTACATTGACCACAAGTTGATCGGGTAGCGCGGTTATTGGAAGCCATTTGCCATCTCTGCGGAGGACTTGAAGCCCATCAGCACTAGCTCCCATCAATAGCGTAATCAGATTGATATCGCCATGCTCTGCTGCTCGTACAGCATCGGCCGGGACAGCATCTGGATTTTCGATCGGGAAGTAATGAATCTGTCTCAAAATGGAATTTCCATAAATTACCTTGTTTTCAAAATAATCTTCTTCCAAGTCCAGCGAAAGCGCAATGGCTCTCAACATGGCTTTGCCTGCATCCTCTAAGTTGCGAAAAGCTTCGTTTGCGTCATTTTTGAATTGTTGGAGTTCCGAAGGCCAGACATTTTCAGGGTATTCAGCTTTGATGGGGTCCGAATCGGGAATGCCAGCAAGTTCTTGACCGACATGATAAAATTCTTTGAGATCTCCGGTGTTTCTTCCTTTCGCATGTTCTTTTCCTTTTCCGGTATAGCCTCTTTGAAAACCAATCTCCGGTTTTTCATACTTTGACTTCACTTCGTCTGGCAACGAAAAAAAATCTTTAATTGAGCCGTAAAGACGATTCTGAAGGTCTTGAGATAGTCCATGGTTTTTGATTGCCACGAAACCAATGTTTTGATAGGCTTCTGCTAGTTTGGCGACAAAAGCCGCTTTTTGACTTGGTGATCCGGCTGTAAAGTCAGCTAAATCGAGGCTTGGGATTGCCTCAAATAAGATGTCCATGAGTTTGCTTTTAAATTGTAGAGTCAAATATCTCTTTAATTTAAATATCTTTATTCCAAATCGACTCCGCAATGAAGAAATTCCTTTCTATACTGATCATTTTAGGCTTAATCTCAGCTTGTAGTCCTGAAAAGAAAAAGATTAATGAGGAAGTGGTTGAAATGCCAACCGATGAAA
>Ga0335398_10009529_pt1 | contig 11200 bp, 8 predicted proteins | sample BON03_FD_205742 | JGI IMG/M metagenome (GOLD analysis project Ga0335398, IMG submission 205742) | Freshwater microbial communities from Lake Bonney liftoff mats and glacier meltwater in Antarctica - BON-03 (spades assembly) (version 2) | ecosystem: Environmental > Aquatic > Freshwater > Ice >...
ACAAGAGAAAAAGAAAGGGGAAAAAGAAAAAAGATACACACACACACACACACACAACAAAAAAAAAAGTAGAAAGACTAGGGAAAAAGAAGGGGGAAAAAGTAGAAAGAACCAAAAAAAAGAGGGGGGGTCAGAAAGAAACAAAAAAGAAAAAGAGAAAGAACAAAAAGAAAAGGGGGGACAAGAAGGAGGAAAATGAGAGAAAAGGAGGGGGTGAGAAAAAAAGGGAAAAAAATAAAGAGGGAGTGGGATGGGTTTAGGGGGGTGGAGGAGCGTGGGTACTGAGAAGGGTAGGACCTCATACTAATAATGCTAGATCGATATGAATATTTTTCAGCTTTCCATCATCTGCAAAAGGACAAACAACGCAAACAACGCCACTCATTGCAGCTAGTTAAGAAAAGACGAGATAGTTCCAAACGCGATTACTACATTATTTCTCCAAAAGTGATAACTTGAATAAAAGCAATCATTATCAAAAGCCACTCGCTGACGCAAGAACTTTCTACTAAACTCTTCGCAAAGAAAGGAATCAGCGCCTTTCGGTTCTCGGCAGCCCTGATCGAATGGTCGGAGGGTCTTCAAAAAATCTGGGTACAAGCGTATAAAAATGCATGGCACGTACCATGGTCAACCACAAACTCTCTATACACCTTCCCAACTGCAGAGGGTGGCCATGAGTGGCCCCTGCCGTCAGAAGTACTCACGCAGGCCTTGCTGCAGCACGTTGACCAATGCATGCGGCATGAAGATGTTGTCAAAAAAAAATGCTAGCACAATTAGCGCGCACATTGACATAGTGGCACTGCAACTCAATCACTGACTTGATTGACGAAATTTAGCTGTGGGACTGGAACGTAGCAAACAAAGACTTTGGTCGCCATTGTCAAAGTCGTTGTACAGTCAAAAAGTGTCAGTCACATGGACACAAAAAATGGACCAAAAACTCGTCCCTGAAAAGATGAGCTGAGCAACGGCATCACGGTTCATCTGGAAGTGCAAAACTCGAATTGAGAAGATTGGGGATCGCGTGTCGACATTAAGCCAACTGCGGGTGGCCTTCTTTCACAAGTCTCACATCTGTTGTAGATAGGTGAAGAGGCTATGAAGAAAGGCATACTGCAAAAAGGCAGAATTTAAAAGCGTCGAAGATCTGCAAGGATAGCCGAAACTTGTTTTTCAAAAGCATATCAGGATCTACCACGGATGGAAGCCCGCATGGGGGTACGCCTGCTAGGGAGAGCCATGCTTGGCCAGACGGTTGTGGCGGCCATCATTTACGGTTTTGTTAGAACGGATTAGACCGGTAAGCTATCGGAGCATATTTATGCTCCGGACCTAGGTCCGAAATTACCTAGCTAGGTAATTTCCAGTCCGGGTCGAGCCTATCTGGCACTGTTAGTAGTACCAGGCTAAGTCGTCCGACTTAACCGTTCTCGGATTGCAAGGTCACCAGTTCGAGCCCTGCTCACCACGAATCCGTCAGTGGCCAGATGAAATAGGGGGGCGACACCCGTTCGAACACCGCTAACCGCGAATCCCCCCCGGGGCCAGCCGCAGCATCAGGGAGGGGCAACACCAACCATGGGAACGGACGGAAGCCCGCATGGGGGTATGCCTGCTAGGAAGAGCCATGCTCGGCCAAAACAGTTGCGGCTGCCATCACTGTTTACAGTTTTGTGAGAACAGTTAAGTCGTATGACTTAGCCAGGTATGCCAAATAGGCTCGACCCGGACCAGAAATTACCTAGCTAGGTAATTTTGGACCTTGGTCCGGAGCATAAATATGCTCCGATAGCTTACCGGTCTAATCTGTTCTCACAAGACCATAAAGGTCGCCAGTTCGAACTCTGCCCACTGCCAATCCTCCCAGAGGCCGGTGCTGAGGGGCAACATTCAACCGTGGGACGGTCCAAAGCCCGCATGGGGGTATGCCTGGTGCGAAGAGCCATGCTTCGGCCAGACGGTTGTGGTGGCCATCATTTACGGTGTTGTGAAAACAGTTAAGTCGTACGACTTAGCCCGGTATGCCAAATAGGCTCGACCCGGACCGGAAATTACCTAGCTAGGTAATTTTGGACCTTGGTCTGGAGCATAAATATGCTCTGATAGCTTACCGGTCTAATCTGTTCTCACAAGACCGTAAATGATGGCCACCACAACCGTCTGGCGAAGCATGGCTCTCCCTAGCAGGCGTATCCCCATGCGGGCTTCCGTCAGTTCCCCAAGCCACGGTTGGTGTTGCCCCTCAGCACCGGCCTCTGGGAGGATTCACGGTAGGCAGAGTTCAAAATGGCGACCTTTATGGTCTTGTGAGAACGGATTAGACCGGTAAGCTATCAGAGCATATTTATGCTCCGGACCAAGGTCCAAAATTACCTAGCTAGGTAATTTCCGGTCCAGGTCGAGCCTATTTGGCATACGGGGCTAAGTCGTACGACCACAACACCGTAAATGATGGCCACCACAACCGTCTGGCCGAAGCATGGCTCTTCCTAGCAAGCGTACCCCCATGTGGGCTTTGGACCGTCTCACGGTTGGATGTTGCCCCTCAGCACCGGCCTCTGGGAGGATTCGCGGTGGGCAGAGTTCGAAATGGCGACCTTTATGGTCTCGTGAGAACGGATTAGACCGGTAAGCTATCGGAGCACATTTATGCTCCGGACCTAGGTCCGAAATTACCTAGCTAGGTAATTTCTGGTCCGGGTCGAGCCTATTTGGCATACCGAGCTGAGTCGTACGACTTAATCGTTCTCACACACACACGCACACAGATGGACTAAATCTCGGCATACATATTTTCGTACATGAGTACAAATTTCGCATTTGTATATATATGTTAGGAGGCAGGATGAGATCTGGGATTAACTGCTTTTTTTTTTAACATATTTTTTCTTCGGAAAAAGGAAAGCAAAAGATGTGAACGCAAACCACTGATAATCTCAGATCTAAAATATAAAATTTTAGCGCACAGACTGTCAATCAAGGGTACAATCCCAGTATTTATAGTAAAAAAAGCGATCATCATCATTTTGGGTCTGATAGTTGCGACCACCGGGTGCGTTTGTGTCTCCCCCCCGAGGCGCCGCCGCTAGCGTCGTCCTTATGCTGATTTCGCCATCGCCTTGAAATTGACAGAATCAATTCTGTCAACAACCCTGAACCTTGATGATGGTGTTGTCTCAAAACTTGTTAAAAGAGCAATACTTGAATTTGGGATTTTCAATGAGCGCGGGGGCAAGTGTACGAAATTTTTGAAGTCAATTTCCTCGATTGGCTTCAAAGTTGCAAAACAGAGATTTCAGAGATGTTTCAACAATTTAAACAAATTCGAAAATCTCATCCAAAGTGAAAGAAACGAGAAGTTCTTGAAAGGTAGTGTGGATAACAAAACGAGGCTGTCCTTCTGAAACAAGCGCCAAAAGATAGAACTTGTATTTATACCGTGCAGGCTGCTGAACTAGCAATTTACAAAAACTTTCAAAGAATGATCTTGATTCAAATGTCATGGGTTCGACTCCGGGGCTTTCCAAATCTACTGTAATTTTGGACGGATTTTCGACATTATTTGGGATGAGGGGTACATACATCAAAGGTAATACCTCGATATTATTGTGTGTAATGTAATGTTTTGTCGTATTTATCATTATACACTCAGATTGATGCACTGGAGAAGTTGCCTGAATATGCGATTGATGCACAAGCAATTCAACAATAAAAGAGGGGTGGTGCCAAAATGGGGTCATTTCTCGTACAAATTTTCATCAACTTTTGTATTGTAATGAATGTGTAAGCAACCTTTCGTGGGGATTGGGGGTTCAGTTATGAAATGATGCACATGAACCGCATACCTCAAAGACAGTACAGTAAATAATGGAATAAGGGGTTTTGGAATGTTGTTTCCAGTTTAGTCTCCTGATTCCACTATCGTTCGATGGCCCCACTTTTGATGCTCTGCGTGCGTATGTTCCTCCTGAACTCCTTACTAATAGTTTGTAGAAATAAGAAACAACAAGAAACAACCAACACTGGCAGGCTGGGCGCTGGCTTCATCAGTGTGTGCTTACAAACACGCTGGCCGAGTCATCTAGTCCTAATGTCAGGTATAAGAAACTGCCACCCACCCAGCGAGTTTTCAAAGTACAGTGCAAGAAACCGGCCCAAAAAAACATTTCTATATTAAGATTTTATTTTGGATTTTTCAAGAGATTTTATGTTGATTTTCCCAGAGATTTTTCCTGATTTTTAAAGGTATGTTGTGTTTTTTTAATAGATTTTATGTTGATTTTTGACTAGATTTTGTGTTTTTTTAAAAGGTTTTGTGTTGGAGAAATCTCTATAAATCATTAAGAAACTGCCTAAATCGCTGCCAGCGGGTTTCTAAGAAAAGTGCAAGAAACAGGCCAATTCCAGGCTGCAGTTTCTATTTGCCAGTTTCTATGTCGTGGAACCCTACTGTATTCTCTCATCTATTATCGTCAGTACAATGTGCGTCGAAGACTCCTTTCAGTCCTCTGTCTATTTGAGGTAGGCTCTTGACAAGAATTGTTGGCGCAGCTCAATGGCGTACCATCTCTTCGTCAACGGTGCTACGATTTTTTTTGAAACTCTTTCCAATATGGTGGCGCTAAGCATGCCTGCGATGGAACTGTGTCGAGCTTGCCATGGAACTTTGTTTTCTGCAGCTTAAGCCAACTTCAAAGGGCATGTTGCCCGAGCCCTTTCAAGGGCATGTTGCCCGAGCCCTTTGTGTCTGCTGGATTCAGCAAGTAATCCAAGACGGAATCATCAGTGTTCAACAGTGCCCTTGTGCAGTACGGATACCTGATATTAGGACTAAATCTTTTCCCCCAGTAACTTTTGAATACTTTAAAGATCAACTTCCAGCGACAAGCACGTTGGCAGCAGATGATTATTCATCAGCCCCTTCTTGCGCCTGTTTGTCTGTTCAAATAATCAAGCTGTTATCAGTTCCAATTCCTACTCCAAGCAGCGTTCAAAGAAACAAACCACTCGTGATTCGCAAATTGCATAATAGTAGCCACAGTCACATTGACAAGCCTCGGAAAGCCTGTGCTCCACACTGTAAATATATTCAGTCCAACATACTACTGAGAGGTGAAGTAGACAACCCAAATCTAGGTAACTTGCAAGACAAGGCGCAGGGTCTTTTGGTTATCAATAAACATCTTTGTCATCATGACTCTAGCAGGTGTAGACTGTGACTGGCATCAGTCACGCTAGGGGCTGACCGTGACTATTCTGGAGGTTACTGAGCCGAAATTGAGGATTTGCTCCTTCCGCATTTGTTAGAAACAAAACGCGAAAGATAGAAATAATGGGATGTTGAAGGATCGAGTGAGCCAGTGGACGTGAGGATCAAGTGTTAAGAGGCCCTGCTAAGCGTGGTAAAAGAGCCTGATTATTGGTTGTAGAATTGTGGAGTATATTGAATGTTTAAATGCGCCTGTTACCGTGACCGAAGGATGAGACTCGACTCTGAAGTGGTTGTTGAAATGAAAATAGAAATCCTCGTTGGTCATCACAACTCATTTGAAAAGAAACCTGTAATTTGGGCATCCCAGATTTCGATTTCTATTCCCTGCCATTACCATTTCGAATCTCATGGGGTCTTTTCAGGAACAGGCTGCATTATTGTCATCACAGCCACACTGCTGACCCTCCCAAGACTTCAAGGTGATGATTTTTTGCAAACGGAATCTACGCCGGAATCATAGATACTAGACAACTGGCGTTATACTTGAAATCCCTTCACGATTTGATATCCTGACATCCTGTTTCCCTTTTCTCGTTCCTCTCTGAGACAGTCTGCGGCGAAATTTCTGCCTGTCTGCGTCAATGGTCACGCAGCTCTAAACTTGATGATGTCCTTACCACCTGAATATTTGTGATGGCACAGATGCGTGTCTCAGTGCTGCACTTGCCAGAAATCTCCTTCAACCAATCAGTGTGTCAAGTCGCACTCCCCATGAACTTTGTGACGCAGAGCTGAGGTCCTAGGCCGTCCATTGGCGTCCTCAAAGCCTCAGTCCTCTCCGCGTTCATGTCAGCCAAAGTCTTCTCTCATCAATCCCGACGGCATTTATTTGTCACAAAACCTGCCAATCAGTACTTTGCCTCCAGTGAAGAAAATAACTTCTCAAAATCGTTGGTCCCGAATTAATATACTAATTAAAACCGCGTGAAGCACTGTTTCATTACATTAGAAGCGCGTCGGAGAGAGCATTTCCGGGTTTTTTTTGGCGATATTTTTGGTGGCGCAACTCTCTCCAAAAAGAGGTGTTTTGGTACACCAGAATTCACTCGCTTCTTGTCAACCTTGTCGTCACAGCGTCGAGCCACGCGCTCTGACGTGTCCTTTCAAACATAGTGATGGAAAAATTTCCGAGTCTGTGCGACTTCAAGTGGGCTCAGCACAGGTTAGCACACAAAATTGCTGATGGTTGGTCAACAGGGTCACACAAACTTGAACGTAGAATGACATTGTTGGAGGCGCCCACAGGCACAACACTTTTTTAAAATAAAGACATTCAGCAAGAGATTGTGCACACGTTGATGTTGGAGGAACATGGTATGTCGAATAAGTGGGTGATCATCATGGACAGGAGACAGGACTTAAACGTGACTTCGACTCCAGCAGGACCTTCGGCTCAGGACCGTTACTGTGCCAGAGGTTTAGGAGGAGGTGCAAAGAAACGGCGTGGAAACGAAAAGGAACAGAAATAAGGTTAGTATTTGTGACATGTTACATGTGTTGACGTACGTTATTTCTAATAAATTGTTTTGGGATTGAAATGGTGTTGTGCGATTTGCATCTCAAGAATTTTGATTTGACAAAGGGTTTGTTATTTGAAACTTTCGTTATTACTGTTTGGTAAAAATTGTGTCGTTGTGATCACTCAGTATTGGAGTTCAAATCATTTTCAATACTAATAAATTGGTAGACAGAATAAAAAACTTGAAATGAAATGCATCCCCAAACGATTGAAAAGAGGATTTTTTATGAAAAGAATGCGCCGCAGGCCAGATTCTTAATAAAATAAAATGCGCCGCAGGCAAGACTTATCAAACAAAATGCGCCGCAGGCCGAATTTTTTAACTAAGTCCTCATGGGTACTCTGTCCTGTCAATGCAGTAAAGAAATATTTTCCACGAATCACAGGTCAGAATCTTCTTCTTTCAATTAATGAATCAATTATTTCATTTATTAATGAATTAACCTTTGGCCGGCCTAGAGTACGTTTGTTTCCCCCACTGTTTGCCTCCCACCTTGGGCTCGCAATAAAACCCCTGCGAGTGGGAGAATATCTACTCGGGCCGCGAAGCTCTTCCTGCGGTCCTACCAAAGGTTCACCACCGCTCGAAGACTCTCTAAGGGCCAACTGAGGTCAACACTCCACAATTTGACGGGTTGGCTCGGTGTAGTCGCTTTCTTGGTTTTTTGCGGTTTTTGGTTTGTAATGTCACATAACTAACACTCCAATTACAGCAGGAACGCTTAGGAAGGGAGTCATCTAAAGTGGCCATGTCTTACACATAGGCCACCTCCTTACTACACGTTTTGAGATTAAATCAGTTTTGAAAAATGTTTCTGACAAGTTGGCCAAGTTCGAGCGGACAAATGCAATTCTATTGGAATACATCCAAAGTGGAAATTATTTGAGCGTTTCCACAAAAAAACACCACAATTAATGGTATTGTTTGATTTTCGACATGTGTGGTAAAGTTGTGGCCATTTTGCAGTCGCTGTGAACAAAATCGACACTTTGGATGGTACCTATCGTGGTATGGTGTAGTAAACTCATACAAAACTCACTTGGGGGACGTTGCCCTGATCTTGCTCTATCTCCCAAAAAATTTCCCATGCCTGTGCGCTAAATACAAGTGTGTCACTTATTGTGGTGCGTTGGGTGTTTAAAGTGGCCATTATTCATTCCCCCCGCTCCTACAATTGGTGCGCAGATATAAGTCGCGCCCCAGGGGCAGGGCCCCTGAATTTCTCTTCTTCTGTCAGCGTGACATCCCTTCCAACATCACTAGTTCTTTTTTTGGTCGCCACACAACTCGGCGCTCAGTCAACGCAATATTTGAGCAGTAAAATCCATCTTTGAACTTTACAACCAGATCTCTGAAGATCAGCATGTGCTTAGAACAAAACCAAACTGGTTTGGTTTAAAAAAAAAAAAACCCGGGGTAACCATGTCGTAAGACCCCCGGGGTAACCATATCATGACACCAAGGAAAGTGTCATGTGCTTGACAGCACGTCAAGATGTCGTGCAGCCCGTTTGCTATTTCGTTTTCCGCCTGGTGTGTCTCGAATCTTTCTTTCTTCCAATTTTTTTTGTGTTGCATAGGCCTCTTTTTCTGTCTGTCACGCTTCAACTTCGTTTGGATCCTCACGTTTCAATTTCGTTTTGATACTTCTTCTGTCAGCACGACATCTCTTCGAACATCACCAGTTTTTTTCATTTCGCTACACAGCTCGCGAGCCCAGTCAACGGCAGTCAACGGAGATATACAGAGAAAGAGAGAAAGAGAGTGGGAAAGAAAGAAAAGGAAATTAAAAAAAACTGGAAAGACAGAGAGAGAAAATAATACATCGCGAAAGAGAGAGAGAAGAGAGAGAAAGAAATCGAGAGCGAGGACGCCAGCGGCAGGGGACAAGGCTGAGACTGAGAATGGTATCAGAAAAGAGAGAGACTGCGAGACAGAGAGAGAGACAGAAAGACCGACAGAAGCGGGAGCAATCAAGTAAGAGCAAGAGTGACAGCGATGTTCTACCCAGCAAACGTTGGAGCAAATGTGAGAGAGAAAGAAATAGAGTTACAGATAAAGCAAGACAGGCAGAGAGAAGTCCGGGAAGAGACAGAAAGAGGGAAAAGACAGAGTACACTCATGCGCGCGCACCAACGAGAGCGCGAGCACGAGAGAACGAGAGAATGAGAAAACGAGAGAAGAAAGAGAGATCAAACGCGCGCGCATGTGCCAGCGCGAGATAGAGACACGGAAAGACAGAGGAAGGATAAAGCGGGAAAGGGAGCAAGGTGAGAGACAGAGATAGAGTGTGGGTGTGTGTGAGAGAGACACAGTGTGTGAGTGACAGAGAGAGCCAGAGAGAGAGAGCGAGGGAGAGAGAGTGAGAGAGAAAGAGAGAAAGAGACAGAGAGGAAGCGAGAGCAACACAGACAGAGTCCGACCGAGAGAAGGAGAGACAGAGAGCGAGAGGACAGAGAGAGGGAGGGAGAATGAGAGAGAGAGAGGGCAAAAACGAGAACGAGAGAGAGGGTGTTTTGTACCGAGGCTGCTGCCACCGCCGCCGATACGCATGTTCCGCACTCCTTGGCACTCACAGATGCTGATGCCGCCACAGTCTTTACACTTGTCAGCCCGCCCAAGAATGGACTAATCGCACTGTGATCGGCCACGAACTTACCGGAGCAAATTTAGTCCTGCGACCGGCGTAACTATGTTATGAAAATTTGCTCCGGTAAAAAGTTTTGATTCCTCCGAATTCTCCTCAGAATCCTCAGATCCTAGAACTTTGTAAAGTAATGTCAAGGTAAAGTCAGTAATCTCGTGAAATGGACAAAACTCATAACAGAATCATGTCTGTATATGAGTTCTCGCGCACCGTTGTGCCGCATTTGCTGCAGCAATTAGTAGACTGACACTATTGATGGCCCACCACAAGCTATTGCTTGTGGCCCCCACTTTCGCCAGGGTTTTCATTATTAATCGTTAATTATGATCGCCGGTCCCCAGTCAGACCCAGTCTGCGTGATCGGTTCTCAATACGTGTGGAGAGAGTAGGAGTAGCGCCTTCGGCGTAGGGGCTCACAGAACATCTTCTAGCAGAACGACTTCTCCACGAACAACTTCCCGGTTGGGACGCATAGAATGGTTTTGCGCAAAAGGGTTTCTCGAGAACAACTTCTCTCAAACAGCCGAGCTTGGAGAACAACTTCTCGGAGAACAACTTCTCACCAACGGCTCGCACGAACTGCACACGAACCTAGAATCCCTTCTCTTAGAACGCCTTCTCCTACATCTTTGCGTGCTCGCACGTGCACATCGTAGAAAGGGTTCTCTACCCAGATTGTGCGGAGAAAGGGTTCTTTTGCGCGTCATCGACACTCTGCGGCCTATCGGGTTTGGTCTACCCCTCAACAAATCAAGCGCAGGGTGAGCACACACGCAGCATCACAGAACACGACTTGCTCAAAAAGAGTGTAGATTCACACTTTAGGGTTGCAGGTCCTCTCACACAATTCTTCACAAACGACACAATTCACTTGCGATGTACTCATCACACACATTAGCACACGCATCTCTTTCAAGAAGAGAGAAGATAAACAAGGACGCAATCCTGATAAGGGGAAGTGGTTGCGCTGAAGTGAACGTTGGAACTTTCTAACATCGTTGGAACTTTCTAACATCATGGATTCCGTATTACCTGGAGTTAACAAATTGCGCGGGCCGTCGCCAAGTTGCGCTGGCCGTCGCCAAAGATAAAAGATACGCGTCGCGCGGTAGGTGACATTTGAGTCTTGTTACACAGTATGCACACAGATGGTTGTGTAGTGGTGTAGTGGTGGGATCGGGTCATTTAACAAACAATGGTTCAGGGGTCAACGATCCCAATAATCCGTACCTGTTTCGACGAGATCTCGACTCGATTACATGATGTGAAAGATGTTTATTAATAACAGGAAGTCCTAAAACCCCCAGTCACTATAGGTACCTAATTTGGGTCCTCGTCTACATCCCTTATATGGGATTGGCGGTGTTCAGTTTGCGATTTCTCGTGCTCCTGTGTATACTGCGATTTCGAGTTTTTAAAGTTCGTTTTCTCAACGCTTCAGAGTAGAAGTTGCTGGCAACTAACTAATTCCTGTTTACTTAGGGGGCTTGAAGGTTCATTGCTATGGATAGACATCCTATCATTTTTGTTACTGATTTGGTATATTTTCGAAGTGGTTTGTTGGGTGTTTAGTACGCTTAATATGTTCTGGTTCGCCTTTCTGTCCCTGTTTAGTAGTTGTTAGTTAATACTAGTGTTAATATCCTGTATTTACTGTAAGCATTTTTTGCGTTTTAGTCCTAGATACATAGATGTGTGTGGAATTGTGTTAGTTGGCTGTTCCTCTTTTTTTTTTTTTTTTTTGTCTCAACTGGGT
>Ga0335398_10009530_pt1 | contig 11198 bp, 8 predicted proteins | sample BON03_FD_205742 | JGI IMG/M metagenome (GOLD analysis project Ga0335398, IMG submission 205742) | Freshwater microbial communities from Lake Bonney liftoff mats and glacier meltwater in Antarctica - BON-03 (spades assembly) (version 2) | ecosystem: Environmental > Aquatic > Freshwater > Ice >...
CACGACCATTGCGCAATACCCCCCCCCCCCCCCCACCGACCCCTCCTTTGAATGGCATACACCATACTATATTGGCGATGGCGGTCTCGTATAAAGGCCAAGTTCCGTCGCCGGACCTCTCCCGCGCGCGATTTGGCCTTTACACGATATTGTCATTAACAATATTGTTAGGTATATATTGCAATACAGAAGTGGCGAGGGGGGGAATATATTGCGCAGTCGTGTGTGCGATGAAGGGGGGAAGTGGAACGCCCAAACAAAGGTGGTGTTTGCAAAGTATCACTGATTCGTGCACAAACGCCTCGACGCAAACGAATATCTTGTAAAGGCCAAAACGTGCTGTGCCTGGACGAGAGTTCGCCCGAGCGTTTGCGCATTCTGACCCTACGTGGGCAATCCCGGATTAGACATTCATTGCCACTCCCTGGATTCAGTGAATCCGGGATTCAATTGGCGAGCGGCACTGGGAAACCCCTTGGATTCCTTTGGATTCACGTACAGGGATTCATAAAATGGGCCAACAAGAATCTGGATTCGGGATTTTTTGTTCGCTGCGCGGATTTCCGACGTAGGTTCTGACAACCAACTCATGGTACCCGTTTTCCCTGTGGCGTACACCTGCCCTCGCCGCATCTTTAAATACTAACCCCGTGCGCCCTTGTGTACAGCCGATCTGCATTCCTGCCTAACTGCTGCGCCGCCCGCGACAGAGAAGATGCTTCGTCCGTGGTCACAGCAGGCGCGACAGCTAACACCACGGAGGGAACAGTCGCGCATCTATGGAATCGGGGTCGTTGTGTTCACATTCACACGGGGAATCTATCGCCCGTCACCCCTCTTCGGGCGTACCTAGGCCTTCCACCTTTACCAGTTTCTAGTCAACCTTGACCTTTACACGATATTGCCATCACCAATATTGTATGGTGTATGGCATGCACAAGGGGGGGTCAGGGGAGGCGTCGTATATTGCACAATAGACGTGCAATAGCATTGCACTAGTGCGGGCAATGCAGGTGGGAGGGGGATATAAAAGGATGACTGATTTGTGCACAAAAGTCTCTAAGTGAAACCATATCTTGTAAAAGCCAAAGTCAACCCTGGAATGCGTAGTTAGATGCTCGCTATCCCGTTCTCCTCTATGGCGCGCAGCCAATCTTCTGCAGAGGAAAGGTGCCGTACTGTACCAGTTGTGCCACTTTTCCTCTAAGCGTTTAGAGGAAAAGTGGCACAACTGGTACAGTACGGCACCTTTCCTCTACAAAACAGCGACTATTTGGGGTTTGACTCCCGGTAGGCCTCGGGTTAACCCGAACAACTGGTACAGTACTGCACGTGTCCTCTACAAAACAGCGACTATCTGGGGTTCGACTCCCGGTAGGCCGCAAGCGGTTAACTCTGCGGCAATCGGGTGAGCGCCTTCTAGAAAGCCGATGTTGTGTAGAGGAAAGGTGTCGTACTGTACCAGTTGTGCCACTTTTCCTCTAAACGCTTAGAGGAAAAGTGGCACAACTGGTACAGTACGGCACGTTTCCTCTACACCGTTGTCCTCTTTGCTGTGCAGCCAATCTTCATCCCTGCAGAGTTGCTGCGGTGTGCAGCCACCCTCCAAGCCCCTCTACCTCTATTAGTCTGCAGTCAATCTTGGAATGCTTAGTTTAGATCTGATCACTTCTAACATGGTGTTCCCTAATGTACAGCCAATCTGTATCCCTGCAGAGTTGCTGCGCTGTGCAGCCACCCTCCTCAGACGCACCAAGCCCGTCTACCTCTATTAGTCTGTAGTCAATTTTAGAATGCTTACTTAAAGGTGCCCTGCAGCTACTAATGAACCACTGGGTAAATTCGCTTTGCTCAGGCACCTGAGCGAGTTTCGACTAAGAGTTTCGTCGTTTTGATTATAGGAAACACGAGAGTCGAATCACTTGGGCGCACAGGGCACCTTTTAGATCTGATCACTACTAACATGGTGTTCCCCTTTGTATAGCCAATCTTCATCCCGGCCGAGTGTAATTACTTTTGGAATGCTTAGTTTTCACTACTAACATGGTGTTCCCTTTTGTTTAGCCAATCTTCATCCCGGCCGAGCTGCTGCGCCGTCCGCCACCCATGCTCCTCGGCTGCACAAAGCCCTTCTATCGTACCTCAATTAGTCTGTAGTCAATTTTGGAATGCTTAGTTTAATTCTGATCACTTCTAACGTGGTGTTGTATTCTTGTACAGCCAATCTTTATCCCGGCCGAGCTGCTGCGCCGCCCGCCACCCATGTTCCTCGGCTGCACAAAGCCCTTCCACCTCTACTACTCTCTGCTCAACCCCGGCGCCGCCGAAATGGCCGGGTCACTCGTCGAAGCATCCGGCGATCGGCTGCGAGTCACTAGCGACCCAAGTCAACGGGACTTTGACGTTCGCTGCTTCCTCCTCTATCTCAATCGGGTGAGCAAACACTTGTGTGTGTGTGTGTGTGTGGCGCGTCTGGTGGTCAGCTACGCGTCACTAGCGACCCAAGTCAGCGGGACTTTGACGTTCGCTACTTCCTCTTTTATCTCAGTCGGGTGAGGAAACACTTGTGTGTCTGTGTGTCTGTGTGTTTGTATGCAAGTGTGTTTATGTCTGTCTGTCTGTGCGGCGTCTGGTGGTCGGCTACGCGTCACTAGCGACCCAAGTCAACGGGACTTTGACGTTCGCTACTTCATTCTCTACCTTGACCGAGTGAGGAAACACTTGTGTGTGTGTCTGTGTGTGTGTGTGTCTGTGTGTGTGTGTGTGTGTATGTGTGTATGTCTGTCTGTGCGGCGTCTGGTGGTCGGCTACGCGTCACTAGCGACCCAAGTCAACGGGACTTTGACGTTCGCTACTTCATTCTCTGCCTTGACCGAGTGAGGAAACACTTGTGTGTGTGTGTGTGTGTGTGTGTGTGTGTGTGTGTATGTAAGTGTGTGTATGTATGTCTGTCTGTGCGGCGTCTGGTGGTTGGCTACGCGTCACTAGCGACCCAAGTCAACGGGACTTTGACGTTCGCTACTTCCTCCTCTATCTCAATCGGGTGAGGAAACACTTGTCTGTCTGTGTGCCTGTGTGTGTGTGTGTGTGCGTGTGTGTGTGCGTGTGTGTGTGTGTGCGGCGTCTGGCGGTCGGCTAGCGTTATTAGCGACCCGACAGCGGGACAGCGACGTTCGCTATTTCATTCTCTATCTCAATCGGGTGAGGAAACACTTGTGGGTGTGTGGGTGTGTATGTAAGTGTGTGTATGTGTGTCTGTCTGTGCGTCGTCTGGTGGTCGGCTGCGCGTCACTAGCGACCCAAGTCAGCGGGACAGCGACGTTCGCTACTTTCTCCTCTTTCTCAATCGGGTGGGGAAACACTTGTGTGTCTCTCTCTCTCTGTGTGTGTGTGTGTGTGTGTGTGTGTGTGTGTGTGTGTGTGGCGTCTGGTGGTCGGCTATGTGCCAAGTGACCCGAATCAGTGGGACGACGGCATTCGCGACTTCCTTTTCTACCTCAATCGGGTGAGTACACGCGTATATCGATGTGTGAATCTGTGTGTGGCGTCTGATGGTCGGCTATGTGATAAGTGGCCCGAGTCAGCGGGATGGCAACATTCGATATTTTCTACCTCAGGGGTGGACCCGTAGCTGCTCGTTTGTTGATACTGATTTTTTCAAGATGTTCCACTGTCGGATTCCTCCGCACTGTGTTCCTGGAGTACCTGTTCCCTGAACCCCTTTGCGTGTCCTCGTTAGGACACGTAACTAAAGAGGACAAGTGTCGTACTGTAGCGGTTGTGCCACTTTTTCTCGAAGTGCTTAGAGGGAAAATGGCACAACTGGTACAGTACGGCACTTTTCCTTTTTAGTACCTCAGCGCCATGGCGCTAGAGTTGGAGCTACACACTGAGCTGCTCAGAGCGCTGCTTTGTCTGTTCTGTTCACTATATATTGTAGAGGACAAAAGACCACTCTGCCAGCTGTCCTCTAAGCGCTTAGAGGACAACTGGCACAGTGGTCTTTTGTGCCTACCGGGAGTCGACCCCCAGATAGTCGCTGTTTTGTAGAGGACAAAATACCACTTTGCCGGTTGTCCTCTAAGCGCTTAGAGAACAACTGGCAGAGTGGTATGCTGTCCTCTACATATATATATATATATATATTACTGTTCCCCCAATTCAATCCCTTATACGGTTCCGCCTCATTCAAACAGGATGCGTACCGCGACGCCGAGGCGCTACAAATAGATGTACACACCGTGCTGCTCAGAGCGCTGCTTTGTGTGTTCTGTTCACTTTGTATATATATTACTGTTCACCCAATTCAATCCTCCTGCTAGTTCCTCTAGTGGGCAGCAGGCTTGAGAGCAGAAGCGCAGCGCTGGGCGGCAGCTTTGGGGCGGCGATGACGACTTTGACTATTAAACTTCGTTACCCCGTTGCTCGCTCTGTGTTCGTGTGAGTGGTTTGTTCTGCTGTCGTGTGCGTGTGCGTGTGACCTGTTGATCCTTTTACACAGGATACGTACCGCAACGCCGAGGCGCTGCCGATGGATTTGCAGACCGAGTTGATGGGCGCGCTGCTTTGTGTGTTGTGTTCACTTTATGTATGTATTACTGTTCCCCCAATTCAATCCCTTATACGGCTCCGCCTCGTTCAAACAGGATACGTACCGCAACGCCGAGGCGCTGCCGATGGATTTGCAGACCGAATTGCTCAGAGCGCTGCTTTGTGTGTTGTGTTCACTTTATGTATGTATTACTGTTCCCCCAATGCAATCCCCCATACGGTTCCGCCTCGTTCAAACAGGATACGTACCACAACGCCGAGGCGCTACCGATGGATTTGCAGACCGAGTTGCTCGGGGCGCTGGAATCTGGCGCTGTGTTGCTGCTAGTACACGAGCGGAGAGAGGACCAGGGCGGAGTGGACTTCGAGCAGGTGTGCCCAGCAGTGTGTGTGTATGTCTGTCTCTGTGTGTATAGATGGATAGATAGATAGATAGGTACACGCAGATAGATAGATAGATAGATGGATGAATAGATAGATATTTTTATATGCATTCCTCTCTCTCTCTCTATATATATATACGTATATATATCGATCTAGATAGATATATACATATGTAGAAAGACATAGATACAGATAACGATACAGATGGAGATGGATAGATATACATATAGGTAAGTAGGTGGACAGACTGAAATCGGTCTAACCGTGCGAACGCCGCGGCCTCTGGTTGATATCGATATCTCTATCTGTCCATCTACCTACCTGTCTATGGATATATAGACACATCGATTTAAAGGTGCCCTGTGCACCTGAATGATTCGATCTCGAGTTTCTTGTCATCAAAACGACGAAACTCTTAGTCGAAACTCGCTCAGGTACCTGAGCAAAGTGAATTTACCCATAGCGATTCATTAGTAGCTGCAGGGCACCTTTAAAGGCGCACTCCTTTTTATCCGTTGCGCCGCGGGCACTGGCGGGCGTGTACACGCCATATCGGTATGTGTCTTGACACCTCTCAACAGGTTGGATGTTAAGTGGGTGGAGAGGACAAACGGTCACTCTGCCAGTTGTCCTCTAAGCGCTTAGAGACCAACTGGCATAGTCACTTCTTATCCTCTACAAGACTGACCCTGGCTCAGTTATAATTGATATTCTAGCCGACCCTCCCACTTATTGCGCCAGCATTTTGGAGTTGTGCCAGAGAAAGACGCAAAGCTGCTGCAGGAGCGCTCAGAAACGCCCGCGAGAAATCGTTAAAACGCCCCAAGGCGAGAAGGACCCCGAGGCCGTGCTCGGTATGTGGCTCCCCGTGCCTCTGCCGACGCCGCAAGCGCTGCCTGATCGGGGCGCGCTTTGGCCGTTGGCCGTTGGCGTGGAGAAAGATTTGGGCGGTATCGATGTTTGACCTTGCGGTATAGTTTGTTGCTCTCTGTGTGGGTTGACCCATCCGCCGAGCATATATGTTTCGCCCGAATCTCCCGTTGTGAAAGCGCAAACTTGCAGTCGACCCCCCGTTCGTAACCAACAGAGAAGATGCTTCGTCCATGGTCACAGCAGGCGCGACAGCTAACACCATAGTGAAGAACAGTCGCGCATCTAGGGAATCAGGCTTGTTGTGTTCACATTCACACCGGGAATCTATCATAACCCTTGCCCAGGTGATTGCTCGGACGCCGCGGCCGCTGGTGGATATGCATGTATCCCTGTAGCTATTTGTCTATCTATCTCTGCTATCTATCTATCTATCCCTGCTACTGTACCTATCTATCTATCTCTGCTAGGTCAATTCACAAGAGGGCGGATGTGAGTGGGAGACCGACCCTGGCGTTATCCTTTAAATCCGACACGGGACAGGCCAGTCCAGTGTTAGGGGATGCGTCCATTCTACGCAGGCTCCTAGCCTGAGCCGGCTCCTGGCTGAGCGCGGTCTATCGCCGTCGGGGGTGGTCAACGCCCGATGCCGGGATAACTGCCGTGAAGGGCTGTTACCGGCGTCTGCTGTGACGAAATCCTTGCTTTGGTGATCGCAGCAGACGCCGTGCTCACTTGTGGAGATCTACATATATATATCCATCCATCTATCTAGGTATATATGGATTGATTGAGATCGAAAGATAGAGATAGATACATGGGCGGGAGACCGATGTCGCACTTCGTGCCCAGGCGATTGCCCGGACGCCGCGGCCACTGGTGGATGCGGGGTTGTATATCCCTCTATCAATCTATCTTTACTAATAGATAGATCGATATATCGATAGATGTAGGAATAATCCGCTACCTCTTGCTTAGGTGATCGCCCGGACGCCGCGGCCACTGGTGGATGCGGGCCTTTACAAGACCATTGCAACAGCAGTGCACGGCGGCAAACACCTCGCCGTCTCTCTTCGGCTACTGGTACGTACCTGCATATACTATACAAGAAAGTGAGAACCCACTTTGCATTCCGTTTCATCTTCACATATGCATGCTTTCGTGTCTTTGATTATGTTTTGGTTGCAACAGCAGTGCACGGCGGCAAACATCTCGCCGTCTCTCTTCGGCTACTGGTACGTACCTGCATATGCTATACAAGAAAGTGAGAACCCACTTTTCATTTCATGTTTCATCTTCACAGAAACAAAGAAACAACGCCCGAGCCCTGGCGCAGGCGCAAACAATACACTATACAAGTAACTAGGCTACCCCATAGGGGAGCCTGCTAGGCATATGCGACCTGTTGATTTTTTTACTACACCCACCGACCGCATTTAGACGTCTCGCTGCAGATGTTAGTGCGCGAGATGCATCTGCCTTTTCCTTCATCTTAAAGGTGCCCTGAAGCTACTAATTAACCGCTATGGGTAAATTTCGCTCTGCTCAGGTACCTGAGCGAATTTCGACCAAGAGTTTCGTCGTTTTGATTATAGGAAACTCGAAGTCGAATCACTTAGGCGCACAGGGCACCTTTAAACCTGCTATTGTTGTGGTTCCCTTTTTGGGTTGCGACGGCGGTGCATAGTTGGCGTCGAATTGTGACTGTGGACGGGGGGTTAAGGGTTAACCCCTAACCCAACTATGGCTTTGGCGGCCTGCCTCTCCACGTAGTAAATGAAGCTTAACTACCACCCCCACCCATACTGTAGTCTTCTTATAGCTGGACCAGGTCTAACTACGCACTCCATTTCACCGTGCCCTGTCTCGCACAGTTGGATCAGATCGGCTTCGAGCCGCGCTCCAAGAACGCGTCTAGCAGTATATAAGTAGAGTACTGTTTGCGCCTGCGCCAGTGTTAGGGCCTTTATTTACCATTCAAGCATCGTTGCGCCGTTGCTCGCTCTGTGTTCGTGTGAGTGGTTTGTTCTGGTGTGCGTGTGCGTGTGCGTGTGACCTGCCTATGGGGTAGCCTAGTTACTTGTGTAGTGTATTGTTTGCGCGTGCGCCAGTGTTAGGCCTTTGTTTCTTTGTTTCTGTGACCTGTTGATCTTTTGATGAGAAAGCAGTGGCAAAGGCCCCTGTCACTAATTAGCCAAGCGTTGGCCCTAATTTGGTACCGTGCCCTAACTTGGTACTGCCTTCGCTTGAGCCCCCCGCGCACACATTTCGAGCCCTGAAAAGCTGTTGGCAAGCGAGGGATGGGCTCCCGTACTGCCCGGTAACGAGTCGCGGATCGTCCGGCGCAGCTATCGATCGTGCTGGCGAAGAGTACCAAGTTAGAGCACGGTACCAAATTAGGGCTAACGCTAACTACTCACCCCGCCCCACCGTGTTCCCTTTCTTTCTTCAGCTTGATCAGATCGACTTCGATCCGCCCTCCAGGAACCCCTCCAGCATGAGATCGCCCCCCTCCAGCATGAGATCGCAGTGGATGAAAACCACCATCGCCCGCATGCTCGTCCCGCCCGAGCGCAGCGACAGCAGCGTCGGCGTCCGCTCCGTCGCCAACAGGGCCTTGGTAAGGGCACGCGTGTCAGAATCTGGGCCCGACAGCCCTACCTGGGTAGAGAGGGTCGCGGCCGTCTCCCCTTTCGCGGCCGTTTCCCCTTTCATCTTTCCCACCATGCCTGCGGTTCACCCAGCGAGAAACTCTCATCATCAGGCGGAACAAGCCGCGGCTGTCTCGCCCTCCGGGGCAAGGTCTTCCGCCTTGCCCCCGCCGTTGCCCCCACCGGGGCGGGACACCAATCCCGACGAGGCAACTCGGGTTTAAAGGTGCCCTGTGCGCCTACGTAATTCTCAGGACGTATCTCTTATTCAACGTGTACTCATGACTTTGCTGCTGCGACTCGTAATGAACGACGGTTTCAGTTTCGACTTTTCAATCGCTTGTTCCGAGTTCTTCCGGGTTTCATGGGTGAATCGCTGGTGATCGTCGTCAGAAGTTCAACAACACGTAACAACACAGTAACAACACAATCGCTCATGTACATGAGCAAAGCGAATTTACACATGGCGGTTACTTAGTAGCTGCAGAGCACCTTCAAGCGGACGGGCCCGGCCCGATCCTGCAGGCAAAGTCGCCACTCAGCCGGGCTGCGGCAGAGGTCTAGGCTAGCCCTCCTGCGGTGGCAGCCAGCGAAGGTGGCGTGCGCGTCCACGCCGATAACGTCTAGGAAAGTCGGCCCTAACCTAGATCCTGAAACGGTGGGTGTTTACGTAATAAACGGCTTGAACATAGCCTAAACATCCCTGTTCCATTGTAGGTTCCAGGTTAGGGACCGACCTCTTAAGGCCGCCTGGGTTGGGCGTAATCTCCCTACCTCTCTCTCTCTCTCTCTTTCCTGATCTATGCCTGTGCACTCTGCACTGGGCCGTACCGGGTCCCAGGGGCGGCTGCCCCTTCCCCCGGAGCCCGGAGACTGTTCATTTGTTGGCCACGCTGCTTAGTCCCAGCTGTGGCGTCTCACTTGTGCTACTCTAGCGTTGTGCGGTACCGTCTGTCCTTCCATGTCTGGTGGCAGGCTCCCTACTATTTGCCCGCACGTGTGCAAGCGAGCGAGCATCATGCTGTCGTGTGTTCGGTAGCGATATATATGTTTATATTTGTATGAAATGTTTTGGAACGTGGACATCGTGGCTTAGGCGGCTGTGTCGCTCTCCGTATGTGGGTGCGCGGTGCCACACGCAGTCTTCGTCTTCTGCTGCTGTGCGCAGTGTGCGTCGCATCACACGTCTGCTCATGGCTCATGGCTATACTTTTTGGGCACGGCGGAGAGCTCCGTTTATATATGGCCACATCCCACGACAGACGAGACGACGTGACATTCATTTCGTTATTATACGTTATACATACCTGTACGTGTAAAAAAAAGGCGCATGTCCCTCTCGTGCATATATTATTGAATCAGCTTTCGCTCGGTCACACCGTCACTATCACGGCTATCACATGTGGGAACGGTTGTTGCTTTACTTGTTATAATTATTATGAAAATTATGATGAAAGTGAAAGAAAGTATACGTTGAGATCCGTTTCTTATTAAATGGTTTGTCATATGTTTTGTCGTGCTGTATCATGTGTTATCACATTATGTTATAATATAATAAGGTTTTATAATGTTAATGGTTAATGTTTAATGTTTAACACAAATACAAATCTACACTTTTTGGTCGCGTTGATTATGCATGGCATGGATTATAGATTACTGAAAACTCTCTTGCGTCAGCAAGCTGGTTATGCGGAGCAAGGTCGAGGCGAGCGCAGGAACGCAAAACCAGCCGCGTCTATTTTTAGAATAGTGACGTCGCCTAACTTCGCACTTCGCGAAGCCTCGAATCAAGCAAGGCCAAGGCATCGTTCAGGCAGCACTCGGGGCAGCCACAGGTTGACCCTCTGACACCCTTCGCCGCACCTGTTGTGGTGAGATGGACCGGAGGTCGCATCGTCAACCTCTCTGTGGGGGTTCTGATTCTGATTCTTGTCATGTGTGTGTGTTTTCTGTGAGAGGGGCAGGCCTAGGGGGCCTGCCCGGGGTTGCGCGGGTCCGCCGTCTGGGGCGTGCCAGAAACCTTCCCACCCCCTCGTCGCGATGGGGCGAGGAGAAGAGGTTGAGGCACGGCACCTGAGGGCGGCGGACCCTCAAGAGAGTTTAGAACCCCACACAACACAGCGATCCGCAGCAGCAGCAGCGGCCTCCTAGCGGGCATAAGCTATAGCTATAGCTTATGCTTATACTTATATGATGTGCTAGCGTCGTATAACAGATTACATAAAAAAAAAATTGTGTGTCCCTTGTGTGTCAGGATCGTGATTATGTGATGGATACTGGATTATATAGAACAATGATATTAGGATGGATTATAGTAGTTACAGGGGTTAAGTTTAAGTCTAAAATAGCATGCAACAAATATTTCATATAAAAAAAGGGTTAACTCGTTATCGTGTGGATTATAAAGAATAATAGGCTTAACCCATTTTCTGATAATTCACACTATAACGCTGTACGCTGTTATAATACACTATAGTACGTGTATATATATGATATAATCCTGGTGGCACACTGCTTCAAAAATCTTTTAAGATTAGAAGCTGGGTACCCAGCCCTCAGATGCCATAATTTGGAGGACCCACCCACCCCAGCGACCTGAAAAGATACCGCCGGGATTTGGTCTCGTCGGAATTATTATCCGAGACCGAAATAATTTTTCTGCTCGAGACAAAAGGCCAGCAACCAGCAAGCAGCTTCAGAGCGGCGTGCGGTCAAGGAGGACGAGCTGCCCGCGGAGCTCGA
>Ga0335398_10009531_pt1 | contig 11197 bp, 13 predicted proteins | sample BON03_FD_205742 | JGI IMG/M metagenome (GOLD analysis project Ga0335398, IMG submission 205742) | Freshwater microbial communities from Lake Bonney liftoff mats and glacier meltwater in Antarctica - BON-03 (spades assembly) (version 2) | ecosystem: Environmental > Aquatic > Freshwater > Ice >...
TATATATATATATATATATATATATATATATACAACACACACACACACACACACACACACACACAGCCCTAAATATAGAACCGCTGTCTTCTGCACCCCCACTGGACTCGGCTGCTCCTCGCAATGCTAGCCCCGGGATTCACCCCCTGCCTCAACTGGTACTGTGTCTCGCAGATCTCCCCCGGTAGCCTGCCCCGCATCGTGCCGATGACCCAGCGCAGAGGTCTTGCCCGCCTCTGCGCCCCGCCGGCTCCTTTTGGGAGTTTGGGCGCACGCTTTTCGGACAAGGCGCGGGCTCTCCGGTCTTAACCGCAACCCAACGACTCGAGAATCCTTGCCCGCCTCAGCGCCCCTTTTGGGGTTTGGGCGCGCGCCCTTCGGAGGCGACGGGCCCTTCCCCAGCGCGCATGGCGTACGTGCATCTCTCCGGGTTAACCTCTCCCTTCCTCTCCCTCTCTCGAAAGCGAATCGGAGCTAGCACACATGGCTGTGCGCATGGCCCAACTCTTAACCCCCAAAACTGAGGGGCGAAACACTGAAGAGCGACGCAGAGATCATGCTATCGCATCCCTTCATGGCAGTCACTCAGCCGCTCGCACCGGTAGCGCCGCGTCCCAGGCTGCTCTGGCCCCACCGCCAACGTGTCCAACGCAGGCAGAGGCCGCACGGTCAGAGAGGCGTCGCGGGTCTTTTAAACGCACCTTTTCAATCTCGCGCTTGAGCGCCGCAATCGTGTTCTGGTCCTCCTGCGAGAGCTTGAGCGCGGTCTGCACCTTGGTGGCGTTGGCCACGATCTCCTGGTTCAGCTCGCGGCACTTTTTGATCAGCCGCTTCTCGCTCTCGTGCGACTTCTTGAGCGCCACGTGGAGCTTGTCGTACTCGACCCGGAACCGCTCGAGCGACTCGTCGCCGACGAGCTCCTGCAGCACCTGTTAACCGAGCGGCAGGGCGAGGCACGCGACGCGGTGAGGCGAGGGCGTGTGGCGTTGCGATCCGCCTGAGTGCCGGCCGTGTCCCGAGCAGTTGGGCTGCGCGCTGCCCAAGGCACGCACCTCCTGGAAGTTGCTCTCGAGCGCCTCAAAGGCACCCGCATCAAAGCCAGGGCCGTCGAGCTTCTTCTTGATGTCGTCCTGTGCGGGAACAGAAAGAGGCGACGCGGTCAGGGCGCTGCGGCCATAGCCGGCGTTCAATGCTTCAGTGCATGACCGCCATTGGAAGTAACTGCTGATTTAGCCCTGTGTGGGTCACCTCCAAAAATAACTTCAAATTGTGTCGGTCGGATTCCCGCTCTTTCGCGCTCGCTCTGCTGCGACGAGTATGGCGGCCCTCGGGCGCCTAGCCGCGGGCGAGCTACCGGCCGAGGCCGGCGAGCGCGCGCGGCTCCTCTCCGCGGCGGCCGAGCAGCTCCTCGCCGGCGCTCTCGCCCCTCATGTGCTCGACGCAGTCGTCCGGGCAGCAGCAAAGGCCCTTCGCCAGCAGCCGAGGCCTGTGGCTGACGAGACGGCTGCGGCCGCGCTGCGCTGCCTATCCAATGTCGCCATGCAGGACGCGAGCCGTGTCTCTCCCGAGGTGGTCGACCTAGTCGCTGAAACTGCGCTGCGGCCTTCGTGCGAGGCGCCGTTGCCAATGAGCCGCGCGGCCCTCGCAGCGTGCGAGGCGGCGATCGCAGCGCTCTGCTCGTTCACATCTCAAGCAGCGCAGCTCGCGGGTGGACTCCTGTGCGCGGATCCGCCGCTGCTCGCCTCGCTCCTTCGCGCCGCCGGCATCCCCCTCTGCCTCGCAGCAGGCGCCGACAGCGGCCCCAGCGGGTCGCTCCTGATCGAGCTGGTCAAGACGCTCCACGCAAATATGGTGGGTGGCGACGGCGCGCGTGACGGCGGTGACCCCGTGCGAGCGCTGGCTCTGTGCGGCCTATGCGACGCCGTGATGTCGGCCTGCGAGGAGGAGGCGACGCGGCCGGCGCCGCACTTCATCCTCAAGAACCAGCTGTGGCGGCTCCTGATCCGCACCGCCACTGTGCCACTCCTGCTCGAGGCTGCGACGGCTGCCGCTGCCGCCGCGCCCGGCGTCGCGGGATCGAGCCACGCGATCCCCGTGGGCCTGGCTGGCTTGGCGCCGCGTCTCTTCCGCTGCGCCACAGCCCGGCTTGAGGCGCAGACGGACGCGGCGATGGGTGCGACAGGCGCCGAGGTGGTGCGCCTCGCGCTCTTCCGGCTGGTGCAGCTGCGCAACCTCTGCAACGGCTGCCGCGCCTGGCTCGGCGCCGAGGCTCGGCGGGGCTCCTCCGGTATCGCGGCAGAGGCCGCAGCCTTCTTTGCGCGGACGGGGCGACGGGTGGTGCTTTTTCTGGCGGAGGGGGGTACCACGGGGGAGGCGATGGAGGTGGCGTCCAAGCTGCTCGCCAAAATGGACGAGTGCTTGGGCGCGCTGCTGGTGGGACCGGCTGGGGCGGGCGTCGATGCGAGTGGCGCGCAGCTGCTACGGGGCTGGGCGGCGATGGCGACGGCGGCCGCGCCCGATGGCGAGGCAGCAGAGGAAGCAGCGGCCGTGGACGGGTCCGCCGCGGCGGAGGAGGCGATCGACTGGCTGTGGGTGCTCCTGCTCTGCCTGCGCGCCTCGTGCCGCGCCTCTTCCAGCGCCACGCACGAGGCTGCGGCGGTGGCTACGCTTCCCGCCGCGCTGCGCCTGCTGCCCCTCTGCTACACCCAACTCCTTGGCCCTGCCGCAACCTCCCAAGCGCAGCAACAGCAGGGCCAAGGAGGCCTTCCGCTTCCGCCGTCGAGCCTGTCTGTGGTCGCGACGCTCTGCGCTGGCTACGTGTGCACGGTGCCCGCGGCGGCGCGCTCTCTCGTGCTGACGAGCCTGGTCGACGCCAGTCTCGCGCCGCACCCGCTCCCGCGCCTCGTAGCCAGGTGCGCGAGCACGCCCTGTACACGCTTTCTCCAAATACCCCGTCTCCAACGTGCACTCCCCCACTCACGTAAACTTCCGTGGCCAGGTGCGCGATCAGGCCCTGCACACGCTTTCTCCGCATACCCCGTCTCCAACGTACACTCCCCCACTCATGTAACGTGGTCTGTGTGCGCGAGCAGGCCCTGTGCACGCTTTCTCCGAATACCCCCGTATCCAATGTGCACTCCCCCACTCACATAAACTTCCGTGGCCAGGTGCGCGAGCAGGCCCGGTACATGCCCTAAATTACTCCGTCTCCAACTACTCACTCGATTCACTGTGCCCGTTCTGTATCCAGGGGTGCCGCAAGTGCCCTCCTCGGCGTCATGCCTCCGCCCGACGCCGAGCACGCCTGCCACACGCTGCTTGCGCTCTGTGCGCGGCTTAGCGCGGTGGGCCCCTGGGCAGCGCGCGAGTCCGCCTACGCGACGCAGCTGCTGGCTTCGCTGATTGCGCAGCTGCCACTCGCGGCATTGCGCCCCGTGGTCCAAGCAATGGGTCGGCCGCTTGCTGCGGTGGCGGCGACGGGGGTCGTCGCTGGGGACGCTTCCTCTCTTCCCGAAGGACTGTTGTGCTCGCTCCGTCTACTGGCCGAACTACCCGCCGCGGTGGGGCGGCGGCCGGCCGAAGCGGCGCTGGACCCGTCCGCGCCTCCGTCGGCCTTTGCCGCGCTCGCCCTCGCGTTGGCAGAGGCGGCAGGCGCCGAGTGGGCCGCGTGTCTCTCGCGCGCGTCGGCAGACTCCCCTCCGCATCTCGCGCCGCACCTGCTACTCGCCTCAGCCGCCCTCGTCGCCCTGCTCCCCACCGAGCGCTCCGCCCCCTCCTCGGCCGCCTCTTCCGCCTCCTCTACCCCGGACCTCGCAGCCCGGGGCCGCCCGTCTCCGCGGGTGCCCCTCACCGGCAGCGCCCAGGCCGCTGCCGCGGCCGTGGCCCCGTACCTGCTGGCGGCGCTGGGCTCGGGCGGGCCCCTGGCCGCCGCTGCGTGCGAGGCTGCAGCCCTCGCGGCGCCGCGGCTTCCCGGCTCGGCCATCAAGGCGCTCGCACAGGCGGCGGCGGGGCTGCAGCTGCCCGACGATGACCCCAACGGTGGCGGCGTGGGCGGTGGCATTGGCCGCGCTTGCATTTTGATCGTGGCGCTGCTCAAACGCTCGCTTTCCTCCTCCGCCTACGACCGCCTTGCGGACCTCATCCTGCGGCTTGTCTCGTCCACCTCCCACGCCGCGGCGCGATTTGGAGCGACGCTGGGCGCTTTCCCGCCCGGCGGGGTGGGACATACTTTGGCAGGACATAATTTGGCGGGACATCGTTGGGCGGGAGTGCACGAGGCGTCACGCGCAGCGGCCGAGTTCACTTCAACAGCCAACGAGGAGTCGCTCGGACGCCTGATCCAGTCGCTCCAGTCGCAGACGCTCAGCAGCGCCTCTCCCTCTGGACACCTGGACTTTCCAGACCTCGGTCCACCACCGAGTTCGCAGGGCAACCACAATCTCGCGGCGCCTCTGATGGAGTTTCTGGCGCGGGTCGACTCTCCGCTTGACACCGCCACGCGCGCGCAGGTGCAGACGGAGCAAGTGCTCGCCACTGCGACCGCGAGACGAATCGTCAGATCGTGCCTCTTCCCACCGGACGCCCCGGAAGTGCTATTTCCGCCGCCCGTCGGCGAGGGTGTGGCTGGCGGCGGGCGGGAGGGCGGAAGGGCCGAGTATGGCCGCGGCGGCGCCGGCGGTGGCGTAGCTGCGGTGGAGAGGGTGGAGGGCGGCGGGCAGCGGCGGCCGCTGCCGCCCGTATGCGCGCAGCACGGCGCCACGGCGGAGCCTGCGGCCAAGCGGGCGCGCCTCTGCGCCCGAGTCGAGAGCGGGCTGGGGATGCTCGCGTCCAGCCTCACGGCGCTGGGCGAGGAGGCGTCTGCGGCGACGGCGGTGGAGAGGGTCGAGCTGCGCGTGAGGCTCCAGGCGCACGCGGAGGGGGTGCGGCGCCTGGCGGCTGTACTCGAGCAGGCGGAAGTGGGCGGCGCCGGAGGCGGGGGGTCCAGATGAGTGTGCGAGGCGGGAGTTTTGGGGGGTGCCGCTGCCGCTGCCCCGCAGTGGCGGTCCCATGGAAAGAGATCGGCCCCTACGGGCGCCGTAGTGCAGCCACATGGCCGGTCGGTGTGTGGTTTTTTTTTCTGAAGGTTATATCTCAGGCTCAATCGGCAGCCGGATCGAGAGAGAGGCCAGGGCCACGGGTGGAGCATAAAGCTTATTATTGCGCGTGTGTTTGAGGGCATGCGTGTGCAGTAATGTGCGTGTGCACTCCTATTTCTATTTAGCGCGAATCTATGTATTGTTTGGTCATGTTGCGTGTTGCGTCTCGTCGCGTGAGTGTGAGTGGGGTGGAGCCTGTCCTGTCGCGTACTCAGCGTCTTATACTGCGTAACTCTAACTCTCTACATGACCCCACACTCAATTGTGATTGTCAATGGCGTGTATAATATATATCTCTATATATTATATAGCATACGCCACGTATTCTGTATAGAGCTACCTTTTGTGGAAAGTAAGGCCAGTGGAAGTCGTGCGGACTGCAGCGAGGGGCGGGCACTCTGCACTCTGAGTCTGAGCCACTCGGTGACCCCGGCGAGCTCGTGCGGCGTCGCGGCGTCCAGAACTCAAGGAACCATCCATGCGGCCGCTCTCTCCAGGGGGCCGCTGGGTGTTGATAAAAAAAAGGGCAAAGTCCGATATTTTGAAAACGAGTAAAGAGATACAATGGACGGAATACCGGAGAGGGGCGGTATATATAGTGTGAAACTGATCCGTAAAGCGAAAGGCCGGGGTTCACCCGAAACGCTCTCTCACAAGGCCGCGCGTTTGTTAGCCCTCTCCGCCGCCTCGCGGGCCAAAGAATAGGATGAGCGAGTAGCGCGCCCCGCCCTTCAGCCTAGTGACGGCGTGCAGCAGGTCGGCGCCATGAGCCGTCACCTCGCCCTCCGAGCGACCGATCGACCACGCCCCCTCGGCCTTTGTGAATCCGAGCAACGTGCCGCCAGAGTGCGCGCTGTCCGGGGCGAGGGCGACATTGACGGTGCACGTCGCCCTGTCGTGGTGGAACGGCACCCATGGCCGGGCGTCGGGCGAATAGCGTCGCACCGAGATTTCCACGGCGCCTCTGAATTCGGGCGGTGCGGCGCCATCAGTGGAGCCGCCTGCGCTGCTAAGCGCAGCAGTGCTGTGCTGCCCAGCCGCAGCCGCAGCACGCCCAGCTGCAACCTCAGCGGGGAGCCGCCACAATACGGCGACGGCATCGATGCCGACGAGCGCTTCGAGGGCAGCGCGGTCGAGCACCAGCTGAGACGAAAAGGAGAGACCAAGCATGTGGGCCCGAATCTCCGTATCCTCGACTTGTACTCGGCCGCTCGCGTCCAAGTGCTCGTCTACGGCGGCACGCAAACGAGCTGTTGAACCCGGGGCGAGCGCGCCGGCCCGCCGCAGCACAAACGGAGGAGTCTCGGACTCGGCTTCGAGTTCGGGAGGCAGGCCGCGTAACATCCGCAGCATCCGCAGCGACTGCAGGCTCGCCGCAGGCCGTGACGGAGGCAGCAACTCGAGCACCAGCGCCAGCTCCGAGACAGAAACAGAGCAAGGTGGCTCGCAGTCGACCAACAGGCGGTGCAGCGCCGGGGGCAACCCACGAGCGAGGTCCTCGTACGGCGCCGTGCACGTCATGGAGGAGGCGAGACGTCGGCGGCGGTTCCGTGCGCGCTGTTCGAGCGGCGGAACAAACGCCGATTCTGCACAGTTCGAGTGGCGGCCTGCACTGTTCGAGATGGCGCCACAGACGGCGATTCCGTACACGCACGCCGCAAGGTTGCCGTCAAGTCCGATCAACCGACGACCGACACAAGCCGTGGCTATTTGTGGTAGCAACTAATGATTTCATGATGATTGTCTCTTCTAACTCTAACTCGTTCTAACGTACATTCTAACACCCCACCCCGCCCTGTTTTGTAAGTAGATGACTCGTGCCGTACTATGCCAGTTGCGCCACTTGACCTCTGAGTGCTTACAGGCCAAATGGCATACCTTGGTAAGCACTTGTCCTCTACAAAACAGGGAGTAGAGGGTCGAGGCACGAGGCACACACATGATGGCACATGGACATGGACCATGGACATGGACAACGACACAATGGACAATGGCGGACATGGGTGGGTGCGGGCGGGGGAAGAGGAAGACGAGTCAGCAATCTACAATCTCTAAATACAAACATGCCACCAGCTTCGCACGCCCCCAAGAGCATCCCAAATGAGCACAAGGCCCGGATGCCGCGCTCTCTCACTCTCCGCGCACAGCACACGCTTCTCAAAGAGAAACTGAAACTGGGCAACTTCCACCTACTCACACCGCAGACGCGCAGCCGATTGGGGCAACTCGCCGCGCTGCGCACTCTCTCGACACAATAAGGCCACGCCATTGCTCAGGACGCGGCCTAGACGCACGCGCGCTTCGTCGGCGGCATCATCTGCAGCTGCACGTTGCGGCGCCACCTGCTCGGCGCCTTGGCGGCGGCATTCTCTTTGCCCGCACTGGCGATGGCGGCGTCGATGGAGGTGGCCGGGAGGGACTTGGCCGCCGCCACCTGTTGCTGCGCGCGCGTGGCGTCGTCGAGCGCCTGCTGCACCGACGTCGCGGACGTCCCCATCCTCTGCTGGGTCTCCTCCCACAACTGCCGCTGCTCGTTCAGCAGAGCCACCTCGGTCGTCAGCGCCGCAGCGCGCTCCTCGCCGCCCGCGGCGACGAGATCGTCGTCCGAGGCGTTGCCGAGCGCAAGCAGCTGACCGAGGACACTCGCCTGGCCCTCCTCCAGCCGCTGCACCGCCCAGCGCGGCACAGCGTCGCGCTGCTCGCGCACCTTGCCGCTGAGCGATACCAACTGCGCAGACGGCGAGCGTCGGTCGGTGCGCGGGCGGGCAGCGCGGGAATGCGCATACGGCGACCGTCGGTCGGTGCGCGGGCAGGCAGCGCGGGAATGCGTGTGTGGCCGCACCTGCTCCTCGAGAGCCGCGACGTGGGCCTGGAGCGCCTCGTCCACCGGCGCTGAGCTCTCTGCGCAGAGCGGGGGAGGGAGGGTCGGACTGGGCCGCATCGGCCGGAAATTCTGCGTATGAGCGGGCGGGCGCACCCTGCCCGCGCTCGGCCAGGCGCTGCTCGACGCGCGCGCAGAAGTCCTCGGCCACGTCCGCCAGGGCTTTCCGCGCCACAAAATTTCTAACGGCGGAGTGCATTTTGAAACGTCAGAGGCAAAGCTTTCACGTGAACGGCGTTTGGTCGACGGAAAATTGACAACACTGCGTGCCTGGGGCCGGCACCAAGCCGCGCAGTGCCTAGCCGACAGGGCCTCATGTGGCGCAAGACGCTGGCAGAGTCGGTATGGTTCCACGCCAAGGCGACGTTAGCGATAATGCCCGTCTTCGTTGCCGGCTTCGACTACGTCGGCTGTCCGCAAAAGGTCTCGGGGCGCTCGATGCAGCCGACGTTCAACGCGTCGGCAACGTCCAACTGGGTCTGGCTCAACAAGTGGAGAGGGCTGGTGCGCTTCGAACGTGGAGCCACTCCCGGCTGCGAGCCGTGCCCAACCGTCGCTGCCCTTTACTCTCCCAGGGACGCGACTATTCGCGTGGCGATGTGGTCGTGCTCCGCTCGCCGTCCGAGCCCGGGGAGCTGCTGACGAAGCGCGTGATTGCGCTGGCTGGGGACTTCGTCTATCGACGCGACGACCGCTCCCTGGTGCAGGTGCTGCCCGTCTGCGAAATCCCGTCGCTCCTCATTCACCACCGCACCGCCGACGCGCTCCCGCCGCCCCTGCACGCAGATACCCAAGGGCCACGTGTGGGTGGAGGGGGACAACGGGCCCAACTCGAACGACAGCAACTCATTCGGGGCGGTGCCGGCGGGGCTGGTCGAGGCGGTCATCACGTTCAAACTGCACCCCATGAACGACGCGGGGAGGGTGTTGCGGCGCGAGGCTGGGCCAGACCGGGTCATTCCGGGCCGGAAGCGAGACGCGTCCGAGCTGTGAGCGTGGAGGGGGGGGGTCGGCCTGTGGCATTCTGGCGCTCTGACGACTACGATCGGCCTGGGGCGTCACGGCTAAACGTGCCCAGCAGCTCAGCTGCGAAAAACGTGCAGTCTATCTCCCTTTACCTTTATCCTTTTTAGTGAAGTAGCACGCCTTTAGCCTTTTAGCCTTTAGACTTTAGACGCGTATTGAGTACTTACAGCACCTCTCCGACCTATATTAGTAGCAGAGGCATGGCTCTTCGACTCGAGTCTTGTGCTTCGACGCACGCCTCAAGCTTGCACGGCGGCATATGTATGTATATCTAGCTGTCGTATGCCATATAGTAGTAGTAGTATGTGCTGTATGAATGAATGAATGATGAATTAACGAATGACGAATGACCGCGTGGCGCATGACGCATGACGCATGACCGCCTAGAAGAACAGCTCAGAGGGCTGAGATGCCGTTTTTTGTGCGGTGCGGCCTCTAGTTGTTTATTTGGATGTTAAGCGGCCTTCCACAGAGGTCTCTCTCTCTCTCTTCTCACTTCTCTGTCTCGAGCGGTGTGAAGAGTTTTGCGACGGTCTTTTTTTTTTTTTTTGGGGGTGGGGGGGGTTTTTTTGTTTTTTTTTTTTTTTTTTTTTTTTTGAACCGTGAAATCTGTGCAAATTCGTCGCCGTACGCGTCGCACTGTGGGCCACCGATTTTATGGTGCCAGTTGCGCTGCTGCTGTACGCGTTGGTGGGCTGGGCGGGGCCGCCGGCACGCCTGGCCGCGCGCGCGCCGGCGCGCGCCTCGGTCCGCCTCGCCTCCCCGGCCAAGGCGGTGCCCAACGCCGTGCAGGCGGAGGCCATCCGGACGGCAGACAAGGCAGTGCTGGTGCTCGCGAGCGCGGGAACGGGCAAGACACGGGTGCTGCGCACGCGGATGGCCTGGCTCCTCCTGCGCCAGCACGTGCCCTCGCACAATATTCTGGCGGTCACCTTTTCGCAGCACGCGGCGCAGCAGCTTCAGGCGCGAGTGAAGGCGGTCGCGGGCAACGCCGCCGACGGCGCGTGGCTCGGAACCTTCCACTCGGTGTGCTGGCGCATGCTGCGCGAGAACCACCGGTTCCTCTCGCTGCCGCCCGACTTCACTGTGGCCGCCGAAGCTGACCAGCTCGGGCTCATCTGCGAGATCCACGCCGAGCGCGCCGCCTCCATCGCCCGGAGCAGCAGCAGCCGGGGCGGTTGGAGCGGCGGGGGCAGCGACTGGGGACGCGCCGGGGGCGGCGCGGCGGCGGCGGCGTCTGCGGACCCGATTGCGCGGCTGGTGGCTGCGGCTGGCATCGCGCCGAAATCGGCCGCCGCGCCAAACGCGACGCTTTCCCGCCGCCGCGCAGCCGATGTGCTCCACTTCATATTGAACTGGAAGGAGCACGGGGTCACGCCCGCCGACCTCGCCTCGGGCATCGCGCCGCAGCCGGGCGGCGTCGCGAATCGGCGCAGTAACGACGAGGCGGAGACGCTGGCGCGGATGCTATACCCGCGGTACCAGGCGGGGCTGCGCGCGCGAGGCATGCTAGACTTTTCTGACCTGACGCTGACTGCGCTCCGCCTCTTCGACGAGCACCCGCGCGTGCTGGCCGCCTACCGCGTGCGGTTCCGTCACATCCTGGTCGACGAGCTGCAGGACACGTCCGCGGTACAGTTCGAGTGGCTTCGCCGCCTCTCCGGGCTGCCGCCCTCGGCGAGCGCCGCCGCCTACCGTGGCTCCACCAGCAGCACCAGCGCGCGCTCGGGCGGTCGCGGCGGTGCCGTACTGCGCCGCGACTACGCCGCCGCCCCCTTTTCTTCTTCTCCCCGAGTTGCAGAGGAGGACTTTTCGTTTTCGGACTTTTCGGCGATTGGACCCGAGGGGGAGGTTCCCGACGCGCAGCTCCCTTCGGTGTTCTGCGCGGCGGACGACGACCAGAGCGTCTACGGCTGGCGCGGCGCCGACCGCGCCAATGTGCTCCGCTTCATGGCTGAGTTCCGCCAGGTACGCAGTTTGAACAACCAACCCACTACGAACCCACCCCTGCGTCACCTTTCTATGTCCATATAGATTTATGTCTAAATATGTCTCTCTATATATATATATGTATATACATATATATATACATATATTTATATAGATACATATATATATATATATATATATATATATATATATATATATATATATA